>Ga0207661_10000015_pt1 | contig 318960 bp, 275 predicted proteins | sample KBSC713LmetaG_FD_184337 | JGI IMG/M metagenome (GOLD analysis project Ga0207661, IMG submission 184337) | Corn rhizosphere microbial communities from Kellogg Biological Station, Michigan, USA - KBS C7.1-3L metaG (SPAdes) (version 2) | ecosystem: Host-associated > Plants > Roots > Rhizosphere ...
ACCACTGATCGTTCCTGCAGAACCAGCAGCTTCCGCAGCAGATCGGAAACGGCACGATGACGCGGTCGCCAACCTTCAGATTCTTCACCTCGGCGCCGACCTCGACGATCTCGCCCATGAACTCGTGGCCGAGGATGTCGCCCTTCATCATCGTCGGGATGTAGCCGTCGTAGAGGTGGAGGTCCGAGCCGCAGATGGCGGTGAGCGTGACGCGCACGATCGCGTCGTGCGGATTGATGATTTTCGGATCGGGGACGTTCTCCACGCGAACGTCGGTCTTGCCGAACCAGCAGACCGCTTTCATCGCACCACCTCCGCCAGCCGTTCGCGCATGCGCGCGCGATGCGGCAGGCCGTTGGGCTGGCCGTTCGTCGACGCGATCTCTCCCGTTTCCAGGAGCATCTTCAGCGCGCGCAGGTCTTCCTTCACCTGGTGCGCGGGATCCTCGCCGAACAGCTTCGCCGTCAACGCGCCGAGGAGTCCGGCGGGCGGGTCGTAGCGCAGGATCACTTTGACGTCGGTGCCGCGGTCGCCCGGATTCGGTTTGAAATGAACGGAGCCGGCGTTGTCGACCTGCGAGCCCGTCACGGAACGCCAGCCGATCAGCTCATTCGGGATTTCGTTGATGATCTCCGCGTCCCATTCGGCGTCGCTGCCGGCCGGACCTTTCGTCGTCCAGTGCGAGCGCTTGTCGTCGATCACCTTGACCGACTGCAGGTGCGACATGAACCGCGGCAAGTTTTCGAAATTGCGGAAGAACGCGTAGATCTCTTCCGGCGGCAAACCGATTGTCACAGTCTGTTCGACGCGAACGCCGCGGCCGTACGGCACGCTGACGTTGGATGTGTCGTGATCGGTTTCCGCGACGCTGGTGACGCCGAGCGATCCATAGACCGGGCAGCGCCCGCTGGCGCCGCGCCAGACCAGCGCGCTGCCGAGTCCGGCCAGCGTAACGCCGGCGATGGAGCGGCGCGACAGACCATACGCGGCCACGGCGCTGCCGATGACGACGGAGAGCCAGCGCTCGCGTCTGTTGACGTTGACGTTGACGTTTGCGTTTTGCGGCGAGTGAGAAAGGATTTCTGCGCTTTGCATGACGTGCAACGAAAGAGCACGAGACGTGCCCGGAGCGCGGTCTTACAATGCGCGCCATGACGACCGCCGCACCGCCTGTCCGTCCCGTCACGCTCGATGAAATCTACGCCGCGCGAGAACGGATTCGCGGCGTCATCACGCGTACGCCGCTGATCAAGTTGCGGCACGGAACGCCGGCGCCGGAGATCTGGCTCAAGCTCGACAATCTGCAGCCGATCAACGCCTTCAAGATCCGCGGCGCCGCCAACGCCGTGGCCATGCTCACGCCCGACGAGCGCGCGAAAGGCGTATGGACCATCAGCGCCGGCAATGCGGGGCAGGGCGTCGCGTTCGCGGCGGGCGCGTACGGGATTCCGTGCACGGTGGTGACCATCGAAACGGCGCCCGAGACGAAGATCCAGCGCATGCGCGACCTCGGCGCCCGCATCGTGAAGGTGCCGTTCGACGTGGCCTGGCGGGCCATGGACGAGCGCGCGGTAGAAGGCGTCGAGGGTACGTTCATCCATCCCTTCGACGATCACAACTTCATCGCCGGCAACGCCTCCCTCGGACTGGAGATCCTCGAAGATCTTCCGTCCGTGCGCACCGTCATCGCCGCGATCGGCGGCGGCGGACTGGTCTCCGGCATCGGCAGTTCCATCCGCCAGCTCGCGCCGCACGTGAAAATCCTCGGCGCGGAGCCGGAGACGGCCGCGCCGGGCGCGCGCTCGTTCGAAAAAGGATCGCCGCAGGTCTTCGAAGAGTTTCAGCCCTCCTTCGTCGACGGCGCCGGCGGCAAGAGCGTCTTCCCGCGCATGTGGGAGCGGATGCAAGGCCTCGTCGACGGCTCGATCGTGGTCACGCTCGACGAAACGAAACGCGCCATGCGCATGGTGGCGGAAAAGGTGCGCGTGATCGCCGAAGGCGCGGGCGCACTGTCGGTAGCGGCGGCGTTGAGCGGGAAGGCTGAGGGGCCGATTGTGGCGGTGATTTCCGGAGGGAACATCGATCTCAAGAAGTTCGCGGAGTTGATTGGCGCGGCATGAAAATCAGAAATGTTGAATGTTAAATGTCGAATGTTAAATGTTGAATGTATTAAGTCATAACATTCAACATTCAACACTGAACATTCAACATTCAACATTTCGCCTTTGTCTCAAGTCTTCCGTGCCTTGCGCCGGTCTTTCTTGAAGTTGTGCCGCGCCTCGGCTTCTTCGATCGAGTGCGATTCGGTGATCTTGATGTCGCTCTTGGCCATCTCCGCCAGCCGTTTGAAGTGGATGCGCAGCACCTTCAGCTCCTCCTCGGAAAGATCCTCGACCGCGATCAGGCGATTGCTCGCTCCGTCCATCGCCGCCACGATCTCGTCGAGCTTGAGCTGTACCGCCAGCGCGTCCTTGTTCTGCGATCGCTGGATCAGGAAGACCATCAGGAACGTGACGATGGTCGTGCCGGTGTTGATCACGAGCTGCCAGGTGTCGGAGTAGTGGAAGAGCGGTCCCGTTACGCCCCAGACGATGATGATCAGCGCCGCGATCACGAACGCGGCCGTCGAGCCAGTCCACGCCGTGGCCGCGCTGGCGAAGCGCGACAGAATGTTGCCGTGATTGTCGGACTGCCGTCGATCGTTCATGCGCGCCCTCCCGGCTGAGCTTGTTCACGCGCGGTGCCAGCCCGTTTAGAATGCGCCGCCATGGTCCGTCACACCGTCCGCGCAGTCCTCCTGCTACTGCTCTCATTTCCCGTTTTGGCCGGCGATTTCAACATCTACCTTGGCGATGCGAAGAGCGAAACGAATCGCCACGGCCAGTCGCGATTCCGCACGATCAGCTTCGAGCTCACCGGCCGGCCGCGGCTCCTGCACTACATCGAACGCTACCTGCCCGATGCGCGCGCCGGCGTCGACGTCGACTACGCCGACGTTCGCCAGCCGCGCAGCTGGTTCGGCTACACGTATGGCGATCCCGACGACTCGGTGCGTGCCGAGTGGGCGCACTTTTTCCTGCGCAATTACTGGCGGACGTCGTCGAACACGCTGCGGCCGTACGTCGACGTCGGCACCGGTCCGATGTGGTCGAACCGCCGCATTCCGGCCGCCACGTCGAAGCTCAATTTCAACTCGCAGCTCGGACTGGGCCTCGTGCTCTTTCCGAACGCGCGCATGCCGCTCTACGCCGGCTACCGCTTCTTCCACATTTCGAACGGCGGCCTGACCGGACGCAACCCCGGCCTGAACGTGAACGGATTTTTCGTGGGCGCCCGCGTGCGCTGACGAGCCGGCACGGCCGGCGGCGTTGGTTGCCCAAGGCTCCGCCACCGATACGGTAACGAGCTTCTGCTGCGTATGCCCTTGGCGAAAGCTTTTTCGCGTCCTCGGATGTTATCGTCCGCGTTCTTCGCGCATGCGAGGAGGCGAATGGGGTCTGGTGGCTCCCGCGGTCTTCAAAACCGTTGTTTCGGCGCGGAAGCGTCGAAAGGTTGGTTCGATTCCGACGCGCCTCCGCCAGCGGGCACGGCCCGCGGCGTTGGTTGCCCAAGGCTCGGCCACCATTTGCGAATCAATTTAGGCGGCGCGAATGGCGCATCCTGGGAACGCGGGCATCTTGCCCGCCGGTACCTGTGCAATCTGCGCGTCATCACCAGCGGGCGGGACGCCCGCGTTCCCAGGGCGGCGATACCGTAGACTCCCTCCATGGCGCGGCGCCGCTTGTCGATCCGCTGGTGGTTGGGCGCACTCGTCGCGGGGGCGGCGTTGCCGCTGCTGCTGCTTCTCCTCTGGATTTACGGGACGCAGGTCCGCCGCGAGGAGTTGGAAGCGCGCGAGACGGCGTTGCAGATCGCACGCACAACGGCGGCGCGGATGCGCTCGCTCCATGCCGATTCGGTCGCGCTGATGACGCAGATGAAGGCGCGGCCGGCCATTCGCAATCTCGACCGCGCACCGTGCGACTCCCTCTTCGCCATCGTCGACTTCTTCCCGCAGTACGCCGATCTGCTGCTCTTCGACCGCTCCGCTGCGCTCGTCTGCGCCGCTGACCCGGCGACTGAGGATCGCGCGGTATCTGCGCTGGCGCGGCAATGGATCGCCACGGCGCTTCGCGACGGCACGTTGCCCGCGGGCGCGCCCGTCATCCGTCCGCTGGCCAACCGATGGGTCTCGGTCCTCTCGGCGCCCGTCCGCGGCGTCGACGGCAGCGTGACCGGAACGCTCGTGCTCGTCCAACTGCCGGAGGCATTCGCGGCGTCGTTGCCGCCGGACGCAGTGATGACGATTCTCGACCGTAACGGCACGATCGTGGCGCGTTCCACCGATCCGCATCAATGGACGGGACGGAGTGCGCGCGGCCTCAGCGTCGCCGAGCTCGCGCTGCATCGCGACGATGGAACGGCCGAAGCGGCCGGCGTCGACGGCATTTCGCGGCAGTACGGATTCAGCTCCGTGCCGGAGCTCGGCTGGCACATCTACGTCGGCATCCCCACTGCGACCGTCATGCAGCCGGTGCGGCAGATGTTCGTGCGCGGCGCAGCCGGCGGCGCGATCATCGTCATCCTCGTCGTCGGCATCGCCGTGCTGTTGGCGCGCGGCGTCGAGCGGCCCGTGGCAGCGCTCTCGCGAGCGGCCGAGCGGGCCGCGGCCGGCTCGTTCGGACACGTCGGCGTCGAAGGGCCGCGCGAGATTGCCCAACTCGCCGAAACGTTCAACACCATGCTCAGATCGCGTCTCGAAGCCGAGGGACGTTTGCTCGAGAGCGAGCGCAATCTGAAAGCGCTTTCCGATCGGCTGCTGCTCGTGCAGGAAGAGGAGCGCACCCGGATCGCGCGCGAGCTGCACGACGACCTCGGGCAGTCGCTGACGGCATTGAAGATGGACGTCGGAGGCCTGCTGGCAATGGCGCCGGCGTCAGCCGCGAGCGAGCCGCTGCGCAATCGGATCGCACGCACGCTCGACGAGACCGTCACCTCAGTGCAGCGGATTTCCTCCGAGTTGCGGCCGAGCGTTCTCGATGACCTCGGATTGCTCCCGGCTATCGAAGCCGAGGCGTCAAGGTTCGAGCAGCGCACCGGAATCGAATGCGAGCTCTCGCTTGCCGACGAAACGCAACTGCACATTGAACCCGCCGCCGTGACCGCCATCTACCGAATCGTCCAGGAAGCGCTGACCAACGTTTCGCGGCACGCAAACGCATCGCGCGTCGAGCTGCGTCTGCGGCAGCGGCGGGACGAGCTGCTGCTCGAGATTCGCGACGACGGGCGCGGCATCACCGCCGAGGAAGTGCGCGATCCGTTTTCGCTCGGATTGATCGGAATCCGCGAGCGCGCCGCGTTCGCCGGCGGCACGGTGCACATCGAAGGAGTCGGCGGCCGCGGTACGATCGTCTCGGTGCGGATTCCAACGGAAACGAGCGCCGCATGATCAAAGTCCTCATCGCTGATGATCACGACATCGTTCGCGAGGGCGTGAAGCAGATCGTCTCCGAGACGAGCGACATCGTCGTCGGCGGCGAAGCGCGCAGCGGCGCCGAGGCGCTGGACCTGGCCCGGCGCGGCGGATGGGACGTGATCATCCTCGATCTCAATCTCCCCGATCGTCCCGGTCTCGATGTCCTCACGCAGTTGCGTTCGATCGCCGGCGTACCGGTATTGATCCTGAGCATGCATGCCGAGGCGTCCTACGCGTCACGCGCGCTCCGAAGCGGCGCGCTCGGCTACGTCAGCAAGAGCAGCGCGCGAGAAGACCTCGTGCCGGCAATCCGCAACGTCGCCCGCGGTGAGCGCTTTCTTTCACCCGCACTCGCGCAACTCCTGGCCTTCGACGCGATGTGGCCGTCTCGCGAGCGCTCGCACGAGAGCCTCTCCGGCCGCGAGTTCCAGATCCTCTGTCTCATCGCCGCCGGGAAGCCGCCGCGCGACATTGCCACGGAGTTGAACGTCAGCGTAAAGACCGTAGCCACGCACCGCGCCCGCCTCCTCCAGAAAATGGGACTGCGCAACAACGCGGAGCTGGTGCAATACGCGATCGAGCATCATCTGCTGCCCGATCGGCGGTAGGTAATACCCCTACACGCAAACCGTCCCTTTGCTGATGTTACGGCGCGAGAAGATACAACATCTTCCGCTGGTACCGGAGCGGGTGGGGGCGGTATACGCAGGCGGATCCAATTGGATTGAACAGCGGTTCAAATCTGTATCGATATGCTAACGACAACCCAACGAACCTCATTGATCCCCTAGGTTTGTTCGTCGACGGCAAATTGTGGATGGAGGTGATCACGGAAACCGTCTCAACCGCGGTACCGAAGTGGACATCGACACTGCTGCCTATCGTCATTTTCTTTACGCCTACGTCTACAGGACGCCAAGCGGATCTCCCGCCGTTGCCGCCACCGCAAGACTGCCCAAAATGTAAAGAAAAAATGTCCGCCTGGCCGCTTGGGACAATCGGTTATCGATGGGATAAGGTTCCTCCAAGCAAACCGCATAAGCCTTTTTCTGGTGATCACGTTCATCTATATCAGATGCATCAAAATCCCAACAACTGCCAGTGCTTCTAGAAAAACCTCAAGATCGTAGCCGAACCTCGCCGCCGCCTTGGGCGGTTGCAATGCCGAACTCGCCGGTATGCCCGGAACGTAGCTTGGATCACACAATGAAGTACGACACAGGCGAAGAAATCCATGCGGGGGATGTTGTTGTTCACTCGGGGAAACCCGCACGCATCGTCGCTGTTTTCGACGCGGGAGAATACGCTCCAGGATTTTTGCGCGAGCACTGGCAACGCTACAGTCATGGCTTTCTGGTTCGCGACGACAGCGGCGAAGTTTTTATGTACGAAGATGTTGACGAAGACTTGGAGTTCGTGTCGCGGTCGTAGGAAAGACATTGCTTCCGCGCGAAGGGACACTATCTTCTGCCCGTTGCGTCCGCAACTTCGAACGCCGCAGAGTCCCTCTTGGGGCGGCAAACCTTCGTGATTTCCGCGTAAACAAGCTCATCAACGAATACGAACGCCGTCCGAGCGACCCACCGCTGCCTCAAGAAGTTCATCAGTGGGCGGGGCGAGAGTATCGACGCATATATCAATGAATATCTGAAGCGCCTTCCCGATTACCTCCGGGAGTTCTTCGGCGGGACGCCAATCGTACCTGGGGTTCGGATTCTGACAGGCCCGCCGGTATGGGCGTTCAAATGAGCGGCGAACAGCCATGGATCAAAAACAGATAGCGGCGCTGATCGACGGTTGCCTGCGGTATATGCGGGCGACGAGGTTACCGGAACCCCTGCCCACCAATCGTTCTGAGTACGCGGAGTGGCGAGAGAAGGCATCAATGCCACCGATCGTTGACGACGATGCAGAAGACGCATGGTTCGAGGTGAGCCGTCTCGCTGATGAAGAGCCGGGCGTAGGATGGCAACTGCTCATCGATCTTGCGGCGCGCTGTAAAGAGAAAGACGAATGCGCGCAAATCGCTGCCGGACCGTTGACGACCTTCCTTCGCACACATCGAAACGAGTTCTCTTCGCAGATCGAAGAAGAACTCAGACGTAGCGCTGGCTTTCGCACGGCATACGAATGGCTGCAGTGAAAAACAGGGTCATCGACGACGCACATCGGAAAGCTGGAATCGGCCGTCCCTCTCTTGGGCCGCGATCGGTTGGCGAAGCGACCGATCTTCTTCTCGTTATGCACGACGCACACGAAGACGCGCGTGAGGGTTTGTGTCACCGTGGGGCGTGCGACGCGCAGCGCGCACGCCAAGCGACGCGCCACGCTCTGGAGAATAGTGAAATCCAGCTGTCCGACCGCCCGTAGGTAATACCCCTACACGCAAACCGTCCCTTTGCTGATGTCGCGGCGCGCCGGGGGAGAGGATCATCTCGGCGGTTCCAATCCCCCTGATGATGACGAGTACTTCCAGCGCGCAGACGCGCGTTCTGCTGATTGACGACGATGAGCTCATCGCCGGCTCGCTGCGCCGCTATCTGCTGACGCAGGGTTTTGCCGTCGACGTCGCGCTCGAGCCGGCATCGGCGACGAAGCTGATGAAGTCATCGACTTACGGCGTCATCATGGTCGACCCGTATCTCACCGGCGAGGTGGCGCACACCACGAATGCGCTCATCGAGACCGTGCGCGCGCTGCAGCCTCTGGCCACGCTCATCGTCCTCACCGGCTACACTTCTCCCGCCCTTCAAGTTGCGGCCAATCTCCATGGCGCCGCCGCAGTCCTGTCCAAGCCGCAGTCAGTCACCTGTCTCGGCGACCTGATTCACAACATCCCAATTCGTGATTCGAGCGAGAGGTCTTTATGAAACGCATCGTCATCGCAGCAGTCATCGCCATCGTTTTGATCGGAAGCGCCAACGCGCAGCCGAGTTCCGCGAACGCTCTCGCGAGCTTTCCGAATCTCAGGAATCCGGTGCTGCTGGCCGCGCCCGCCGATTTGCCCGACGTCGCTGAATGCCACGGGATCCTGTCGCAGGTTGTCCTCGACATCGTCAACAACGCCAACGAGGATCCGGCAGAAACGTTCGAGAAGAATCGACGCGAGCATCCGCACATGATCATGATGCCGGCCCCTCTTGAATGCGCCAGCAAATTGTTCCAGGCGATCAGGCGGAATCCGCACTTCACGAGTTTCGCGAGTGTTCCGAAAGGAACCGAGGCACTGTCGCTCAGGCAGTATCCCGTTGATGCTCTCTTCAACCTTCGCGCGCTGAGCGCGTCGGTGGGATCGAACGTCGACCCCTCGGGTGGTGTCGAGGGATACCAAGGCGAGAACAACATCGCCATCGATCCCAACAACCCGCAACACATCATCGCCCACTCGAATACGTTCTTCAGAGACACCGCGGCCGGCTGCCAGTCGCCGACGGGCGGTGCTGCGAATACGTACGGCACGATGTCGCTGTTCGGCTCGACCGACGGCGGCGCGACCTGGACATACAACTGCGCGCCGTGGCCGGCCGCGATCACCGGCGGTGTCGCAGGCGCAGATGCCTGGTTCGGCAGCGATCCGGCTCTGGCCTGGGATAACCAGGGGCGCGCTTACGCCACCTACATGCTCATCTCCCTCAACTCATCTACCAACGCCAGTGGTGCGGCCATTGTCACCGCGCGCTCCACCGACAACGGCGCGACATGGCAGAACCTCGGTACGGTCACGAACGGGATCACGTCGACAACCATCGGCAACGACAAAGAAATGATGGCCATCGACAACACGTCGGGCCAAGCGTTTTCTCATCCCGGCCGTATCTATGTGATTTGGGATGCCGCCAACAACGAGAAGATCGCCTACTCCGATAACGGGACGTCATGGACGACCGTCAATTTCGCCTCCAACACCGGCGCGATCGGCGGCAACGTCGTCGTCGGAGTCGACGGAACCGTCTACGTCATCTGGAACCGCTACAACGTCGAGACGATCGTCTTCTCCAAATCGACCGACGGCGGCGCCACATGGACAACGCCCGCGGTCATCTCCACGATGGCCCTGCAGTCGTTCGGAACCAACAACCTGCCGCCCGCGCAGGACTCGCGCGGCGTCAACGCGTTCGGATCGATCGACATCGACCGCAACCCTGCCTCCGCCTTCTTCGGCAACCTCTACGTTTCCTTCCCTGACTTTCCGACGGGCACCACCTCGGGCAGCGACATCAATACGTACGTGATCCGCTCCACGAATGGCGGAACCAGCTGGTCGTCGCGCGTGAAAGTCAACGACGACAACTTCGGCGCCACCCAGATTTTCCCCTGGCTTGCGGTCGATCAATCGGACGGTTCGTTGAACGTGTCGTGGTACGACACCCGTCTCGATCCCCTGAACCGAAAGACGCAGATGGTTTACGCGCGGTCGACGGACGGCGGCGTGTCGTTCGAGCCGAACATCCTCCTCAACGACGGCGGATTGACGTGGAGGAACAACGTCAACTATTCGGACGAGAACAGCACGGACAACTCCGCATTTAATGGCAACCAGTACGGCGACTACTCCGGCATCGCCGCGCTGAACCGGCAGGTCCATCCTCTCTGGACTGACTCGCGAATGTTCTTTCCTGTCGCCGACACGCAGTCGCCGACGCGGCGGGAAGACAACGCCACGAACGTGATCATCAACTGTACTGCCCCGGCGGCGCTCTCCGCCCCAACGGTCAACCCGACTACCGCTCCGAGCGTGGTCGTCTCGTGGAGTGCGCCTGCCGGATGGGGAACGAACGCCACCAGCGGAACCTACTCCGTCTATCGCAACACGACGAATACGTTTCCGGGCGGCTCGCCGCTCGTCTCCGGCCTGACGTCGACGAATTACGTCGACACCACCGGTACGGTCAGCACGACCTATTTCTACTTCGTCCGGGCGAAGAACAATTGTCCCGGAACCGCGCTTACGCCGATGACGACCGACTCGCCCGCCTCCGCCGGCGTGGTGTTCGGCGCATCCGGCGCCGCCGTCGGCACGCTGCAGGGGACGGTCACCTCGGCCGGCAATCCCGTCAGCGGTGCAACCGTGACCGCCGGAGCGTTTTCGGCCACCACCAACGGCAGCGGCTTCTATCAACTCGGTGCCATCACCGCCGCAACGTATACGGTCGGAGCCAGCGCCACCGGTTACAGCTCCACCTCTGTCCCAGGCGTCGTCGTCAGCAGCGGCGCGACGACTGTGCAGAATCTCTCCCTTACGCCACTTACGCCGAACGCCTGCTTCACCGATACGACGTACAACGACTTCGGCGCCGGTAGCGGTACCAGCGTCGACATTGCCACGAGCCCGGGCAACGTGCGTCTCGGATTGACGGGAAGCGAGACGATCGATCAAAACAGTGTTCCAGGCTCCCTTTTTGCCACAGGCAACATCACCGCTACGCAGTGGATCGGACAGACGTTCCGCGCCGGCGCAAGCGGCAACCTGACGAAGGTCACGCTTGATCTCGGCCTGGCCACGGGCGGCACATCGGGCACGATTACGATCGAGATCCGCAACATCTCGGGGACCGTGCCCGGAAGCACCGTGCTCGCCACGACCACGGTCGGGCCGATCACAAACGTCGGTACGGCGGCGAACTATTTGGCGACATTCGCCTCGCCGGCGCTGGTCGTCAGTGGAACCAGTTATTCGATCGTCTTGAAGGCGAACACAGGGAGCACGGCATTTGCGGTCCGTGGCAACAACAGCTCTCTTGCAAATGGCCAGTGGTTCCTAACGACGAACAGCGGCGGGTCGTGGTCGGCAAACACACAGGACATCTACTTTGCCACGTACGTCACGCCGACAGCATTGCAGCCATCGGGCAACCTCGTGTCGTCCACCAAAGATAGCGGCGCCGTTACCGGAACGACGACCACCTGGACCACGCTTTCCTGGACGGCAACCACGCCGGTCAATACGACGGTCAAGTTCCAGGCCGCCGCGAGCAACAACGCAGCAGGCCCGTTCAACTTCGTCGGTCCGGATGGCACGGCGGCGACGTTCTTCACGACGACAGGCGCCTCGCTCTCGCAGTTCAACGGCAAGCGCTACCTCCAGTACAAGGCCTTCCTCTCCACCACCGACACGTCGGTCACCCCGACGCTAAGCGATGTCACTGTCTGCGAGCAGGTGGTCGACTGCAGCAGTTCCGTTCCCGCCGTTACGCCGAGTCCGGCCCAGGTTTGCGCCAGCTCCACCGGCAACACCGCCAGCGGTCCGGCCGGGATGTCGACGTACGCCTGGTCGATCACCAATGGCGCGATCACCGCCGGCGCGACGGCGCAGAGCGTGACCTACACGGCCGGTGTTTCCGGCGGCGTCGGTCTGTCGTTGACTGTCACGACCTCGTCCGGCTGTCAGGCAGTTGGTTCCGCGACCGTTCCCATCGCCACTCCCGCGACGCCGACCGCATCCAACACCGGCCCGTACTGCGCGGGCGCCACGATCTCGCTGTCGACGCCGACGGTCGCCGGCGCCACGTACGCGTGGAGCGGCCCGAACGGCTTCACCTCGGCGCTGCAAAATCCGACGCGTTCCAGCGCCACCACCGCTGATGCCGGAACCTACTCGGTCACCGTGACCGTCTCCGGCTGCACCTCGGCCGCCGGCTCGACGAGCGTCGTCGTCAATCCGATTCCGGCGACGCCGACGGCGTCAAACACCGGCGCGTATTGCGCCGGCGCCACGATTTCGCTTTCCACACCGACGGTCGCCGGAGCCACATACGCGTGGACCGGTCCGAACGGCTTCACCTCGTCTCTGCAGAACCCCACGCGCACGAACGCGGCGGCTGCTGACGCAGGCACGTACTCCGTCACCGTGACCGTCAACGGCTGCACGTCCGCCGCGGGCACGACTTCGGTCGTGGTCAATCCCATTCCGGCGACGCCGACCGCATCGAACGGCGGTCCGTACTGCGCCGGCGCGACGATCTCGCTTTCGACGCCGACGATTGCCGGCGCCACATACGCATGGACCGGCCCGAACGGCTTTACATCCGCTATCCAAAACCCGACGCGTTCCAATGCGACGACCGCTGATGGCGGCACGTACTCGGTGACCGTCACCGTCAACAACTGCCCCTCGGCCGCCGGCACGACCTCCGTCGTCGTCAATGCCATCCCCGCAACTCCGACCGCCTCCAACGGCGGACCGTACTGCGTCGGCGGAACGATCTCGCTCTCCACCCCGACGGTCGCCGGCGCGACCTACGCATGGACTGGCCCGAACGGATTCACCTCCGCGATCCAAAATCCCACGCGCTCCAGCGCCACGGTCGCCGATGCCGGAACGTACTCGGTGACCATCACCGTCTCCGGCTGCACCTCCGCCGCGGGAACGACGAGCGTCATCGTCAATCCGACTCCGGCGACGCCCACCGCCTCCAACGGCGGACCGTACTGCGAAGGCGCGACGATCCAACTCTCCACGCCGACCGTCGCCGGTGCCACGTACACATGGAGCGGTCCGAACGGCTTCACCTCCGCGCTGCAAAATCCCACGCGCGGCACCGCCACGATCGCCGACGCCGGAACGTACTCAGTGACCATCACTGTCTCCGGCTGCACCTCGGCCGCCGGAACGACGAGTGTCGTCGTCAATGCGACGCCTGCGACGCCGACTGCGTCGAACGGCGGACCGTACTGCGCAGGCGCAACGATCCAGCTTTCCACTCCCACCGTCGCCGGCGCCACCTACGCATGGACCGGCCCGAATGGCTTCACCTCCGCGATTCAAAACCCCACGCGCTCCAACGCCACGGTCGCCGATGCTGGAACGTACTCGGTGACGATCACGGTGTCCGGCTGCCCCTCGGCCGCCGGAACGACGAGCGTCATCGTCAACCCGATCCCGGCAACGCCCACCGCCTCGAACAGCGGTCCGTACTGCGAAGGCGGATTGATCTCGCTCTCCACTCCCACCGTCCCCGGCGCCACGTACGCGTGGAGCGGTCCGAACGGCTTCACTTCGGCGCTGCAGAACCCGACGCGCGCCAGCGCTACGCTGGCCGATGCCGGAACGTACTCGGTGACGATCACCGTATCCGGCTGCACCTCCGCCGCCGGAACGACCAACGTCGTCGTCAATCCAACGCCGGCCACGCCGACCGCGTCCAACGGCGGCCCGTACTGCGAAGGCGCGACGATCCAGCTCTCGACGCCAACGGTCGCCGGCGCCACGTACGCGTGGAGCGGTCCGAACGGTTTCACCTCGGCGCTGCAGAATCCGACGCGTACGAACGCCACGACGGCCGATGCCGGAATCTACTCCGTGACCATCACCGTGTCGGGCTGCACTTCGGCCGCCGGCACGACGAACGTCGTCGTCAACGCAACGCCTGCCACGCCGACCGCCTCCAACGGTGGCCCGTACTGCGAAGGCGCAATGATCGCGCTCTCCACTCCCACGGTTGCCGGCGCGACGTACGCGTGGACGGGCCCGAACGGCTTTACTTCGGCGCTGCAAAACCCGACGCGCACAAATGCCACGACTGCGGACGCCGGAACGTACTCGGTGACCATCACCGTATCCGGCTGCACCTCCGCTGCCGGAACGACGAACGTCGTCGTCAATCCAACGCCTGCGACGCCCACCGCATCCAACGGCGGTCCGTACTGCGAAGGCGCGACGATCCAGCTTTCGACTCCCACCGTCGCCGGCGCCACGTATGCGTGGAGCGGTCCGAACGGCTTTGCGTCCGCTCTGCAAAACCCGACGCGCGCAAGTTCCACGATCGCGGATGCGGGCACCTACTCGGTGACGGTCACGGTCAACGGCTGCACCTCCGCTGCCGGAACGACGAACGTCGTCGTGAATCCAACGCCCGCGACGCCGACCGCGTCCAACGGCGGCCCGTATTGCGAAGGGGCGACGATCCAACTCTCCACGCCCACGGTTGCCGGTGCGACCTACGCCTGGACCGGCCCGAACGGCTTCAGCTCCGCACTGCAAAACCCGACGCGCTCCAGCGCCACCGTCGCCGATGCCGGCATCTACTCGGTCACGATCACCGTATCCGGCTGCACCTCGGCCGCGGGAACGACGACCGTCGTCGTCAATCCGATTCCAGCAACGCCGACGGCATCGAACGGTGGCCCGTACTGCGCCGGCGCGACGATCGCCCTTTCCACTCCGACGGTCGCCGGCGCGACCTACTCCTGGACCGGTCCGAACGGCTTCACCTCGGCTCTGCAAAATCCCACGCGCTCCAACGCCACCGTCGCTGATGCCGGCACGTACTCGGTGACCATCACCGTCAACGGCTGCACCTCGGCCGCGGGTACGACGAACGTTATCGTCAACCTCGCTCCCGCAACGCCGACCGCCTCCAACGGCGGCCCGTATTGCGAAGGCGCAACGATCCAGCTTTCGACCCCGACGGTCGCCGGCGCCACGTACGCGTGGACCGGCCCTAACGCCTTCACCTCGGCGCTTCAAAATCCAACGCGCTCCAACTCCACCACGGCCGACGCGGGCATCTACTCCGTAACGATTACCGTCTCGGGCTGCACCTCCGCGGCGGGAACGACAACGGTCGTCGTGAACGCAACGCCAGCAACTCCGACCGCGTCCAACGGCGGCCCGTATTGCGAAGGCGCGACGATCGCACTCTCCACTCCGACGGTCGCCGGCGCCACGTACGCCTGGATCGGTCCTAACGGCTTTACTTCGGCACTGCAGAATCCGACACGCACGAATGCCACGACGGCTGATGCCGGCATTTACTCAGTAACGATCACCGTATCCGGCTGCACCTCCGCTGCCGGCACGACGAACGTCGTCGTCAATCCGACGCCAGCCACGCCGACCGCCTCGAACGGCGGCCCGTACTGCGCCGGAGCAACGATCGCGCTTTCCACGCCGACGGTCGCCGGCGCGACCTACGCCTGGACCGGCCCGAACGGCTTCACCTCGGCACTGCAAAATCCCACGCGCTCCAACGCCACCGTCGCTGATGCCGGCACGTACTCGGTGACCATCACCGTCAACGGCTGCACCTCGGCCGCGGGAACGACGAACGTTATCGTCAACCCCGCTCCCGCAACGCCAACCGCCTCCAACGGCGGACCGTACTGCGAAGGCGCCATGATCCAGCTTTCGACGCCGACAGTCGCCGGCGCCACGTACGCCTGGACCGGCCCGAACGCCTTCACCTCCGCGCTTCAAAACCCGACGCGTTCCAACGCCACCACGGCAGATGCGGGCATCTACTCGGTGACGATCACCGTCTCCGGCTGCACCTCGGCGGCCGGAACCACGACCGTCGTCGTGAACGCGACGCCCGCAACGCCCACCGCTTCGAACGGCGGCCCGTACTGCGAAGGCGCGACGATTGCCCTCTCCACCCCGACGGTTGCCGGCGCGACGTATGCCTGGACCGGCCCGAACGGATTCACTTCGGCACTTCAAAACCCAACACGGTCCAACGCCACTACCGCCGACGCCGGCATCTACTCGGTAACGATCACGGTATCCGGCTGCACGTCGGCCGCCGGAACGACCACCGTCGTCGTGAACGCAACACCGGCCACGCCGACCGCGTCGAATGGCGGCCCGTACTGCGCCGGCGCGACGATCGCCCTTTCCACGCCGACGGTCGCCGGCGCGACCTACGCTTGGACCGGTCCGAACGGCTTCACCTCCGCGCTTCAAAACCCGACGCGCTCGAACGCCACGATCGCCGATGCCGGCACCTACTCGGTGACAATCACCGTCAACGGCTGCACCTCGGCCGCGGGAACGACGAACGTGGTCGTCAATCCGACCCCGGCCACTCCGACCATCACCCCCGGCGGGCCGACCACGTTCTGCAGCGCCGGCAGCGTGACGCTTACTTCCAGCAGCGCCACCGGCAATCAATGGTTCCTGAACGGCAATGCGATCGGCGGCGCCACCAACAACACGTACAGCGCTACCGCCAGCGGCGATTACACCGTCACCGTGACGGCGAGCGGCTGCAGCAGCGCCGCCTCGGCGGCGACGAGCGTCACAGTCAACCCCACTCCGGCCACGCCGACCATCACCCCGGCCGGTTCGATTACCTTCTGCTTCCGCGACACCGTCACGCTGACTTCGAGCAGCGCGACCGGCAATCAGTGGTCCGTCGAGGGAACTCCTCTCGCCGGTGAAACGGGACAGACCCTGCTCGTCACCAAGGACCTCATCAACGCCCACTCCGTGAACGGCAACGCGCACTTCACCGTCACCGTGACGGAGAACAGTTGCAGCTCCACCTCCGCTCCGAAGCTCGTTACCGTGCTCGTTCCGGGGACTCCGGTCATCATCGCCGCCGGTCCGACCGCGTTCTGCTCCGGCGGCTCGGTCGAGCTCGACGTCACCATCGATTCGCTTCCCGGCCAGTGGTACCTCGACGGCTCGCCGATCGTAGGAGCAACGAATTCGTCCTTCGTGGCCACGGCCAGCGGCAGCTACACCTTCGTCAACACCTTCTACGCCTCGTGTCCCAGCGATCCATCGAATGCGATCGTCGTAAACGTCACTCCCGTCCCGCCGACGCCGACGATTACGCCCGGCGGACCGACCACGTTCTGCGCCGGCGGCAGCGTCACGCTGACGTCCAGCAGCGCCAGCGGCAATCAATGGTTCCTCAACGGCAACCCGATCGGCGGCCAGACGAACAACACCTTCATCGCCACGGCGAGCGGCAACTACACCGTGACCGTGACTGCGAGCGGCTGCAGCAGCGCCGCGTCGGCGCCGACGTCCGTGATCGTCAACCCGATCCCGGCCACGCCGACGATCGCGCCCGGCGGACCGACCACGTTCTGCGCCGGCGGCAGCGTTACGCTGACGTCCAGCAGCGCCTCCGGCAACCAATGGTTCCTCAACGGCAACCCGATCGGCGGCGAGACGAACAACACGTTCATCGCCACGGCGAGCGGTAACTACACCGTTGTCGTGACGGCGAGCGGTTGCAGCAGCGCCGCCTCGGCTCCGACGTCCGTCACCGTCAATCCCATTCCGGCCACGCCGACGATCACGCCCGGCGGACCGACGACGTTCTGCGCCGGCGGCAGCGTTACGCTGACGTCCAACAGCGTGAGCGGCAATCAGTGGTTCCTCAACGGCAATCCGATCGGCGGCGAGACAAACAACACCTTCATCGCCACGGCGAGCGGCAACTACACCGTCGTCGTGACCGTGAGCGGCTGCAGCAGCGCCGCATCGGCTCCGACCTCTGTGACCGTCAACCCGATCCCGTCGACGCCGACGATCACCCCCGGCGGTCCGACCACGTTCTGCACCGGCGGCAGCGTTACGCTGACGTCGAGCAGCGCGAGCGGAAACCAGTGGTTCGTCAATGGCAATCCGATCGGCGGCCAGACGAACAACACCTTCATCGCCACGGCGAGCGGCAACTACACCGTGACCGTGACCGCGAGCGGCTGCAGCAGCGCCGCCTCGGCTCCGACGTCCGTCACCGTCAATCCAATCCCGGCCACGCCGACCATTACGCCCGGAGGACCGACGACGTTCTGCGCCGGCGGCAGCGTCACGCTGACGTCCAGCAGCGCCAGCGGAAATCAGTGGTTCCTCAACGGCAACCCGATCGGCGGCGAGACCAACAACTCGTTCATCGCCACGGCGAGCGGTAACTATACCGTCGTCGTGACCGCGAGCGGCTGCAGCAGCGCCGCCTCGGCGCCGACGTCCGTCACCGTCAACCCGATCCCGGCCACGCCGACGATCACTCCCGGCGGTCCGACCACGTTCTGCGCCGGCGGCAGCGTCACGCTTACGTCCAGCAGCGCCTCCGGCAATCAGTGGTTCCTCAACGGCAACCTGATCGGCGGCGCCACAAACAACACCTACATCGCCACGGCCAGCGGCAACTACACCGTCGTCGTGACTGCGAGCGGCTGCAGCAGCGCCGCATCGGCTCCGACTTCCGTCACCGTGAATCCGATCCCCGCCACGCCCACGATCACGCCTTCCGCCGGCTCCTTCTGCCCGAACGGCGGCGCGCCCAACAGCACATTCGTCCAGCTGTCGTCGAGCTCCGTGTCCGGCAATCAATGGTTCCTGGACGGCAACGCCATCGGCGGCGCGAACGGCACGACGTATAACGCCGCTGTCGCAGGCAGCTACACGGTCCAGGTCACTTCCAGCGGCTGCGTCAGCGCGATGTCGGCAGCGGCTACCGTGCTCGCCAGCGCGACCACGTCACCGACGATCACGCCCAGTGGTCCCACCACCTTCTGCGCCGGCGGCAGCGTCACGCTCACCGCCTCGACCACGAATCCAAACGTGGGTGGGTACCGCTGGTACCGCAACGGCGTGTTGGTTTCAAACATCAATCCTCTTGTCGTCACACAGGCCGGCGACTACACGGCCGACTACCTCACCGGTGCGTGCCAGAGCGCCGTTTCCGCGATCACCACCGTCACGATCAATCCCAATCCGAATGCCACCATCACCGCTCCCGCCAGCGTGGTTGCCTCTTCAACCGGCAATACGGCATCCGTTGCGAGTGCAGGCGCGGGCGCAACGTACAACTGGAGCATTACCAACGGAACGATCACCGCGGGCACGGGCACGAACAGCATCACCTTCACCGCCGGTGCCGTCGGCACGCTCACGCTCAACGTGACCGTGACCACGGCCGCCGGCTGCAGCGATACGAAGTCGGCCAACGTCAACGTCACGGCGGGGACGACGCCCGTCACCGTCACCTCCGTCGCACCCGCCAGCGGATCGACTTCGGGCGGAACCGCGGTGACGATCAACGGTACCGGCTTTGCGGCCGGCGCTGGCGTCACCTTCGGCGGCACGGCAGCGACCAGCGTCGTGGTCGTCAGCGCGATCAAGATCACGGCAATCACGCCGGCGCATGCGGCGGGCTCGGTCAACGTCACCGTCACCAACACGAACACAACGAGCGGCACGCTGACGTCCGGTTACCTCTACGCCACGCTCTTCGATCCGAATGGCGACGGCGTCATCGATCCGGCGGACATCTTCTTCCTCATCAACTATCTCTTCCTCAACGGTCCTCCGCCGCACGGCACAGCCGGAATGATGTCGGGTGACGCAAACGGAGACGGCGTCGTCGATCCCGCCGACATCTTCTATCTCATCAACTATCTCTTCCTCGGCGGGCCGAAGCCGCACTCGGTTCCCGGCCCGGTAAGCGCGCTGTCGATTCGAAATCCGACGCCGCAGATCGCCGGCTCGATCTCCCTCGGTAAAGCGGTTCGCCGCGGCGGGCACTACGTCGTTCCGGTGATTCTGACCAGCCGAGGTGAGGCGCCGCAGGCGATGTCGCTGAGGGTGAAGTTTGATGACGACGCAGCGATCGGAGACGTCACGATCCGGCGCGCAGGTGTGGCGAAGGACGTCGTATTCGAAACCACCCGCCGTTCGGGCAACGACGTCTCGTACCTCGTCGCCTACGATCCTCGCGGACTCGCACTCGGCGCCTCGCGCTCAGCGGTCGTAGCCGAGATCGAGATCGAGTCGGTCGAAGGGCACGTTGCAATCGCCATCGATCCGCAGCTCACGATGCTCAGCGATCAGGCTGGAACGATGAAGGCGACGGTCGCCAATCAAAAACTCGAAGTGAGCGGCACGACCATCGACTTCCTGCCGCGGACGCGCGTTCCCGGCCATGAGGTGAACTAGTTCGGAGGTTCGCGTGTAGGTAAATCTCCTACACGCGAACCGTCCGTTTTCCGATTTGACGCGGCAGTTGCGATGGTAGGATGATCGCGCTTCGGTTCCCTTTCCAGATGCATATGAATCGCTCCCGTCTGCAGACAGGCGTTCTGCTGATCGACGATGACGATGTCATCGCCGTATGCTTGCGCCAAAATCCGTCCACTCGCATCGCGGCGCCGATGACCAGCGCTGCAGAAATCTCGTCGCTTCGCAAACCGCAGTCCTTCCTTTTCGCAGCCAATTCCTCGTCGGAATGCCACTAGAGTCGATCGACCCCTCAATCAAAGGACAAACGTTATGAAACGCACCCTCCACGTTCTTCTTGCCGTGCTGATGATCACATCCGTGCTCGGTACCGCTGACGCGAAAACCAAGCACAAGAAGAGCAAGACGAAAGACACAGCGACCGACCAGAGTTCCCTCGAGAGGATGACCGAGGGACTCGGCGGCGGAGCAGACAACGATCGACCGAAGCCGGCGCACCGGATCAAGCGCGAGAAGAAGCAGCTCGGCGGCGATACGGACAACATTGTGGTTCCGAAGCCCGGCCCCATTCCCTTCGTAAAGCCGATCGAGCTTCAGTTGACGCGCGCCAGCAGCCGGCGCTTCGATCTGCGGTCCTTGCCGCGGACAGGTCCCGTGCAGCAGGAGCGCCCCGAACTTCCGGAGCCTTCGTTCCATCCGGTCACCATTCAGAGCGGTGGCGTGATTCCGGAGCCGAGCAGGCCGGTCGGGAATCCGGTGGCCTTGGCACCGGCACCGCCGCCGACCGGCGTCTTCGAAGGTCTCGACCGTTTCAACTGGGGCGCGGGCAGCCCTCCTGACACGAATGGCGACGTCGGTCCCAACTTTTATATCCAGACGGTCAATACCTCGATCGGTATCTACGACAAGTCGGGTGTGCAGCAGGCAGCCTTTACGTTCAATACCCTGATGAGCCAAGGCAACTTCGGCAATCAGTGCGACACCAACAACTTCGGCGATCCGGTCGTGCTGTACGACACGTTCGAAGACCGCTGGGTCATCACCGACTTCGCATTCACGCTCGATGGCGGCGGCAACGTCAATCCGCCGATCGCATTCCAGTGCTTCGCCGTCTCCATGAACGGCAATCCCCTGACGGGCGGATGGAACTTCTACTCGATCGCCGTGACCGACGGTCTCAACGACTATCCGAAGTTCGGAATCTGGACCGACGGCTTGTACATGTCGTCGAACGTTTTCGGCTATCCGGCCGGAGCAGCGTTCCAGACCGCACGTGTCTGGGCCTTCAACAAGGCGCAGATGTACGCCGGAAGCCCGACCGTGAAGGTGGTCGCGTTCAACGTCCCCGGCGGCGACTTCGCGGTCATGCCCAGCAACGCCCGCCTTCAGACGGGCACACCGCCTCCCGGCCGGCCCAATTTGTTCGTGTCGACCGAGGAGTTTCTCAACGCGTTGACGGTGTATAAGTTTCACGCTGACTGGAACGTTCTTTCGAACTCGACGTTCACCGGTCCGGACACGCCTTTGGCGGCCACGAGCTGGCCGAACGCCAACGTCCAGAACGCCGGGCAGCCCGGAACGACCATGCTCCTGGACACTCTGCAGATCCGGGCCATGGTGCAGAACCAGTACACGAACTTCGGCGGCACGGAATCAATCTGGATTCCGCACACTGTCCGCCGCGGAACGGGCGTAAACGGCTTGGCGGCCCCTCGCTGGTACCAGGCCGACGTAACGGGCGGCACCGTCGCGGCCAATCTCGTGCAGGGTACGACCTGGGACCCGGACGGCGCCAACCTCACGAACCGCTTCATGCCCAGCCTGGCCCTCGACCGCGCCGGCAATATGGCCATGGGTTACAGCGTGTCGAGCGCCGTTAACGAGGCGCTCGGAACGAGCCCAGCGACGAACTGCACCACGTGCCTCGATATCTTTCCCTCGATCCGATATGCCGGCCGCTTGGCGGCTGATCCAATCAACACCTTCAGTCAGACCGAGCAGACATTCTTCACCGGCACCGCTTCCCAGACCGGCATCAACCGCTGGGGCGACTACAGTTCGATGACCCTCGACCCCGACGGCTGCACATTCTGGTACACCACCGAATATGCGAATCCCGCGGATCAGACTTTCAATCATCGCTGGCTGACCAAGTTCGGCTCGATCCCGGCGTTCCCCGGCTGCGTTCCTGTCGGCGCCGGCGGCACCGTCTCGGGCACCGTCACCGTGAATCCCGGCGGCGCTCCGATCGCCGGGGCCACCGTCCAGTTGGGTTCCGGCCGCTCGACGACCACCGACGGCTCGGGTAACTACTCCTTCACCGGCATCCCGGCCGGAACGTATCCGTCGATGACGGCCAGCAAACCGGGCTTCGGCTCGGCCTCGGCCTCATCGATCGTCGTTACCGATGGCGGCACGACCACGCAGAACTTCTCGTTGACCGCGGCACCTGCCAGCGCCTGTCTGACCGATACGACGCAGGCCGATTTCCAGACGGGTGTTCCCACCAACGTCGATCTCAACGCGAGCCCTGGCGACGTGAAGCTCGCCAATCCGCCGGTCGTCGGAGCGACGAACCAGACCCTGATCGGCTCCGGCTTCTCCTTCACCACCGCGTGGCACGCGCAGACCTTTACCGCCACGGCCAGCGGACCAGTCGTGCGCGTCGATCTGAACCTTTTCAGTCTCGATTGCAGCGCGACCGTGATGCCGCCTGTCACCATTTCGATCCGGAACGCCGCGGGCAACCTCCCGACCGGCGCTGATCTCGCCACGGCAACCATTCCCGGTTTCTGCAACGGCGCGGGCGGCTATTTCACGGCGAACTTCGCGGCTCCGGCTACGCTGGTTTCCGGCACGCAGTACGCGCTCGTCTGGCGCACGACGCTGACGAATGCTTCGGTCTCCGGCCAGCCTCGTTACGTCTCCACCATCAGCGGCTCGCCCACGGGCAACCCGTACGCGGGGGGACAGGGTGCCAGCTCGACCAATAGCGGCGCCTCGTGGACCGCTCGCAGCGCCGCGAACAACGATCACGGCTTCATCGTCTACTTCGACAACGGCTTCACCCCGAGCGGCAACCTGGTCTCGAGTCCGAAGGATGCCAACCCGGCGGGCGGCTTCACGCCGATCTGGTCGACGTTCTCCTGGAACGGCGCGACGCCGGCGAACACTTCGCTGCAGTTCCAACTGGCGGGATCGAACAACGTCAACGGTCCCTTCAGCTTCGTCGGGCCGGACGGAACGGCCGGAAGTTTCTTCACGACCTCGCCGGTGCAGCTCTCGCCGCAGTTCTACAACTTCCGGTTCCTCGAGTACAAAGCGCTCCTCGCTACCACCAGCTCCGCGGTTACCCCGACGCTCAATGACGCCACATTCTGCTTCAACGATACCGATTGCAGCAGTACCGTCGCCACCATCACGCCGGCCCCGGCCTCGGTCTGTTCCAGCTCCGCGGGTAACTCCGCGTCCGGACCGGCCGGCATGACTTCGTACGCGTGGGGAATCACCAACGGCACGATCACCTCTGCCACCAACATCCAGATGATCACGTACACCGCCGGCGCCTCCGGTACCGTGACGCTGAGCCTCACCGTCACCGCGCCGAACGGCTGCATCGTCTCCGGCTCCGCGCCGGTCACCATCAATCCGCTTCCGACCACGCCGACCATCAGCGGCACGCTGACGTTCTGCGCCGGCAGCAACACCACGCTGACCTCTGACAGCGCCACCGGCAACCAGTGGTACCTCGGCGGTAACCCCATCGCGGGCCAGACGAATCAGAACCTCATCGTCACTGCCGCCGGCAGCTACACCGTTCAGGTCACCGATGGCAACGGATGCACGAGCGCAATGTCCGCGCCGGCGGTAGTCAGCCAGAACAACCCGCCGCCTGTCCCCACGATCGCCGGCACGACCAACGGTACCGGCACGCAGGATCAGGCCTGCCCCGAGGTGCCGCTGACGCTCACGGCCACCTCGGCGGGCGCAACGTCGTTCCAGTGGTACAAGGACATCGATCTCCTTCCCGGCGAGACGAACGCGACCTACCAGGCCACCGGTGCTGCCACGTACTACGTGACGGCGACGGTCAACGGCTGCACCTCCGTACAGTCGGCCGGCTACGTCGTCCAGAATCCGACGCCGCATTCGCCGTTCATCAGCTTCCGCGGCCAGGATTCGAGCGTGACTACGCTCAACATCTGCCAGGGCACGAGCCAGATCATCGACTCCGACAGCGCTACCGGGATCCAGTGGTACCGGGACGGCAGCCCGATTGCCGTCAACGGCAACAGCCAGAGCTACACCGCCACCGGCCTGGCGCCCGGCACGTACGTGTTCACCGCGCAGCTCAACGCGCTCGGCTGCCACAGCCAGTTCGGCCGCAACGTCACGCTCATCGTCGACGCCATGCCGCCGACGCCGACCATCAGCGGCGACACCAACGGCACCGGAACGCAAGATCAGGCCTGCCCCGAGCAGCCGCTGACGCTGCACGCCAACGGCGCCACCGGCGCGACGTCGTACACGTGGTACAGCGACAACGCCGTCATCCCGAATGAATCTTCGTCGACGCTCATCATGACCGGCGTCGGCAACATCAGCGTCACCGCCACGAACGGCACCTGCACCACGCCGCACTCGGCGACCTACGTCGTTCAGAATCCGACGCCGCACGCGCCATTCATCACCATCCGCACCCAGGCTTCGACCACGACGTCGATTTCCATCTGTCAGGGAAGCAGCATCATTCTCGACTCCGACAGCGCCACCGGCATTCAGTGGTGGAAGGATGGATCGCCGCTCACCGGACCGCAGGCGCAGAGCCTCACCATCAGCGGCCTGGCGCCCGGTACGTACACGTACACCGCGCAACTCAACGCGCTCGGCTGCCATAGCCAGTTCGGACGCAACATCACCGTCACGGTCAACGCGCTGCCGGCAACGCCGACGGCCACGCCGGGCGGACCGACCACGTTCTGCACCGGCGGCAGCGTCACGCTGACCTCCAGCAGCGCGTCGGGCAACCAGTGGTTCCTCAACGGCAACCCGATCGGTGGCGCAACCAACCAGACCTATCCGGCCACCGCCACCGGCAGCTACACGGTGAAGGTCACGGACGGCAACTCCTGCACGAGCGCGGCGTCGAACGCCGTCAGCGTGACGGTCAACCCGCTTCCGGCCACGCCGACGATCACCCCCGGCGGTCCGACCACGTTTTGCGCGGGCGGTAGCGTCACGCTGACCTCCAGCGCCGCCAGCGGCAACCAGTGGTTCCTCAACGGCAACCCGATCGGCGGTGCCACGAACACCACCTTCCCGGCGACTGCGTCAGGCAGCTACACGGTGAAAACCACGGACGTGAATAGCTGCACGAGCGCCGCATCGGCCGCGACGGTCGTCACCGTCAATGCCAATCCGAACGCCACCATCACCGCTCCGGCCAGCGTCACCACGAGTTCGACCGGCAACGTCGCCTCGGTCGCCAACGCCGGCGCGGGCGCGACTTACGCCTGGTCGATCACCAACGGAACGATCACCGGCGGTAACAACACGCCCAGCATCACCTTCACCGCGGGCGCGGCTCCTCCGGGAACGCTGACCATCAACCTCACCGTCACGAACGCCGCCGGCTGCAGCGACACGAAGTCGGCGATCGTCAACCGCGTTCTGCCGGTCGTCACCGTCACCTCGGTCTCGCCGAACTTCGGCACAGTCACCGGCGGCACCAGCGTCACCATCAACGGCACCAACTTCGCCGCCGGCGCCACGGTCACCTTCGGCGGTACGGCCGCGACGAATGTCGTAGTCGTCAGCGCGATCAAGATCACCGCCAAGACGCCGGCGCACGCCGCCGGTGCGGTCAATGTCACCGTGACGAACACCGACACCTCCACCGGCACGGCGACCAACGGATACTCGTATCAGGCCCAGGTCTTCGATCCGAACGGCGACGGCGTGATCGATCCGGCCGACATCTTCTTCCTGATCAATTACCTCTTCACCGGCGGCCCGCCGCCGCATGGTCCGGCAGGCATCCTTTCCGGCGATGCGAACGGCGACGGCGTCGTCGATCCGGCCGACATCTTCTATCTGGTCAATTTCCTCTTCCTCGGCGGCCAGAAGCCGAACTTCCACGACGCGTCGATCCACGGCAACCCGGGCGCGATGGCTGTCGGTAATGCCCCTCCGGAGATTGCCGGTTCGGTCACGCTCGGAACTCCGGTCCTTCGCGCCGGTCACTACTTCATCCCGGTCATGATGACCAGCCGCGGCTCGGCCGCGCCGCAGTCGCTGTCGCTGAAGTTGCACGTCAGCGGTGACGCCGCGGTCGGCGACGTCATCATCCGCCGCGCCGGTGCCGCAAAAGACGTCCCGACGGTCTTCGAGACCTCGCGCCGTTCGGGCAACGATGTGTCGTACCTCGTTGCGTACGATCCGCGCGGAATCTCGTTCGACGAGTCGCGCTCGGCCGTCGTCGCCGAAATCGAGATCGCCGGCGCAGGCGCGAACATGTCGGTCAGCATCGATCCGGCTCTGACGATGCTCAGCAATCAGGCCGGAACCAGCAAGGCCACCGTGACCAATGGACACCTCGAAGTACGCGGGACGGCAGCCCGCGGCGATTCGTCGTCGCCGCGGCCTCGCACGCCCGGTCATGAAGTGAATTAGGGTAGGGGAGAGAATCGGATGAAATTGCACGCAAAGTCTCTGAGGGTCATTTGCGCCACGGCTTTCGCGAGCCTTCTGGCGGGTCTTCTCGCCGCAGGGCCGGCGCCGCCGCTGCCGCAGGACATAGTCACTGTGGCGATCGTGAACGGGCCGCAGTTCTCGCTCGTTGACGTGCCGGTCTACATCCGCGACACGTCCCTCACGACTCTCGGCCTCGATCAGCCGCCGGGATCGCGCATTCAGTCGTACAGCATCAAGGTCAACTACGCGCCGGCGTCCGCGGTGCAGTCGATCACGTTTACGCGCGCCGGCATCACGGCGCCCTTGACGCCGACCTTCGAAAGCAGCCCGGCGAGCGCCGGAGCGATCTCGCTCCTCGACACGTTTCAGGAGGCGACGAATCTGATTCCCTTCACCCTGAACGGCCTGCCGCCGGGCAATCAGGTCGCGCATCTTCTGGTGCAACTCTCGCCGACCGCGACGCCCGGCACGATCATCACCCTGACGCTCGATCCAACGCTCACGCAACTCACCGACGAAGCAGGAAGTCCTGCAACGGTCGAAACGACCGCCAACACGCGGCTGGCTCTGGTCAACGGCTCCATCACCGTCGTTCCGAGCGTTCCGGCGATGTCGCATCTCGTTCTGCTCCTGCTGGCCGCGGTTCTCGCCGTCGCCGGTCTGAGGTTCTTCCGTTCATAAACCGGTGATGCACGTGCGGCTTTGGGCCGCACGTGCATCCGCCGAATCGATCTCCCCCCGAGGATCCCCTTCATGACTCCCAGGCACCGCCGCAACACGCTGTTCGCAGTCGCGCTTCTTTCCCTCCTTACCGCCATCCCCGCCGTCGCCCAGGACGCGGTAACCGTTCAGACGGTGACGGCCAGCAGCAACACCGTCGATGTTCCGGTGTTCATCCGCGATGCGGCCGGCACTCCGCTCGGCATGGACAGACCGGCCGGTTCGAAGATTCAGTCGATCAGCATTCGCGTCACCTACGCGCCGGCGTCTGCCGTGCAATCGGTGACGTTCTCCCGCGCGGGCATTACGGCCGGGCTCACGCCGGTATCCGAATTCACGCCCGCATCGTCGGGCGCGATCGCGATCCTTACGACGTTCGATGAGTCGACCAATCCGATTCCGTTCACGTTGAATGCGCCGGCGCCGGGAGATCAGGTTGCGCACCTCGTGTTCACACTCTCTCCATCGGCGGCTCCCGGAAGCTCGATCACGTTGACGCTCGACCCGTCGCTCACGCAGCTCACCGATCAGGCGGGCACCGGAGCGACGAAGGAGTCGAGCGGCTCCGGGAATCTCACCCTCACCAACGGCGCGATCAACATCCCCAATCTGACGCTCGAAGTTCTTCCGAGCAGCCGCGTGATCGGAGTTGGCGACTCGACCACGTACGCGGTGCAGACCAGCGCCAACGTCGGGTCGAATACCACCGTGACGCTGTCGTCATCGAATCCCGGCATCGCCGCGATGCCGGCGTCGGTGGACATCCCCTCGGGTTCTCATTCCGCGAATTTCACCGTGGTCGGTTCCGCGGTCGGTTCGGCCACGATCACCGCATCGCTTCCGGCGGGCGTCGGCGGCGCGAACGCCACCGCCGAGTTGACCGTCAATCCGGCCACGACTCCCTGCACGACGCCGTCGGCACCGGTCATCACCGGCGCGGCCACCGCAGATACCAACGCGCAGTACACGATCACCTGGCCTGCCGTCACCGGCGCCACCGGCTACGCCGTCGATGAATCGACCGACGCGAATTTCGCCACCGTTACGTCCAAGGACGTGACCACGACCTCGGCTTCGTTCACGCACGCGGCCGCGAATCGCTACTACTACCGAGTGCGCGCCCGCAATCAGAGCACCGGCTGCAACACGGCGTCGATCTCCTCGAACACCGTCTCGGTGCTCGTCAGCGTTCCGCCGGTGGCGCAAACGCGCATTCTTCCCGTCGTCGGTTCCGTCCCCGGCAGCTTCGGCGCGAACTTCAAGACCTCCGTTCAGCTTTACAACGCAAAGAGCAGCGCCATCTCCGGCAAGTTCGTCTTTCACGTGCAGGCGGTGTCGGGCTCGTCGGGCGATCCGTCGCTTGCCTACACGATTCAGCCGGGCAAGAGCCTTTCGTATGCCGACCTCCTTCCGGCCATGGGCATCGCCAGCGGCCTCGGAAGCGCCGACATCGTCGCCGACGCCGGCTCGTCGTTCCCGGTCACGCTCGTCCGCGTCTTCAACGACGCCGGCGCGGCCGGAACGACCGGCCTCGCGCTCGAGCCGATGGCGCCGTCCGAGGCGCTGCAGAACGGCGACACCGGCGTGTTGATCGCTCCCGCCGACACGCGTTTCCGCCTCAACATCGGCGTGCGCACGCTGGAGCAGGGCGTCGCCTTCGACCTGACCGTTCGCAACAAAAACGGCGTGGTGGTGAAGACGACGTCGAAGAGTTTCGGCGCGACGTTCTTCCGCCAGATCGGATCGACCGAGATGCTCGACGGTTACGTTCTCGTCGGCGGCGAAACGATCACCATCCAGCTCACGTCCGGAAGCGCCTTCATCTACGGCGCGACGACCGACAACATCACGCAGGATCCGAGCGTGCAGTTCGCGAAGAAGGTGGAGTAAAGCGTTCTAACCACAGAGGCACGCCGCGGCGTCGCCGCAACCAAAGAATCTTCGATCGAGAGTCCCTCTCCCCGAGTTTCTTCCGGGGAGAGGGAGACACGCAGCGAAGCGGAGTGCGGGTGAGGGCGGCGCCTGAAACCGCAGATCGCGCAAGCTCCGCCCCCTCATCCGCCTTCGGCACCTTCTCCCCCGGCAAAAAGACGCCGGGGGAGAAGGACTCTCGATGGAACGAACCCGCGAGAACCGTCAAAGAAAATCTTCGCTGCGCGCGCAGAATCTATGGGTTAGTAGTACAGAAGATCGCGTTTCTCTGTGTCTCTGTGGTTCAAATCACTTCGTCGGCGGATCGGTTAGAAATCCAACCTTCTTCGCGCCCGCCTCGTGCGCGGCGTCCATCGCCTCGACGGCGCGGTCGAAGGGCACGGTGTCGTCGGCGTTGATGAAGACGACGCGGTCGGCGACGTTGGGACGCGACAGCATCTGCTGCGCGATCGCATCGCGCAGCGCTTTGGTGTCGGCCAGCTTCTCCGTGTTGAGGTAAATCCCGTCCGTGCGGACGGTGATGACGAGCTGATTCTGTTCCGAGGGCGGCGGCGCGCCGGTCACCTCGACCTTCGGCGGCACCTCCACGTCGAGCCCCATCTGCAGGATCGGCGTAGCCACCATGAAGATGATGAGCAGCACCAGCACCACGTCGACCAGCGGCGTAATGTTGATTTCGGATCGAACTCCCTGGCCGGAGCCAGCGGACATGGACATGTGCTTACCTCGTAGTCGATTAGTAGATTCGTGGATTAGTAGATTAGAGGTCGGACCAAATGCCGCCTTCCTAATCCACTAACCGACTAATCTACTAATCCACTTTTTCTCACTTTCCTTGTTGCGCGATCTGTTTCCCGGCCATCTGGTTTTCGGTCAGGAACGAGACGGCGGTGAATTCTGCGTCGTTCGCGGCCTTCATCACCATGCGCACTTTCCCGAAGTTGATGCGTTTGTCGGCTTTCACCATCACGTTGCGGCCGGCGTTCTTGTCGTGCTCCGCCTTCATGTAGCGCGGGAGATCGCGGTCGGGAATCCAGTCCTGGCCGATGAACACCGTGCCGTCCTGTTTGATCGACACGATCAGATCGGATTCCTTGCCCGGCTTCTTCTCCGAATGCGCGCCTTGCGGCAGCGCCACGTCGACGCCCGACTGCAGCATCGGCGTGACCACCATGAAGATGATCAGCAGCACGAGACAGACGTCGACCAGCGGCGTGACGTTGATGTCTCCTTTGACTTCGTCGGGGCTTCCGCCCCCGGCGCCGAATGCCATCCTCGACTCCTAGCGGACCGTTGCCGCGCCGGCGCGGACGCGCGCCTCGTTCTTGATGAAGTAGTCGATGAGTTGGGATGACGAATTCGACATCTCCACCTGAAAGCGATCCACCTTGTTGAGGAAGTAGTTGTAGAGCCACACCGCCGGGATGGCCACGAAGAGTCCGAAGGCGGTCGTGACCAGCGCTTCGGCGATACCGGCCGACACGGCGCCGAGGCCGCCCGAGCCGCTGATGGCCATGCCCTGGAAGGCGTGGATGATGCCGGCCACGGTGCCGAACAGGCCGACGAACGGCGCGGTCGTCGAGATCGTGGCCAGATTGCCGAGGCCCTTCTTCATCTCCGCGGTGGTCATGAGCGACTCGCGCTCGATGGCGCGTTGTCCCGAGGCCACGATGTCGAAGTCGTCGGGCAGCGTCTGCGTCGACTCGTACTGAAACTCGGTCAGTCCGGCGCGGAGCACGCGCGCCAGGTGCGAGTGTTTGTAGCGCTTGTCGGACGTGAGCGTGATCGCTTCTTCGAGCTTGTGCTGCTTGAGCAGCGGCGTGACGCCGAGAGCGACGCCGAGCGATTCGCGTTTGGCGCGCTGAAAACGGATCAGCCGTTCGATGGCGATCGTCAGCGACCAGATCGACATCAGCGCCAGCACCACGACGACGCCTTTCGCGACCCAGTTCATCGTCGCCCACATTCCGAGGAGGCTGAAATTGCTGTTCATCCCTTCCATGTACTTCTCCTTATTGCAAAGTGAAATTCACCGTGAGCGTGAAAATGACCGGAACCGGCTGGCCGTTGAGGCGTCCCGGTTCGAACTTCCAGCGTTTGACGGCGTCGATGGCCGATTGATCGAGTCCGAGCGGGAGACCTTTTAGCACGCGTACGTCAGTGACGTTGCCATCGCGGTCGATGATGGTTTCGAGAATGACGATGCCCTGAATTCGGGCTTTGCGCGCCACGTCGGGGTAGACCGGCTCGACCCGTTTGACGGCGCGCGGCGCCATGACGTCACCGCCGACGCGCATCGGCTTGTCGCCGGTGCCGCCGACCTGTCCGCCGAGTTGTCCGCCCAGCGTGCCGCCGAGCGTTCCGCCGACGACACCTCCAACGACTCCGCCGACCACACCGCCAACCTGCCCGCCCACGACGCCGCCTTCCTGGCCGCCGGTCGTATCGGTCGGAACGTTCTCGACGTGCGGCACTTCGCGCGGCGTCTGCGTCGGCTGGTGAAACGTCTGATGCGTCGGTTGCACCTGCTGCACGTGCGGCGTCGATGCGTGCGATGCCGCGGGCGGCGGCGGGGGAGGCGGCGGTGGCGGCGCGGAAACGACGAAGGCCTGAATCGGCTTGGTGATGATCTCCGGGTTCTTCTTCACGTAAAGCCCGGCCGCGACGATGGCGCCGATGATCACCAGGTGCAGGACGGCGGAGATGAGCACCGTTACCCATCCACCTTTTTTCTTGTCCTTGCCAGCAGATTCGATCAGGACATCGTCAAACATGACAGCCACCTCGTCGGGATACGGCTGTGCTCTTCAGGGTTGATGCCAAGTAGGACGATTCGCGGCCTTCATTCAAAATTTACACGGACACGGCTGCTTTTGCGCGCACGGGATGCATACCATTGCCGCCCCGATGTCATCCGCAGCAGACGTAGATCCCCTGACCGCGCCTGGATTGACCGAGGCCGCGTTGCCGGCGCCGGTTCCGCTGACTTCTCCCATCTCCGTTCCGCTCTTCGATCGCGAGCTGAGTGCGCTCGCATTCAACGAGCGCGTGCTGGCGGAAGCGCGGAATCCTTCCGTTCCGCTTCTGGAGCGCGTGAAGTTCCTCAGCATCTGCGCGCACAACCTCGACGAGTTCTTCATGATCCGCGTCGGCGAGATCCGCGATCTCATCGCCGCGAATGTCGCCGCTGACTCGCGCGGCACCGGACTGAAACGGCTCCAGGCCGTGCGCGACGGCGCCCGCTCGCTCCTGCGCGAGATTTATCGATGTCTCGGCGACGAGCTGATTCCGGCCCTCTCCAAAGAAGGCATCCGCGTCGAATTAGTCTCCGACCTCGGCAAGAAGGAGCGCAACTTCGTCGAGGAGTACTTCTGCCGCGACCTCGAGCCGATTCTGACGCCGCTGGCCATCGATCCCGCCCATCCCTTTCCGTTCATCGCCAACCTCTCGCTCAATCTGGCGCTGCAACTGGAGTCGGAGCGGGGCGAGAAGCATGTGGCCATCATCAAGATCCCGGAATCCGTTCCGCGCCTCGTGCCCATGCCCGAGAAGACGCGCTTCGTGCTGCTCGAAGACGTCATCTCGTCGCACGTCCATCGCTTCTTTCCCGGCCTGAAGGTGCTCCGTTCCGCCGCCTTCCGCGTCATCCGCAACTCCGATCTCGACATCAAAGAAGAGGACATGCAGGACCTCCTCAAAAGCATCGAGATCGAGTTGCGGCGGCGCGAGCGTCGGGAGGTGGTCTGGCTGGAGATCGAGAAGGGCGTGGACGATCCGCTGCTGGCGCTGCTCGCCGGCGCGACCGATTCATCGCCCGACGACATCTTCTTCGCACCGGGTCCGCTGAAACTCGGCGATTTCCAGCAGCTCTACACGCAGACCGACAAACCGGCGCTCAAAGAGACGCCGTTCAATCCGCGCATGCCGGCGGAACTGGCTACGACCGACGACATCTTCGCCATCATCCGCCGCGGCGATCTGCTCTTGCACCGTCCGTACGACTCGTTCACCGCGGTCATCGAGTTCGTGCAGACCGCGACCGAAGATCCCGACGTCGTGGCCATCAAACAGACGCTGTACCGCACCGATCCCGGCTCGCCGATCATCGCCGCTCTCTCCGCAGCGGCGCGGGCGGGGAAGCAGGTCACCGCGGTCGTCGAGCTGCAGGCGCGCTTCGATGAGCGGAAGAACATCACTTGGGCGAGGACGCTGGAAGAGGCGGGCGTACAGGTCGTCTACGGAATCGTCGGCTACAAAACGCACTGCAAGGTCTGTCTCATCGTCCGCCGGGAAGCGGGCGAACTGCGGCGCTACGTTCATCTCTCCACCGGCAACTACAACGCCGTGACGGGGCGGCTGTACACGGACGTCGATCTCTTCACCTGCGATCGCCATTTCGGCGCCGACGCCGCGCAGCTCATGAATCTGCTCACCGGCTTCAGCGTGGCCGGCGTGCAGGAGCTGGTGGAGATGAAAGGCAGCACCTTGCGCTGGCGCGACTTCGTGGTCTCGCCGATCGACTACCAGCGCTGGACGATCCGCATGATCGAGCGCGAAGCGCAGAACGCCACCGAGGGAAAGCCGGCCTTCATCGTCGCGAAGATGAATGCGCTCGCCGATCCGGCCGTCATCGAGGCGCTCTATCGCGCCAGCCGGGCCGGCGTGCAGATCGATCTGCTCGTGCGCGGCATCTGCTGTCTGGTCCCAGGGATCGCGGGTGTCAGCGAGAACATCCGCGTGATCTCGATCATCGACCGCTTCCTTGAGCACGCCCGCATTTTCCGTTTCGCCAACGGCGGCGAGCCGGAAGTCTGGATCTCCAGCGGCGACTGGATGCCGCGCAATTTCCTGCGCCGCATCGAGACCACGTTTCCCGTACACGACGACGCGGTGGCCAAGCGGATCAGCGAACAGATCCTGCACATTGCGCTGGCCGACAACGTGAAGAGCTGGACGCTGGAACCCGACGGCAGTTACCGCCGCCGAACGCCCGGCGAGCAGCGTCCGATCCGCAGCCAGGAAATGTTCATCAGCATCGCACGCGCCGATTCCGTGAGCGTCGGTTCGTACGAGGAGAGCATCCGCCATCCGGCCTCGATCCGGCGCAAAGCGAAGAAAAAGAAGAAGCATTGAAGGAAGGGAAGAGCATGGAACCGCACGATCTCCTGCCGAAACGCGTCGCCAATTACATTCACGACATCGGAGTCCGTTCCCTCGATCATCTCGCCGAACATTTCGAAGCCTCGGCACCTCCCGCGACGCCCGAGGGCGAAAACGCAGCCGCGCCGCTTCCGGCCAACGCCATTCAGATGCTGGTGCAGCACTGGAAGGGCATGGCGCCGGAAGAGAAGAAGCAGTTCGTGGAGCGCGTCTCCGCATCGGTGATGGAGATGATCGTCGCCTCCGCCACGCTCCCTCTCACCTTGAAAGCCGGGAAGAAGACCGTGAAGGTGGCGAAGAAGGTGATCCGCAAACAGGTCAAGAAAGTGCGCAAAGCGGCGAAGCCGCCGAAGAAGGACGAGGGGAAAAAGAAAAAGAAGAAGTGAAAGTCACGCGGTGATTTTCACAGCCGTCCCGAGCCTCACCAGCACAGACAGGAGTGTCTGTGCCACACCGGCTGTGCCGGTAACGACATCACTCGAACTTCGGCAGGATGGTGTGGCACAGACACTCTTGTCTGTGCTTCGGCAAGGTGCAGTGATGTTGATGCTCGACGGAATCGCTCCGCGCCCTCACTTCCGCCGCAGAACCCGCGGCGGAAGCATCCACTCCAGTTGCGCGGCGCCGCCGGCGAAGAGGCGGATGCCGTAGCAGCCGCCTTTCTTCAACTCGATCGCGCCGTCGGAACTCATCTTCGTCATGGCCAGCATCGTCTTCGAGAGGTTCGGCTCGTGGCCGACACAGATGATTCGTCGCGCTTCGCTGCCGTCGATCAGCGCGCGGAAATCGTCGGCCGTTGCATCCGGCCTGAGTGCGTCGGACGTCTTGAAGATCACCGACGAACCGTACGCTTTCTCCACCCACTCGGCAGTCTCCACGCAGCGGATCAGCGGACTCGAATAGATCACCTCCGCCTTCGGAAAGCGCTTCTCCAGCCCGCGGCCGATCTGCTTCATGCGCCGGTTGCCGGTTTCAGTGAGGATGCGAGCGTCGTCATCGGCGCGCGCGCCGTGCGGTTCGGCGATGCCGTGCCGCAGCAGGACGATGAATTTCTCGTTGTCTGTCATCTGGCCTCGAATCGAACTTCCACGTCGAATAGTTGCGCGAAGTATTTGGCGCGTTTCCTGGCGCTGGCAATCTCGACCGATGCATCCGACCGCGTGCGGACCGTGAAGAGAGCCTGATCGCGGCGCACGCGCACCGCCACGTCGCGCACCGACCCGCGATGCCCGCGATCCAATCCCTCGGCGATGCGCAGGATCGCCGCGAGCTTCTCCACGTCCTGCTGCTGCGTCGGCGTCAGCTCCGCGAAGTTCTCATGCCCCGCCTCGGGTGTCGATTTGCGGTAGTAGCGCGCCGCGTTGGCGATGATCAGGATCTCTTCATCCGTGAAGCCGCGCAGATCGGCGTGGCGGATGAGGTAGTAGCTGTGTTTGTGGTGCGCGCGGTCGCTCACGTGAAGCCCCGCTTCGTGCAGCAGCGCGGCCGATTCGAGCAACGCCGTCATCTGGTGCTCGAGCGCGTGAAGCGGCTTGGTCTGGTCGAAGATGCGCGAGGCGAGTTTCGCGACGTGCATCCCATGCTTGAGATCGCAGTCGGTGCGTTGCGCCAGGGAGAGCACGGACGTCTGGCGCAGCGATCCGCCGCTCTCCTCCGATTCTTCCAACGCGGCCACGCGGCTTTCGAGCATCCCTTCGCGCATCGCCACCGGGCAGGCCAGTAAGTCGTCGATCCGGAACGTTTCGAGGAGCGTGTCCAGCACGATCGCGCCGGCCAGCACGCTGGTGGCGCGCGGCAAGTCAAGTCCGAATCGTTCGGCGCGCTCGGACGCGGACATCGACGCCAGCAGCGGAATCAGCTCGGACACCGAAGCACGCGACAGCCGCCGCAATCCGTGCGCCGTGGCCGTGGTCTCGCTCGCGGTGGCCATCGTGGCCAGCGTCTGGATCGTGCCCGATGTTCCGACGCAGAGATCGACGCCGAGGCGGAGGATGCGTCGGCGAAGTTTGCCGATGCGCTCCTCGACGTGCCGGCGGCACTGCTCGACCGCGTGCGGCGCCGGTCTCTCGATCAGACCGTAGCGTTGCGCCAGCCGCAGCGCGCCGAGTGGTTCGCTGCGCGTCAGGTACGTTTCGTCCGCCGTGCCGACGATCAGCTCCACGCTACCGCCGCCGATGTCGATGCAGAGCGCGGTCTGTCCGTCCACCTCGACGGCCGATCGCACCGCGCGAAGGATGTAGTCCGCCTCCTCTTCGCCCGAGATCACGCGCACCTTCACGCCCGTCTCTTCCTTCACACGCCGTAGAAAATCGCGGCGATTCGGCGCCTCGCGCACGGCACTGGTAGCGACGGCGCAGATTTCGTCGACGTTCCATTTCGCCGCGATTTCCGCCATCTGCTTGATCGCAGCGACGCCGCGGTCGATCGCTTCGCCGGTGAGCGGCTGGCCGTCCAGACTGGCCAGTCCGAGCTGCACCATCTCCTTTTCGCGGTCGACGACGCGATAGCCATGCTCGCGCGTTTCCGCCACGATCATGTGAATCGAGTTCGTTCCGACGTCGATTGCGGCGATCCGCCGCGGTTTCGTGGCCATGTCGTTGCGGAGTATCTGCGCTCGGGGACTTCCGCGGTGGAAAGACTATGCAAAATGCAGGTGAAGCGGGCCGCGCCTGGAGGAGAATCGGCGGATGAAAACGAATGTGCACCGAATCGAGCCGGGCAGCAAGGTCCGCCTCGACGACATCGACCCCGATGCCACGCCGCTGTGCGATGACAAATCCGAGGGGAAGGAAAAGAGCGCGGCGATCGAGGAGCGGATCGGCAAGCTGCAGGAGCTGCTCTACGCGGAGCACATCCACAAAATCCTGATCGTCCTGCAGGGCATGGATACCTCAGGCAAGGACGGCACTGTGCGACACGTGATGAGCGGCGTCAGCCCGGCTGGCGTGCGCGTGGTGTCGTTCAAGAAGCCCACTCCCGAGGAGCTCGATCACGATTTTCTCTGGCGCGTCCACGCCAAGACGCCGGGCAACGGCGAGATCGCGGTCTTCAATCGCAGCCACTACGAAGACGTGCTCGTCGTCCGCGTTCACGAGCTGGTCAAAGAAAAAGTCTGGCGCAAACGCTACGACCAGATCAACGCGTTCGAAGAGACGCTGGCCGCCGCCGGCACGGTGATCCTCAAGTTCTTCCTCCACATCAGCAAGGCGGAGCAGCGCAAGCGGCTGCAGGAACGCATCGACGATCCCACCAAACACTGGAAGTTCCAGCACGGCGATCTCGACGAACGAAAGCTGTGGGACGACTACATGCGCGCATACGAAGAGATGCTGGAGAAGACGTCGACGAAGCACGCGCCGTGGTACGCGATCCCCTCGGACGCGAAGTGGTACCGCAACCTGGTCATCGGCGCCGTCATCGTGGAAACGCTGGAGTCGCTCGGGATGGAGTACCCGAGCGTGGATTTGTCGAAGGAGGTCGTCGAGTGAGAGACGTCCGCGTTCGACGCCGGCTACCGTCCGAGACGCCTCCGGCGTCTGACGCGGGCAAAGCTCACGCTGTGGTTACTCGCTCTTCGGACCGAGCGTTTTCGCCGGCGCTTTTTCGATCGTGACCGTGTTGCGCGGCGCTTCGAGGACCAGCCCTTCCTTCAGTGCGAAATCCTCGAGGGCTTGATCGGCGAGCGCTTTTTGCTCGTGCTCCTGCATCTCGATCTCGCCGGAGTTGAGCGTGTCGCGGGCCACGCGGGCGCGGCCCGCGGCCTTTTCGCGTTCTTCTTCGACCATGCCGTGCAGGCGATCGAGTGTGTCGCCGGAGCCGCCGATCTGGGAGATCATCCCCGAGGCCATCTCGTTGAGCTCCGCGGTGGCGCGTTTGATCTTCAGATCGTCGATGCTGTTCTTCAGCGACTGCAGCTTGGCCTGAGCCGCCTTCACCGACACATCACGCGCCCGCAGCAACTCCTTGTACGTGGCCTCGGCCGATTCGAGCTGCGTGCGATTTTCGACCAGCTCGCGCTGCACGGTCTGCAGGCGCAGCGCCTGCTGGCTGGCCAGATCGCGGTTGCCGGCGCGCAGGTTCGCGGCCGTCTTCGCGCGCAGCTCGCGCTCTTCCTGTTCCAGCCGCTTGACCTGCGTCATCAGCCGTTCGCAGAGTCCGGCGTGCGCGGCCAGACCCTGGTTGTAGTTCGCGATCTGCTTGCGGATGTTTTCCTTCTCCACCGCCAGCAGCGCCTCGGGATTCTGGCGCTCGATGCCGCCGATGAAGAGGTTCAGAAAGCCGCGGAAGAGGTTTGCGATTCGTCGAAACATGCCTGGTCTCCCACTCGAATGCGGAGATCGTACCGCTCATTCGCTCACTTCGGGAGCGTCAGCAAACTGGAGGCTGCGGCGTGACGGTTACCCGATCAGGGTTTTCCGCTCCTGGCTGTCCGGAGACGAGGTTGAGGACCAATCACGACGGTACCGATCGCGGTTGGTCCGATCGCCGCAGTGAAAATCATCTCTTCGTTCTGCGCGCCACTGACATGGACAACTACCCCGATATGACCACTGCCGCGATATCGCTGTTCATCCAAATTGCCTCGCGGCACAATGAAATCAATGATCGGCAATTTATTCGGGTCCAGATTCAGGAGGGCGCCTCCCGATCCTCGAAGCTCCACATCAAGATCATAACCGCCGGCCACCGGTTTCACGGTAAACGTCGAGTCGGCTGGTGATACAGGCACCGTATAAAGCGTAAGGTTGCCGAGGTAGATACTCGCGGCCGGCCTGTTATCGTCGCCGCTATACTCAACCCGAAGCTGCCCGTTCTGCGCCGCGGTCACGTTGATTGATGCTTTCTCCGCGGCCGAGCGAACGCCGAGCACCTGCTGGCCGTTGTAGAACGTAAAGGTACCGCCCGGCTTTGTGAAATCGCGACGTGAATCGGCGAATTTGCCAAACGAGGCGGTCAACGAAACCGGCAGTGACGATACATTTCCATGAACGGCAATCACAATCGGCGGGCTGTCTTTATCCACCTGACATGCAAAGGCGGCCGACGACGGTGCGAAATGCGCATCACCGGAATAGTCGGCCGTGATCGAGTGCGCGCCGGCCCCGAGGGGCAGCGTGACTGCGGCGTTCGCCGCTACCGCCATCGTCGCCCATACGCGCGATCCCTCGCGGAAAGTAATTGACCCCGTGGGCACGCCGAAGGTCGACGTCAACACTGGCGTGGCCTGGATTCCCGTTCCGTATACGGCATGAGGCTTAGGCACCGTGACGCTCAGGGATACCGGAAGGACTCCAATCTGGACGGGATGGGAGATCAGCGGAACGACCGCGGCCTCAGTGATCGCGGCCGCATCGGGATTGCCGTCGCCATTGAAGTCGCCGAACGCCGTCAGACGTCCGTCCTGCAAAGGACCATCCGCAACAAAGGAGCCGTCGCCGCGCGAGATCAGGACTCCGTTGTCGGCAGTCAGCAGGTCGATCTTTCCGTCGCCGTTTACATCGGCTAATCCCTGAAGACCTCCAGAGATCCCACAATAGATTGGCGAGGAAAACGTAAAATCGCCAACGCTATGCTGCGTTGCGACTGCTTCGTGGTCTGAGATCGAGATGCGCGTTACGGCATCTGCCAATCCATCGCCATCGACATCACCCATCATCAATGGCGAGCCATAGCTGGTGTCGATCGTCGAGCGTGCAGTGATACATGATGAACGGCCAAGATTTTTCACGATCACGGATGAGACGGTGTCCAATAAGCCGTCACCGTTGATATCGCAGATCCCGCTCGTTGAGCCGGGCCAGCTAACGGTGGAGTCAACCGTTCCGTTCCGGGTTACGGAGGCCATCATCATGGTCTCGTCGAAGGGGAAAACGAGTTGCGCTCTCCCTTCGTGAAAAACATCGAAAGTCACCGATCCCGGTTGTCCGGGTAAAGCCACAGTCTTTTGCAGGAATGTGCCGTCAGAATTACCAAATAGAAACAGAGCGACGGTACCCAGCGGAACCATCGCAATATCCAGATTGCCGTCGCCATCGAAGTCGCCGCTGGCGGCGCCGATGAAGGATCCTTCCGAAATCTTCAGGTTTCGCCAACGGGTGAATCGTCCTTCTCCTGTATTGCGAAAAATAATGACTTCGAGCTCGTAGAAACCGGTCGGAGCAGACGTGATGGCGATCAAATCGGGACGTCCGTCATGATCGACATCCGTGGCAAAAACATAGCGGGGTTGGCGCTGGGGCGCTGTGAGAACATCGTCGGGCTCATTGGTGAGGAGCGATGCAGTCGCGTCGTAACGACCCCCACCCAGATTCGATACAACCTGAAATCCGAGTTGGTTGGAGAAGGGGCCACCCAGGATCAGATCGCGGCGGCCGTTGCCGCGGAGATCGCCCACGGCGACCCAGTACGGTACGAAATTCGAGAACCACGCGGTCGGGGAAGCGAACGTACCGTCACCCCGATTCCGCAGTACGGAAAAGATCCCTCGGCGGCACGCGATGAGATCAGTAAAACCATCGCCATCCACGTCATCCCCGAGAAGCGCATCGGTTGAAAACAGCCGCATCGTATTGATCTTGTTCCAACCGCTCGAAGAACCAAAAGTCACCGAGAGGTCGCCGGTATAGGACGACGTAGCAACATCCGGATACCCATCGTGATCAAAATCGGCCACGACGCCCGGAGGAACAAGCGACACCTTGTCCATCGGTAGCAAGCCGCCGAGGCCGTCGCCCTTCAATACGGCAAGTCCGTTCTTAATGAAAGCAAGGATATCGAGGTGGCCATCGTGGTCGACGTCCGCCGCTGTGAGTTGAGATATCAAATCGCCTTCGACGCCGTTGGCAATCTGGACGGTCGCCGGCGACGAAAATCCGCCTCCACTCTTCCCCATCAGAATTGCGACGCTGGGCAAGTCTGGTCCGAACGGCGCGGACACGATTACGTCGAGGAGTTTGTCGCCATTGAGGTCGGCGACAGTAAATGCCGCTGCGTATTTGTATTGTTGGACGAGCGTGACCGGGGGCGCGACCGACGTCCCCAGGCCGTGATGGAAGACCAGCGATCCCTGCGGCGTCCAGCCGATGAAATCAATCGCTCCATCATTGTCGAGATCGACTGCGCGAAAGTTGGTTAGCGTTTCTGAGGCAAGCGTGACGCACGGTTGCAGGGTGCCATCACCGTTGCCAAAGAGAACATGAAGCCCTTTGTTACTGGATGTGATCACGTCGCCCTTGCCATCGCCGTTCACATCGGCCACCGCCATTGGGCCGATAGTGTCGCCGCAAGGAAAGGCATGGATGAGGTGCGGATTCGGAAAGACGCTCGTCGCTGGAGCGGCGTGGCTCATTGCCGCTATGCCGAGAGTGAGCAGCGCGGCCGCGACGCCTTTTATTTGGAGTGTCATGGCCGAGATGGTACAAGCCCGGGCTAGACGATATTCCTGAGCGACGATGAGTGCTCAGGTCGGTATGATTGCCAGGGACCACGCCACGCGGGGCGGACCGCATTGACGCGGAGATCGTACCGCTCATTCACGCCGAATTTACCCGTGCCGCAAGCAAACAGGACTGCTTCGGCCTACCATCCGCGCAACACAAGGAGGCTTTGCAGGAAATGAGGATTCGCAACTCGGCAGCCTGTTTCATCGCGGCGGTGATGATTACCGCCAGCGCAGTCGCGCAGGTCACACCCGCGGCCGGTTACACACCGCCGGACGACACTCCCAAGTTCAACGTCGGCGCGGTGATTTTCGGTGACTACACGTACGTCGAATCACCCGAGGCGAAGGACGCGGACGGCAACACCATCAACAACAGCTCGTTCAACGTCACCCGCGCGTACATCAACATCACCGGCAACCTCAATCATCTGATCGCCTTCCGCATCACGCCGGACATTTCGCGCGAGACGAGCAGCAGCGCGTCGCTGAGCGGCAGCCAGCTCTTCCGCCTCAAGTACGCCTACGCGCAGTTGAACCTCGACGACTGGGCGACGAAAGGCTCCTGGGTGCGGGCCGGCGTTCAGCAGACGCCGTACAACGACTACACGGAAACGATTTACCGCTACCGCTTCCAGGGGACGATTTTCGCGGAGCGCACGATCGCTCTGGTGTCGTCTGACGCCGGCCTCTCCGGCCACTACAACTTCAACGGCAACTACGGCGACGTCCACGCCGGCTTCTACAACGGCGAGGGCTACACGAAGGCGGAGACGAATAACGAGAAGGCCTTCATGGTGCGCGGCACCGTGCGTCCGTTCCCGCTCGGCGGCACGATGCTGAAGGGCCTTCGCCTGACGGCCTTCGTCGACGAGGATCATTACGTCGAAGGGGCGAAGCGCGAGCGCACGATCGGCCAGGTCACCTACGAGCATCCGCTCATCAACGCCGGACTCGATGTGCTGCGCGGCAAAGACCGCACCTCGGCGACCAAGCCGCAGATCAGCGAAAAAGGTTGGTCGATCTGGGTCACGCCGAAGCTCGGCACGAAGGGGTGGGAGGCGCTGATCCGCCACGACGATTACCTGCCGAACGACGCCATCCACTCGCAGAAGCAGAAACGCGACATCGACGGAATCGCCTACTGGGTCCCGAATCTGAGCGGGAAAGCGGCAGCGATCCTTTTCGACCGCGACTCGCTGAAACGCACCGGACTCACGCCCGCGGCTCCGAACACGACCAACTACGAAGTGAAGATGCTGATTAGCTTCTAGCCAACCTTTAAACGGAGAAGACAAATGAAGAAGCTGTACTTCGCGGCCATCGCGCTGCTAGCGACTGCTCTATCCGCACAAACGATGAAGATCAACGGCGCCGGCGCCACGTTCCCCAATCCGATCTACACGAAGTGGTTCGACCAGTACCACAACATGCATCCGAACGTGGAGATCAACTACCAGTCGATCGGCTCCGGCGGCGGCATCCGCCAGCTCTCCGCCGGCACCGTTTTCTTCGGCGCCTCGGACGGTCCGATGACGAACGATCAGATCGCCGCCGCCGGCTTCCGCATCATCCACCTGCCGACGGTCCTGGGCGGCGTAGTGCCGGTCTACAACGTGCCGGAAGTCAGCGCGGAGCTGAAGTTCACCGGCCCAGTCCTCGCGGACATCTTCCTCGGCAAGATCACGAAGTGGAACGACGCTGCCATCCGCGCCACGAATCCCGGCGTGAACCTGCCGAATGCCGACATCACCGTCGTACACCGTTCCGACGGGTCCGGCACGAGCTACATCTGGTGCGATTACCTGTCGAAAGTTTCGGCGGAGTATCGCAAGACGGTCGGTGTCGCGACCTCGGTCAACTGGCCCGCCGGCGTCGGCGCGAAAGGCAATGAAGGCGTGGCGGGACTGGTCAAGCAAACGCCCGGCTCGATCGGCTACGTCGAGTTGATCTACGCGCTGCAGAACAAGATTGCGTACGGCGCGGTGCAGAACCTGGCCGGCGAGTGGGTGCGCGCCTCGACCGAGACGGTTTCGAGCGCCGCCGCGGCCGCCGCGAAGAACATGCCGAAGGACTTCCGCGTCTCGATCACGAACGCGCCCGGCCACAACGTCTATCCGATCTCGTCGTTCACCTGGCTCCTCCTCCAGGAAGCGCCCAAGGACGTCGCGCGTTCGCGCACGATGGTCGACTTCATGCGCTGGGCGCTCACCGACGGCCAGCAATTCGCGCCGCAGCTCGGCTACGCGCCGCTGCCGAAGGAAGTCGTAGCGCTGGAGATGGAAGCGCTGAAGAGAGTGCGGCAGTAGCACAATGGTTCCGAGCCTCACCAGCACAGACAGGAGTGTCTGTGCCACACCGGCTCTGCCGGTAAGAGCATTTGTGCAAGCAATGCAGGATTGTGTGGCACAGACACTCTTGTCTGTGCTTTGGCAAAGTGCAGTGCCTGATCCTGCTAACAAACCGCCGCGTGACCGCCTGCTTCGAGGATGTAGAGCGCCCAGGGGCGCATCCCGAAGTGGGTGGCCATGCGGCGGCGGTCGTCGAGCCAGGCCACGTTCGGAATCGTGAAGCCGGTCTTTTTTCGCGTGAGCACCTCGCGTGGCAACGGCACTTTCGGCGCGCGCGTCAGCAGCTCTTTTCCCTTCATCGACAAAACCGCCGGCGCGATTTTTCGAAGCAGAAACGCGTCGACGAGCGGCACGCGCACTTCGAGCGAGTGAGCCATCGAAGCCCAATCGATGTCGCGCAGGAGCTGGTTGCGGAGCAGCAGCGACGACTCCATCGCCGCAATGCGCGCGAACGGTGAGCCGGGATCAGGCGTGATCGCCTCGCGAATTCGATCGAGCATCTGCAATCGTTCCAAGCCTTCGCGGGCGATCTCCGCGCCGATGATCGAAGCCAGCTCCTCGGGCAGAAAGAGGCCGCGCTTCATGAGGTACGCGCCTTCGTACGACGTGCAGTACTGCAGCGTGTAGGGCGTCTTCGGACTGAAGCGCGTTGGATCGCGCGCGATGATCGTGCAGGCGCGGCGGAAGGCGGACGCGATCCGCGGCATGCGCCGGAACGGCCGCACCGCGCGAACGAAACGCGGGATCGTGCGAAAGGTCGAGTAACCGCCGAACAGCTCGTCGCCGCCGGTGCCGGAGAGTGCCACCTTCCATCCCAGCTCCGCCGCCGCTTTGCAGACAAAGTACGAATTCAGTCCGTCCAGCGTCGGCTGATCCATCGCCTCGAGGGCGCGCGGCAACTCCGCGCGAAACTCCGTTCGCGAAAGCGTGGCCGTGTGATGCGCTGTCCCGTACTGCTTCGCCACGGCGGCAGCGAGCGGCGTCTCGTCATTGGCCTGCCCTTCGAAGCGCATCGTGATCGTCTGCAGCGCGATGCCGGTTTCCGCTGCCAGCCCGACGATCGAGCCGGAATCGCGTCCCGCCGAAAGAAACGCGCCGACCGGAACATCCGACACGAGGTGGTAGCGCACCGACTCGCGAACGCCGTCGGCAATGAGCGCAGCGCGATCGGCATCGTCGAGCCTCGCTTCCCGCGCATCGCGCAACACCTGCGCGATCGAAAAGTACGGACGCGGTTCTGAAACGCCGTCGCGTGTGACCGTCATCCACGTCCCGGCCGGAAGCATGCGGATGTCCTCGTAGATCGTGAACGGTTCGGGAACGTGGCCTCGCAGCAGGAAGCCCGCGACTCCCGCCGGATCGCGCGACGCCGGCACGCGTCCACCCGCCAGCAGCGCCTTCGCCTGCGACGCGAAACGAAATGTGCCGCCGCCGTTCGCGGAATACAACGGCTTGATTCCGTACGGATCGCGCGCCAGGAAAAGCGTGTTCGTCCGCGCGTCCCAGATCGCGATCGCGAACATCCCTCGGAGTTGCGGCAGCATCGCCGCACCGAATTTGCGATACATCCGCAGCATGACCTCGCTGTCCGATTCCGTCTCGAACCTCTCGTCGCCGCGAAGCTCTTTGTAGTTGTAAATCTCGCCGTTGAACGTCAGTGCAAGTTCGCCGTCGACCATCGGCTGGTTCGCGCGATCGCTGACGTCGATGATCGAAAGACGGCGATGTCCGAATCCAACGCGGCCATCGCGCGACAGCCAAAGACCCGCCGCATCCGGACCGCGGCTGCGCATCGCCTCGCGCGTCCGCGTCAACTCCTCGACGTCGACCGGCGGCGCCTGGTCGCCGTAAGCAACGATCCCGTTGATTCCACACATGCGAATCGCAGTCTCGCACGGCCTGTTCGCGTAAACTCCCGCACGTGAAGACGATCGGCATCTCCGCGAAGATCACCTCGGAGGAGGCGCTGCAGTTCGCCGCGAAGGTGGCCGCCGATCTTCGCGCGCGCGACTTCGGCGTCTGCCTCGACTACGCCACCGCCGACAAGCTCGGCGATCGCGGCAAGTGCGTGGCCAAGGGCGACCTCGGCAAACACTCCGATCTTCTGATGACGTTCGGCGGCGACGGCACGCTTCTCTCCGTCGCCCGCCACGCGCCCAACAGCATCCCCATCCTCGGCGTGAACATGGGCACGCTCGGATTTCTCACCGAGGTGCGCGTGGACGAGTTCCCGGAAGTGCTGGAGAAAGTGCTGGCGGGCGACTACGAAAGCGAACAGCGCGTCGCATTCGACGTCGCCGTGCGCGGTCCGGGACGCGACCATCGTACGTACCGCGTCCTCAATGACGCCACGATCAACAAGAGCGCGCTGGCCCGCATCATCGAAATGCGCGTCACCGTCGGCGGCGAGTTCATGTCGTCCTTTCGCGCCGACGGCCTGATCATCGCCACGCCGACCGGATCGACCGCCTACAACCTCTCCGCCGGCGGCCCGATCATCTACCCGACGATGGGCGCCGTGGTGCTGACGCCGATCTGTCCGCACATGCTCACCAATCGTCCCGTCGTCCTTTCCGACTCGCTCGAAATCCAGGTCGGCATCGTTACCCCGAATCAGGAAATCTTCCTCACACTCGATGGCCAGGAAGGCCTTCCGATCGGCGACCGCGACACGGTGTCGGTGAAAAAGTCGCTGAATCCGGTGACGCTGATCCGCACTCCGAACAAGAGCTACTTCGACGTGCTGCGGACGAAATTGAAGTGGGGAGAGGGGTAGCGATCGCTATGTTCAGTCGTCCGAGCCTCACCAGCACAGACAAGAGTGTCTGTGCCACATCGATCTTGCCGTAGTCGACGCATGTTGAATACCGGCAAAGCCGGTGTGGCACAGACACTCCTGTCTGTGCTTTGGCAAGTTGCAGCGGCTGATATTGCTAACGATGCTCAGCGAAGCGACGCTTCGTACCGCGCGCGCACGATCCGCACGTAGTCGCGCGTCTCGCGAAAGGGCGGCACGCCGTTGTACTTTTGCACCGCGCCCGGGCCGGCGTTGTAGGCGGCGAGAGTGAGGTCGAGATCGCCGTGGAAGGTGTCGAGGAGCGTGCGGAGGTAGCGAACGCCGCCGAAGACGTTCTGGCGCGCGTCGAAGACATTGTCGACGCCGATGAACCGCGCCGTCGCGGGCATGAGTTGCATGATGCCGCCGGCTCCAACGGGCGAAACGGCGGCCGGGTTGTACGCCGACTCGCGCGCCGCGATCGCAGCGACGAGGCGTGGATCGACGCCGTGCTGCTTCGAGGCGTCGGCGATGAGCGAAGAGAGATACGCCGGCATCGGCGTCGTCACCTGCGCACTTGAGTTGAACAGCGCGGCGCCGAACGGCGTGTAGCGCAGCGCGGTGCGCATCGAACGCAGCGAGAAAAGCGATTCGCGGATGTCGCCGAAGAAGTGATACGCCGTGATTCCGCGCCGGTCGTTGCGGATCACGACCTTGCCCGTTTGCCGGATGTGCGCCGAGGGGACGTCCGCGGCGCTGAATGAGGCAGCGGAAGCGGAGGCGGCGACGAGCACCGCGGCGATCGTGAATGGGATGCGCAAGGACTCGGAGCAACGCCCGCCGCGGAACACGCTATTCCGATACGATTCGCGGATGACGTCCAAGCGATGCGCTGCTGCGCTACTCTTCCTCGCCCTGACCGCCTGCAACATGCCGAGCTCGACCACGAACGCACCCTCGTCCGAAACGATTTTCGCCGGCGGAACGGTGCTGGCCGGAGCGTCGCAGGCGCCGCAGGCGAACTGGTCGGTGGTCACGTCGAACGGCAAGATCGTCGCCGTCGGACCGGCGGATTCGATCCGCGCCGCGCATCCCAACGCGCGCGTCATCGACGTGCACGGAACTACCGTCATGCCCGGTCTGACCGACGCGCACGGCCATCTGTACGGACTCGGGCTCTCGCTCGACACCGTCAACGTCATCGGTGCGCCAACTTACGACGAAGTCATCGCGCGTGTGCGCGAGCGCGCGCAACGCGCCGCGCCTGGCGAATGGATTCTCGGCCGCGGCTGGGATCAGAACCGCTGGCCCGACAAGCAGTTCCCCACCGCCGCGCCGCTCGATGCCGCGGTTTCCGATCACCCGGTCTGGGTTCGCCGCGTCGACGGACACGCCGGCATCGCCAACACTGCCGCCATGCGCGCGGCCGGAATTACTTCGGAGACGAAGGATCCCGAGGGCGGCCGGCTGCTGCGCGATGCCGCGGGCAATCCGACCGGCGTCTTCATCGACGGCGCGATGCACCTCATCGACTCGAAGGTCCCGGCGCCGTCCGCAGAGTTGCGCAAATCGCGCGTCCTCGCTGCGGCGCAGAAGATCGCCGAAAACGGCCTCACCGAAATGCACGACGCCGGCGCGGAACAGGCGACGATCACCGCCATCCAGCAGCTCATCGATGAGCACAAGTTTCCGATCCGCGTCTACGTGATGCTGACCGACGAGGCCTCGCTGCTCGATGCGTGGCTGACGCACAAGCCGCTCATCGGCTACGGCGATCGCCTCACGGTCCGCGCGGTGAAGATGTACGCCGACGGCGCCCTCGGCAGCCGCGGCGCGGCCATGCTGGCACCGTACAGCGACGATGCCTCGAATACCGGACTTCTCGTCACGCGCCCCGAGCACATGCTGGAAGTCGCCCGCCGCGCGCGCGCCGCCGGCTATCAGGCCAACACGCACGCCATCGGCGACCGCGGCGTGCGCGAGGTGCTCGATACCTACGAACAAGCCGGCGCCACGCCCGCGGACCGTTTCCGCGTCGAACATTTTCAGATCGTCGCGCCGTCCGATTTTCCGCGACTCGCGCAGCACGGCATCATCGCGTCGATGCAGCCGACGCATGCGACGTCCGACATGCCGTGGGCCGAAGCGCGCGTCGGTTCCGAGCGCATCAAGGGCGCCTACGCCTGGCGCACCGTCCTCAACTCCGGCGCCCGCCTGGCCCTCGGCTCCGACTTTCCGGTCGAGGACGTGAATCCGTTCTTCGGCATCTACAGCGCCGTCACGCGTCAGGACCAGAAAGGCAATCCGCCCGGCGGCTGGTACCCCGATCAGAAGCTCACGCTCCCCGAGGCCATCCGCGGCTTCACCTCAGACGCCGCATTCGCCGCATTCGAAGAGTCGTCGCGCGGCACCATCGAACCCGGCAAACTCGCCGATCTCACCATCGTCGAAGGCGATCTCTACGCCGTCCCGCAATCGCAACTCTTCGCGACGAAGGTGCGCTACACGGTGGTGGGCGGGGAGATGGTATACAAGCATTAGACTATTTGCTATGGGACGCGTAGTCGTTGGACGATCACCCGATGAGATTCTTCAACTCGCATCGGATTTCTTCATGAAGAAGGATGACGTTCACCTGACCATGCGTCGCGTCACGGATCGGCTTCGTGACGAGAAAATCCCCTACGCCGTGCTGGGTGGAATGGCCATCGCGCTGCATGGCTATCTGCGAGCGACGAGTGACGTCGACCTTCTGACGACTAAGGAAGGCCTCGAGAGAATTCACGCGCTTCTCGTCGGTCGCGGGTTCGTGCCGGCATATCCGGGAGCGCGCAAACGGCTTCGCGACACGGAAACGCGTGTTTTTGTGGACATCATCACCACGGGTGAGTATCCCGGCGATGGAAAGCCGAAAGCTGTTCGTTTCCCCGATCCGTCTGATTCCGTCGATCTCGATGGCATCAAGGTCTTGTCGTTGCCTCGTCTCATTGAGGGCAAGCTTGTTACTGGCATGACGGTCGACTATCGCCAGCTTCAGGATCTCGGTGACGTGCAGGCACTGATCCGCGAATTGCGGTTACCACGGTCATTTGCCGACCAAATCGATCCTACTGTGCGTGGAGAGTTCGAACGCCTCTGGGTCCTTGCTCAAAAGAGAAATCCCGAGTTCGACTAGCCTACTTCTCGTGATCCTCGAAGTGCGTTAGCGCGCGGAACTCCTGGTACCTCTCGTAAACGTCATTCAGCGTGATCTCGCGGAGGCGGTCGAGTGAAAACTTTTCGACCGTGAACGACGCCAGGACGCTGCCGAAGATGATGGCGCGGCGGAGATCGCGATCCGTGACCTCGGCGCGTGAAGCGAGGTAGCCGAGGAAGCCGCCGGCGAAGGTGTCGCCGGCGCCGGTGGGATCGAAGACCGCTTCGAGCGGATAGGCGGGCGCGGCGAACACCGCATCCTGCGTAATCATCATCACGCCGTACTCGCCGCGCTTGACGACCAGCGTCTTCGGCCCGAGGGCCAGGATCTGGCGCGCGCCCTTGATCAGGTTTGCTTCTTCCGTGTACTGCCGTACCTCGGCCTCATTGATGACGACGAGGTCGACTTCGCGCAGGATCCGCGTCAGCGATTCCTTCGCCGTGGCGATCCAGAGATTCATCGTGTCGAGCGCCACGAGCCGCGGACGGCGGCACTGCTTCAGCACGTCGAGCTGCAGATCGGGCTGGATGTTGGCGAGGAAGAGCACGTCGGGACTGCGATGCTTCTCACTCAGCTCCGGCTTGAAATCGGCGAAGACGTTGAGCTGCGTGTCGCGCGTCTTGGCGACGTTGAGATCGAATCCATACTCGCCGCTCCAGAAAAACGTTTTCGCGCCGGCCACGCGCCGCAAGCCGTCGAGATTGACGTTGCGTCCGCGGAAGATGGCCAGATCGTCGTCGGTGAAATCGTCGCCGACCACGGCTACGAGATCGACTTCGGTGAAGAACGATGCTGCCACCGAAAAGTACGTCGCTGATCCGCCGAGGCATCGATCGACTTTTCCGAAAGGCGTTTGAATCGCGTCGAACGCGACGCTGCCAACTACGAGGATGCTCATGAATTCTCCTGGCTAGTAGATTAGTAGATCAGTGGATTAGTAGATTAGGACGCGACCCTCACGAGGCACCTCTAATCCACGAATCGACTAATCCACTAATCTACTGAAACATACTTTCCAATAATCGGCGCCAGCCGGCGCTTCACTTCCGCGGTCATCGCCGACGGCTGCGTCATGATCGCGTATTGCAGCGCGCTTCCGCACGGGCAGTCGCGTTTGCGATTTGCGGCGGGGACGATCGAGTTTCGCAGGATCTTCTGCGCGGTCTTGGCGTTTTTGGCGAGGTAGGCCAGAACCGCTTCGACCGTCACGTCGTCATGCGACTGATGCCAGCAGTCGTAGTCGGTGACGAGGGCCATCGTGGCGTAGCAGATCTCGGCTTCGCGCGACAGCTTCGCTTCCTGAAGGTTCGTCATGCCGATCACATCGACGTTCCATGAGCGGTAGAGATGCGACTCGGCGCGCGTCGAAAATTGCGGACCTTCCATGCAGACGTAGACGCCGCCGTCATGCACGCGCGCGCCCACCTCGCGCGCGACCTTGCTCATCGTCGAGGATGTGGCAGTGCAGATCGGATCGGCGAAACCGACGTGCGCGACGATGCCGTCGCCGAAAAAGGTGTCGGCGCGATGGCGCGTGCGATCGATGAACTGGTGCGGGAAGACGATGTCGGTCGGCGCGTACTCCTCTTTCATCGAGCCGACGGCGCTGGCGGAGAGGATCGTGTGGACGCCGAGGAGCTTGAAGCCGAAGACGTTCGCGCGATAGTTCAACTCGCTGGGGGAGAGCCGGTGGCCGCGGCCGTGGCGGGAGAGAAACGCGACACGCACGCCGTCGATCTCGCCGATGACATAGGCGTCCGAAGGATCGCCGAACGGCGTCTCGATCGTGCGTTCGTCGAGGACGGTCAGCCCCTCCATCTGGTAGAGGCCGGAGCCGCCGATGATGCCGATGCTTGCGGTGTCGTTCATTGCGGGGCGCACTTTACTATGTGGCGCAGACACGTCTGTGCCACACAAGGCGTCAGATCGGTACCAGCGTGGCCAGTTCGGCGAGCTTCATCACCGGCTCGTTGCGGCGCTCGATGATGACGACGTCGTCGCGGCCGATTGAGTCCAGCGCGGTCATCTCGTAACCGCGCATCGATTGGTCGCAGGCGCAGTCGTTGTCAGGAGTCACGTAGTTCGCGATCACGCCGCCGATGCGCATGCCACGTTTTTCGACCTCGACGATGAGACGTTTGCTTTCGGCGATGACGATGCGTTCCGGGCGCGTGACGATGATGACGCGCGTCGAATCCGATCGCATCGCTTCTTCGAGCGCGTGCAGAGCTTTCGATGCGCGAATGAGCTCCTCGCCGAGAGAGCCGGCGGGGATCAGTTCGCGGTAGCGGAGAAGGATGCGCATGAATTCACGAACCCATTCGCCGGCGGTGGCGGGAAGATCGATGAGTCTCAGGAAGTGTCCGGTAGGGGCGGTGTCGACGATGATCGCGGACTGCGAATCGTCGGCGATGAGATCGGCCAGCCGCGTGATGGCGAAGAGCTCGTCGGCGCCGGGCGGCGCGATCTCGACGAGCTTTTTCATGGCGTCGGCGTCGTAGGCGACCGTCATGCCGCCGGGCGTGATCGCGCCGATGGCACGCTCGATCTCTTCGCCGAGCGCGTCGCGGAAGCGGCGCCATTTGGCGCGCGTGTCGATCGTTTCGACAGTGAGGTTCTTCGGCGGCGTTTCGTGCGCGAAGACATCGCGCAGCGTGTGCGCGGGATCGACGGAGATGACGGTGTAGTTTTTGTCGGGATGGTTGTTGGCGAGTTGCAACGCGATCGATGCGGCGGAGGTCGTTTTGCCGACGCCGCCTTTGCCGGCCAGGAAGGTTAGTCGGGCGATCTTCAAGTCGCGCTCTTGCCGGCGAGCCGCCGGCGGTCCAGCCGGCGGGCCGCCGGCGCTACGACGTTCGCCGGCGCTCCATTCTTCGATCGCCTGAGGCGTGTCGAGCGGGACGCATGCGCGCGGCGCGTCGATCACCGGCGCGAGGCGCTTCCGCGCGGCATCGTCGCGGGTGCGGTCGCAATCGTCGTCCGCAACTGCGCGATTCAGGATCGTGAACGGAACATCGATCCCCTCGGCACGGACGTCGCGAATCAGCCGCTCCGTCTGTTCCACGACCCACGCCTCCGATAGCGTCACCGGCACGAACGCGGCGCGGGCGGCGTCCGTCAACAACTCGCGCCGCCGTTTCGCATCCGATTCGAATTGATCGACGAATGCGTCCATCGCGTCGCGGACGTCGCGGCGCGTGAACTGGCGCATCATCCCGCGGTGTTTAGCCTGCATCGAATCGAGTGCGTCGGCGAATTGTCGGAAGTGATCCGCCGACGACAGCATGCGCAACGTGTGGCCGGTGGGAGCGGTGTCGACGACGATCGTGGCATCGCCATTCTCCTCGGCCAGTTCGCCGATGCGCATCCACGCCATCAGCTCGTCGACGCCGGGCAGCGACAGTTCGAAGAATCGGCGCAGCTCTTCTTTGTCGAGATACGTTCCGCGGTCGCCAAGCTCGAGGAAACTCTCGAGATTGCGATCGAGAAAACGGCGGTAGAGCGCGGCCGCGTCCAATGCCTCGGTGCGCAACTCGCCGTGCAGGATGTCGGCGAGATTCGAGGCCGGATCGGTCGTGAAGAGGATCACCGGCCGCGATTTGGCGAAGTGCAGCGCCGCCGCGATCGAGACAGTCGTCTTGCCGACGCCGCCTTTGCCGCCGATCAGGATCACGCGGCGATCGGCGATGCGATCGAACGCCGCCGCGAGCGTCACTGGCCGTATCCGGTGTAAATCCCGATGCCGCCGTCGCCTTCGTCGTCACCGCCGCGCTGCTGCCGCGCCAGCTCCTCGCGCCGCGCGCGGATCTCCCGCAGCGCCTGGAACACCTGCGCTTCCTGCACCGAGTAGTCCTCTTCGCTGATGTCGCCGACCTCCAGCATCATCTGCAGCTCGATGAGCCGTTCCTTCCACGGCTGATCGTTGAGCAGCTCCTCGTTCGCCATCGTCTGGATCTGTTTCATGATCCAGTTGAAGCCCGCGATCGGGAGCTTCATCGGCAGCATGAGGATGTCGTCGAGGAGGAACATTGCGGGCTACCGCTCCGCGCGCTCCAGCTTCAGACGGATATTCACGAAGTTGTACGGCGGCCACGGACCGGTGTAGAGAAACGACAGTTTGTTCTCGTACTTTTTGGCGATGTCGGTGATCTGATCGTCGAACGTCTTCGTCTTCTCGCGGTCCACCAGGAACGCGGCGTTGAGGATCATCTTGTCGCCGATCGGTTTGTTTGATCGCGAGGCGATGGCCGCATCCCGCAGCGCCTCGTAAATCTCGCTGACGTACGCATCGGCCTTCGCCTGCAGCGCCGACTCGACCACGCGTCCGAGCTGCATGCGCGAGAAGTAGGTCGAGGTCGACGTGTTCGACTGGATCTCTTCCTTCAGGCGGCGGATCTCTTCGTTTTCCGTCTCGATCTCGTGGACGACCTGGTCCTTGTTCCAGTTCACCTTAAGGCCGAACTCGATCTTGCCGTCCATCTTCTGCAGCACGTCGGAGAGCGCGTCGTACGTCCCCTTGAGGAACTCCTTGATGTCGTTCTCGGTGCGGAAGACGGTGCCGAAACTCATCGGCAGCACGGTGAAATCCTTCATCACCAGCTCGTTCACGTGCTCGTGCGCGAGCGCGTTTTCGCGCGTCGGATCGAAGACGATCAGCGGACAGTTGGAGACGACGGCCGCGAATTCTTTGTAGGGAACGGTGTAGACCTTGTCGCCGCGGCCGCCGATGCCGACCGGCCCGAAATCACGCGGGATATCGGTCTTGATGATGCAGTAAACGTATTTGCCCTGTTCGGTTTCGGGCTGCTTCGCCTGTGCTTGGTCTTCCATTTCGTCGGGGCCTCGGGGAGATGACGCGAAGCATACAATATCAGCCGTTTTGTCAGCCCGCCGCGTCGCCTCCCTCACCGAAAAGTGGTTCCGCAAACACCAGCGCCCGCTGCCGTGGCGCGCGGCCTACGACCCGTACGGTGTGTGGGTCTCCGAGGTGATGCTGCAGCAGACGAGGATGGAGGTCGTCCTCGGGTACTACGAACGATTCATGACTCGTTTTCCGGACGTGGCTTCGCTCGCGTCAGCAAGTTTCGATGACGTCACCGCCGCGTGGTCGGGACTCGGCTACTACCGCCGCGCACGAATGCTGCGCGATGGAGCAGTCGATGTGATAACGCGCTTCGACGGTGTGATCCCGGCGACGGTCGATGAGCTGATGACGATCGCCGGCATCGGACGATACACGGCCGGTGCAATCGCCTCGATCGCGCACGAACAGCGCGCGCCGATCGTCGACGGCAACGTCGCGCGAATCGTGGCGCGGCTGTTCGCGATCGAGGCGCCGCTGGCGTCGCCCGCGCTGATGCGCGAGGCGTGGATTCGCGCGGAAGAGTTGGTGGCCGCGTCGAAATCGCCACGCGATTTCAATCAGGGATTGATGGAGCTCGGTGCGCTCGTCTGCACGCCGCGCAATCCGTCGTGCGGACGTTGTCCGTTGCGTTCTCATTGCGCGGCGTTTCTCAGCGATCGCGTCGACGAACTGCCGCGTCCGAAGGCGAAGCTGGCCACGCGCGAGCTGCGCATTCCGCTCTATCTCGTCACCGACCGCACCGGCCGTGTATTGATGCGTCGCGAGGCGGGCCAGCTCATGCGCGGGATGTTTCACCTGCCGCATGGCGATACGACTCTGCTGACCGGTACGCCGTTGCGTGTGATCGGCGGCGCTGTCCTCGGAACGTTCCGGCACACGATCACCAATCGCCGCATCACGTTCGAAGTCTTCGCCATCGCGCGCCGTCCGCGCGCGCGAGGCAACGAGTACGCGTGGATCGATCCTGCCGCGCTCGGAGCCATTCCGCATCCGTCGTACGTTCGCAAAGCGTTACGTCTGGCCGGAATCGGCAAGTGACGGCTTGCTGTTCGCGGGAGTCATGAGATTTTCCATCGCCCTCGGCCTCCTGTTCGCCGCCGCAACGCTCCACGCCCAATCGCGCACGTACGCGATCACGAAGGGCGGCAACAACGTCGCGCAGTTTCACGCCGAGGATACGTACGACTCGTTCGACGGAAAGACGAGCGATGTGAATGGAACCATCGTCGCCGATCCTTCCAGTCCGGCCGCGTCGACAGTTGTCATCAACATCAACGTCGACTCGCTCGACACCGGCGTCGGACTTCGCAACAAAGAGATGCGCGAGCGCTACCTCGAGACGACGAAGTTCGGCACGGCCACGTTCAAGTCGGTCAGCGTGACCGGTCCCGCGTCGATTGCCCCGAACGCTCCTGCCGACATCAACGTCACCGGCGACTTCACGCTGCACGGCGTCACGAAGCGGATGACGATTCCGGTGCGCGTCGTCCTCATCCCCGACGGACGCATTCACGCCACGACCGACTTCAAGATCCGCATGCCCGACTTCGGCATCACCGTCCCGCACAACGTGCTGGTGACGGTGAACGATGAGGTCCCGGTGCGGCTCGACGTCTGGGCAGGTGCGAAGTAAGGCATTTTATGGTCAGGCGGCGATAAGATGGCGAAGTATGACTGGTCCGACAATGGCAGGATGGATAGCCCTCGTCGCTGACTTCGCGTCGATAGCTGGCCTGTTCTTGACGGTCGCTGTCTTCGTCAATCTTCGTCGAATCAAGAGCTTTTATGTTTTTCGCGCCCGGGTACCCGAGCTGACCCAGAAGATTGGTGAAAAGGCAAGTAATATCTCCAAGCTATTAGGTGATTCCGAGAACACCAAGCCACAAGTCGAGCTTGAGCTCGCCGAGATAGTCGTCCTAGTCAGGTCTCTGCGGGATAAGAGCACCGGCGACGCACGCCTACACGCGAAACGTGTCCTAAAACGGCTTGAGCAAAGGGCGATCATCTCCGCCAACACGTGGGATCTCTATGTAGACATTCAAACCCTCCTGGTGACCTTTCGGGAGATCCAGCTCGACCTGAAATGGGAGAAGTGACATGGCGCTAGCAAAAGACAAGTGGTCATTAGTAGTTGCGAAGTTAATTCAAAAGACGCAGAGTAAGCGTCTTAAGTGGCAACGGTTAAAATTGCGAATAGAAGGCGGATCGGGCCAAGTTACGTCTGCATTTCAGACGATCTATAAAGAAAAAGGTCTTCGCATATATAAACTTGATTTGGGCGACACAGGTCTTGTCTGGAATCTGGCCAACATGCGGAACAAACGGATTTCGTTGGAAATCATAGATGCCGCGGGACAACCTATATGGACCTTTCCTGAGTCCGAATCGGTCGCGGATCTGTTATCGGCAATTGAATACCAAGCTGCCGGCGTCGACGAATTCTTGGATGAGCTTCTTGCCGACTGACGCAGCAACTCTATCCAGCAATGCCAAGTTCGTGACCGCCGCGTTTGCTTCGGTGGCTGAAGCGCCCAATCATTCGCGCCACCATAGTCCGGAGGTTACAAGTGAATCCAATCCGTATGCACGAACGGCGTGTCCGGACCTTTGTCGTTCCGCTGATACGTATGTGATCCGAAGTAATCGCGCTGCGCTTGCGTAAGGTTCAACGGCAGCTCTGCGGCGCGGTACGCATCGAAGTAGCTGAGGCTTCCCGACATGGCGGGGATCGCGATTCCGTTCGCTTGCGCGAACGCAACCGTGCGGCGCCAGGCCGGCTGCATTTTCTGCATGTCGGCCGAGAACTCGTCGTCGAGCAGCAGGTTGGTGAGGTCGGCCTTGCGCTCGTAGGCGCGCATGATCGAGTCGAGGAAGCGCGCGCGGATGATGCAGCCGGCCTTCCAGATGCGCGCCATCTCGCGCATGTCGATCGACCACTTCCATTCGCGCGAGCCGGCCTGGATCAGCGCCATCCCCTGCGCGTAGGAGCAGATCTTCGAAACGTACAGCGCGTCGTGAACGTCGGCGATGAACTGCTTGCGGTCGGCGATGGGCGGCTTCTCGCCCGGTCCGTGCAGCACCTTCGACGCCGCCACGCGCTCGGCTTTCATCGACGACAACACGCGCGCATCGATGGCCGCGGCGATCGTCGGAATGGGCACGGCCAGATCGAGCGCGGTCTGCGCCGTCCACTTGCCGGTGCCTTTCTGTCCCGCTTTATCAAGCACTTTGTCGACGAGCGGCGCGCCGGTTTCCGGATCCTTGACCCGGAAAATGTGCGCGGTGATCTCGATCAGGAACGACTCCAGCGGTCCGCGATTCCATTCGTCGAAAATCGCCGCCAGCTCGTCAGCATCCGCGCCGAGGCCTTTGCGCAACATCTCGTAGGCCTCGGCGATCAGCTCCATGTCGCCGTACTCGATTCCGTTGTGCACCATCTTCACGAAGTGACCGGCGCCGTCGGGACCGACGTGCGTCACGCACGGGCCGGAGTCGCTCTTCGCCGCGATCGCTTCGAAGACCGGCTTGATGCACTCCCACGATTCCTTCGAGCCGCCCGGCATCAGCGACGGGCCGAAGCGCGCGCCCTCCTCGCCGCCGGAGACGCCGGAACCGACGAAGTGCAACTTCTTTGCTTCGAGCTTCGCCGTCCGCGCCTGCGTGTCCTTGAACCACGAATTGCCGCCGTCGATCACCACGTCGCCTTCGTCGAGGAGCGGCATGAGCTTGTCGATGGTCATGTCCACCGGCGCGCCGGCCATGATCATCATCATGATGCGGCGCGGGCGTTCGACCGCCTGCACCAGCTCTTCCAGCGACTTCGTGCCGGTGAATTTCTTCCCCGCATTGTTGGCGATGAATTTCTCCATCATCTCCGTTTCGCGATTCCAGACCGCTACGGAGAAGCCGTGCTCCTCGATGTTGAGCGCGAGGTTCGCGCCCATCACCGCGAGGCCGATCATGCCGAATTGCGATTGCGTCATTGATTCTCCTTCTTCTGCGTCAGCCGCCAAACGCTGGCTTGTGTGGCACAGACACTCTTGTCTGTGCTTGTGAGGCTTGGCAGGGTTGCAGGTTCAGGTAACTCATCTTGCCCGAGCACAGACAAGAGTGTCTGTGCCACACAGTCATGACTTCACTCCGGACAGCGCGTCCTTCACGGTTTTCGACAACGCATCGAGTCCCGCATCAACGTCGTCGCCGAGGTTGATGCTGACCGCGCGGCGTTTGCGGGAAGCGAGCGATTGAAAATCGCCGATGGCCTGCGCCCGCACGAGGACGCCGAAAGTGAACTTCTCGTTCGGAATCGGCACGTCCGCATGCCCGCCGCCGGTGAGCTGCATGAAGACGCCGGTGGCCGGTCCGCCTTTGTGCAACTGGCCGGTGGAATGGAGGAAGCGCGGGCCGTAGCCGGTGGTCGTGGCAACGTGCAGCTCGCGGCCGAGCGTTTCGCGGATCGAGGCGATTCGTTGATCGCGCTCCGGCGATTCGTCGAAGTACTCGGTGAGCGCGATGTAGTCGCCCGGCTTCACGCTGCCGAGGAGCGCGCCGATCGCTGCGGAATCGTCGGGCGTGATCTGCGACTGGTCCGTGTGCATCGTGCCGCTCGTTTTGAATTCTTCGAGCAGCCGCTTGGTGTTGTCCTTCGACTCCTGCACGTTCGGCTGATCGAACGCGTCGATGCCTAGGAGCGCGCCGGCGACCGCGGTAGCGAACTCCCAGGTGAAGAAAATCTCACCGATGTCGAGCGGATCTTCGAGGACGAGATCGACCACCGGATGGCCGGCATCCGCGAGCGCCTTCAACTTCGACGTCATGTCCGAATTGCGCATGCGCACGCAGACGAAGAGCCGGTCGTTGCCGTAGTCGCGCGGATCGAGCAGCGGCTCGCCGGCGACGGGTAGGATGCCTTTGCCCTCCTTGCCGGTCGACTCGGCGATGAGCTGCTCGATCCAGAGTCCGAGCGTGTCGAGCGGCGGGGGAGTGATGAGCGTGAGCTTGTCGCGGCCCTGCATCGCCAGCGACCCGATCACTGAGCCGAGCATCGCCGCCGGATTTTTCTTCACGCCCGGCGATTGGGCGATGTGGCCGGCGTGCATGGCGCGGTCGAGCAGCGTGGCGACGTCAACGCCGGAAATCGCGGCGGGAACCATTCCGAAGTACGACAGCGCCGAGTAGCGGCCGCCGATGTCGGGCTGGTTGATGAAAATGCGACGGAAGTTGTCCGCCTTCGCGTCCTTGCCGAGTTGGGTGTCGGGATCGGTGACGGCCACGAAGTTCTCGCCGGCCTTGTCGCCTTTGACCGACTTCACGCGGTCGTAGAAGTAGCGATGAAACATGGCCGGCTCAGTCGTCGTGCCCGACTTTGACGCGACGACGAACAGCGTCCGCGCGAGATCGAGCCGCGACTCCAGCGCATGCACGGCTGCCGGCACGGTCGAGTCGAGCACGTTCAGCCTCGGGTACCCGCTCCTCGCGCCGAACAATCTTCGCGTGACCTCGGAACACAGACTCGAACCGCCCATGCCGAGGACCACAACGTCGTCGAATTCGTCTTTGACGGAGTCGGCGAACGTCATCAGTTCCGGCGCCGCTTTCGTCATCTCCTCGGCCACCGTCAGCCAGCCGAGGGCGTTGGCGATGATCTTCTTGTGCGCGTCGTCGTTCTTCCAGAGCGTCGTGTCTTTCTTCCAGATGCGCTCGACGAATTTTTCCTTCTCGACGCGCTGCGCGGCCTGATCGACCGTCGCCTGGGCATTGCCGAGGTGGAGGGAAAGGCGTTTGCCGAGTCCGCGGATCGCTTCATCGCGGCGCGATTCGATGGTGCTCATCAGCGACGCGAACGATTCGTCGAACGACTTCACGCCGTCCTCGGTGAGCTTAGTCGTGATCGCGTTGAGACTGAAGCCCTTCTCCTCGAACTTGCGCATCACTTCGCGCGCGCCGTCGAGGTCCTGCTCCAGCGTCATAGCCACACGGCCGTGCTCCTTGAACGCTTTGTAGGTCGCCGGCGGAACGGTGTTGACCGTTTCCGGCCCGATCAGCGACTCGATGTAGAGGACGTCGCTGTAGGCCGGATTCTTCGTCCCGGTCGACGCCCACAACGGCCGCTGCACGTTCGCGCCGTGATGCTTCAGTTTTTCCCAGCGCTCGCTGGCGAACGTCTGCTTGAAGAGTTGATAGGCGAGCTTGGCGTTCGCAATCGCGACTTTGCCGAAGAGCGAGCGGACTTCGGGATCGTCCTTCTCTTTCAGCTTCGCTTCCATCTGCTTCTCCGCCAGCGCATCGATGCGGCTGACGAAGAAACTGGCCACGGATGCGATCTCATTGATCGGCAGCCCTTGCGCGACGCGACGCTCAAGGCCGCGCAGATACGCTTCCATCACCTGCGCGTAAACGTCGTTCGAGAAGATGAGAGTGATGTTGATGTTGATGCCGTTCGCAATCGACTCTTCGATGGCCGGAATGCCTTCCGGCGTGGCCGGAATTTTGATCATGACGTTGGGCCGGTTCAGCGCCGCAAAAAGCCGCTTGGCCTCGGCCGCCGTTGCGGCGGTGTCGTTCGCGAACAGCGGCGAGACTTCGAGGCTGCAGAATCCGTCGCCACCCTTGCACTTGTCGTAGACGGGACGAAAGACGTCGGCGGCGTTGCCGATGTCTTCGATGGTGATGGCGTCGTAAATCTCTTCGCGCGATTTGTTCTGCGATGCCAGATCGCGAAGCTGCGCGTCGTAGTCGTCGCTGCCGCCGATCGCCTTCTCGAAAATGGTCGGATTCGAAGTCAGCCCGCGCAGGTCGTCTTCATCGATCATCCGTTTCAGCTCGCCGCTGGAAACGAGCCGCCGCTCCATCTGATCGAACCAGATGCTCTGCCCCGTTTTCGTGAGTTCAACAAGTGGATTGCTCATCAAGAACCTCCGAAGAGGGAGAGCATATCGCGTGCTCAGAGAGTAGGGAGTCGGAGTACGACGTGCTAGTCGTCGACACCGGCGCGGCGAATCGCGTTGCTGGCAATCCTGCCGATGAGCACGCTGACGATGATGGCGACGCCGCCGCCGGCGATGTAGACGATCTTCGTGATGTTGCTCGTGTCGCCCGTCGCGGCCTTCGTCGCCGCGCTGCTGGCGAAGACGAAAGCCGCCGTCGCCGGGATGATGCCGAGGAAGGTGGCGAGGACGTAGCGGCCGAGCGGGATGGCGGTCAGTCCGAATGCGTAGTTGATGTACGTGAAGGGAAAGACGACTGCGAGGCGGACGAGGAAGACGATCTTCATCCCTTCGCTGGCGATGGCGCGGTCGAGCGCTTCGAACTTTTTATTGCCGCGCGTCTTCTCCTCGATCCTCTTGCGCATGACGGTCCGCGCGAGCAGGAACGCCAGCGTGGCGCCGATCGTCGCGCCGATGATGACGACGATCGTTCCGCCGGCGAATCCGAAGATCGCGCCCGCGCCGAGGGTGAGGATCGATGCCGGGATGAAGGCGACGACGCAGATGGCGTAGACGGCGATGTAGAGGACGTATCCGAGCGCGCCGAGTCCGCGGACGTAGGTTTGGAAATGTCTCAGCCACTCGTTCACCGGCAGGAAGCGAATGGCGATGACTATGGCTGCGATGACCAGCAGGGCGACGAAAATCTTTTTCACCACGGAGACAGAGTAGCTCGTCGAGGAGCGAGGATGCGCTGATGTATTCTCGCCGGGTGCCGAAGGTGTCGGAGCGGTGGCGTGCCGCAGCTTTTTACACGTGCGTGAGCGCCTCGGCGCTGATCGTCCTGATCTTCGCGATGGATCTCCGGTCGGCAAACATTCATATCCCGTTCGCTTATGCGGCCGGCGACACGCGTTTTCCGGAGTACGGGTTCGATGTGACGCTTTATCTCGTCACGATCAAAGGCATGTCCGACAACGGATGGATCCTCACGAATCGCTGGCTTTCCGCCCCCGAAGTGGCCCGATTTCACGATTTTCCGCAGTTCCAATTCGACAGCCTGCAATTCGCGACGATGAAGCTGCTGTCGTTTTTCTTCAATGACGCCGCGGCCACGCTGAACAGTTACTACATCCTCACGTTTCCGGCCACCGCAGGCATTTCTGCATGGGTCATGCGCCGCCTCCGCTTTTCACTTCCCGCGGCGTTCACCTTCTCCCTTCTCTACGCATTCAGCCCTTATCACTTTCACAAAGGTGTCTATCACCTCGGATACTCCGCTTATTACCTCGTGCCGCTGGTGACGCTGGTGTGCGTCTGGATCATCCGCCGAGAATTCACTCCAGATGAGGGTAATTCGTGGGCGTCGCCCTCGCTGCTTCTGGCGTGCTTCTTTGCCGCGCTCATTGCAGTGTGGAATCTCTATTACACTTTTTTCGCGCTGTTCCTTCTATTCCTCGCGACGTTGATCGCTTATATGAACGCACCGCGGCAGGAGCGGGAAAGCGTCCTGAAAAACTCGGTGATTCTTTTCGCGGCCGCGGCAGTGACTGCGCTCCTCAATCTGTCGCCGGTCATCTCCAATGTTCTTACGAATGGGCGCAATCCATCGCCAGTGCATCGTGAGGCGTTTCAGAGTGAGTGGTGGGGATTGCGTATCACGCAACTGCTTCTTCCGAGCCGCGATCATCGCTGGGAATGGATGCGCGTCCCTGCCCTGAATCTTCGCCTCAACTGGGAGCGGGCCCTGGGCGGTTCAGGAAAGCCGACGCTGATCAACACGAATGAGGCCATCACTCTCGGCGTCATCGGCGCGTTTGGTTTCGTCGTCCTGCTTCTTACGCTGCTGCGCCGCCGTGACGGAATCTGGTCGATCAACGATGAGCTCAGCCGCTTGAACCTCGGGATCGTGTTACTCACGACGATTGGCGGCTTCGGCATGCTGCTCTCCGTCCTGACGGCGGCGTATATCCGCAGTTATTACAGAGGCGCGGTGTTCATCGCGTACTGGTCGTTACTTTCCGTCGCCGCACTCGTGGACCGGTACGCAGGAGAACGCCGGCGGATGCACGTAATCATTTGTGCGGCATTGCTCGCCTTCGGCCTTTTTGATCAGGTGGGCACGAATGCGCGGCCGCTTTATTCGAACGTGCAACGAGCATTCGATGCTGATCGACATTTTTTCGGTCATGTCGAAAGCATGCTTCCACCGGGCAGCATGGTGTTTCAGCTGCCGGCGCAGACCTTTCCGGAAGAGGGAGTGGCGTACGCGGCGCGGCCGTACGATGACTTCGTTCCGTATCTGCACACGTCGCGGATCCGCTGGAGCTTCGGAGCGATGAATGGAAGGAGCGTTTCCCGGTGGCAGCAGGAGACGGCCGCGTTGCCGGCTCCCGTGATGACGGAGCGTTTGCGTCGCGGCGGCTTTGCGGGAATCCTCCTCGATCGTTACGCCTTCATCGATCGCGGCGAACGTTTGCTTGTCGAATTACGACGCGAAACGCTGCAGGAAACAGACAGCGCAGACTCGCGGTACGTTTTTCTGCGCTTACGCTGAGCCGACACAGGTTATCCCGGCTTTCTATTGGCTCCGCGGCGATGTCTTAACGGTTCGGTCCCACCGCGCGCGTCCGGGAGGGCGGGATGTGGAGTTCCCACACGCCCGAGCGGGCCAGGCCTGCGTGCAATACGCTGCCCGTTGGATCGATGGCCATGGAGAACGCGGCCGGATTCACATTGGCCGGCAGCCCTTCTGAGACGTCCTTCCATGTCAAGCCGCCGTCGGACGAATGGCGGACGCCGGCGTTGAGAAATGCGATCCAGACGCTCCTGGGGTCGTGCGGATCGACAACGATCTTTTCCGGATCGCGCAGAGTTTGCGCGGGCAACGGCGTCCAGGTCGCGCCGCCGTCGTCGCTGCGGAAGGTGCTGGGTGGCGTGCTGCTGGCGCGGTAGACCACGGCCGGATTGGAAGGCGCCGAGGCAACGTGCAAGGTGTAGTTGTTGCCGGGATCGGAAACGAGCTGCTGAAACGTCGCGCATCCGTCGGTACTGCGCCACAAACTGTTGAAGATGCCGGCCGCGTAGATGAGATCGGGATTTTTGGGATTGAGGGCAATCTCGGTCAACGGCAGCGCGGTCTCAGGGCACCGGGTCCAGGTCGCGCCGGCATCGTCAGTTCGCCAGAGCTGACCGTCGGCGACAAAGACGCGGCCCGGTACCGTCGGACTGCCGGCGACGGAAGCGATCTGACCGAACTTTCTGACGGGAGTGACGTCGTCGCGGCCGCTGGCGACTCGATAGAGGGTCGTGTCGGAAAACGCGCCGCCGAACCATGCGTCGCCGCCGGCGTCGACACCGACCTTCAGTCCCGTCGACATCGGGCCGGTCATCTGTTGCCAGCTCGCGCCGGCATCGCGGCTGCGGAAGAGGCGTCCACGCAATCCGTCGCCGCTCGCGGCGAAAACGACGGATGGCCGTTGCGGATCGACGGCGATGTCGGTGATTCCGTAGATGCCGCTATCCGGCACATCGAGCTGCTTCCACGGCGTAAACGCAGGCGAGGGAGCGCGGAACAGACCTTCGTCGGTGGCCATCATGACCGTCGAGTCGGTGGAGTTGAAGAGAACCGAGTTCACCGAGACCGCCGGCGCGTCGCCTGCCGGAAGCCAACTGTGTCCGCCATCGCCGCTGCGAAAGAGGCCGTAGAGCGTCCCTGCGAAAAGCCGCGGCACGCTTGGATCGATCGCCATCTCGCTCAAGCTCGGGGCGGAACTGCTGGTGGGTAGCCCATCGCCCGGCTGGACGCTCCACGAGACGCCGCCGTCGTTCGAGGCCAGCACCTTCTGCTTGCCGATTCCGAAACGGCGAAGCGAGCTCGGGTCGGCGACGAAGGCCGTTCCCGGTACGGTGACCGTGGTCTTGCTCCACGTGGCGGCGCCGTCGAAAGTCTCCCAGCCAGGTCCGCCGAAGTCCTGCTGCGCGTAAAGGTGCCGAGGGTTTGCCGGATCGAGGGCGATGCTGACCACGCAACCGTCAAATCCGTTCTCCGAAAAGCCTTCCGTCGCATCCGTCCACGTAACGCCGCCGTCGGTCGATTTCGCAACGCCGATGTGGCGGCTCCCGGTTTTGAAAACGACGCCGCAGTCGCCCGAGACATAGAGCGTCTTCGGCGCCGTGGGATCAATAACGATCTTGTTCGGACGATAGAGATTCGTGTTCAGCAGCGTCCACGTCCCGCCGCCGTCGGTCGTGCGATAAACGCCGCCGGTGACGACGGCGTACGCCGTATCGGGATCGCTGGGATCTGCAGCCACCTTGTTGACGCTCGGCAGTCCGTCAGTAATGTCGCGCCACGTATCGCCGTTGTCGTCACTCCGGAAGACGCCACCATAGCCGCCCGCGTAGATCACCCGCGGATTAGAATCCGAGGCGGAGAGGGACAGCATCACTCCGCCATGCGGCCCGCCCGAAGTCCAGTTGGCGGCAGCAAGCGAAGCGGCGGAAAGGAGGAGGCAGAGCGCGAGGGGGAGGGGGCGGAGCATAGTGCAAATAATACGTGGATAAGAATGGATTCGTCCACGCGGAGCCCGCTGGAAAGAGTCTCGGGAAAGGACTCTGAGGTCAGGAAAATAGATCCGTCTGCCGCCGCGACGCGCCGCTGGCGTAGCCGAGGTGGTCGTAGGCCAGCTTGCTGGCTACGCGGCCGCGGGGAGTGCGCTGGAGGAAGCCGATCTGGATCAGGTAGGGCTCGTACAGATCTTCGATCGTGCCGCGATCCTCCGCGATTGACGACGCCAGCGCGCCGACGCCGACCGGGCCGCCGCTGAAGCGTTCGATGATCGTGGTGAGGAGCTTGCGGTCGATTTCATCGAGGCCGAATTCGTCGACTTCGAGCATTTCCAGCGCTTCACGGGCGATGGTCACGTCGATCTTTCCTTCGCGCTTGACCTCGGCAAAGTCGCGCACGCGTCGCAGCAGACGATTGGCAATTCGCGGCGTGCCGCGCGAACGGCGTGCGATTTCGTGCGAGCCGTCGGCGGTGACTTCAATGCCGAGGATGTCCGACGAGCGGCGGACGATGATCTCCAGCGATTCGACGTCGTAGAAATCGAGACGGTGCACGATGCCGAAGCGCGCGCGCAGCGGAGCGCTGAGAAGGCCGGCGCGGGTCGTGGCGCCGATGAGCGTGAAGTGCGGCAGCTCGACTTTCAGCGTGCGCGCGGCAGGACCCTGGCCGATGACGACGTCGATGTAGAAATCCTCCATCGCCGAGTAGAGGACTTCTTCGACCGGCGCGGGAAGGCGGTGGATTTCGTCGATGAAGAGCGTGTCGCCCTTCTCGAGATTGGTGATGATCGCTACGAGATCGCCGGGCTTTTCGAGTGCAGGCCCCGAGGTCGAGCGCATGGCGGCGTCCATCTCGTTGGCGATGATGTTGGCCAACGTGGTCTTGCCGAGGCCGGGCGGACCGAAGAGAAGGACGTGATCGAGCGTCTCACGCCGCTTGCGCGCGGCGGCGATGGAGATGTCGAGATTCGCTTTGACCTTCTGCTGCCCGATGTACTCGCGCAGCCGCCGTGGGCGAAGCGACAGCTCGACGGTCGCGTCGTCTTCGAGCGGGATCGCGGAAAGGATTCGCTCGTCGGCCATGACGGGAGTTTATCCGCAGATCATGCGAAGGAGATCAGTAGTACATCCCCAACTGCAGCTTGGCGGCCTCGGACATCATGCTGCGGTCCCAGACCGGGTCAAAGACGACTTCGACTTCGGCTTCTTTCACGCCGGGGAGCGATTCGACTTTTGATTTGACGTCCGAGGCGAGCACTGGACCCATGCCGCAGCCGGGAGCGGTGAGGGTCATCTTGATCTTGACGTTCTTCGCGCCGTCGGCCTCTTCGAGCTCGCAGAGGTAGACGAGGCCGAGGTCGACGATGTTGACCGGGATCTCGGGGTCGTAGCAGGTCTTGAGCTGGTCCCAGACCAGTTCTTCGAGTTTTTCCGGCGCGATCTCTTCGCCCGGCGCGACTTCGACGGCGTTCTCGACCGGCTTGCCGATCGCTTCCACTTCCTTGCCGGAGATGCGGACCATGAGGCCGCGCTCGGTGATGAGCGTGTAGGAGCCGCCGAGCGATTGCGTGATGGTGGCGTGGGCGCCCTCGGGGACGAGAACTTTCTCGCCGCTCGGAATCATCACCGCTTCGGCGTTACGGGTCAGGGTTACTTCTTCGCGCATGTTCATTCGGTGCTTACCGTTTCCTTATCGCCTTCGAGCGCGCTGTTGAGCGTGTGCCATGCAAGCGTTGCGCATTTCACGCGCGCCGGGAACTCCGACACTCCGGAGAACGCGGCCAGGCGCCCGAGTTCTGCCGTGCTGAGGCTGCCCGGTTCGCCGGTGACGAGCTTGTGGAAGACGTCGAAGAGCTGATGCGCTTCCGCAGTCGATTTGCCCTTGAGCGATGAGCTCATCACGGACGCGGACGCTTTCGAAATCGCGCAGCCGTTGCCGGTGAAGCCGATGTCTTTGATCGTGTCGCCGTCCACTTCCACGTAGATCTTGTAGTGATCGCCGCAAAGCGGGTTGTAGCCGTCGACCGCCTTCGTCGCGTTCGGCAGCTCGTGAAAGTTGCGGGGGTTTTTGTTGTGGTCGAGGATGACCTGCTGGTAGAGCTCGCGAAGATCGGACATTGCTATCGGAAGACCTCGATGACTTTGTGCAGGCCGGCGATGAGCGCGTCGGCTTCGTCGCGGGTGTTATACATCGCGAACGAAGCGCGGCCGGTGGCCGGCACGTTGAAGCGCAGCATCAGCGGCTGCGCGCAGTGATGGCCGGTGCGGACGGCGATCCCCTGTTCATCGAGGATCGTGCCGATGTCGTGCGGGTGAACGCCTTCGAGCACGAACGAGATGACGCTGGCCTTCTCCGCCGCCGTGCCGATGATGCGCAATCCGTCGATTTCGAGCAGGCCCTTCGTCGCGTAGTGAAGCAGGTCCTGTTCGTGCGCGGCGATGGCGTCGATGCCGATCGACGAAACGTAGTCGAGCGCCGCGGCGAGGCCGATGACGCCTTCGATGTTCGGCGTGCCCGCTTCGAACTTGTAGGGCAGCGCGTTGTAGGTCGTCTTCTCGAAGCTGACGGAGAGGATCATGTCGCCGCCGCCCTGCCATGGCGGCATGGCGTCGAGGATCGACTCCTTGCCGTACAGCACGCCGGTGCCGGTCGGGCCGTAGACCTTGTGCGCGGAGAACGCGTAGAAGTCGCAATCGAGATCGCGGACGTCGACATGCAGATGAGGAACGCCCTGCGCGCCGTCGATGAGCGTGATGGCGCCGGCGGCATGGGCGAGCGCGATCATTTTGCGGATCGGATTGATGGTGCCGAGGGCGTTCGATGCGTGTCCGAAGGAAACGATCTTCGTGCGGTTCGTGAGCAGCTTCTCGAACTCGTCGAGCATCACCTCGCCGGAATCGTTGACCGGAGCGATGCGCAGCCGCGCCCCTTTTTCCTCGCAGAGCATCTGCCACGGAACGATGTTCGAGTGATGTTCGATGGCGGTGATGACGATTTCATCGCCGGCGCCGACGTTCTTCCGGCCCCACGACTGCGCGACCAGGTTGATGCCCTCGGTCGTCCCGCGCGTGAAGACGATTTCCTTTTCGTCGCGGGCGTTGATGAAGCGCTTCACAGTGGTGCGCGCTTTTTCGTACGAGTCGGTAGCCGTCTCGCTCAGGTAATGCACGCCGCGATGAACGTTCGCATTCTCCTCGGTGTAATAGCGGACGATGCGATCGATCACCTGCCGGGGCTTCTGCGTGGTGGCGGCGTTGTCGAGATAAACGAGCGGCCGGCCGCCGCGAACCGGTTGCGTGAGGATGGGGAAGTCGCGGCGGATCCGGTCGACGTCGAGACCGGTGTTGGTCTGCTGCAGCACGGCGCTCATCGCGATTCACTCCTGCGTTCCATGCGCTTCGGCATCCGCGCGAACAATGCGCGGCCGGCGTTTTCGCGGACCGCATCCACTTTCATCCGCTCCACGATCTCGCTCGCGAACGCGTAGACGAGCAGGTTGCGCGCTTCCTCGGCGCCGATGCCGCGGGCGCGAAGGTAGAAAAGCGCTTCCTCGTCCAGCTGGCCAATCGTCGAGCCGTGGTTGCACTTCACGTCGTCGTTGTGAATCTCGAGCGACGGCTTCGAATCGATGATGGCGGTCTCGGACAGCAGCAGGTTCTTGTTCGTCTGCCGCGAATTCGTCTTCACCGCATCCGGCTCGACGATGATGCGTCCGTCGAAGATGCCGCGCGCGTTCTCGTCGAGGATGCCTTTGAAGAGTTCTACGCTGTCGCAGTGCGGCGCGACGTGATCGATGACGGTGTGGTTATCGACGTGCTGCTTGCCGGAGAGGACGAAAAGTCCTTCCATCGACAGGCTCGCTCCCTCGCCGGTGAGCGCGGCATTGATCACGTTGCGAACGAGGCCGCCGCCGGTAGCGATCGTGCGCGAAGTTACGCTCGACGAGCGTTCCTGGTGAATCTGCACGGTGCCGATGTGGAAGGCGTCGAGCGATTCGTCCTCGAACTTGTAGTGATCGATGACGGCGCCGTCGCCTGCCACGATCTCCGTGACCGTATTCGTAAAGTAAATGCCTCTGCCGTAAAACGATTCGACCACGGTGATCTGGCTTCCGCGGCCGGCCACGATCAGGTTGCGGTAATGCGAAATCACCGGATGCTCCGCCGTGCCGCCGCCGAAGTAAAGGAGGTGGATGAATCCCTCGACCTGCGTTCCCGGCGCGATCTCGATGTAGGCACCGTCCTGCCACATCGCCGTATTGAGCGCGGCCAGGGCGTGTTTCTCGTAATCGGCGTAGCGCGCGAAGTGCTGCTGGAACGACTCCAGATCCATCGCCTCGCCGATCGGCATCACGCGGATTCCGGGGTGCTCATTCGCCAGCGCCGAACGGTTCGCGTGCAGCGCGCCGTTGACGAACATCAGCTCCGCGACCGGCTGATCGCCAAACGGCGACGCGGGATCCTCTCCGTCGGGCTGCCGCTGATCGCTCTTCCAATCGATGTTCGTGAGCGACGTCAACGAGGTGTACTTCCAATCCTCGGAACGCGTGGTCGGCCAGCCGAGCGTGTTGAAGCGCTCGGCGGCCTGCTCGCGAATGCGGCGGACGCGCTCCGGCTCGCCGTCGATGTGAACCGGCGCGATCGTGGAGCGATCTTCGAGAACGCTAGTCATCGCGCGGCCGCGACCTCTTCTTCGATCCACTCGTAGCCTTTTTGCTCGAGCTCTTCCGCCAGCTCTTTGCCGCCCGACTTCACGATCCTGCCGTCGGCGAGGACGTGCACGAAGTCGGGCACGAGGTACTTCAGCAGGCGCTGGTAGTGCGTGATGACGAGCACCGAGTGCTTTTCGCTGCGCAGCGCGTTCACGCCCTGCGCGACGATGCGCAGCGCATCGATGTCGAGACCGGAGTCGGTTTCGTCGAGGATGGCTAGCTTCGGATCGAGCACGGCCATCTGGAAAATCTCGTTGCGTTTCTTCTCGCCGCCGGAGAACCCTTCATTCACCGAGCGGCTCATGAACGCTTCGTCGAGCTCGACGAGCTTCATCTTTTCGCGCGCCAGCTGCAGGAACTCCATCGCATCAAGCTCCTCGAGTCCCTGATGCTTGCGCACCGCGTTGAGCGCGGCCTTGAGGAAGTAGATGTTGTTCACGCCGGGGATTTCGACCGGATACTGCATGGCCAGAAAGACACCTTCGCGCGCGCGTTCCTCGGCCGGCAACGCGAGCAGGTCCTTGCCCTGATACGTCACCGTTCCCGATGTCGCCTGGTACTTTGGCCGGCCCGCGAGCACATTCGCCAGCGTCGATTTCCCGGAGCCGTTCGGCCCCATGATCGCGTGCACCTCGCCGGTGCCGATCTTCAGCGTCAGCCCCTTGAGGATTTCCTTGCCGTCGATTCCGGCGTGCAGGTTGTTGATTTCCAGCATTAACCCACTGCCCCTTCCAGTGACACTCCCAAAAGTTTCGTCGCTTCCACCGCGAACTCCATCGGCAGCTCTTTGAACACTTCGCGGCAGAAGCCGTTCACGATCATCGACACGGCATCCTCGGCGGAAATCCCGCGCTGCTGGCAGTAGAAGAGCTGGTCTTCGCCGATCTTCGACGTCGACGCCTCGTGCTCCATCTTCGCCGTCGAGTTGCGAACTTCGATGTACGGGAACGTGTGCGCGCCGCACTTGTCGCCGAGGAGCAGCGAGTCGCATTGCGAGTAATTGCGCGCGCCTTCCGCGGACTTCATGATCTTCACTTCGCCGCGGTACGTCTGCTGCCCGTGTCCGGCCGAGATGCCTTTCGACACGATCGTCGAACGCGTGTTCTTGCCGAGGTGAATCATCTTCGTGCCGGTGTCAGCCTGCTGGCGGTGATTCGTGAGCGCGACCGAATAAAACTCACCGATCGAGTTGTCGCCTTGCAGGATGCAGCTCGGGTACTTCCAGGTAATCGCCGATCCCGTCTCCACCTGCGTCCACGACAGCTTCGCGTTTTTGAACGCCTTGCCGCGCTTGGTGACGAAGTTGTAGATGCCGCCGCGCCCTTCCTTGTCGCCGGGATACCAGTTCTGCACTGTCGAATATTTGATCGACGCGTTGTCGAGCGCGACCAGCTCGACGACGGCGGCATGCAGCTGATTTTCGTCGCGCATCGGCGCCGTGCACCCTTCGAGATAACTGACGGTGGCGCCTTCGTCGGCGACGATCAGCGTGCGCTCGAACTGGCCGGTGTTGGCGGAGTTGATGCGGAAGTAGGTCGACAGCTCCATCGGACAGCGAACGCCTTTCGGGATGTAGCAGAACGAGCCGTCCGTGAAGACGGCCGAGTTCAGCGTGGCGAAAAAGTTGTCGGTGTACGGAACGACGCTGCCGAGGTACTTCTGGACGAGGTCCGGGTGATTTTGAACGGCGTCGGAGAACGAACAGAAGATCACGCCGACTTTTGCCAGCTCTGTGCGAAACGTCGTGGCGACGGAGACGGAGTCGAAGACCGCGTCGACGGCGACGCCCGACAGCCGCTTCTGCTCTTCGAGCGAGATGCCGAGCTTCGCGAACGTCGCGCGCAGCTCCGGATCGACTTCATCGAGCGAGTTGAGCTTCTTTTTCTGCTTCGGCGCCGAGTAGTACGACGTAGCCTGGTAGTCGATCGGACCGTACTTGATGTTCGCCCACGTCGGCTCCTTCATCGTCAGCCAGTGCCGGAAGGCCTTGAGGCGGAAGTCGAGCATCCACTGCGGCTCGTTTTTCTTCGCCGAGATCAGGCGGATGATGTCTTCGTTCAGGCCGGGCGGCGCCTGATCGGCTTCGATGTCGGTGATGAAGCCGTATTTGTACTCCTGGCTGGCAATCTGTTCGATGGTTGAGCTCATGCGTTTGCTCCAAGCGCCGGTGCTTCCTGCGCGACGCGCGCGACCGGCATCACGCCGCGGGTGAGGTCGCCGAGCGTGACCTGCTCGAACGCTCCTTTTACCGCACGGTTGATGCCGAACATGAAACGGCGCGACGGGCAGGCCACGCGAATCGCGCACGCCGCGTGCCCCTGATCGTCGGTGGTCTCGCATTCGACGAGGTCCCACGGACCTTCGAGCGCCTCGATGAGTTGCCCGAGGGTGATCGATTCCGGATCGCCGTGAAATGCGTACCCGCCGCCCGCGCCGCGCTGCGAATCGATGAGCTCACTCTGGTGCAGCGTCTTGAGCACCTTCGTGACCATCGGAACCGGCAGATGGTAGAACGCGGCGATCTCGCGAGCGGACGCGACCGACCCGTTGTGGCGGGCCAGGTAGACGGCAGCTAGCAGGCCGTAATCGGTGAGTTTGGAGATTTTCAGCATCGGTGTCCCAGTCGGGAGCGCAAACAGTACCACTCAGGTACTGTTTGGTTCAACCGCCAAGACCAGAGGATTGTTTCGGGGAGATTCTGCTGCGGCGAGCTGAGGCGGACAGGTTAGTTATCGATCTTCCTAGCCATTTGAGTCTCCTTGCAAGTCGAAGTGTAGCAGGATTCACGCCGGGGCGTGCTTGGTAATCTCGGCGTGATACGCCTTTATTTCGGCGTCGAGCAGAACCAACGATTCGTCGTAAGGCGTGCCAGGCGTCGACTTCTCGCGCTCCGTGATTTTTTCGGTGATCGTTTTAAACGCCTCGAGATCGAACTTCACCATTTGGTCTTCACCACCGTACCAATAAATATAAGGACGATTGATCTCGAAATCGATCACGTGCTCCATTAATTCGAAGATCGCCATGACATTCGTCGCGTCGGGCCGGGTGAGCGCGGCGTCGAACCAAGTGCGAAGATCGGGAAATGGCGCACGCCGCGCCAGATGGGCCGTGAAGTAGGCGAACGTCGCCTGTTCCTCGGGGAAACGGGAGACCGCCTCTTCGCGGATGAACCGCGCCGCCCGGTCGCTCGTGTTTTCTGCGATGAAGGCATCCGTCCATGCCCGCACCACCCGCCACGTGGCGGCCACGATTTCTTCTCCACGGCGATTCTTCAGGTACCACCCGCCCTCTTTCCTGATGAAGTCGGCCACCATCTTATGGAGGCGCCAGAGGAAGTAGAAACACTCATCCGCCGCGAACCGGCTGGGGCCGATTTTTCGTTGCAGTTGATAGATCTGGGCTGCCGCGTGCGAGATCGGCATGTAGTACATCGTGTTGATGCGGTGCGACGTCGGCAGCATGAGGGTCCATGTTTGCTGGACCATGGCGCGGTTCTCCTGGGCCGCTTTGAGCCGGAGGTCGCGCTTGGCGTTGTGGGAGCTGAGCCAGACGCCGAAGCAGAAGGTGACGAGAGGGATGATGAGACTTTGCGCGGCCTTGAGGATTCGGAGCGTGGGTTGAAACCAGTCGCGGGCCACCGCGATCGGGGCGATGCTGATCGGCTTCCGGTGCTCCACGCCGGCCGCGTCTTTCCACCCAACCACGGCAGCGATGCCGAAGCGGCCGAGGTCCGGGCCGGCCACAAGATGTCCCTCGAACGTCCGAGTTCCCCCTTGCGGAACAATGCGGGCAACGTCCGTGAGCTTGGAGCCCGACGGCTCGCCGCATTGCAGGACGGCGTTCGTCCAGCATCCCTTCTCGGCCGGTGGGATACCGAAGTTGGGATACCGCATAGCGAGGATACGGACGTCCGAGATCCTGAGCGGTTTGGCGGGCGGAGTGGCAGGCGGATAGTGGACGGCGATCCAGAACGTCACCGTCTGACCGGGCCGGACGCGCTGGTCGTCAACCCAGCCGTCGATGGCCACGTCGTCCGCATTCGTGGCCTTGCTCGATATGGCCAACGCAGTCTTGACCGCGGAGGCCGATTGATCACCAAGATAGAGGACGATCAAGGGGACGATCAAGAGGACGATCAAGCTGATCGCGGCCCCGAGGGCCAGACCAATTCCGATCCCGTACGCGAGCTTCTTCTTCATTCCACCACCAGAATTCTGCGCTGCCCATCGTGCCACAGCATCGTGGCCGTCGGTGAAAGAAGCCGATGTTCAAATAAGAGTGTCTATCAGGCCACCTTTCCCTACCCGAATCGGCACCAAAACCGCAATTGAAATCAGTCAAATGACGCATAAAATCGCCACGCTCGCAGCGGTCGCATTCCTGGTCCTCGGATGCAGCCGTTCGGGCAGCAAAGTCCAGCGGAGTCAGCAGCAGTATCAAACCGTTCAGGAAGGCTCCGCGAGCGGCGTGACCTCGACCATCAATGCGCCGGGCGAGACGACGCCGCCGTTGACGAATACGAACGTCGATACGACTACCAACTTCACGCTGCCGACGAACCCCGCCCCGCTCGGCACCGACACGGCGGCCGGCTCGATGGCCTCGGCGATGCCTGGTACGCCTCCGTCGTATCCCGCAGGAACGCCGGGCATGCCGGCCTCGCGTCCGCGCACGTCGACGCGTCCCGCGCCCGTTGCGAACGCGCCGGTGGTGACCGACACGATCGGCAGCACCACGCCGCCGATGCCGAAGGAACGCACGCCGCAGCCAGCGCCTACGCAACGAACTGACACCGCGGCTACCGATACAGCCGCTCCTCCTCCGACCGATACGATGATGACGGACACGTCATCGACGACAACGTCGACCTCGTCATCGACCGACACGAAGAAGAAAAAAGACGACGGCAAGAAGAAGGACAACAACGATCAAAGCGATCAGCCGCCACCACCTCCACCGCCGACCGCGACCGACACGCGCGGGTAGCTGTCATCCTGAGGCCGGCGTAGGCGCGGAGCCGAAGGCGAAGACGCCGGAGCGCGCCGAAGGATCTCAAGATGCGCAAATCCGGCTGGAAACTCTCGGATTCAACGCAGCTTGGGAAGCTTGAGATCCTTCGCCGTCCTCCGGCGTTCCGCGCTGCGCGCTCCAACGCCTCCGGCAGCCTCAGGATGACAATCGCTTAGAATGCGCCGCCGATGGCGCGCCTCTCATTTCAGGACCTCATCCTTCGCCTCCAGAACTTCTGGGCGGAACGCGGCTGCATGATCGAAACGCCCCTCGACCTCGAAGTCGGCGCCGGCACCATGCATCCCGCTACCTTCCTGCGCGTCCTCGGGCCGGAGCCGTGGAACGTCGGCTACGTCCAGCCGTCGCGCCGTCCCGCCGATGGACGCTACGGCGACAACCCTTTCCGCCTCGGAAAGCACTATCAGTTTCAGGTCATCCTCAAGCCCTCGCCGCTCGACGTGCAGGAGCTGTATCTCGATTCGCTTCGCGCGCTCGGCCTCGACCTGACCCGCCACGACATCCGCTTCGAAGAGGACAACTGGGAGTCGCCCACCCTCGGCGCGTGGGGCGTGGGCTGGCAGATTCTGCTCGACGGCATGGAGATCACGCAGTTCACCTACTTTCAGCAGGCCGGCGGTATCGATCTCGCGCCGATCTCCGCGGAGATCACCTACGGGCTCGAGCGCCTGACGATGTTCCTGTCGCGCCAGCCCTCGGTCTACGACATCGAATGGGGCGCCGGCTTCGGCTATGGCCCGGTGCGCAAGCAGGACGAGTTCGAGTTTTCGAAGTACTACTTCGAGACGGCGGACGTGGCCATGCACTGGAAGCTCTTCGAGATGTACGAGAAGGAAGCGAAGCACTGTCTGGAAGAAAAGCTGGTGCTCCCCGCGTACGACTGGACGCTGAAGTGCTCGCACGTGTTCAACACGCTCGACGCGCGCGGCGCGGTGTCGGTCACGGAGCGCGTCGGCATCATCAAGCGCGTCCGCGAGCTGGCCGTCGGCTGCGCGCACCAGTTCCTCTCGGCCCGCGAAGCGCTCGGATTTCCGCTGCTGAAGGCATCCAATGGCTGAGTACTTTTTCGAGCTGCTGACGGAAGAGATTCCGGCGTGGATGCACGACGCCGCGCAGGCCACGCTGCTTCAGCAGCTGACGAAACTGACGCTCGACCTCGGCGAGCCGCCCGAAGATCGCAATCCGGTCGTCGTGAACAGCACGCCGCGCCGCATCATCTTCTTCCTGTCGCACATCCCGCTGCGCGAAAGCGATCGCGACGAAGAAGTGAAAGGTCCGCCGGTGAAAGCCGCGTACGACGCCGAGGGGAAGCCGACGCAGGCGCTGAACGGGTTTTTGAAGAAGAACAATGCTGCGATTGGCGACGTCATCGCCGGCGGCGATTACATCCGCGTCCGCCGCACGATCAAAGGACGCGCGGCCGGCGAGATTCTGGCTGAGCGCGTGCCGCAGATCATCGAAGGGCTGCGCTGGCCGAAGATGATGCGTTGGGGCAAGGGCGAGCATTCGTACATCCGCCCGATCCATTCGGTCGTGTCGGTGCTCGACGGCGAGCATCTGCCGTTGACGATCTTCGGCATCGCCTCGGGCACGATCACGCGCGGCCATCGCACGCTCGCGCCGGAGCCGATCGAAGTGCTCTCGTACAACGACTACGTGACGAAGCTGGAGCTGGCGCGCGTGGTCATCGACGCCGAGCGCCGGCGCCACGTGATGGCCGAACGTGCCCGCGTCCTCGGCACGCAGGCCGGCGGCACGCCTGCGGTCGACGCGTCGATCTGGTCGCAATGGCAGTACCTCACCGAATACCCGGGCGTCGTCCGCGCCGAATTCGGACGCGAGTTCCTCGCGCTTCCGGACGAAGTGCTGGTCACGGTGATGCGCGTTCACCAGAAACAGCTCCCGATCCGCGACGCGAAGGAGAAGCTAACCAACTCGTTTCTCGCGGTCCTCGACAACGACGCCGATCCCGACGGCAACGCGGCGTACGGTAATTCGTTCGTGACCAACGCCCGCTTCGCCGACGCGAAGTTTTTCTACGAGACGGATCGCAAGCGGACGCTCGAATCGCGATTGCCGGAACTGGAGCGGCTTCAGTTTCAGGAAAAGCTCGGCAACTACCTCGACAAGACCAAGCGCATCGAAAAGATCGTCGCCGCGATTTCGGATGACGCCGAAACGCTCGCCGCCGCAAAACTCTGTAAGACCGATCTGGTCACGGAGATGGTCAAGGAGTTCACCGACCTCCAAGGCCAGATCGGCGGTATCTACGCGCGCGAAGAAGATCTGCCGAAGAATACCTGGCAGGCCATCTACGACCACTACCTTCCGATCAACATCGATGATGCGCTGCCGCGGACGCTCAGCGGCGCGATCGTTTCACTCGCGGACAAGATCGACACGCTGGCTGGCTTCTTCCGCATCGGCGCGAAGCCGACCGGTTCGAAGGATCCGTTCGCGCTGCGCCGCGCCGCGCAGGGCGTCGTGCAGATTCTCCTCAACCGCGACAAGCGCAGCGTGAAGATCGGCATCGACAAACTGATCGACATCGCTCTCGAAGCGCATGGAGCCACGGCGCAGCCGAAGGACGATCTCCTCGCCTTCTTCGCCGAGCGCGTTCGCACCATCCTCGAAGCCTCGGCCTGGGGCTTCGCCTACGACGAAATCGCCGCGGCCATGGAAGCGGGATGGGCGTCATCGCTTACCGATCTCGTCGACCGCATCACCGCCCTCAAAGCCATGCGCGGCGAAGCGAACTTTCTCTCCATTCTCGATTCCGCGAAGCGCATCGCCAACATCACCGCCGGTCAGGAGACTGCTGCCGCGATCGATCCTTCCAAACTGGAGAGCGACGTGGAGCACCGGCTGGCTGATCTCGTGTCGGCGGTCAAGGAACAGATCGAGGAATCGATCTCCGAACGCAACTACAAGCGCGCGCTGGAGACCTTCGCCGCGCTCGCGCCGGAGTTGGAGACCTTCTTCGACGAGGTCATGGTCATGGTCGAAGACGAAGGCATCCGCCGCAATCGCATGGCGCTGCTGCGCACGATCGGCAACGCCGTGATGAAGATCGCCGACGTCACGAAGATCGTTGTCGACCGGCGCGAGTATCGCCCGTGAAGCTGCGCGCGTTTCTCGCGTTGATCCTCATCGCGAGTTGTTCGCGTCCCGCTCCGCAACAAGCCGCTGCTCCCGCATCTCCGCCCAGCAAATTGCCGACAGACATCGTCAACGAGCGCTCCAGCCTTCTCGACGTCGCGCGCGGAGCCACGATCGTCTCGCGCACCGGCGAGGGCATGCTCGCCACCTCGGCCATGTGCACGATCGACGGCGAGATCAGCACCTTCTGGACTCCGCCTCCGCACGATTACCCGCAGTCGATCGTGATCGCCCTCGGCGCGCCGAGCCGCATCGATCGCGTCGGCTTCCGTTCGCTGACGGGAGAGCATTACGACGCGAATCGCCTGACATTCGAGCGGTCGATGGACGGCGCGAACTGGCAGCCGCTGGCGTCGATGACCTCGCGCAGGATCGACGCGGCGCAATGGAGCGACGTCGCGCCGGCCGAGGCGGAGTATTTGCGCGTGACGATTCCGGATGCGGCGTTTCCCGATCGCGATACGCGCATTCAATCGCTGTTCGCGCACGGAACGGAGCTGGCCGCGCCGAAGAATGCGCCGATCGACGGCTGCTGGTCCATCAATGGTAATGAAGCGATCTTCGCGCAGCGCGGTATGCGCGCAACCGGCGTCGTCGCGCAAGGGAACCATCCGATCGATGTCGCCGGCGGCACCGACGGACGGATTTGGCGTTTCAATTGGATCCGCGGCAACGACTACGGCTACACCGCGCTGACCGTCTCGCCAGACGGCAAGCACTTCAGCGCGCTGAACTGGCATGAGGAGGCCATCCAGCTTTTCACCGCGCAGCCGTGGTTCGGCGAGCGTCGCAACTGCCTGCCGTCAGTGACGATTGACGTCCCGGCCGCTCTGCTCCATCGCGCGGGGCGCGTTTCGATGTTCGCGCTGCAGTTCGATGCGAACGGAAATCTGCTCGCCGATCGCAGCAAAGAGGAGTTGCAGTCGCTGGCGAGCATCATTCGCGGCGTTCCCGTTCCGCTCCGCATCGTCGCGCGCGAGTTCCGGCAGGACGCGAAGAGCAACAAAGAAATCGCCGAACGCGAGATCGCCTCGCTGCGCGCGGCCCTTGCGAACGTCGATCTTGCCCGCGTCGAATTCGTCGCCGCCGGCAGCGACTCGCCGCGGCATGTGCCTGAGTCCGACGCCGCGCGCGCGATCTACAGCAGCGTCGAGGTGGAAGTTCGGAGATAATCGCGCGGCCATGCAGCAGCCGCAATACGTATACTACTTCGGCGACGGTCACGCCGACGGCAACGCGAAGATGAAGGACGTCCTCGGCGGAAAAGGCGCGGGCCTCGCCGAGATGACCAACATCGGCGTGCCGGTGCCGCCCGGCTTCACGATCTCCACCGCCGTCTGCACCTATTTTTACGCGCACGAAAAAACCTATCCGCCCGAGTTGAAAGCCGCGGTGGCCGAGAACCTCGCGCGCGTGGAGAAGTCGGTCGGCCGCAAATTCGGCGATGCCAATGCGCCGCTGCTCGTCTCCGTCCGCTCCGGCGCGCGCGCGTCGATGCCCGGCATGATGGACACGATCCTCAACCTCGGGCTGAACGACGAAACGGTGCAGGGGCTGGCGAAGTCGTCGAACGATGAACGCTTCGCACTCGATTCCTATCGCCGCTTCATCCAGATGTATTCGGGCGTCGTCCTCGAGCTCGACAAAGATCTTTTCGAGCACGAGCTCTTCGCACTGCGCGATAAGTCAGGTGTGAAGACGGACGCCGAGATTCCCGCCGAGGGATTGCGTGGACTCGTCGAAACGTACAAAGGCATCGTCAAAGAAAAGACGGGCAACGATTTCCCGCAGGACGTGCAGCAGCAGCTTTGGGGCGCGATCGGCGCGGTGTTCAATTCGTGGAACAACCAGCGCGCCATCACCTACCGCAAGCTGAATCAGATCCCCGACGACTGGGGCACCGCGGTCAACGTGCAGTCGATGGTCTTCGGCAACATGGGCGACGACTGCGCCACCGGCGTCGCGTTCACGCGCAATCCCGCCAACGGCGAGCATCGCTTTTTCGGCGAATACCTGCCCAACGCACAGGGCGAAGACGTCGTCGCCGGAATCCGCACGCCGCTGCCGATTTCCAACGCGCAGGCCATCGGCGACGAACAGTCGCTCGAGAAAACGATGCCCGAGGCCTATGCGCAACTCGAGGACGTCTACAAGAAACTCGAGAGCCATTACCGCGAAATGCAGGACATCGAGTTCACGATTCAGTCCGGCAAGCTCTATCTCCTGCAGACGCGCACCGGCAAGCGCACCGGTTTCGCCGCGGTGAAGATCGCCTGCGACATGGTCGACGAAGGGTTGATCAACCACACCGAGGCGGTGTCGCGCGTCGAGGCTGGCCAGATCGTGCAATTGCTCGCGCCGGTCTTCGACGCGAAAGAAAAACAGAAGGCGATCTCCGGCGGACGCGTCCTTGGGCGCGGACTTCCGGCCGGACCCGGCGCCGCCGCAGGACGCATCGCCTTCAACGCCGAGCACGCGGTGTCGATGGCGAAGGACGGTCCGGTCATTCTCGTTCGCGTCGAGACCTCGCCCGAGGACATCGCCGGCATGCACAGCGCCGCTGGCATTCTCACCACGCGCGGCGGACTCACGTCGCACGCGGCCGTCGTCGCGCGCGGCATGGGGCGTCCGTGCATCGTCGGCGCCGGATCGCTGCGCGTCGACTACAGCAAAGGCGAGTTGCGCAGCGAAGGCCACGAGCCGCTCGAAGAAGGCGATTTCGTTTCGATCGATGGATCGACCGGCGAGATCATCGGCGGCAAGCTCGATACGCGCCCGTCCGAGGTCATCCAGGTGCTGCTCGAGAATTCGTTGCCGGCCGATCAGTCGGAGACGTTCCGCAATTTCGATCGACTCCTGAAATGGGCCGACGAGATTCGCACGCTCGGCGTGCGCACGAACGCCGACACGCCGAACGATGCGCGCGTGGCGCGGCTCTTCGGCGCCGCCGGAATCGGCCTTTGCCGCACGGAGCACATGTTCTTTTCCGAGGACCGCATCCTGCGCGTCCGCGAAATGATCCTGGCGCGCAACGAGGCCGGACGCCGCAAGGCGCTCGACGTGTTGCTGCCATTTCAGAAGGCCGACTTCGAAGGCATCTTCCGCGAGCTCGACGGCCTGCCGGTCACGATCCGCCTGCTCGATCCGCCGCTGCACGAGTTTTTGCCGCAGAGCGAGCAGCAGATCTCCGCCGTCGCGCGCGACATGGGATGGGGCTTCGTCGAACTGCGCGCGAAAGTGAATCAGCTTCACGAATCGAATCCGATGCTCGGTCACCGCGGCTGCCGCCTGGCGGTGACGTTCCCGGAGATTTATGAGATGCAGGTGCGCGCGATTTTTCAGGCCGCGTGCGACGTGAAGAAAGGCGGCATCGACGCGCGCCCCGAGGTCATGATCCCGCTCGTCGGCACGGTAAAGGAACTGTCGACGCTGAAGGAAATGGTCCAGCGCATTGCCGCCGAAGTGATCGCGGAGCGCGGCGTGGAGTTGCCGGTGATCGTCGGCACGATGATCGAGATTCCGCGCGCCGCGCTGATCGCCGACAAGCTCGGCGAAGTTGCCGAGTTCTTCTCTTTCGGCACGAACGATCTGACGCAGATGACATTCGGCTATTCGCGCGACGATGCCGGCTCGTTCCTGCCGGAGTACGTCGACAAAAAAATCCTGCCAAAGGATCCGTTCGAATCGATCGACCAGGAGGGCGTCGGCCAGCTCGTCCGCCTCGGCACCGAACGCGGACGCAGCACGAACGCCGATCTAAAAGTCGGCGTCTGCGGAGAGCACGGTGGCGACCCCGACTCGATCCGCTTCTTCCGCACCTGCGGCCTCAACTACGTCTCCTGCTCACCGTATCGCGTGCCAGTCGCGCGTCTGGCGGCAGCGCAGGCGGAGTTGGAGTTCGCGCATTACGAGGGGTGAGTTGTCATCCTGAGGCTGCCGGAGCCGGGAGCTGCGAAGCAGCGGAACGGCGGAGGGCGCCGAAGGATCTCAAGCTTCGCAGCCTGCGTTGAATCCAAAGGGTTTCAGCCGGAGTTTGCGCATCTTGAGATCCTTCGCCGTCCTGCGGCGTTCCGCGCTTCGCGCTCCAACGCCTCCGGCGGCTCAGGGTGACAGCGCGGGCAGGCGCTCGATCAGCCGCTGCAGTCGATGCAACGACCGCGATTTCCCAAGCACCACCGCGACATCGAACACCGGCGGCGATGCGCCTTTGCCGGTCAACGCCAGCCGCAGTGGGTGAATCAGTTTCGCCGCGCTGACGCCTTGCGATTCGGCGAGCTGGCGCAGTGCGGCTTCCGAGGTGGTGACGTCGAACGGATCCGTTGACGCCAGCGTCTCGTGCAACGCGGAGAGTCGCGGGGCGAGGTCGTCGCCTTTGAGGTGCTTTTTCACCGTCTCCGCGTCGTACTCGATCGCGTTATCGTCGATGAAGTAGATCGACATCTGATCGGCGAGCTCGCGCAACGTTCGGGCGCGCATCTTGTGCAAGTCGATGATCGTGCGCAGTTCGTCGAGCGGCCGCGGATCGTCGCCGAGGAATGGGACGAGATGCGGGTAAATCTGCTCCGGCGTCATCCGCATCAGGTACTGGCCGTTCATCCAGATCAGTTTTTCCGGGTCGAAGACGGCTGGCGCTTTGTTGACGTCGCCGAGGTCGAACCAGTGCGATGCCTCGTCGCGCGTAAAGAGCTCGCGGTTCTCGCCGGGTGACCAGCCGAGGAGCGTGAGGAAGTTGAAGAGTGCCTCGGGGACGATGCCCATCTCGCGATACTCCTCGGCGGAGGTCGCGCCGGTGCGCTTGGACAAACGCTTCTTGTCGCTGCCGAGGATCAGCGGCAGATGCGCGAACGACGGCACCTCGGCGCCGAACGCGCGGAACAGCAGCACGTGCTTCGGCGTGTTCGACAGATGGTCGTCGCCGCGCGCGACGTGCGTAATGGCCATGTCGATGTCGTCGACGGTGACGGAGAGGTGATAGGTGGGATTGCCGTCGGAGCGAAGCAGGACGAAGTCGTCGATCAGATCGCCCTCGAACTGCACGTCGCCGCGGATGAGGTCATGAAACTCGATCGTCCCCGGCGGCACGGCGAAACGGATGACATGCGGTTCATCCGAAGCATCCGTGACGTGGCGGCATCGTCCTGAATAGCGCCACTGCTTGCCCGCCGCCTCGGCCTCGGCACGTTCGGCATCGAGCTCTTCGACAGTGCAATAGCAGCGGTACGCCTTGCCGCTCGCGACCAGCTCCTCGGCGCGCTGGCGATATCGATCGAGCCGATCGCTCTGATAGACCGGACCTTCATCCCACTCGACGCCGAGCCACTTCAGCGACGACACGATCTGCTCGGCATGATGCTGCCGCGAGCGCTCGACGTCTGTGTCCTCGATGCGCAGCAGCATCGTGCCGCCGTAACGGCGCGCATGAAGGAGATTGAAAATCGCGGTACGCGCGCCGCCGACGTGAAGAAAGCCGGTGGGGGAGGGAGCAAAGCGGAGCTTCATCGCGGCGGTGGAGTCTAGCAGCACGTGAGAAGAAGAATGTTGAATGTTGAATGTTCAATGTTGAATGTTGAATGCCCGAGGAGCGAGACCGCTTCTTCCATTCAACATTGAACATTCAACATTCCACATTCAACATTTCGCTTTTGACGTTCGTCCTTCGGCAACCGCGTAGAATCCAGTCCATGCGCCGCGGCCGTGGCTTTTCGCTGGTGGAGGTTCTCGTCGCGCTGGCGATCCTGGCGATCGTGATTACGACGACGATCGCGATGTTCGCGGAGAGGACGCGACGGCTGCGCGATGCGAGCGAAACCGTCCTCGCGTTTCAGGCGCTGTCGAATGAGGCGGAGTACTGGCGGCGGGAACCGTTCGCGCAGATCGATAAGGCGGACAACCAGACGTTCAAGTCCGACCTCGACATCCTCAAGCCGCTCACGCCGTACACGACCGAGGTCAAGGTGGATTCGCCGCGAACGGACGTGCGCAACGTGACGCTGACCATTCGCTGGGCGAAGCGCGAAGCGCACCTCGGCATCGCGCGCGCGGACACGGGCGGGAGCGGGTTGTGGTGACGCGCCGCCGCGCGCGCGGCTACACGATGCTGGAGATCGTCGTCACGCTGGCGATCTTCGGCGTCTTCCTCTTCATCATCGTCACGTTGACGGCGGAGATGCGGCGCAATGAGAAAAAGTGGCCGGTCAACTTCTTTTCGCATCCTGAGGTCGGCAGCGTGCTGGCGCGCATGCGGCGCGATATCTACGACAGCACGGCGCGGCCCGACAACTTCGAAACGTACAACAGCTCGCCCATGACGCTCATCGTCTACACGATCAACGACGACGGCACGGCGGAGACGGTGGTGTGGGATTTCACCACGCCGGGCGAGGTGCATCGCAAGGCGTTCAAGGCCACGATGCTGTCGTCCGAATGGGCGGCGCACGGGCTGCCGCTGTTCACGGCCACGACGGAGTCGATGCCGTCCGGGCAGGAGGCGGTGCACATTCAGGCAACGGATAAGGAGCACAAACTTGCGATCGACGAGCTCATCGTCCCGCGCCCGCACGCGTGAGCGCGGCTACGTGCTCATCGCGGCGATCACCATCGCGATCCTCTACTTCGCGCTGATGGAGCTGATGCTGATCGATTCGTCGCGCGCGCTCCGCGAGGCACAACGGTTTCGTTCGAAAGTCGTCGCTGCGACGCTGGCCGAAAGTGCGGCGGAGTTGTCGGCGGCATCGATGGTGACGCGCAACGCCGGCGACACGATCAGCGCCGATGACGAACAGGGATCGATGAAAGCGACGTGCAAGGTGAGCGGCGCGGACTTCAACATCGACGCCGAGGCGACGACGAGCGGCGTGTCGCCGGTGAAGTCGACGGTGCGCGTGCAGGGAAGGATCGTCGGACAGCGGGTGCTGATCGACTACACGTTTCACTCGCAGTGATTTTCGTAGCGCCGCCGGCCCGGCGGCTGGACCGCTGGCGGCTCGCCGGCGGTTTTCGGTACGCGCCACCGAGCCGGTGGCGGTCCAGCCGGCGAGCCGCCGGCGCTACGATTTTTCGATTACGCTCTCCGTCCGCGCATCATGCCGAGGCCGATGGCGACTGCGGCGAGACCGCCGAGGACTTTCGTCGGATTGGCCTGCGCCCAGGAGCGCGCCTTTCCGACCGTGTCGTTGACGTTGAGGTTTTTCATCTGATCGCCGATCGAGCGGACGCTCGTCGGGTCGATGCCGACTTTGTTCAGGATGCCGTTCAGGCCGGTCGCCGGACGCTCCGCGACAGGCACGCTTGTTTCGCGCTGGTAGGGGTGGAACTGATTGGTGGGATTCATGTTGTCGACCATCAAAATCCTCCTTTTGACGGTTATTAGTAGTGCGAAGGAGGTGCCATGAGGCGGTCGCGGAAGTGGATTCGTCGCGCGCGAAGGCGCGCAACACAATCCAGCCCCGCGCTCTGCGCGGGGTCGTGGAAGGTTAGGTATTTGGCGGCCGCGGAGGCGGCGCGTTACAAGGTTGCGCGCGCCTTCGCGCGCGACGATCGCGACTTCAGATCTTCGCGATCAGCCGCTGCAATTGCGGAAGCAGCGAGGCGCCGACGGCGACTTTGAGAATGTCGGCGAGCACGAACGGCCGGACGCCGCCCAACCACGCGCCCTTCGCACCGGCGAACGCCGCCAGCCACGACCAGCCGCCGAGGTAGATGACGCCGAGGGCTACGAGCATGCCGGCCACGGCGCGGAGGGTGGTCGAGCCCCACCCGCGTTCGGAGAACCAGCCGGCGATGAATGCTGCGAACGGATAGGAGAGAAGGTAGCCGGCGGTCGGTCCGGCCAGCCAGATCGCGCCGCCGTGGCCTTGCGCGAAGACCGGCATGCCGCTGAAGCCTTCCAGCAGGTAGAGCGCGGCGGCCGCGGCTCCGCGCGTCGAGCCGAGCGTCACGCCGACCAGCAGCACGGCCAGCGGCTGCATCGTCAGCGGAACGACCGTGCCCGGAATCGGGATGGCGATCTGCGCGGCGATGGCGATGATCGCGGACGCGGCGACGACGAGCAGAACGTCGAGTGCGGCGTGGCCGCGCACGATGCGGGTCAGAAGTGTGTTCGGAATCGTCGCCGGCACGGCCGGCTGCGTTGATTGCCCAAGGCTCGGCCGCCACATGCGCTGGAACTGATCGTTTCTATCGCCTCTAGCTTTCATCGTTTGCCCGTCCCATCACCAGAATTGCCGGCAGCAGCGTGATCGCGGCCAGTCCGCTCAGGCCAATGCCGAAGGTTGAAGCATACCCAATCGATCGCAGCCCCGGGTAGTGCGAGAACGCGAATGCGCCATAGCCGACGATGGCCGTGAGCGAAGCCATGACGATCGCTTTGCCGGTCTCGTGCGCGCTGCCGCGGAAGGCGATCGGATTTTCGCGGTAACGCTCCAGCATGTAGATGGCGTAATCGGTGGCCACGCCGATGATCATCAGTCCGACGAAGATGTTCATGAAGTTGAACTCGAGGCCGAGCAACGCCATCAGTCCGAGCATGCCCACCGCGCCGGCAACGAACGGAACGAACGAGAGCAGCGTTAGCTTCAGGTTGCGGAAGCTGAGGAACATGAGAATGAGCACGGCGACGAAGCCGATGATCGTGGAGCGCGTGGCGTCGGCCTTGACGATGCGCCGCAGCGTGCCGCTGACGAGATTGACGCCGGTGAGGACGTCGCCGGGATGGCGGTCGGGAACGGCCATCAGCTTCGCGGGAACGTCGCGCGGCCACTTGCCGCCGGTCGGATAAACGTTGATGACCGACATCCAGCCGCCGCCGACTTTCTTCACGAAGCGCGTGGTGAGCTTGGTGATGTCTTCGTTGCCGATGGTCTGCAGCGTGACCGGCTGTGCGGGCTGCAGCGTCTGCGCGAAGAGCTTCAGATAGTCGTCATAGACCTCGGGGCGGAATCCGTTTTCGACCAGCGCGGCGCGAAAGGTTTTCTCGACTCGCGCGGGATTGAACTCGTTCGCCGCTCCGGCGTGCAGTCGCGCGATGATCTTTTCCTGATCGACGACTGGCGGGAGGAAGGTCGAGATCGACTGATACGAGGCGATGGTGTGATCGGCCACCAGCGCGTCGAGATCCTTCGACGCCGTGCGCGTTTTCTCCAGCGCCTCCTCGAGCGTCTTCCCCTCGCAGACGTACATCATGAAGTCGAATGACTGCCCGAACTTCTCGGTGATGCGCGACTGGTTGACGACGCCCGGATTTCCTTTCGCGCGAAGGTCCTGGATGTTGTCGCTGAAGCGGACGCGCGTGGCCATGACCCCGCACGCGACGATGAAGACGGCCCAGATGCCGATCGTGACCAGCGGTTTTGCGACGGAGATGTCGATCAGTTTTCCGGCGCCGAACGAATGCAGGTAGAGCTTCGGCGCGCGTTTCGATTCCTTGCGCTCGGAGAAGACGATCAGCGCGGGGAGCAGGAACATCACGCAGAGCAGGAAGAGCAGGATACCGACGCCGGTCAGGAATCCTAGCTGCGTCATTCCGCGGAAGTCGGTGGCCAGGAAGGCGAAAAACGTTCCGGCCGTCGTGATTGCCGCGACAAACACGCCAGGCATCGTGGAGCGCATGATCGTGCGGATCGACTCCTGCATCGACGTCCCGCGATTGCGTTCGTCGACGTAGCGGCCGTACAGGACGGTGATGAAGTCGATGCCGAGGCCGGCCAGCAGCGCCGCGAATCCTGCGCTGGCCTGCGAGAGCTGGCCGTACGTGATGCCGGCCATACCGAATGTCAGCAGAAGTCCGAGGACCAACGGTGCGCCGGCGTAGATGATCGATGCGGGACGGCGGAAGGCGTAGAGAAACAGCGCAAGTACGCCGAAGACCGTGCCGAGAATGTTGACGATGACGTCTTTGCGAATGAGGTCGGCGTCGCCTGCAGCGATCTCGTATCCGCCGGTGTGCGAAATTTTCGGCAGCGGCGTTCCCGGCGGCGCGCTCTTCTGAAAATCGCGCAGCGCCTCGGCTTCGAGCAGCGTCCCTTCGTTCAGCAGCTGCTTGCCGAACGGAACGTCCTGCGCCGGCCGCCGCGGCTTGGTCAGGATCAGCAGCATGCTGTGATCTGACGACATGTAGTACCCGCTGGAGGTGTCGATGCTGAATCCGCCGCCGGCGGACTGAAACTTGCGAAGGAAGACCGGCAGGAGATTGAAGGGATCGTATTGAACGAGCGGCTTCATGGCCATGGCCTGCGGCGTCTGGAGCATGGCCGCGTTGCGCGCCACCGAGGCGCGGATGCCCTGGTCCGTCAGTTTCGCGGAAACTTCGTCGAGCTCCGCCGGCGTCAGGAAGAGCAGCGCTTTCGGCAGGATGATCTCGATGAAGTCGAGCGGGTTGGGGATCTTGTACGTGACATCCTCGATCCGCGGATTCTTGCGATACCCCTCGGCCACGGCATCGATGAGGGTGTCGTAGTCATGGACGTCGCGCCCTTTGGGCATGTCCATGAGCACGATGTGGTAGTCGATCGTGCCGAGATCTTTGAGGACTTTGCGGAACTCGTTGACCTGCTTGTTCTGCTGCGGAATGAGGTTGAGCAGGTCGGGATCGAAGGAAAGGCGCGTGGCGCCAAGCACGGCCAGGACCGCGAGCACGAGGGCCGCGATCAGGATCTCTTTGTTGCGCCGCAGGCAAAGGCGCGCCAGCGCGTCGAGGATTCGGTCGGTCAATTCAATTCTCGCGGTATCGTGCGCGTCGCGCGGAAAGCGGGGGGATAACAACATGCGTGGTCGAGCGAGTCAAGCTGCATTCGCGTTCCTGCTCCTGATGGTTGCGTGCCAGAAGGCGGAACCGCTGACGGCGGAAAAGGCGAATGAGATCATCGACAGCTACCGTTTCGCGGCCGAGCCGATCTACGCCGAGGTGCCGCAGAAGGTGTTCTGGAATCCGCGCTTCCCGAAGGACGAGTACGACGATCGCTCGCTGCGCACGTTCGACAATCTCCGCAATGCGGGACTGGTGACGGTGACCGGCGGACCGAACGCCGATGGCGCCGAGTACATCGCCCACGTCACGCCGAAAGGCTTCCCGATCCTCGGCACGGCCCCCAGCGCGCGCGGCCCGGTCTTCCGCGGACTGATCTGCTACAAGACCTACGACGGCCTTCGCAACTTCCAGCGCCATCCCACCGAACCGACCACCGGCCACGGCGAACTGGTCTGGCACTACACCCGTCCCACCGCGCTCTATCCGCTCTTCGAAACGAAGCAGAACAAGCCGCTCGACAAGCCTTTCGTGTCGCTGGTGTCGTTCTACTTCAAGGACCACCAGTACCGGTTCGACGTGACGGTGCGGAAGACGGAGTAGCAGGGACGAGGGACGAGGGAGATGAGGCAGGGACGAGGGACGTCTCTGAATCTCCCCCTGTCTCATCTCCCTAATCCCTGCCTCATCCCCCTGCCTTCTGGCAGGATTCTTGAGTTATTTGAATCGCGAAGGAGACTCAAACATGCGATTCAATGACGACGAAGTCAAAGGCAACGTCGACAAGGCAGCAGGCACGGTGAAGCAGAACATCGGACGCGCCCTCGGCGACCCGATCCTCGAAAACGAAGGCGCCGACCAGCGCACCGGCGGCGACATCCAGGCCGGCTTCGGCAAAGCCCGCCGCAAAGTCGGCGAGGTAGTCGAAGACCTCGGCGAGAAGCTGGGAAAATAGGCCTAAGGTGGGAGGCGGCGCACCGCCTCCCGCCTGCTAGACGGTTTCGCTGAACAACCGACACCGAGTTACAGCTTCATCCTCGCCACCGCCAGAACGTGGTGAAAATCGGTTGTATGCGAACGGCTGACCTTAGGGTACGACTTCGATTTCAGGATCGAGTGTGGCAGCGCCGGGCGCACTGATGTTGTAGAAAAGCGATCCTTGTGCGGTGAATGGACCAAGTTGCGCTTTCCAAACGTTCCCGGTTTGATCTGTCGTGGGACCGGTGAAGGACGATCCCGGTTTAGGCGTAATCGTGAACGTCTGCTGTCTGCAGATCCACGTCACTACCTGCTTTCCGCTGATCGATACTTGTACCTTCTGTTGGTTGGACGGAATTGAAATAGTACCACCCTGAATTGTGACCGTAATCTCAGCCATTCTCTACCTCTCTCGATTTTGATTTGGACTCCCTCTGCGTATCGTACCGCTAATGAAAAACTGCTCTGTAATTTGTAGTAGATCTCAGCAGAGCAAACTCGGGGTCACGCTCGGCTTCTGCGCGATCATAACCATGGTCTACGGCCTTCTTGAGCCATGCGACCGCTTGTGCGCTGTCTCCCTGCACATTGGCAATGACTGCAGCGCGATACATGATGCCGACATTGGCAGGATCGGCGGATACGGCACGACTGATTTCCGAATTCGCCCGGACGATATTGCCCTTTTTCGCAAGGCATTCTGCGAGTCTCGCGCGTATCCCGGCGTCGGAGGGATTCAAAGCCAGCTCTGAGTCCGCGAACTTGATCGTCTCGTCGTATGCGTGCGAGGATTTTTGTTCCTGTCCGGGAATCCAGCGATAGGCGTCAGCGAGGTTCGCCCAATAAAAGGAGCGATTGGGTCGCAAGCTGACTGCTTTTTCGTATGCGGCCGCCGCGTCTGTGTAACGTCCTAGAAAGTAATAACAAGTCCCCAAATTTGAGTAGGCCTGATCTGTAGGCTTCTTCTGGATTGTCTTATTGAAAACAGCAATGGCATCTTGATAACGCCCCATTTGCTCGTATGTGGCGCCAAGGTTGTTGTATCCGCGAAGATTGTCGGGAACCAGTTCCGTAACTTTCGTAAACATCCGCGCCGCGTCAGCATATCTGCCGTGGGTCAAGTAGAACGCGCCGAGCTTGTTGTAGCCGCCCCAGAAGTTTGGCTGCAGTTCGATCGATTTCTTGTACGCGTTTTCGGCTTCTTTCAGCTTGCCGTCGGCCTTATACGTTTCGGCAAGGCCTAGCATCGCGTCGGCATTATTTGGCTGCTGTGCTAGCGCGGCGTTGTACTCCTTCATCGCCTGGTCCAAGTGCCCTGTCAATCGGCGCAACTCACCGAGTGTGACGCGAACATCAGGATTCTGCGCATCCGCCGCGATGGCGCGTTCGCACGAGGAGCTCGCCGGAGTGGCCCACTTCGTGTCGTGTGTTAGTTGGAACTTCGCTAGATACGCCCGTCCCAACGAAGCCTGTATCGATGCTGATGAATTCTGCGCCGCTAGTTCCTCGAGGATGTGAATCGCGCTGTCGACCGATGTTTCCTGATCGTAGCGGCGGAGGTGACCGAGAGCTTCGAGATAGCGCGTCTGGGAGACGCTGCTGTCGGCGACGGATGGATGGAAAGTGGGCGCGCCGAGTTGCAGCGACGAGGCGATGTTGTCGGCGAGCTTGTCCTGAATCGTGAAGAGGTCGGAGACCGAGCCTTCGATCAGATCGCCGGGATGGGACGTGCCTTGCGCCAGATCGACGACTTCGTAGGCAACGCGAAGACGATCACCCGCGCGCTGCATCGAGCCGGTCAGCACGATGTTCGCGCCGAGGTTGCGGCCGGCCTTTTGCGGGTCCGTTTCTGCCAGTGCCTCGGGCGTCGTCGGCCGCATCACCTGCACCGAGGTGAAGTGGGCGAGCCGGGCGGACAGCGTTTCCGCGAGGCCTTCCACGACGAGTTGCCCGTTGGTGTCGCCGGTCAGGTCCTTGAACGGCATTACCGCGAGATATTTTTTCGACGGCGCCGTTTGCGAGGACGGTGCAGTCGTCGCGCCGTGGCGCGCTACGAGCGCGGCGCCGCCGGCGAGCAGGAGTGCGGCGAGCACGCTCGCGGCGATCGTGATCATCTGGCGCGATACTTTCGGCGGGCGCGGGATGTCGTCGGTGGACGTCGTCATCGTCGCGAAGCGGTCGCGGATGTTGCGGAGGTCGCGGGCCAGGTCGCGCGTGGACGAGTAGCGTTGGTTCACGTCCTTCGAGAGGAGGCGGTCGACGATCCAGCAGAACGGCTGCGGCGCCTGGCCGTTGAACTTCGTGATCGGCGGCGGCTCTTCATGCAGGATCGCCGAGAGCGTATCGATGGCGTTGTCGGCTTCGAAGGCCGGCTTGCCGGTCGAGAGCTCGTAGAGGATCGCGCCGAACGCGAACTGGTCGGAGCGGAAGTCGAGCGGCTTTCCGGTGGCCTGCTCGGGCGACATGTAGCCGACCGTGCCGAGGATCGTGCCGGGGTTCGTGCCGGGCATGTCGAGTTGCGCGGTGTCGTCTTCCTCGTTCGCCGGGCGGATGATCTTGGCCAGGCCGAAGTCGAGCACCTTCACGTAGCCGTCCTTCGTCACCATCACGTTTTCGGGTTTGAGATCGCGATGGACGATGCCCTGCTCGTGCGCGGCGGCCAGACCGTCGGCGATCTGCGCGGCGATGTCGAGCGTCTTGCGGTTCGGCAGCGGACCGTTGCTCAGCAAACTGCGCAGATCGCGGCCGTCGATGTACTCCATCACGATGTAGGGCGAGCCGGAGCCCTGGTCCATGCCCACTTCGTGAATGGTCACGATGTTCGGATGATTGAGCGCCGAGGCTGACCGGGCCTCGCGCGTGAAGCGGGCCAGAGTCTCCTTGTCGCCGGAGAGGCGGACCGGCAGTAACTTGATCGCGACTTTGCGGCCGAGGGAAGGGTCGCGGGCCACGTAGACCTCGCCCATTCCGCCCGCGCCGAGCGGCGCGAGAATCTGGTACTGCCCGAGCTGCTCGCGCATCACCGTCATTGAGAGGGGACCTGTTCGCGATTCTACCTTCAAGCGACGTTCATGCGAGTCGCGGAGAGAGCCTATAATCGCCGCTTCCGGATCCAGACTGATGCGATTGATGCGCGTGCTGCCGTTGGCCGTGGTGTCGCTGCTCCTTTCAGCAGCTGCTCCATCCGACGTCGCCTTCGTACCGTGGAAGATTCATCACGCCGGCGAGGCCTTGCCGTCGTCGCCGCTCGTTCTCTACTGGGTTCCGGCGTCGGGCGACGACTTCCGCCACTCCGATCTGCTCACCTCGCACGCGCTGGCGTCCTACGCGGCGCAGTGCGTGGCGCTGGAGGTGGTGACGTCGGACGACGCAGCGATGCTGGCCAGGCTCGCCATCGACGGACCGCTGCCGGCCGCGGTGCTCGTCGATGCCTGGGGCGTCGTCGTCGGAAGAGTCGTTGGCAGAGTCGCGGGCAGCAGGGGCGTGCTGCGAGCCAGCGACGTCGAGAAAATGATGCACGACGCCATGCGCGCCCGCGAAGAATCGCTGAACGCCGATCTCGACGACGCGCCGAAAAAAATCAGCGCCGGCGATCGCGACCATGCTGTCGCGATCTACCGGCGCGTCTGGATGCAGCGCTGCGTGTTTCCGCGTCACGGCCGCGAAGCCGAGCGGGCCATGAAGAAGCTCGGCGTCGACGTCGTCGCGGATAAGTGAAGGCTAAGCGGCCTGGGGAACTCTCCGCAACGTCCTCACCACCCACTTCCACTGACGCCGCGACTGCTGTACGTGCTGGCGCGAACGGCGCCGCGTTTCCCGCCACGATTTCGACATCCCCTCGGCCTTCTCCTCGATGTGCTGGCGCCACAGTTTCAGCGCCGTCTCGAGGTGCTCCATGGCCACGTGCGCGCGGCGGCGGATCTCGTCGCCGATCGTGCCTTCCGTCGCTTCGATCTGTGACTTCACCAGCTTCATCGCCGCCTGCATGCGCGCCTGTTCGATCTGCGGCAGCGGCGCGGTGCGGAGGTCAGTGGCCAGCCCCAACGCCTTGAACGTCGTGATCAGCCACTTCGACGGATCCCACTGATACCAGCGGATGCCGTTGCGGAAGTCGGTCGGAAAGCGGTGATGGAAGCTGTGGTAGCCCTCGCCGAGGGTGAGCATGGCCACGAACCAGTTGTCGCGGGCTGAGACTTCGGCGTTGAACAGCGGCTTGCCCAGCGTGTGCGCCAGCGAGTTGACGAAGAACGTGGTGTGGTGGATGACCGCGATGCGCAGGAAGCCGCCCCAGAGCAGTCCCGCGATCGGATCGCCGAACGCGGCGCCGATCAGCGTCGGAATGCCGAAGCCGGCCCCGATCAGGATCACCTTGTGCCACTTGTTCTGCCACATCACGATCTTGTTCTTCAGCAGGTCGGGCGAGTTCGCGAACGTATCGTCGAACTGTTCGTTCTTCACGAAAATCCAGAAGATGTGCGCCCACCAGAATCCGCGCTTGATGTTGTACGGATCCCACTCCTTGTCGATGTACTTGTGATGCACGCGGTGGCTCGATGACCACCAGAGGATCGAGTTCTCCGCCGCCATCGCCCCGAAGATTGCGAAGAGCACCTGCAGCACGGGCGACGCTTCGTAAGTCTTGTGCGAGAAGAAGCGGTGGTAGCCGGCGCAGATCGAGAAACCGACCAGCGCGTACATCACCATCATCAGGATCGGCATCCAGAGGTGGAAGCCATGCGTCCACGTCCATGCGGCCGTTCCGACGATTCCGATGATGGGCGTGAGAGAGAGGAACGCGATGTTCACCCAGTCTTTTTTCTGCTGCCGAACTGATTCGCTGATGACGACACCTCCAAGTGCGGAGCCACGATAACTGAGAATGCTGTGACCGTATTGCGAATGTCGCGCCCGCCTGCGAATTCGTGAAACTATCTACGAAGTTCTTCGTTGACATCTACGATTTGTTTCGTACATGATGCATTCACGAAGGAGAACTCCCCATGAAAACAGCGCTTCTGATCCTCCTGGCCGTCTCCATCTGCTTCGCCGTTTACGCCGCCACCGACTCGCGTAACGGCGTCTGGACGGCCGAACTGAACGACGACGGCACTTCGCTGCAGATGACGATTTTCCGCGGCAACCACGAGACCCATCGCGGCATGGGCCACAACGGCTGGAACAACACGATGGGCTTCGAGCTGTCGCTGGCGTCGTTGAACGGCCTGTCGATCGCCGACGTCAAATCGACGTCCGCGAACGTGCAGTTCACGATGACGCGTCCCGCCGGAACGTTCAGTTTCGAAGGCCGCTTCGCGAACGGCAACGGCGCCGGCAATTTCAAGTTCGCGCCCAGCGAGCCGTTCGTCCGCGAGATGGCCACGCTCGGCTACACCGACTTCAAGGATGACGATCTGCTCGTCTTCGCCACGACCGATTTCACGCCGCAGACCGTCCGCGATCTTCGCGCACTCGGCTATCAGCCGACGCAGAAAGAGATCGAGGAGGTGGCGATTTTCAAGATCAACACTCCCGCCATCAAGGAGTTCAATCGCCTCGGCTTCACGAACCTGACGCTACGCGAGCTGGTCAATCTCCGCGTTGGCAACGTCGACGCTGCCTACGTCCAGGGGATGCGCGAGCTCGGCTACACCGACATCTCCGCGCGCAAGCTCGCCAACCTGGCCATCCTCGGCGTGACGCCGGCATACGTCCGCGAGTTGCGCGCTGCAGGCCTGACGAATCTCACTCCGCAGGAGACGGAAAACCTCCGCATCGGCAACATCACCCGCGAGAAAATCGACACCTACAAACGCCTCGGCTTCACGCTGACGCCCAAGGAGCTGAGCGACTTCGGCATCCACGGCGTGACGCCGAAGACGATCGAAGAGCTCCGCGCGATGGGCTACACGAATCTCACCCCGCACCAGCTCATCGAAATGCGCATCTTCGGCGTGACCCCGGAGTTCATCCGCAAGATGGAAGCAAGCGGCTACAAAGCCGTCCCGGTCGACAAGCTGATCAAGATCAAGATGAGCGGCGCGGACGAATTGGTGACGGGTAAGCGGTAATCGACCGTTCTAACGCTCGTGCACAGGGAACGTCGCGCAGTTCGGTGGCCGTTTTCGCGAGCAGCCTATTTATGTCGGTGACCACATTCCGCCGCATTTCGAGCAAGTACCCGGCTGGTCGATCAGTGTCTGTCTTTGATTCACGAAACGTGGATGATCAACGACCACCCCACGCTACTGGCGGCGTACGCTTTGTGGGGTCTCAGCTGGATTCATCCCTTCATCGAAGGTAATGGGCGCAGCGTGCTATTTGCTGATTTGCCTGAGGCAAGCAGGTTGTTACCCGGCAAGAAAATCGTTCCCGAACGGATTTGGGAGAACCGCCCGCCTTGCTATGACGCCTTACGTCCGTACGATCGCGGTCACGGTGGAAACTGGAAGTACGCCGGCACATTCAGCGGCGCGCGGAGCCATTTCCGGAAGCGGAGATTGACCTCGGGTCGATCTGGGGTGCGGACGACGAGTAGCGAGCGTCAGACCGGAATCGAAGCCTCGCTCTTCGTATCGACGACCGTCGCGGCGGGGAGATCGATCGTGAAGACGGAGCCGGTGCCGGCGGTGCTCTCGGCGGTGACGTCGCCGCCCATGGCGCGGGCGAGGTCGCGGCTGATGGCCAGGCCGAGGCCGACGCCGCGTGCGGTGGTGGACTGAGAGACCGGCCCGGCGTCGAGCTGGACGAAGGGTGAAAAAATGCGCTGGAGCTGGTCCGGCTCGATGCCGATTCCGTTGTCGCGAACGCGGATGCGGGTACGCTCGCCCTCGGCGCTGCAGGCGATCTCGATCATGCCGCCGGGCGGCGTGAACTTGATCGCGTTCGTGAGCAGATTCAGCAGAATTTGCTGCAGGCGATTCGGATCGGCCATCGCGGTGACGCCGTCGCATCCGGCCGAGGCGAGATCCACGCCGGCGTCCGCGGCCTGCACGCGCACCAGCGCTTCGGCGCGCGACACGATCTCGCCGATGGAAATGGCGCGCGGGCTCACCTGAACGCGCCCCGAATCGAGACGCGCAAACTCGAGGATGTCGCCGATCATCGTCATCTGTAACTCGCACGCCTGCCGGATGTCGCGCACCGCCTCGAGGAGCTGCGCGTCCGCTACTTCCGCCAGCAACAGCTGCGCGTTGCCGTAGATCGTCGTGAGCGGTGTGCGCAGGTCGTGCGACATCATCGACAGAAATTTGGCTTTCGCGGCATTCGATTCTTCTGCCAGGCGCCGGGCCTGAAGCAGCTGATCCTCGTAGGCGTGGCGCTGGAGCATGCGCAGGCAGACGCATTCGCTAAGAAAGACGCCGTCGATTTCGCGCCGCACCGCGTTGAGCAGCACGGGGATATCGGTGCCGTCCTTCGCGCGAAGGGCGACGTAAATCTCCTCCACCTCCGATTTCACCTTCAGCAGAGGGAAGAGGTACGTGTGGTAGAAAATCCGGCCGCCGGGCGGCAGGATCTTGTCGATGTGCCAGCCGGCCACTTCGACGCGCTTGTAGCCGAGCATATCGGCGAGAGTCTGGTTGATCTCGACGACCGTTCCGTCGTCGGAGAATGCTGCGAATCCGCACGGTGCCGTGTTCATGACGTCGCGCATCGCAGATCCCTGAGTTACGCGGCAGCGAGATACGTTTGGATGGCCTCGATGGTCTCGTCGGGATGGCTGATGTGCGGACAGTGGCCGGTCGCTTTCATGCGGTGCAGCGTACTCCGCGCCAGCGCGCCGTGCAGATAGTTTCCGACCTCGACCGGCGCAATCGCGTCTTCGCTGCATTGCATGATGAGCGAGGGAACGCTGACGGCGGCCAGGTCGGCGCGATTGTCGGCGAAGAACGTCGTCTCGGCGAAGCGGCGCGTGATCTTCGGATCGGTCGAGCAGAAGCTGTCGTTCAACTCCCGCGTCAGCTCGGGGCGCTCTTCATTCTTCATGATCACCGGCGCGAGGAAGTTCGCCCAGCCGATGTAGTTCTTGTCCATCAGATCGAGCAGCCCTTCGATGTCGGCGCGCTCGAAGCCGCCGATGTAGCCGTCATCATTGATGTAGCGCGGCGACGGGCCGACCATCACCAGACGGCTGAACCGCTCCGGCTCCTTGTTCGCAGCCAGAACGCCGACCATGCTGCTCACCGAGTGGCCGACGAAGATCACGTCGTGGAGGTCGAGGGCGTGGCAGATATCGAGGACGTCCTGCGCGTAGCCGTCCAGCGACGCATAGCGCTCCGGATCGTACGCGCTCAGGTCGGCTTTGCCCGAGCCGACGTAGTCGAAGAGGATCACTTTGTAGTTCGGCTCGAAGGCGGGAGTGACGAAGCGCCACATCGTCTGATCGCATCCGAAGCCGTGAGCGAACAGCATTGGCTGGCTTCCGCTGCCGGAAATCTTAACGTTGTTGCGAGACAACACATCGGTCATTGGAGCTCCTGTGATTGGTGGCCGGCGAGTGATGCCATCGCCGTGGACTCGAGGCAGTCATGCAAGAAGCAGGCAGACGGTGAAAATGCATATCGCCCGAGAGCATCAAATGGTTATTTCCACGTTTCCGCGCATATGTGACCCTATTGCCGGATTCAGGCGTACCCTTTCCGTTCCATCCCCGACTCCAGACAATCGAGGAGAACCAGACACCTTCTATTCACTGTATAGTTATCGGCGACACTTATGGCTTTATTGCCCACGTCGCAGTCAGCAGCAGAGTTCGCCGCCGGCGTCGCAGGGGATAACCGTGAATACAGGAAGGTCGCGCGAAGGGAGATCCCCTGACGCGCCATCTCACCGATCTTCTCCTGCGGGAGCTTCCCGACGCGGTCGCCATCACCACGCCGGCGGGCGAAATCGTGTACTGGAACGGGGGCGCCGAGCGACTGTTCGGCTATTCGAGCGCGGATGCGCTCGGCAACTCCATCGACTCACTGATCGTCCCTCCCGGCCACGTTGACGACCTCGGCCGGTACCGGCGTGAAGCGCTGACCACCGGCTTCTCCACCTTCGAGACCGCGCGCCTTCGCAAAGACGGCTCGCTCATCTTTACCGTCGTTTCCAACAAGGCGGTGTATGACGCCGAGGGGCGTGCGGAATTCGTCCTCATTACGCAGAAAGACGTCACGCATCTCAAGGTGCTGCGCGATGCGAAGCTCGTTGAGTCGCAGTACCGCGATCTTCTCGAATCGACGCCCGACGCCATCATCATGGCTAATCAGACCGGGCGCATCGTCTTGGCCAACAGCCAGGCGGAGAGGTTGTTCGGATACGAGCGTGGCGAGTTGCTCGGCACACTCGTCGAGGTCCTGCTGCCAAGCCGTTATCGCGGCGGCCATGTCGCGCATCGCTCGGGCTACTTCGGCCAGCCGCGCACGCGGTCGATGGGCGCCGGACTGGAGCTCTACGGATTGCGCAAGGACGGCAGCGAGTTCCCGGTCGAGATCAGCCTCAGTCCTCTGCAGACCGACGGCGGCACGCTGGTGATGAGCGCGATTCGCGACATCACCTACCGGAAGGGAATCGAGAGCGCGTTGCAGGAAAAGAACGTCGAGCTCGAGCGCGCCAATCAGGCCAAGGACCGTTTCCTGGCCAGCATGTCTCACGAATTGCGCACGCCGCTGAACGGCATCATCGGATTCGCCGAGTTTCTCTCCGACGGCAAACCGGGACCGCTCAACGACAAGCAGAAGGAGTACCTCGGCGACATCCTCAACAGCGGCCGGCATCTTCTGCACCTCATCAACGACATGCTCGATCTCGTGAAGATTCAGGCCGGCCGCGTCGACCTGGCGCTGGAGCGTTTTTCACTGAGCGAGGCGATCAACGAAGTCTGCACGGGCGTGCATCCGCTGGCGGTCAGCAAGGGCATCGACATCAACGTCACGATCGAGAACGGCATCGATTTCGTCACGCTCGACAAGCCGCGTTTCAAACAGATTCTCTTCAACCTGCTGTCGAATGCGCTGAAGTTCACGGATGAAAACGGGCATGTCGGCATCGACGTCACCACTGTCGAAGGGGGCCGTTTTCGCCTGGTCGTATCCGACGACGGCATCGGCATTCGCGCCGAAGACATCGGGCGGCTCTTCACGGAATTCGAACAGTTGGAGAGCGGCACGTCGCGGCGTTTCGGAGGCACCGGCCTCGGACTGGCGCTGACCCGGAAGCTCGTCGACCTGCACGGCGGCGAAATCGGCGTTGAAAGCGAGTTCGGGGAAGGGAGCCGGTTCGCCGTGATCCTCCCGCTGGCGATGAAAGGGATCGCGACATGATCGCCGCGCGCATCCTCATCGTCGACGACAACAAAACGAACCTGAAGCTCGCTTCGGACGTGCTGGCGTTCGGCGGCTACGAAATCCTGAACGCGAGCGACGCCGAGTCGGCGCAGCAGATCATCGAAACCTCGCGGCCCGATCTGATCCTGATGGACATCGGCCTTCCGGGCATGGACGGGCTCACGTTCACGCGGCTGCTCAAGGCCGATGAAGCGACGCGGCACATCGTGATCGTGGCGCTGACCGCATCGGCCATGAAAGGCGACGACGTGCGCGCACGCGAGGCGGGCTGCGACGGCTACATCACCAAACCGATCGACACGCGAACGTTCCCGGCCGCGGTGGCCGGATATCTCCCGGTGAGGGCATAGCGATGGAAGAACAACCGATGCAGATTCTCGTCGTCGAAGACCAGCCGGTGGAGCTGAAACTCGCGCTGCACGTGCTCAGCGCCGCCGGACATAACGTCGACCATGCCGCTCGTGCCGAGGAGGCGCTGGCCGCCATCGCAGCAACGCGCCCCACGATCATCCTTCTCGACCTTTCGCTGCCCGGCACGGACGGTTTGACGCTCGCGCGTTCGCTGAAAGCCGATCCGGCCACGAAGGACATCCTCATCGTCGCGGTCACCTCGTATCCCGAGAAATTTTCGCAGGACGACGTCCTGGCCGCCGGATGCGATGCCTATCTGCCAAAACCGGTCAGCACGCGCACGCTGCCGGAAACGCTTCGGACCGTAGTGAGAAACGCGGAGAGCGACGGTGATCGATGACGCCCTTGAACATCCTGATTGCCGACGATCAGCCGATCAACCTCAAACTCCTTCGCGCCGAACTGGAGGCCGAGGGGCATACCGTTTTCGACGCGTCGAACGGCGCCGAAGGGTTGGCCGTTCTCGATCGCCAGCAGATCGACGTCATCATCTCCGACATCCTCATGCCGGTGATGGACGGCTACCGTTTCTGCAATGAGGTGCGCCGCAGCGAAGAGCATCGCGACATTCCGTTCATCGTCTACACAAGCACGTATCTCTCGCCCTCGGACGAAAAGCTCAGCCTCGACCTCGGCGCCGACAGTTACGTGCGCAAACCGGCATCGCTTGCCGAGATCAAGCAGACGATCGAGAACGTCCGTTCGTTGTCGCGCCGGCAGCCGACGGTCACCTTCGATTCCCCCGACGTTCTGAAGGAGTACAACGCCGGCCTCGTCGCCAAGCTCGAGAAAAAGAACGTCGAGCTCTCCAGCGTCATGAGCCTGCTCACGCTGCAGGCCGCGGCGCTGGAGACGAGCGCCGACGCCATGCTCATCACCGACGCCGATGGGTCGATCATCTGGGTCAACGCCGCGTTCGCGAAGGCGACCGGATACGCGTCGGATGAGGTGATCGGCAAGACTCCGCGCATCCTCAAATCGGGACTGCAGGACGACGCGTTTTATCGCCGGTTCTGGGAGACCATTCGCGGCGGCCATACGTTCCGCGGCGAATTCATCAACCGCCGCAAAGACGGGACCATCTATTACGACGAGCACACGGTCACGCCGGTCTGCGCGGCGGACGGCACGGTCACGCATTTCGTCGGCGTAATGCACGACATCACGGAGCGCAGACGTGTCGAGGAAGAGCTCCGCCACGCGAACGCGCAACTCCGCCAGTTCCTCGATCACAGCCCGGCCGTTCTCTATGCGCTGCGTGTGGAAGGAGAACGAATCGTTCCCCGCTTCACCAGCGAGAACATCACGCGGCTCCTCGGTTTCGAGGCGGAAGAGGCGCTCAGTTACGAGTGGTGGATAAGGCAACTTCACGACGATGACCGAGAGCGCGCCGCCGGCAGCATTGCCCAGACTCTGACGGACGGGAGCAGCAGACACCAGTACCGCTTGCGGCACAAGGACGGCCGGTATCTCTGGATCGAGGACCAGCAGCGTCTCATACGCGACGGGGAGGGAGCACCGGTCGAGATCGTCGGCGTGTGGACGGACATCACCGACCGCAAACGCGCCGAGGATGAGTTGCGGGAAACCGAGCGTCGATCCCGCGAGATGCTCGACAACCTCGAGCTCATCTCCATCATGCTCGACGAAGAAGGGAGAGTCATCTACTGCAACGATTACCTCCTGCGGCTTACCGGCTGGTCGCGCGACGAAGTAATGGGTACGAGCTGGTTCGAGCGCTTCCTTCCCGCGGAAACCGCCGACGAGATGCGTGAGCTGTACCTGAGCCTTCTCCGAGACGGGAAAGAAGTCCGGCACCACACGAACGAGATCATCACCCGTACCGGCGAGCGGCGGCTCATTCAATGGAACAACTCCCATCTGTACTCGAAGACGGGCGAAGTGATCGGCGTGGCCAGCATCGCCGAGGACATCAGCGAACGCGTCAAACTCGAGAAACAGCTTTTTCGCGCACAGCGGCTGGAAAGCCTCGGCACACTCGCCGGAGGAATCGCGCACGATCTCAACAACCTCCTGCTTCCGATCCTGATGGGTGTCACGCTGCTGAAGCGTTTCGGTCCGAACGAAGCGAGCATGTCGGCCATCGACAACATCGAACGCAGCGTCAGACGCGGCAGCGAGCTGGTCAAACAGGTGTTGCTCTTCGCGCGCGGCGGCGAGACGTCGCGCGAGCCGGTACTTCTCGGCGAGGTCGTGCGCGAGATCGAGGCCATCATCGGCAGCACGTTCCCCAAAGACATCACGCTCGAAACCGCAGTCGCCAGGGACGTCTATCCCGTTACCGGCGATGCCACGCAATTGACGCAGGTGCTGCTCAACCTTTGCGTCAATGCCCGCGATGCCATGCCGCATGGCGGTCAGATCGTGATCTCCGCGCGAAACCACATCCTCACCGATACCGAAGTACTTCGTGGCGGTGCGGTCGTCGGAGGCGCCTATGCGGTGCTCGAAGTTTCCGATACCGGCGAAGGGATTCCGAAAGAAGTCATCGATCGCATCTTCGATCCCTTTTTCACGACGAAGGACGTCGGTAGCGGCACGGGCCTCGGTCTGTCGACCGTGCAGGGGATCGTCAGCAATCACGGCGGATTCGTCACGGTTTCGAGCACGCCCGGGGAGGGGAGCACGTTCACCGTTTATCTCCCGGCCCTCCGGACGCCGGCAGAGGCGGCCGCGCTTCCGGCCGAAGCGCCCGCTCCGCCGCGCGGAAACGGCGAACTGATCCTGCTCGTCGACGACGACGCCACCGTCGTCAGCATCACGCAGCAAACGCTCGAAGAGTTCGGCTACCGGGTGCTCACCGCCGTCGACGGCGCGCAGGCCATCGGCGTCTTCTCGCGGCAACACGAGGAGATCGCGCTGGTTCTGACCGACATGGCCATGCCGGTGATCGACGGCTTCGCGCTGATCGCGGCGCTCAACCGGATTGGCCGCGACATCCGCATCATCGCCACCACCGGCAATCCCTCCGCGACGACGATGACGAAAATCGCCCGCAGCGGTGCCGCACGGATCCTCATCAAGCCGTACACGGCCGACCACCTGTTGCGCACGATCGCAGGGGTGCTCGCGGAGCCGTAGGGGTGTCATCCTGAGCCGCCGGAGCTGCGGAGTGCGAAGCACGGAGCAACGCAGGACGGTCGAAGGATCTCCAGCTTCCCAAACTGTGTTGAATCCCACCGGGGTTTTCAGCCGGAGTTGCGCAACTTGCGATCCTTCGGCGTCCTCCGCCGTTCCGCTGCTTCGCGGCTCCCGGCTCCGGCAGCCTCAGGATGACAGGCACGAATTACTTCAAATATCTGCGGCGCAAATTCGTCGAATTGAAGTTTTGCGCCATCATGCCCGCGAAGATTCAATCCGCCGGACGTTTGCGTTCAACGATTTAGATCGTTTTCCACTGCGGCACCCCTGTTGAATGTCGTCAGGCGCGTCCGTCTGCTTGACATGCGCCGATCCTTTCTCGCGAACCTCGTGATCCTCGCCGTGACCGTGGCGATCGTGGCCGGTGCATTCGCATCGTTCCAGCGCAAACGCTCCTCGTTCGAACGGATCGACTTCACCTTCACGCGCAACAGCGGCGTCATCGGCGTCAAAACCGTCGACCCCGGCAGCAACGCCGAGGCGGCCGGACTTCGTGCCGGCGACCAGATCCTGCTCATCGGCGATACGCCGTCGACCGAGATCGAAGGGCTGCAGAAAACTCTGCGCCGGATCGGCCAGAAAGTTCCGTTGGTCGTGCAGCGCGGAACCGAGCTTCGCCGGCTCGACTACCTCGTCCCCGAGCTGAAGATCGACTACGCCTATCTCATCCTCAGCTTCATCGGATTTCTCTACCTCGCCATCGGCATCTTCACGCTGTTCCGAGGAGGGCGGACGGAGTCGACGCTCTTCTTTTTCATCACGCTGCTGTCGTTCATCGTCTACGTCTACACGCCGGCCGGCGACATCGACGCCACGTACAAGTTGCTGCAGCTCGTCGAAGAATTCGCGACGATTCTCCTTCCTCCGCTCACGCTCAACTTCTTCCTGGTCTTTCCGCGGCCCATCGTTCGTTACCAAAGGCTCATCGTCGCAATGTACATCCCGCCCGCGCTCCTCGCGGCGTGGGACCTCGACCTGCTCGTCCTCGGCAACCGTCTGGCCATCGCCGCGCCGTACCGCTCGCTCCTGCTCATCCAGCATTGGGAGCTCGTCCACTTCGCGATCTACTTCACGCTGGCTGTGGTCGCGCTGGCGTACACGTATCGAACCGCCGCCGCCGTCGGCAAAAAGCAGATCAAGTGGATTTACCTCGGCATGGCGCTCGGCTTCGTGCCGTTCCTGCTCGTCTACCTCGTGCCGTATCTCGTCAGCGGATCGGTCAAACCTATTTACGCGACGATCTCCATCCTGCCGCTGGCTCTGATCCCGCTCGCCTTCGCCGTCTCCATCCTCAAATACAAGCTGTGGGACGTCGAAGTGGTCATCAAGGAGATCCTGGCGTACTCCGTCACGTTCATCTTCGGCATGATCGCCTTCTCGACGATCAACCTGATCCTCTCGCACGTAATCGAAGAGCGTTCCGCGCTGGAGCGCAACTTCCTGGCTTTCACCTCGGGGCTGCTCATCGCCGGCGTGCTGATTCCGGTCAAAGGGCGGATCGAATCGGTCATCGAGATGTTCGTCTACCGCGACAGCTACAAGCACCGCCGCGCGATCGCCGAGTTCGCGCAGGAGCTGGCCACGTTCCACGATGTCCACGAGCTGATCTCGATGATGCGCGAACGTCTTCGCGACGCGCTCGGCCTGCAGCGGATGAACCTCTTCACGCGCGAGGGCGCGTCGCTGGTCATCTACGACGCCGAATCGGACATCCCGCGCCGCGCAACGATCGTGGAGTTCGGCGCGATGCCCGCCGAGGGTCCTCTCGTCCTGACCGATCCTCGGCTGCCGGAGAGCAGCGAGCTGCCGTGGCAACTGTTGCGCGCCGGCTATCGCTATCTCTTTCCGCTCCGCAATCGCGGCGAGCTGCAGGGCCTTCTGCTCCTCGGCACGAAGCGAAACGAAGAGCCGCTCTCACGCGATGATCTGCACCTCGTCGAATCGCTTTGCGCCCCGGTGGCGCTCGCGATCGAAAACTCGCGACTCTACGGACGCCTGCGCCGCCAGCTCGAAGAGATTCGCGCGCTCAAGGAGTACAACGAGAACATCATCGAGTCGTCGTCGTCGGCCATTGCCGTCGTCGCCTTCGACGGCACGGTGCTCACCGCCAACCACGCCTTCTGGGAGCTCCTCGGCGGCGTCGGTCCGAGCGAAGTAATCGACGAGCCGATCGCGACTCTCTTCCCTCCGTACGACGAAATGCGCCGCACCAAAGCGCGCTCGATCACCACCAACTTCGTCAACCGCAACGGCGAGGAGAAGGAAGTCACCATCACCGCCAGCCCGCTCAACGCCGACGAGCCGGACGGCGCGCGCGTGCTGGTCATCGGCGACATTACCGAACGCGTTCGCCTCGAGCGCGAGCTGCAGGACAAGGAGCGCCTGGCCTCGCTCGGCCTCCTCGCCGCCGGCGTCGCGCACGAGGTCAACACGCCGCTCACCGGCATTTCGTCATACGCTCAGCTTCTGCTGGCCGACACGGACGAGAACGATCCGCGTTACCGCCTGCTCAAGAAAATGGAAGCGCAATCCTTCCGGGCCTCGCACCTGGTCAACAACCTGCTCGATCTCATCGCCAACCGTCCCCGTTCGCGCGAGATCGTCAATATCCCCGCGCTCATCGACGCCACCGTCAATCTGCACGAAGACCTCTTCAAGCCGAAGAACATCCGCGTGCACGTCGCGCCGATGGCCGATGCCGAGGTGCAAGGCAACTTTCATGATCTGCAGCAGGTGCTGACGAACATCCTGCTCAACTCCCGCGACGCCGTTTCGGACGGCGGCAACATCTGGATTACCTCGGAAGAGTGCGGCCCGAACGTCGTCATCCGGATCAAGGACGACGGCAAAGGCATCGCGCCCGACATGATCGGCCGCATCTTCGAGCCGCTCGTGACCACGAAGCGCGGACAGGGCGGCACAGGCCTCGGCCTGGCTATCACGCGCAGAATCCTGCATGCGTCCGACGGTGAAGTGACCGTCGAGAGCACGCCCGGCCACGGCGCCGAATTCACCATTACGTTGCCGGGCAAGCGCATCGCGACCACGCAGGATGTGGAGACGGAGTCGGTCGCTCCGAATTGATGATGCGAATTCTCATAGTCGACGACGAAGAAGTCCTGCGTGACGTGCTCGACGCCGTCCTGCGCCGCGAAGGCTTTGAAGTGGCCATGGCCGCGAGCGGCGAGGAAGCGCTGGCCGTTCTCGATGAAGACGACAACATCGACCTGGTCATCCTCGACATCATGCTGCCCGGCATCAGCGGCATCGACACGCTGCGCGCCCTGCGCATTTCCAATCCGTCGCTGCCGGTCATCATCATCACCGCCTTCTCCTCGATCGACGGTGCGATCGAAGCGATGAAGCACGGCGCGTTTCACTACATCCCCAAGCCGTTCAAAAACGAAGAAGTCATCCTCACCGTCAACAAGGCGCTGGAGCAACGGCGCCTCTCGCGCGAGAACGAGCGCCTCAAAGCCGAGCTGTCCGAGAAGTACGCGTACGCGAACATCATCGGCAAGTCGGAGCCGATGCGTAAGGTCTACGACTTCATCCGCCTCGCCGCCCCGTCGCGCTCGAACATCCTCGTCACCGGCGAGTCGGGCACCGGCAAGGAGCTCGTCGCGAAAGCGATCCATCACGCCAGTCCGCGCGCACGCAACGCGTTCGTCACGGTCAACTCCGGCTCGCTGCCACCCGAGTTGCTGGAGTCGTCGCTCTTCGGCCACATGAAGGGATCGTTCACCGGAGCCATCGCGACCAAACGAGGCTTGTTCGAAGTCGCCGACGGCGGCTCGATCTTCCTCGACGAAATCGGCAACATCAATCTCGAGACGCAGGCCAAGCTCCTGCGCGTGATCCAGGAAAAAGAGTTCATGCGCCTCGGCTCCGTCGAGACGATCAAAGTCGACGTCCGCATCATCGCCGCGACGAATGCGGACCTCACCAAGCTGATGGCGGAGAACCGCTTCCGCGAGGATCTCTACTACCGCCTCAACGTCATCACCATCCCGCTGCCACCGCTGCGCCGCCGCCGCGAAGACATCGCGCTCCTCGTCGCGCACTTCCTCGACAAGTACGCCGAGGAGAACAAGCGCAAGGTGAAGGAAGTGACGCCCGACGCGATGCGCATCCTGCTCGACCACCCGTGGCCCGGCAACGTGCGCGAGCTGGAAAACACGATCGAGCGCGCCGTCGTCCTCTGCACCAGCGACCGCATCGGCGTCGATCTGCTCCCGGACTATCTCCGCTACCCGCAGCAGACCGATCAGCCGGCGATGATCGTGCCGTCCGAGGGCTTGTCGCTGAAGGATGCGGTGTCGCGCTACGAACGCGGCATGATCCTGCAGTCGCTGGAGATGGCGAACGGCGTCCAGAAAAAAGCAGCCGAACTTCTCCAGCTCAAGCCCTCCACCCTGAACGAGATGATGAAGCGCCTCGGCATCCACACGAAGTCGAACGCGAACGTCGAAGAGGAAGTCGGTGTTGAGTAGTTCATGACCGACGTTCGCGACTCCATAAACTTTCTTTCGCCCGCCAAGGCGGGCTCACAAATCAGAACGCATCACCGTTCCCACGCTTGAAAGCGTGGGTTATGGTTCTTACGCCGGCTTCGCCGACGGGTGACCATTTCGTTTGACGAACTTCATCTAGAAAGGCGTCGCTCGACTTCGTCGCGCGCGAAGGCGCGCTCGACAATCCAGCCCCGCGCTTTGCGCGGGGAAACCGGGACGCTTACGAAGTTCGTGGCCGCGGAGGCGGCCACCACAAAATGCCTATACTTTCCCGCCATGAAAAAACTCGCCGTCATCGTCCTTATCGCCGCATCGGCGTTCGCGGCTGCGCCGAAGCCTAATCCCGACCAAGTCGCGGTCGAGTCCACCGTCCTCGCGGTTTACAACCTCATCTCCGGACCCTCCGGACAGCGCGATTGGGATCGCTTCGAGGCGCTCTTCGCGCCTGGCGCGCGGTTGATCTCGACGAAACGCAAGGACGGCGTCGTCACCGCGAACGTGATGACGCCGCAGGACTACCGCACGAAAGCCGGCGCGTACTTTAACGATCATGGATTCTTCGAACGGCCGTCGAACAATCGCGTCGAGATCTTTGGCGACATCGCGCACGTGTTCAGTACGTACGAATCGCGGCATGCGTCCGCTGATGAAAAGCCGTTCGCGCGCGGCATCAACAGTTTTCAACTCGTGCGCAGCGGCGACGGCTGGAAAGTGCTGACGATTTTCTGGGAAGAGGAAGACGCGGCCCATCCGATTCCGGAGCAATATCTGCCGAGGCGGTGACGTTCGCGGCCCCGCATGACGAGACTCATCCCGCCCTACGGCGGCGCATTGATCGATCTCTTCGAACCCGCCGCGTCGCTCCCCGAGCTCCTCGCCACCGCTGCCGCGCTTCCCTCGGTGCAACTCTCCGAGCGTTCGCGATGTGACCTCGAGCTCCTCGCCACCGGCGGCTTCTCTCCGCTCGACCGCTTCCTCGGACGCGCCGATTACGAGCGCGTCGTCGCCGAGATGCGCCTCGCGAATGGAACGCTCTTCCCGATTCCGATCACGCTTCCTGTCGCCGACGATGCTCCGGTCGCGATCGGAAAGGACGTCGTCCTTCGCGGACCGCACGCCGAAATCCTCGCGGTCATGACGGTCGAAGAAATCTACGAATGGAATCGCGACGAAGCGGCCATGAATGTCTTCGGAACGCGCGACACCAGGCATCCGCTCGTCGCGGAAATGGCGGGATGGGGTCGGCGCAACATCAGCGGTCCGTTGCGCGTGATCAGCACCGGCACGGCGTGGGATTTTCGCGACTTGCGGCGCACGCCCGCCGAGGTGCGTGAAGCGCTGGAAAGCTTTGGCCATGACAACGTCGTCGCGTTCCAGACACGCAATCCGATGCATCGCGCGCACGAAGAGCTGGTGCGGCGCGCCATCGATGCGGTCGACGGCGTCCTGCTGCTGCATCCCTCGGTCGGCATGACCAAGCCCGGCGACGTCGATCATTACACGCGCGTTCGCACCTATCGCGCGCTGGCGGAAAAGCACTTCCCGCCCGGCCGCGTCCTGCTGTCGTTGCTGCCTCTGGCGATGCGTATGGCCGGTCCGCGCGAGGCGCTGTGGCACGCCATCATCCGCCGCAACTTCGGTGCGAATCACTTCATCGTTGGCCGCGATCACGCCAGCCCCGGCGCCGGTTTTTACGGTCCGTACGATGCTCAGGAATTAGTCGCGCAACATGCAGCGGAGATCGGGATGACGATGATCCCGTTTCGCGAGCTGGTCTACATCGCAAACGAAGATCGCTACGAAGAAGCGTCAAACGTTCCCGCCGGCGCGGAAACGCGATCCATCTCCGGCACGCAAGTCCGCGACGATTTCCTCGGCGCGGGACGTCCGTTGCCGGAATGGTTCACGCGTCCCGAGGTGGCGGCGATTCTGGCGGAGAGCCACCCGCCGAAACATCGACAGGGTTTCTGCATCTGGTTCACAGGACTCAGCGGCGCCGGCAAATCGACGACCGCGGAGATCGTGGTCAGCCGCCTGCTGGAGCACGGCCGCCAGGTGACACTGCTCGACGGCGACGTCGTCCGCACACATCTTTCGAAAGGCCTCGGATTCAGCAAAGAGGATCGCGACGCGAACATCCTCCGCATCGGCTTCATCGCCGCGGAGATCGTCCGTCACGGCGGCGCCGTCGTCTGCGCGGCCGTCAGTCCCTACCGCGCCACGCGCGACGCCGTCCGCGAAATGGTCGGCCCGTCGAACTTCATCGAAGTCTTCGTCGACACCCCGCTCGAAGTCTGCGAATCGCGCGACACGAAAGGGATGTACGCCCAAGCGCGCCGCGGCGTGATCAAGAACTTCACGGGGATCGATGATCCATACGAAGCGCCGGAATCGGCCGAGGTCGTGCTCGATACGACTTCGGTGACCGCCGATTCGAATGCCGCGCGAATTGTTTCGATGCTGGCTCAGCGCGGACTCATCAGGTGACGGTTACGCGTAGTGGCGAGTGATAGCGTTACGCGATGAACAAACGCAAACTCGGATCGCAGGGTCTGGTCGTTTCCGCCGAGGGCCTCGGGTGCATGGGGATGAGCCAATCGTATGGGCCGGCGGATGAGCAGGAGTCGCTGGCGACGATCGATCGGGCGCTGGAGCTTGGGATCGATTTCTTCGACACGGCCGAGGTTTATGGGCCGTACAAGAATGAAGAGTTGGTCGGGCGGGCGCTGCGTGGGAAGCGCGACAAAGTCGTCATCGCTACGAAATTCGGATTCAACATCGTCGACGGCAAGCCGGCTGGGCTGGACAGCAAGCATGTGCGCCGCGCCGTCGAAGGATCGCTGACGCGGCTGGGGACGGATCACATCGATCTGCTCTATCAGCATCGCGTCGATCCCGACGTGCCGATCGAGGATGTGGTCGGCGAGATGGCGGCGCTCGTTGCCGAGGGCAAAGTTCGATACCTCGGATTGTCCGAGGCGGGCGAGCAGACTATTCGGCGCGCGCATGCGGTGCATCCGATCACGGCGCTGCAGAGCGAGTATTCGTTGTGGGAGCGCAATCTCGAGCCGCGCATCATTCCGCTCCTGCGCGAGCTCGGCATCGGCCTCGTTCCCTTCAGTCCCCTCGGCCGCGGATTTCTGGCGGGCAACGTCAAGCGCGCCGAGGAGTATCCGGAAGGCGATTTCCGCCGTGGCGATCCGCGCTTTCAGGGCGAGAACTTCGACGCCAACATGCGCACGGCGTCGATCGTGCGCGACGTCGCCGCGAAGCATGACGCGACGCCGGCGACGGTCGCGCTCGCATGGCTGCTGCACAAAGGCGACGACATCGTTCCGATCCCCGGCACGAAGCGGCGGAAGTATCTCGAAGAGAATGCTGCCGCCGCGTCGATCGCGTTGAGCGCCGAGGAGATCGCCACGCTCGATGACGCGCTGCGTCCTGAGGCCATTGCCGGGCCGCGCTACAACCCCAACAACCAGCGCTGGATCGATCGCTAGCCGGCACGGCCGGCGGCGTTGGTTGCCCAAGGCTCGGCCACCGAAGTCGAAACGAGGCTTCTATCGCGCGGACTCCTAGGCCACGCGATCGCGCGCGGGCTCGGAACGCCTTGCATGTTCATCGAGCGCGGCGTCGCGAAAACATTCGCCGCACAGCAAACGTCCGCCGACGCGAACCGCGCCGCCGAGGTGAAAGCACGACTCGCAGCGAAGCAGCGATGGCCGGCGCGAGGCGGAGAGAAGCGGAAGAGGAAAGTTGGCTGGTCTGCCCATGGTCGTGTCTCCGTGTCCTCGAAAATGGCGGCGGCCACGCGCCGCCGCCCCGATCGAGGAGGATGAACAATCAAAAAGCGACGGTCGAAGTGATGACGCCCGTCCTGCTGATTGCTATCCCAAGCGCGATGCCATGCGTTTTCCGTGTGGAACGCGCGATTTGCGGGTCGAAATGACGCGGGGTTCGGATCGCGATGGGGCGGGATGACGCGCGCCGCGTCGTAGCGCCGACGAGCCGTCGGCGCTACGAGCGCAGGCGCTGTTCTCGTTCGAGCACTCGCTCCAGCTCCATCACGCGCCGCGCGTCGAGAAACTCCTTCGCCATTTCGGCGAACAGCAATTCCACTCCCGCGCGATGGCGCCGGAAGAGTGATGCAGGCGGCGTGAGGCCATTCGCGCGCAAGGCGTTGACGAGCGCAAGCGCCGGCGAATCTGCAGGCAGCCGTTGCGGAAGATCGGCGAGCGATGGTGCGTCGATGTCGGTGTGATGCGCGCCGAGGATTTGCCGCCGCGTGCGATTCTTCGACGCGATCGTTTCAACCACGCGGCTCCTCGCCTCGGGGAGAAAGTAGATCGCGCGAACGGAGTCGCGCGCCTGACCGATTCGATGCGCACGTCCATTGCGCTGATCGAGCTTCACCGGATTCCACGGGATGTCGTAATGCACCACGACGCCCGCGCGCTGCAGGTTCAATCCCTCGGATGCGAGATCGGTGGCGACGACGCGATCGATCGTCCCGCGGCGAAACGCGTCGATTGCACCGGTGCCGTCGCGCGCGGTGGCCAATCCGGAGCGCAGACGGCGCGCGAGCGATCGCGCGGTGGCCGCGGCGCCGGTGAAGATGAGCGTCGGTTCGTCGTCGAGAATTGATTCGAGCAACGCTGCCTTCGCATCGTCGGCGCGTTCGATGACCGATCGGATGCAGGTCAGCCGAGACATCTCCTCGCGAACGGCAGAGGAGTCGAAGCGATCCGCGGGTGCGATCAAGTCCCAGAACAAAATCTGCTGAAACGCATCCGCATCCTCCTCGGCGGCGAACGCGTTGCGGTAGTCGCGGCGCGAAAGCGCGCGGCCGCTTTCGATCACGCGCTCGTAAAAGCGAAGCTGGCGCCGTACCGATTCGAGCAGCGCAGCGGGACTCGACTCCAAACGCCGCCACAGAAACTGGCGTAGCAACGGCGCGCTGGTGCTGAGCGGAAATTGCAATGCATCGATTGGAACTGCGGCGATGGGATGGCGGATTACACGCCGTTCGAGCGATCCGAAGAACAGTTCAGGCGGGAGGGCATCGCGTTCGCGACGGATGACCAGCTCGCGGACGATGACGTCGAGCGAAGGTCCGTCGCGAATGGCGAAGGCGTCATCGATCGAGGCCACGCCGCAACGCCGCAGCGCATCGTCGGCGGCGATGAGCGAGACGAGCGCGAGGAGGTCGTGGGCCCCGTTGCAGATCGGCGTTGCGGTGACGAGCAGCAGTCTCGATCCGATCGAGCGCCGCGCCAGCGCGCACCAGCGTTGCGTTCGACGATTGCGAAAGGCGTGCGCCTCGTCGACGACGATGAAACGATCGCCGTCGCCGAGGGATGGATCAGTTGCGAGCGAGTCGTGGGTGATGATTTTCGCGTCGACCTCGAATTCGAGCAGCGTGTCGCGCCACTGCGACACTAGCGACGCGGGCACGACGATTTCGACGCAACTTCCGCGGCATTGCAACTCGGCGGCGACGCGCGCGGCGACGTACGACTTGCCGAGGCCGACGTCGTCGGCCAGGATCGCGCCGCCGTGGCGGGCGATGAGCGCCAGCGCGCGGTTCACCGCCTCGCGCTGGTGTGGCGCGAGGTCAGGCATCGCCGTTGAAGCCGAGGCGCGTGCGGAGGAATGAGGCGAACCGCGCGTGTTCGGTCGGCGTGACGCCGTAGAGCGAGGCGACGGCGAGATCGATTTCATCGCCCACGCGATCGGGATGGCGGCGCGCACGGCGGGCGGCGCGCAGAAGCCGCGTCCACGAATCGCTCGCAGGCGTGACGGCCGGCAGCGGAAGGCGCGCGACGGTTCGGCCGAAGTAGCGGAAATAGAAGTCCTTGGCGCGTTCGGCGATGGCGATGGTCAACACGTTGACGATCGTCGAGTTGAGCAATGCAGCCAGCACGTGCGCTTCTTCGATGGTCGCCGCATCGAGCGAGTACAGCGTCTGGTTCGGGACGAGGGGGATGTCGCGTTCGCCGAGGCGGAGGGAGTCTTCGAGGACAGCGGCGTTGAAGCCGCGCGAAAGATCCTTCCAGACCACTTTGATGCCGACGTGTTCGGGGCGCACGTACTTCAGGCGCAGCGTTTCGACGTCGAGGCCGCGCGCGTCGCAGAAGCGCTCGACCCAGCGCGGCGGTTTGCGCCAGCCGCCAGCGGGAGGCCAGAGCATCCACGGCGGATCGGCGATTTTCCAGCGGCGCACGTCGCGTCCGCGCACGCAGCGGCAAACAGAGGTGAGCGGGATGTGCAGGCCGTCGGTGGTCTCGACCGCGTTCGCGCGGACGCGCTTCACGTCGAGAAAGAAGGCAGCGTTGTCGCCGGTCTTCACGCCCATGATCGGCACGCGGCCGAGCGTTTCGGCGAGCGGCGAGTGCGTGGCGTGAATGCGGGCCACGATGGTGTGCACGTCCGGCGGGAGCAGCGACCATTCCGTTCCGCCGAGGGTCAACGCATCGTTTGGCAGCGCGAACGATTCGCCTGCCGAGGTGATGGAGATGTTTGGGGGAAGCGCTCCGTTGCGATGCGCGAGGGTGATGCCGAGCGGGAAGGTGTCGGCGTCGAAATGGCGATGCGCGTCGGACGACCAGTCGTCGAGCGCGACGATGTTCGCGGACGTCGCCGCGTGCTTGCGCAGCCCCGCGGCGTAGCCGGCGTTGAGCAGCTTCGACGGAACGAGCAGCGACATCACGCCGTTCGGCGCGGCCAGCGACAGCGAGCGCTCGACGAAGGCGATGGAGAGATCCGGCTGATGGAAGGCCGCGCCTCGCGCGCCGTCGTTGCGGAAGAGCGCAAAGCGTTCCGCGTACATCCGCTTCGCGCGCGGATCGATGCGGCTGTTGCGCACCCACGGCGGATTGCCGACCACCACGTCAAAACCGCCGGCGGACATGACGTGCGCGAAATGAACGTCGAACGAGAAGAAGCCGATCTCGCCGTCTTCGATGCGCTCCAGCATGCGGCGGTTGGCGACGATGCGCTCGTGCAGCTCGCGGCAGCGTTCGATGTTCACGTCGCGCAGGCGGCCGAAAAGATCGCGCTGCGGTGCGCAGAGAATTTCCTGCTCCTGCTCGTCGAGATCGATCGCTTTCGCCAGCAGCTCGCTGGCCAGGCGGCCGTCGTTGGCGCGGATGAGGCGCGACACCTGCGCGCGCTCGCGGTGCGGCGCGTTGCGGTAGCGCGCGATCAGGTCGGCCTGCGCGCGCAGCGCGTACACCCATTCGCGATAGACGTCGCCGCGGTTGTCGCCGAGGAAGTCGGTGGGGCTGAGGAGGGAGTTGCCCTGAAGGATGTTGCGGTCGAGATTCGGCAGCGGCTGCACGTCATTCGCGTCGTCGTTCGCTTGCGACACGATGGACAGCCAGAGGCGCAATTCGCAGAGGCGGACCGCTTCCGATTTGAGGTCGACGCCGTAGAGCGAACGCTCGACGATGCGGCGGCGGAGATCGGGCGGCGGGTCCGGGTTCAGAGCGACGGTCAGTTTCTCGACGATGCGCAACGCGGAGAGAAGGAAGGCGCCCGATCCGCAGGCGGGATCGAGGATCGTGATTTGGTCGAGCCGTTCGGCGAGCGATTTGGCATTGAGCACACGAATCGATTCGCCGCGAAGGATGCGTTCCAGATCGTCGCGCGCCGACTGATCGCCCTCGCTCAACCAGGCCACGATGGCGCGCGCCGCCAGGACGTCGACGATCGCGCGCGGCGTGTAGAAGCTGCCGGTCGACAACCGCTCGTCGCTGTTCATCAGCGACTCGAAAACTTTGCCGAGCATCTCCGGATCGATGTGCGCACCGGCAGCGTCCGACTCGTCGATGGAGAAGGCGAAGCGTTCGAAGACTTCCTCGATCACGCGCTGCAGCAGTTCGTCCGGAAGCTCGAGATCGGGATTGCGCTCTTCGAATGCCGACGGTTCGAACAGACCGCCGTTGAGGTAGGGGATCTTGCCGAGTTGCCGCGCAATGGCATCGCGCTCGGGCGTTGGCGTGTTGAGGCAACCGAAGAAGAGCGGCTTCAGAAGAGTGGAGTAAACATCGCGGCCGATGCGATCGACGAGGAATCGGCGTTCGCCGTTCAGCCAACCCTTCTGCTGGATGAAATAGAGAAAGAGCAGGCGCGATAAGAGCAGAAGCGCCTGGCCGTCCGCGGATTCCTTCGATTCCCATGTAACGGCGCGAATTGCTTTCGAGACGTCGCTCACCGCGCGGCGGAAGCGCTCGAAGAACTGGCGCGTCAGCGATTCGCGGTCGAGGGCGCGATCGAAGATGCGCGCGGGATCGTTGCCATTGGCGAGGAGATTGAGGCGATCGAGCGCGTGTGCGGTCGGATGATCGAGGTCGACGTCGAGGCGGCGCGGCTCTCGGCGCGGGGAGAGATCGTGAATCGTCAGCCGCCGCTGGGCCATGCCGATCGCCACCGGCTTGACCAGCGCGTTGTACGACGCCAGCGAACGCAGAAATGCGGTGATCGCGTCCGGCTCCGGCAGTTGATTCGCGCTGATCACATAGAGATCGAGCTGCGGCGTGCGCGACGCCAGCTGCAGCGTGACCTCGCCGTTCCACGAGATCTCGATTCCGGCGCGGCGCCAGTCTGCGGCGGCGATCGTGACCGGCGCGACGTCGTAGCCGAGCGTGCGCAGAAGCGTGAAGACGTCGCCCTCGCGCAGCTGCGCGGGCGTGATCACGCGAGACCTCCGCGCGATACACTGCGCGCGCCGACATGCCGATTCGCTGGGCGTACCTCAAGCGCGTGGTCGCGGGCGCGATCTTCGGCCTCTACATCGCCAACCTGCTCTACTTTCTCAACCCGCAGATCGACATCACGCCGGGCCGCCTGGCAACCGTAACCATCGTCTACGGCCTGATCTGCGGCCTGCTTTTCGGATCGGTGCTGTGGCTGCTGCGCGCGCTCCGCGTACGCCTCTTCGGGAAACCGGAAACGCACGGCGGCTTCCGGCCACACGGCTTCGGCTTCGTCGTCCTCGCAGCATTCCTGGCGGCGGCGATCTACTGGATGCATCTGGAGGTGTTCCGGATTTATCTGCCGGTCGGCGCGATCCGCGTGCTGTCGAAAGCGACGAACCTCATCACGGCCACGGCCTTCGTGCTTCTGCTGATCTGGTTCGCCGAGCGCAACGCCGACCGGAAAACGTCGCGCATCCTTTTCGTGGCCGGCGTCGTGCTGATCGCGGCGTCGTCGTTCTTCCTGTACCAGCGCCGCGACCGCTATCGCACCGAGGCGCGCGCCGTCGTCGTCGCCGACATCGGAACCATCGCAGGCAAGCGTCCGGTGATCGTCGTCGCCATCCGCAATCTTCCGTACGACTGGATCCTGACGATGGCCGGCGAAGGGTCGCTGCCGTTCTTTGATCAGGCGCGAACGCGCGGATATCTGACGCGGCTGGAACCGTTCCCGACGATGAGCCCGAAGTCGATCTGGGCTTCTGTCGCCACCGGCAAGCTGCCATTCCGCCACGGCGTGACGGGACGGCTCGGCTACTCCACGCCGCTCAATCGTCCCGGCGAGCGTTTTCTGATCGTGCCGGGCGGCGTCGGGTTCAAAGCGTGGGGATTGATCCCGCCGGTGACACGGATTTCGACGCCGCTCCCGGCCGGACTCTCGCTGCCGCTCTGGACGCTCTTCGAACGCGTAGGCCTGCACGCCACGGTGATCGGCTGGCCGTGGTCGGAGCCGATCGGCGCGTCGCAACTGGTCACCGACCGCTACTTCGACAATGCGCCGCGCAACGCAACGCAGGCCATTCCGCCGCGGTTCGCCACTGAAATCGCAAAGCTTGAAACGACGCCGCCCGATGCCGACACGCAGCGTTTCAACGGCACCGGCACCGCGCGGCAGCGCATCGTGAACGGCCTCGCTGCCGATCTGACCTCGATGGCCATCCTGCGCACGTCGGCGCCGTCGTTCCCGCTCACGGTCTGCACGCTGGGCGGATTCGAGCAGGCGCAGCGCGCCATCCACATCTTCAGCGACGACCTGCCGCCGCGCTCGAACGTAAAAGGGCTCGTGCTGCGCGCGTATGCGGAGCAGCTCGACCGCATGCTGGCCTCGCTGGCGCGCGACTATCCCGATCACATGATCGTGGTCGTCTCGCCGTCCGGTCCCGTGCCGCCGCAACTTCCGGCCACGCCGTACGCGCTGCTGCACGACTTCATCGATCCCGCCGATCCGAGCGCCGACGACGGCTTCGTGATCATCTATGGCAAGGGCATCGTGCACAGCGACAAGCCGCGATCCGCGCAGGCGGTCGACGTCGTGCCGACAGTGCTGTACATCGCCGGATTGCCGGTGGGCCGCGACATGGACGGCAGCGTCTTGTCCGAGGGATTTTCGGAGGAGCTGCTGCGATCGAATCCGCTGTCGCTCGTACAGACCTACGAGGCGCAGCAACTGGTGGTGAGGCGAAGCGGGACGTAGTTCGGGCACAGGTTCTCCTTTCGGGTGTCGGGGAGTGGATCGGTTCATTCGTCGGGGGCGTTGACGAATCGACGAATCCACCCCAGACGGCCGCCCCGCTTGCGCGAGGCGGCCTGGGGGCGGGACGGCGGGTTACGCCGCGGGGGAGGGCTTTTTCGCGGACGGCTTGCGCGGGTTCTTCGTGTGCACCTTCGCCGAGAGCGTGGTCTTCCCTTCGACGGTCACGTACGCGGCCAGGCGCTCGAACGACTTCTGCCCGAAGCCTTTGACCTGCATCAGGTCCGAGGTCTTCTTGAAGCTGCCGTGCTCCTTGCGGTAGTCGAGGATGCGCTGCGCTGCCTTGACGCCGACGCGGGGAAGCAGCGCCAGCTGCGCGGCATCGGCGGTGTTGAGGTTGACGATTCCGCTGACCGGCGCAGCCGCAACCGGCTGCGAATCGGCCGCCATGGCGGCGCTGGAAATGGTGGCGATGAGAATGACTGACAGGACGATGAGGTGGGACTTCCGCATGGTCTTCTTCTCCTTATTTGTTGGTTGTCATGCACTCAGTTGATCGTTGACGCGTTTCGTTTTTTTGGCTGTTTCCCACACGAGGACCGTTGATCCTCTGCATCAGTTGGAATTGGCTCTCTCCGTTAGCACCACCTCCTTTCGGGGACCGGTAGTGCGATCGAACGGCCAGCGTGCCGGGATGGGTAAATCGCTGAAGGAATGCGACTTACGTCAAATGGGCGATTGGCGTGGCGTCAAGAATGACGCGAAAACGCAAGTGTTTTTGACAGCCGTCCGCGCGCGAAGCGCGCATGACAATCCAGCCCCGCGCTTTTGCGCGGGGTAGGCATAGCGACGTGAGATTCGCGGCCGCGGAGGCGGCCGCAATAAGGCCGTGCGATCGTGACGTTCGGGCGCGGATGTGGTGGCCGCCTCCGCGGCCACGGATCAACGCCGCAACCCTGAACCCCGCGCCGAGCGCGGGGCTGGATTGTCAAGCGCGCCTTCGCGCGCTCACTTCACCCCGAATTTACATCCCGTGCATTCGCACTTCGGACGCCGTCCGTACTCTGCGCGGCATGAAACTGAAGTCGCTCCTGATCCTCGTGTCGATTGCCCTCGCTGCATGCCAGCCGAGCGAGACGAAGACATCGTCATCCGCACCCGCGAACAATGGCCCGATCACCATCAACGGCGCCGGCGCCACCTTCCCCAATCCGATCTACTCGAAGTGGTTCGACGAATATCAAAAGTCGCATCCCGATATCCGCATCAACTACCAGTCGATCGGATCGGGCGGCGGCATCAAGCAGCTCTCCGCGCAGACCGTTTTCTTCGGCGCCAGCGACGGACCGATGACCGATGCGCAGCTCCAGTCCGCGCCCGGCGCCATCCTGCATTTCCCCACGGTCCTCGGCGGCGTCGTTCCGGTCTACAACGTGACCGGCGTGACGCAGCCGCTGCGATTCAACGGCGCCGTCCTCGCGGATATCTACCTCGGCAAGATCACGAAGTGGAACGATCCCGCCATCGCCGCGCTCAATCCCGGCGTGAAACTCCCCGCCGACGACATCGCCGTCGTCCATCGCTCCGATGGTTCCGGCACGACCTACATCTTCTGCGACTTCCTTTCGAAGGTTTCGCAGGACTACAAGCAGAAGATCGGCGTGTCGACCTCGGTCAACTGGCCGGCCGGCGTCGGCGCGAAAGGCAATGAAGGCGTTTCCGGTCTCGTGCGGCAGACGCCCGGCGCGATCGGCTACGTCGAGCTGATTTACGCGCTGCAGAACAAGATGCCGTACGGCTCCGTGCAGAACAAAGCGGGCCAGTTCATCACCGCGTCGCTCGATTCCGTCACCGCTGCCGCGGCCGGCGCGGCGATGCCGGACGACTTCCGCGTCTCGATCACCAACGCCGACGGCGCGAATGCGTATCCGATCGCGTCGTTCACGTGGCTGCTTCTCTACCAGCATCCCAAGGACGTCGCGCGCGGCAAGGCCATGGTCGACTTTCTCAAGTGGGCGCTCACCGACGGCCAGAAATTCGCGCCCTCCCTCGGCTATGCGCCTTTGCCGCAACCCGTCATCGCGAAAGAAATGCAGGCGCTCGGCAAGGTTCAATGAAGCGTAGCGACGACCGCAGCTTCCGGATCGGTACGGGCGCCTTCGCGGCGCTCGTGCTGTTGATCGTGGCCGGCATCGCCTTCGAGCTGACGCGCCAATCGACGCTCTCGATCGCGAAGTTCGGCTTGAAATTCTGGACCACGAGAGTCTGGGATCCCGTCTCCGGCGACTTTGGCGCGCTTCCGTTCATCTGGGGCACGCTCTATTCGGCAATCCTCGCGCTCCTGATAGCCACACCGGTCGCGCTCGGAATCGCCATCTTCATCTCCGAACTTTCGCCGCGCATCCTTCGCCAGCCGCTGGCGTATCTCACCGAACTGCTGGCCGCGATCCCGTCGATCGTCTACGGACTTTGGGGAATCTTCGTGCTCGTTCCGATCGTGCGCAAAATCGAGATTGCCATGGGCGCGAAGCCGGCCCTCGGCGTCGGCATGATGGCCGCCGCGCTGATCCTGGCGGTGATGGTGATTCCGTTCACCTCATCCGTCGCGCGCGAGATCCTCAAGAACGTTCCGGCCACGCAGCGCGAAGCCGCCTACGCGCTCGGCGCAACGCGGTGGGAAGCGATCAAAGTGGCCATCGGCTTCGGACGCACCGGCATCATCGGCGCGGTCATGCTCGGATTCGGACGCGCGCTGGGCGAAACGATGGCAGTGACCATGGTCATCGGCAACTCGCCGCAGATTTCGGCCTCGCTCTTCAAGCCGCAGTACACGATGGCCGCGGTCATTGCGAACGAGTTCACCGAGGCCGCCGATGAGTTGTATCTGCACGCGCTGATCGAGATCGGATTGCTGCTCTTCATCATCACCGTCGGCGTCAACCTCCTTTCGCGACTGCTGATCTGGTCGACGAAGCGCCGTGTGATCACGTCGGCCGTGATGCCGGTGGTCGTGGCCGAGGAGGTGCCGGCGTGACGGCGAATCTCAGGCGGAGGAAGATTTACTCGGGACTCTTCGAGGCGCTGTGCGCGCTCGCGGTCATCGTCGCGCTCATTCCGCTGGCGATGATCCTCTTTTACGTGGTCAAGGAAGGCTTCGGCGCGCTCAACGTCGACTTTTTCACGCACATGCCGAAGCCGGTCGGGGAGAGCGGCGGCGGCATGGCCAACGCCATCGCCGGCACGCTCATCTTGATCTGCATCGCCGCGGCGTTCGCGGTGCCGGTCGGCTGTCTCTGCGGCATCCACCTCTCCGAATATCCTGGGACGAAATTCTCGTCGGTCGTCCGCTTTGCCGCCGATGTCCTCAACGGCGTTCCCTCGATCGTGGTGGGCATCTTCGCGTACGGAATCCTCGTGCTTCCGGTGAAACGCTTCAGCGCCATCGCCGGCGGCGTGGCCCTCGGACTGCTGATGATTCCGATCGTCGTGCGCACGACGGAGGAGTTGCTGCGCCTCGTGCCCGGCGGCCTTCGCGAAGGGGCTCTCGCCCTGGGTGCAACGCGCGGCCGCGCTGTCTTCAGCGTCATCGTCCCCGCCGCGCTGCCGGGCATCCTCACCGGCATCCTCGTCGCGCTGGCGCGCGTGGCCGGCGAAACCGCGCCGCTGCTTTTCACCGCCTTCAACAACCGCTTCTGGTCGACCAGCCTGACGCAGCCGATCGCCTCGCTGACCGTGCAGGTCTTCACCTACGCGATTTCGCCGTACGACGACTGGCACCGCCAGGCCTGGGCCGGCGCGTTCCTGCTCGTGATGATGATTCTGGCGCTGTCGATTCTGGCCCGCCTGGCCGTCCGCCGCCTCGAAAGGATGAACCGCTCGTGACCTCAGCACTGATGACTTCTTCGCTCACAACTGATGTAACCCGCGAGAGCCCTTCTCCCCCGCGGTTTCTTGCGGGGGAGAAGGTGGCGAAGCCGGATGAGGGGGCGGCCCTCGCGCAGTCCGAAATCAAAATCTCCGTCCGCGATTTCGATTTCTTCTACGGCACCGCCAAAGTCCTGCACGGAATCTCGCTCGAGATTCCCGCGCGCAAAGTCACCGCGCTGATCGGTCCGTCCGGCTGCGGCAAGTCGACCTTCATCCGCTCCATCAACCGGATGAACGACATCATCACCGACGCCCGCGGCAAGGGAACGATCCTCATCGACGGCCAGGACGTCTACGGCAGCAACACGGACGTCGTCGAACTGCGCCGCCGCGTGGGGATGGTTTTCCAGAAATCGAATCCCTTCCCGAAATCGATCTACGACAACGTCGCCTACGGATTGCGCATCGGCGGCATGCGCAACAAGCGGCAGCTCGACGACATCATCGAGCGCTCGCTCACGCGCGCCGCGCTCTGGCACGAGGTGAAGGATCGCCTGCACGCCAGCGCGCTCGCGCTCTCCGGCGGCCAGCAGCAGCGGCTCTGCATCGCCCGTGCGCTGGCCGTCGATCCCGAGATCCTGCTGATGGACGAGCCGGCCTCGGCGCTCGATCCGATCGCGACGTCGAAGATCGAGGAGCTGATCTACGAGCTCAAAGACAACTACACGATCGTCATCGTGACGCACAACATGCAGCAGGCCGCGCGTGTCAGCGACCGCACGGCGTTTTTCATGCTCGGCCGCGTCGTCGAATACGCCGAGACCAACACGATTTTCATGAACCCGAAAGAGAAGATGACCGAAGATTACGTAACGGGAAGGTTCGGCTGAGACGCATGCAACGCCATTTTGATCGGGATATCGAAGAGTTGAAGCACCTGCTCCTGCGCATGGGCGCGATGGTGGAAGACGCCATGGCGCGTTCCATCCGAGCGCTGCTGGAACGCGACACCGCCCTCGCCAATGAAGTCATCGCCAGCGACGACGAGATCGACCGAATGGAGATCATCATCGATCAGAAAACGATCGAGCTGATCGCCATCATGCAGCCCACCGCCAGCGATCTTCGCTTCGTGGCCACGATCATGAAGATTACGCCGGAGCTGGAACGCATCGCCGACCTCGCGCAGGATGTCTGCGAGCGCACCATCGAGCTGAATCGCGAGCCGATGCTCAAGCCGGTCTCCGATCTTCCGCGCCTTGCGCACGACGCGCAGGCCATGGTCCGCGACGCGCTCGATGCCTTCGTCCGCGCCGACGCCGTGCTGGCCCGCCGCGTCATCGCCCAGGACGACAACGTCGACGCCCTCACCGAAAGCTCGTTCCGCAATCTGCTCACCTACATGCTCGAAGACGCGCGCAACATCTCGTCAGCGATCCGCCTCACGTTCATCGGCAAGTACTTCGAGCGCATGGCCGACGGCGCCACGAACATCTGCGAGATGGTGGTCTACCTCGTCGAAGGAAAGAACATCAAGCACACGGCGCTGGCCGCGGCGGACGAATGACGAAGATCGCGCTGATCGAAGACGACGCCGACATCGCCTTCACCGTGCGCCTGAATCTCGAACGCGAAAATTATCGCGTGACGATTTATGCGGACGGTCATGAAGGCCTCGTCGCGGTTCAGGGCGGCGGCTTCGATTTCGTGATCCTCGATCTCAATCTTCCCGACGTCGACGGCCTCACCATCTGCCGCGAGCTTCGCCGCGATCCGGTCACGAAATCGGTCCCCATTCTCATGCTCACCGCGCGCGGCTCCGAACGCGACCGCATCACCGGCCTCGAGCTCGGCGCCGACGATTACCTGACCAAACCGTTCGCCGTCCGCGAGCTGACCGCCCGCGTCGCCGCGATCCTGCGCCGCACGCAGAAACCGTCCACCGACGTCTCCGGCTACGACGACGGCGAGCTGCGTATCGATGAAAAAGCCTTCCGCGTCTACCACCTCGGCAACGAAGTGAAGCTCGCGAAGAAGGAGCTGGAACTGCTGCTCCTCCTCGTCCGCAACCGCGGCTCAGTCGTCTCGCGCGACCGGATCCTCTCCGAGGTCTGGCAGATGAGCGACGACGTGGAGACCAGGACCGTCGACGCCCACATCCGCAACCTCCGGAAGAAGATCGGCACCGAGCGGATTACGACGGTGGTCGGGTTCGGATACCGCTACGATCCGCCGGGGTAGCAACATCAGACACTGCACCTTGCGAAAGCACAGACAAGAGTGTCTGTGCCACACTGGCTCTTCCGGTTACCGGCATTCGGCCAGGTACGGCACGATTGGTGTGGCACAGACACTCTTGTCTGTGCTGGTGAGGCTCGGGACGGCTGAGCAAATCAAGGCTGGTTCGCCGACGTTAACGCAATGATCGCCCTCACCGTCATCGCAATCCTCGCGATCGCGATCGCCATCTTCTTCGCCCTCCTCTGGTCGCGAACGCATTCCGACATTCGCCGTCTCTCCGACCGCCTCGGCCGTCCCGACGGCGAAGCCTCCGCATCGCTCGACGTCGACTCCTTCGGCGCCGTCGACGAGATCGCCTCGCGTTTCTATCGTTCGCGCACCGAACTCTCCCGCCAGCTTTCGTCCGCCGAATTTCAGAACGCCTTGCTGCAACAGATCATGAACGGCATGGGCGAAGGCGTCCTGGCCATCGACCGCCAGCGCCGCGTCGTCCTCGCCAATCGCCGCTTCGCCGAGATGTTCAGCCTGCAGCCCGGCTTCGTTGGTCAACCGCTGGCCAGCGTTCTTCGCAATCAATCGATCCTCTCCGGATTCGACGAAGCGCTGGCCGACCGGGCCGACTCCGCCAGCCGTTTCTCCATCCGCAGCGGCATCGAGGAGCGCCAGATCGAGATGCGCGCCTTCCCGCTGCCGTCGCACGATCTCGCCGCCGTCGCTCTCTTCATCGACGTCACGCACGTCGAACGCCTCGAGGAGCTCCGCCGCGAATTCATCGCCGACTTTTCCCACGAAGTTCGCACGCCGCTCGCCGCGCTGAAGTCGGCCGTCGAAACGTTCGAGTTGGATCGCGGCGCGCTGACGGACGATCAGGAAAAGCAGCTCCGCCGCATCATGTCCCGCCAGTTAGCTCGCCTCGAGCGCCTCGCGCAGGACCTCTCCGAGCTCAGTCACATCGAAGCCGGCGATCTGAGTCTGGAGCGGACCGACATCGACCTGCGCCGCCTCCTCGAAGATCTCGCCGAAGACTTCCGCGATCGAGCGTCGGCGAAGAAACTCCGCTTCGTCATCACCGGCGACGGCGCCCACGTCCACGGCGACGCCATGCGCCTGCAGCAAGCCTTCGCCAACCTCCTCGACAACGCCATCAAATACGGCGGCGAAGACGCCTCGATCGACATCGACGTCTCGCATACCTCGGATCGTGGCATCGTCCGCATCACCGATCACGGCGAAGGGATTCCTCCCGAGGAGCGCGACCGCATCTTCCGCCGCTTCTACCGAATCGACAAAAGCCGCTCCCAGGAAATCGCCGGCACCGGCCTCGGCCTCGCCATCACCAAGCACCTCATCCTCCAACACCGCGGCAACATCGAGGTCGAGGGCGAAATCGGCGACGGCGCAACATTCGTCATAACGCTGCCGAAGTGATCCCTGACGGCGGTCTTATGCCGGACCTGCCCCCGGCCGTCTTGGCGGAAAGAGCGAATTCGAGTACAGTAGCCGCCCCATTCGTTCCCCGAAGAATTATTACTGAGTTATGGCGGCTAGCGCGGCCGATCGGCGCCTGTATTTCCTCGGCGAGAGTGAGCCGATTCAACGGCTCCGCGCGAATGCTTTGCGCCTCGCCGATGCTCCTTTTCCCATTCTCATTACCGGCGAGAGCGGCACCGGCAAATACGAGCTGGCGATGTTTCTCCATGCGGCGTCGCTTCGCGCCAAAGAACCATTTGTGGACGTGCACTGTGCGACTCTAAGCGAGACACTGTTCGAGTCCGAGCTATTCGGGCATGAGCGAGGCGCATTTACCGACGCGCGGGAAAGGCACGTCGGCCTCATTGAGAGGGCCGGTAGCGGAACGCTGCTTTTTGACGAGATTGATTGCCTTGCGGAACGCTTGCAGGGCAAGCTGCTTCGCTTTGTCGATCGCCGGCTTTACGAGCGGATTGGGGGACGGGAGAGCCTCAGTTCGCGCGCCGCGCTGTTGTTCGCATCGAATCGTCCGCTCGAAGATCTCGTCGAATCGGGCGAGTTTCGCTTCGATCTTTTCTCCCGTATTAACTGGATGACGCTCGAGATTCCTCCCCTCCGTGCGCGGCCTAAGGATGTGGCCTTTCTCGCGAATGTTTTTCTCGAGGAGACGCGCTTTCAACTCAGGCGAGCGACGCTTCGATGGAGCGCCGCAGCGCTCGACGGACTGCGTCAGTGCGAATGGAAGGGCAATGTCCGCGAGTTGCGCGCGGTGTCGACAATTCTCGGATTTCTGCATGCCGGTACGGGAGTAGTGAGCCGCGAGGAGGTGGACGAACTGTTGAAGGAACGACAGCGCAATGTGGCGAACGTCGTACGGCCATTCGGGTTACGCGATGTACGCGGAGAAGCAGAGCGCGAAGTGATTGCCGAGGCTTTGCGGCGTACTTCGGGCAACCGCGTTCACGCCGCGAGACTTCTGAATATCGGCCGCCGCACGCTTCAGACGAAAATCACGCGCTACCGGCTTTAGTGCGCAGAACGGTGCGCACGATGCGCATGCTTCTGCGCAGTGCGAAGAGAGCCGGCGAAGTAGATGGTTCCAGCTCTAATCGTGGATTTCATAGAGCCAACGGCGCTTATAGGCGTAAGGCGTCACAGCGTCTGAACGGCATGGCCGTTGCCCATAGCTGACGCAATGGTCCGAACGTTTCGAATTGCGATTGTGGTGCTACTGCTTGCCTGTACGGCGTCGGGGCAGGTAGTGCCACCCACGTCAACCAGCACGGCTGGGACTCCAGCGGCAGCGGCGGGAACCCCGCCAAACTGCGCAAAATCCGTCACGATTTATGTCGATCTATCAGGCACGATGACGCTGCCGACTGGCGCGTCGTCCGAGACGCCGTTGCGCGTCATCGCGTCAACGCTCGATCGCCTGCTGAGGACACCAGGTTTTCTGGGAGAAACGGATCGCGTCACGGTGAAGTACTTCGGAAGCGTAGTGAGAACAGCAGCCGAGACAAAGGAAGAATCGCTGGCTCTGCTGCGTCAACTCGCGAGCGGCAGCGTACCGCAAGGACAATTCAATGACTTCACGGACTTCGGAAAATTATTCGAAGATATCCGCGACCGCGTTAAGAACGCTGCCGGCGAGCGCCAAATCATCGCCATAGCGTCTGACCTCGCTCACGACAGGGTGAACGCGCCTGCAACCGTAAACAACGCGCAGCAGCGGAACGACGAGTTCGACTCCATCCTTTCGACGTACGGAGACATCACCGACATTCTGAAACCGCAAAGCCCACTTTTCGGCCGAGTACGGATCGTCGGCTTCAAAGTGCCGCAAGGGCGTGGCGTGGCGGACGCAGAAGTCGCCGTCCACGTCGAGAACGCTCTGAAAAACCTCGGCATCCGCATCCGCCGGTTTGATGAAGATCCTGCCGAAGCGGCGCGCACGCTTTCGCTGGAGCTCGCCGGAACCATCGCCGCTGCCCCTTCCGCGCCCGGCGCTGCGGCCATCGGTGCAGGCAACCGGGTGCAGTTCGTTCTCACAAACACGACCTGCGTTCCTGTAACGGTAACTGCGCTACGTTTTGACCGCGTCCAGACGCCGATCGAGATCGCGCCCGTGCGGCTTGAACAAGAGCCTCGCACCGTCATGATCAATGCGTCCGCTCTCGACGCGATCTGGAACAGCACGACGACGGTCGAGCCGGCGCTCGAGCAAGGTGCCACAGCGCACACAGCGAAATCCGAGGAGTTCTGGCTGGGCGACCTGGTTCGGTTCCAGGCCGCGACGCCGGTCGTGGTCGAGAGACTTGGCCGAAAGCAGACGCTGCTCGTGGTCAACGGCGATCTGAATCTCTACCAGGGCGGATCCGTCACGATTCGCGGTGTGAGCGGCGACGCCACCGGTCGCCGATTCGCCCTGGAGCCGATGGTTGAAAAAAAGGTCGTCTTTTCATTTCCGTCGACCGACACCGTTGGCCCGCGGCAGCAGCAAACGGCGGCCGCCTCGACGTCGATCTCCATCTCCGTCGATGGTCCGCGACTCATCTCGGCAACCGATGCGGCGCCGACGACACAAAAGAACGTCACGATCGGCCGCGAACAGCCCTCGCAAGCGGGACCGGCTCTGACGTTCTCGCAGTGGGCATCGGTTTTTTTATGGGTATGTCTTCTCGTTGGTACGGTCCTGCGGAGTGCCGTGCGCGTAAAGGGGCAGCGCCTTTCCAAGCAGATCACCGGTGTGAGCGCTCGGCTGCTGCGCGTCCTTCTGCTTCCGCCGGCTGGCTATTTTGTTCTTCAAAAACCGCTCGGAGAATTCTTCATCGAGCCGCTTTTCGATTCGCCGCTATGGCTCGCTGCAACCATCCGAGGCCTCGTGGCGATGGTGCTGATTGCATGGCTGATCCGGCGAAACATCGTGAGTTGGACCTGGGGAGCGCTTATTGAGCCGAAGCTCCTCCCAAACGCCATCGCGGTGGAGCGCCGAAATGTCACGGACATTGCGATTCTCTTGATCGCGTTCGGCGTGCTGTCCTGGATCTTGTACGCCGTCCTCAAAACGCCGGAGGCGATCCCACCCTTCAACACCAGGATTCTCACCGGAGGAGCGCCATGAGCCGTTATGCGCCGACGCTTCTTGTGGGGATTGGCGGAAGCGGCGTTCACATCATCCGGTGGTTGAAAAAGCGGCTCATCGACGACATCGGCCGCGCCGCGCTCGATGACGAGCCGGTGTCGTTCATCGGGATCGACTTCGATCCCAATTCGAACAGCGGGAGCGACGTGGAGGCGCTTGATTCAAAAGAATTTCATTACTTTGAGCCTGCGCCGATCGCGAACTGCGTGAATAGCCTGGATCGCCTCGTCATATCCGGCGGTGACGTCGAAGATGAGGCTCCAAAAACTCAGTTTGACGAGATTCGCGATTGGTACCCCGACCTGCAGTTGATGAATTTCAAGCCATCGGCCGCCGAGGCGAATGGAGCTTCGCAGTGGCGACCTTTCGGCCGGATTGGTTTCTTTCTCAATGATCAGGCGATCCTTGATGCGCTTCGCAATGCGCTCGTTGATGCCGATCGTCGCGCAGGCGTGGGAGAGCTTGGCGACGTGCACACCGCGTATGTGATCTGTTCGATCGCCGGCGGTACCGGCGCCGGGCTGCTCTTCGACGTAACTACCAACTTACGCAAAATCCGTTCGGATCTTGCCGTTCGGTCCTATCTCTTGCTGCCGGAGATTTTCGAGACGAAGCCCTTTCGCGATCGTATGCAGCCCAATGCCTACGCCACGCTTTGGGAGATCGCGAATCTCAAGAATCAGCACGTCGTTTTTCACTCGCGCTATCCGAAGATTCCGCCGATTTCACGATCCGAAAGTCCCTCGCCGATGCAGCGCGTGTTCGTCTTCAACGGCTATGTCGGCGACAAAAAGCCGTTCCGAGATCCTGAAGAGGCCTTCCCCTATATCGCGGAAATCATCAAGCTCGCCATCACACGCGAGATCCGGACCGCCGGCATCTCGGCTGAATCGAATGCCTCCGCCGACGCCACGGCGCCGCTGACCGCTCCCGAATCGCGCCACGTGTTCTGCACTACGGCCGCGATGGGAATGCGGATGCTGACGTTTCATGAGCTTGGAGATCTCGTGATGCGGCGTCTCCTGTTCGAAGCGGATACCGGTGCGTCCAGCGAGCTGTTCGAGATACTCGCGCCACTCTCGCGCGTCAAGACTGGTACTCCGTTACAGATCATCCGCCGCGCGCTGGACAAGAAAGACGACCGCTTCGTCTGCGACGCCGACTATATCGACCGGGAGATCGATCAATTCTTCGCCGACCGCCCCGCATACCGCAACCCGACCACATACGGGGAGCTCGCCGCGCTCGTGCGTGAATTGAACCGATTCAGCGGCACAGATGGACGTGATCTGTCGCAGCCCCCGGGAGTGACGGACGAATTGAAGAAGCGCTTCGCCGACGCCTTGCGCGGCGAGCTCTCCGGCCTGCAAAGCGCATTGAGTCGCCGCCCTCGCGCGTTCTCCAGCTACCTTCATCGCCTCGATCTGGAGCTTGCCAAATTGCGCATTCCCCGGCGCGAGCTGCGGTCCATCCAGCACGTTGGAGAGTTTCCGGAGTGGCTGCGGGGGAATCCCGTGTGGGGAGGTTTGGCCCAGGCACTCATTCCCGTCCGAACCGAGAAAGTCGCGGAAAAGGTGAGGTCATGGTTCAAGCTGGAACCGACAGCAGACGATCGTGACACGTGGCTGAAGCAGGCCATTATCGCGGCATCGCAAACGGTCATCGATGAACTGCAAACGCAGGAACGGAGCCGGTGGCAGGCATTGTCCGAACTGCGTATAGAGGCGGAACCGAACCTTCGCTCAGGACCGTCGGATGCCCATGCATTCGAACGCCAGATCTACCTCGATGGGTGGCGGTCGAACGTCGCCCGTACGCTGCAGCGCGAGGCCAGCCGCTTACAACTGCGCGAACGCGACGAGTTCTACGGCACGCTGCTCGATCGCTTCCTCTCGTTCTATGCCGAGTACGCCGAGGCTGCCTCCGGCCGCGATGAGATCCTCAGGCGCTGGATTCAGTCGACGCACGACATCGTTTCCAATCGCCTCGCCGAAAGCCGGGAAAGTGACAGCGGTGATGGCTACGGAGTTCGGTACCGCCTCGTATCGCCCGCGTCGCTGTTCACTCCCGAACAGGTGCGTGCGGCCGTTCTCCAATGCCGGCCGCACGTATTTCAAAGCGGCAGGGTCGATGCCCGCGCCAGCGCCCGCGTCGTTCGCATCCTTCTGCCGAATGGCTTTCGCGGACGCGCCGAGTATGCAGAGACGCTGCGAGGTCACTGCGTTGGTCTACTCGCCGGCTCCGTATCGATCCTCGACGATCATGGGGACGGAGAACGTCGCGAGAACCGCATCATCATCGTCGTCGATGATCTCTTTTATCCCGCTGAGGCCATCGAAGGCATTTACGACTATCACACGCAGTATCTCCGGCACCCTACGCCGCTTTTTCTGCACATTAACCGCGACTGGCCGAGCGAGTTCCCGCCTCTGATCACCCGCCCCGGTGCCAGGGGCCGTGTCACGTGCGGCAATCCAGGCTGTCACGCTGATCTGAAGAACGCCGATCGCGCGCGGATTCTGTGCCCGGGATGTCACCGACCGATTCGCAACCGCTGCGGCAACCGTGAGTGCCTGGAGGACGATCTCGCGTCGCGCACGGATATCGACGCGATGATTGCCAGCCGCACATGCCCCGTTTGCAAGCGCGCTCTGCGCACCTACTGGTGGCAGTGTCCCGATCACGGCGAAGTGCCGATCGATAAGCCGTCTTGTCCCCGCTGCGTGCGCGAGGGAAATCGAAAGGGCATTTCGCGGCGGCCGGACTTCGACGGTTCCATGGCCTGCCCCGGATGCGTTCAGAAGGGAGTGGAGTATCCGTTCGTGATCAGCGGCGAGCTCTACCCGTTCGCGACGGACGGCGTTGACAATCACGACTACGTTCGTGCGCAGAACGTCATGGCCGCGCAGCTCACACGGGATGGGCATTGTCCCAGGTGCGGCACGTTGATCGTGCCCGTCTGTCCGATCGGCGATGCCGCTCGCTCCCGTCATCCGCACTTCCTCTACCGCTTTCCGCGGCAGCAACCGCCCGATCGTTTCCGTTGTTATCAGCACACGGACCTTTCATTTTACCGCTGCTGGACATGCGATTTCCCCGTCCAGCGCGAGGACCTCGTCTGCAGGCGCTGCGGCACGGGCCTCCAGGACTGCCGCTTCTGCACCGCGCGCTTCGCGTTGCGCATTCCAGCGATGGGCGACGATGCTGCGCGCTGCCCGAATTGCCACCTTCCTCGGCGGCATCGCTCCTCGCTGGCCGACGCTGAGCGCGTCCCGGCCGATGCGCTCTTCTGCTCGAATCTTTACGGGTGCCCCGCCGGAGGGCAGCTCGACTCGGTCTGGTATCTGCCGGGCACCGACGAGTGCCGGATCTGCGGCTCGGCCGCGCTGCCGCTATTGAAGGTCCTCACGCGCGCCGATCACATCGGCGCCTGTCGACACTGCAGGCTGCTCTTTTCCGGAAAGGCCGAACCGGTCGCGGTACGGCCGCGGTCCGCCGACGGGAACTGCTGCCTCTGCGGGCGGCCATTTTCGAAAACAGACGCGGTGCCGGACGACGCCCTCGCCGCGATTGTCTCCATCAGCCGCGCCCTCCGTTGTAACGACGACGATGACGCCGTCTTCCGCGAGCTGCATGCCGCCTTTGCAGCGGTGGCGACCGCAACGCTCGACGCGACACTCACGGCATTCCTGCGTGGTATCGAGCGTCCGTCTGTCCGCCGCGCCGCACTGCCGCGCATCGAGCGCCTGCTCGCCGAGATCAAACGTCAGTACGGCTGCCAGCACGAAGGAGCCAGCGGCGCACCAGGAGACTGCTGAGGCAGCACCGTGAGAACCGCCAGAGCGATATCGATTCTCGCGCTTGTCGCCGCACTCACCGGCTCCGTCGGCGCACAGGAAGCACCGAAGCCGGGCTGCTCCAGGCAAGTCACGGTCTACATCGACGACTCGCCGCCTATGTTCCGGCCTCCGGAAGGGAAAACAGCTAAGCCGATCGATGAGCTTCGCACTGCACTCGACAAGTTTCTAGACTTTGCCGGTATGACGGATGCGGATCATCTGACGGTGAAAGCTTTTAGCGACGACGTAAGAGTCGTCTACGACGGCCCGTGGAGCAGGGACGCGTTAGAGGCGGCGCGAACACTCAGCGGAAACGGGCAGCGCACGCGACTTGACCGAGTCGTGGCGGATATGTTGGGCATCGCATCAAAAAGCGGCCAGCAACTCTTCGTCATTGCCAGCGATTTCGCGCACGATCCGGAAATTGGCGACTGCGAAAACCTTGAAAAGAGAGCAGCAGACTTTGAAGCTAGGGAACGCGGCCACGTCGCCGGCAATCCGGAGGCTGCCAAAAGGTTGAAGACGAATGCTCAAGCTACCCTAGTGCTCATTCCGGTTAAGAACAAGCCGTGCAACGAGCCGGTCGTACAACGAGTACTTGGGTTGTTGCACCAAGACTTCAACGGATCGATGGTAATTGGCGACTCAGCAAAGACAATTGAATCGGGGCTACGGATCGCGGTGAATGCGCAAGTCGATTTCGAGCCGGCCCCGGCCAATATCACTGAACCTGAAAAAGGGCTTCACCTAACCGCGATCAATCGCGCCGCAATCCCCGTCCATCTCGAGAGGGTAAAGCTTTCAGTATCACCAGAAGCCTACGATGTCGCAGCCGTGCTCGCTCCCTGCCGAGAAACGGCGTTAGCTCCTCTTCCGGGCGATCTCTTCGCGAAGCTCGGCGCCAAAGATTTCACTGTGACTGGCGCTGGTGAGGGGATTGCCGAAAAGCAGGACGCCTCGACAATAAGTCTAAAGGTCGTCCTGATTGAAAAGCCGGAGGTTCTTTATTACCGCCCGACTCTCGGCCGAAAGACTGCTCTCGTCATGACGAGCGTCCGGTCGCCGATAGAACAGAACTTCAAATTCACGGTCGCCGGGGATGCTCTGAGCGCAACCACACAATCGTACGACGTACAGTTGTCGGCTGGAGAAAATCAATTCATCTTTCAATTCGTTGCCGCAAAAACTACGAAACCGGTGGCGCATCCGGAAGTAACGTTCCAAGCTCAAGATAAGACTGCCGTTGAAAATGCGGATGCGCATGACACATCGGTAGTAGCAGCCGCAGGAACCGCCGCAACGATAGAGGGAAAGCAGGCGGAGCGTGTTGCGACTGCGAACGGGATCCAGTTGTTCTGGACACTTGTTGCGCTTGCCGTGTTCTTGGCATACGCATGGAAAGTGCACCATAAGCGGTCAGTATATGGGCTGAGCGACGCCGCTGGTGTCTTTAAGCACGTCAGCGAGGTCTTGCTCCAATGGATCGTGCCGGGTGTCTTCTGGCTATTCAACTTACTGCATGATGCTATATGGCATCCGGTGATGCAGCCTGGGGCTACTACCCCCGCCGCGTGGGCCGGTCTAATTTGCCGCTACGTTCTTCTACTGGCGTTGATCATTATCGGCGTACGAAAGTGGTTCATTCTTACGTGGGGCGCTCATGAGGTTGCCCTTCTGACTGATGATGCCGCGACGGAACTCTATGAGAAGAGACGAAACAAAATGTTTCTAACCATGGCTTTTCTCGCTGTCATCGGCGGTCTTCTGTTGTACGCGAACCGTTTGCCTCTCAAGGCAGCCAGCCCCCACGCCACACCCGTCGCTTCCGCTTCTCCCGCACCCGCGCCATGAGCCGCTACTCTCCTTCTCTGTTCATTGGCCTGGGGGGGAGTGGAACGAAGATCGTCCGCTGGCTGAAGAAAATCATGCAGTCGGCGGCGCCGGTTAACTTTAATTCTGAACCGCTCGTCTTTCGTGCATTTGATTTCGACCGCGGCTCCAATGGAACCGTGCTCGGCGGTGTTGATGGGCTCGGAAAAGACGAGTTCCACCCCTATCCTCCGCAGACGATCTCCGACTGTATCCGTGCTCTCTATACGAACGCTTCGGGCTTCGACCACATCCGCGCCTGGTATCCCGACCTGGCTGGCGATCACATCGTCTTTGCGCAGGCGGATGCGGCGGGAGCTGCGCAGTGGCGCCCACTCGGCCGCGTGGGGTTTTTCGTCAACTACGCGGAGATTCAGCTCGCGCTTGGCGATGCCTGCACGGAAGCACACGCGCGCTCTGGCGGCCGCGATCCAGCGGAAGTACATGTTTGGATCGTCAGCTCCCTCGGCGGTGGCACCGGCTCGGGAATGCTCACCGATGTCGCTGCGACGATCCGGAAGCTCCGTCCTAATTTCTTCGTCCGCGCCTTCCTGTTGCTGCCGGAGCTGTTCGAGAGTATCGCCTTCAAGCCCAACGTCATTGCGAACACGTATGCCGCGCTGAAGGAGATCGCCGCGTTCACAAATCAAACGCGGCGGTTCACGCCCGTCTATACGGCGCAGGAGAGAATTACAGAGCGGGAGGCAGTGCCGCCGTTTCAGGAGGTGCTGCTGATCGGACCGTACCGCGGACGGCGGCAGCCGTTCCGGAATCCAGACGAAGCGTACCAGTACCTCGCGCAGACCATCGAAGTAGCGTCCATTGCCGAGGCTCGCAGCGGGGGCAGAAGCGACGCGGCGAACAACCACTCCGGGGGCGCCGCAAAAAGCGATGCCACCGCTTCGCACGTATTCGGAACGCTCTCTGGTCTCGGTTTGCCCCTGCTGACGTATCAAGCGCTCGCAGATTTCATCGTCATGACGATGGCCCGCGAACTCCAACCGGGTAGCGATCAGCCGTTGCTCGATGTTTTGCGTCCAACGAACGCCGAGACCTCGGATGACGTGATTAAGCGCCTCACCAAGCTCGTCGGCGATGATCCCTCCCACCCCCACCTTGACAAGGACGAATTCGAGAAACGGCTGCGCGAGTGGGTCAGCAACTGGGCCAAGAATAAAAAGGAGAAATGGACTCCGGAGACGCTTCGTAAGTTCAGTGAAGAGTTTAAACGCGGCTGTGGTCTCGACTCCGAGCCGATGGGGTCAGGGTCGGTACTCGATAGCGCGGTGGCCGACGCGCGAAAAGCATGCAAGAGCGCGCTGGCAGCGCTCACAGACACCCGCCATCCGTCGCAGAGGCGCCGCTGGGCCGAAAAATTGCGGCGGCGATTTCCCATTGTCCGTATGCCGGAGGGCTCGAAGGCACCTCCGAATACGGCCGAATTCGCGAAATGGTTGAAGGGTGGCCGGCTGGAGGGCGTGTTCAAGAGGCCGGTCGTACCGCAGCGTATTGAGAAGCTCGTCGAGGAGACGGTGAAGTACTTTGAGGCGCTCCAGGCGGAAGGACAGCAGGCCGTTTACGACGCCGCCATCGGGAAGGCAATCCACGACGAATTGGCGGCGCAATCAGAAGCCGAAGAAAAGGACTGGAAGCTCGCGGCCGGATTCGCCCGCGAACTGCTGCAGACAATCCGCGATCCGTGGACCGAACGCCGCGCCAGCGCACGGTTCGATGCCAGTCCGAGGATGCAGGGTGTTGCCCCGATCGTAAGCAGTGAGTTGCGCCGTTATCGTGAGTCTTCAGGAGGGAACGACGCCAGGTTCCCCGAAGCCGTTCTCAGCGAGTTTCGCGCGCGTTACGAGGAATATCAACGCGACCCGGCGGCCGGCAAGGCGGTTGCGGAGAAACTCCGCGACGCCGCACGGAAAATCATCGCTTCGACTCTGGCAGTCGATCCCTCCACCGGCGCTGTCTTGCCGTTCGTGCCCGTCGAATCCGTTTGGGAGGCCGGCGACGTCGAGGCGCTCGTCGCTTCCTGCGACACACCGCTCTTTCGCGCCGGTCAATGGAACGGCCCGCGCGCAAAACGCATCGCTCGGATCGTTGTTCCTTCGGCGCTCGCCGATTATGAACGCACCGCGAAGGGTATGGCCTCTGCGCGTCAATCGGAGCCGATCCGCGATCAGATCGACGCGCTTTGCCGGACGCAGTTGCGGGCATTCGTCTCCGACACGATCACCGCGGGCGGCGAGGACACCTCAGTCAGTCTTCTGATTGAGGATGTGTCTCACCCGGCACAACAGCTCGAGGGCATCTTCCGGTACGACAGTGCCTACATGCTCCAGGAATACAAGGATCTCTTTCACATCGAGCGGGGCATGGCGGACGCACTGCCGCCACTCATCGGAAATATGCGCATCATGGTGCCGCTGTGGTGCGGTAATGATCGCGGCTGCACGGCTGATCTCCGCGGCGTGCCGCGCGGCACGATCTTCTGTCCCGGTTGTCAGGAGCCTATCCGCAGCCGCTGTGGAAACGAAGAGTGCACGAGCGACGAGTTGATGTCGCATCCTTCGATCATCAATCGGAAACCGCCGCGCGAATGTCCCCTCTGCCACCTCTTCATGCGTACCTATTGGTGGCGATGTGATCGTCACGGCGACATACCGATCGACAAGATCGCTTGTCCGTATTGCGTACGCGCCGGATTTTCGGAGCGCGAGATCCGCCGCCGATCTCATGATGCCGAGGTCTTCGACTGTCCTCACTGCCTCGGTGCCGGCAGACGGACTGCACGGCGTTTCACCGGCGATGCCGTCCGCTACATCCGTCACGGCGTCAATGGCTTCAATACGGATCACGCGCGCCGCGTCCTCAAGAGTAAGCTCGAATGCGGCGCGTTGTGCCCTTCCTGTCACACGCTCATCGCCCCCATGTGTCCGGTGGCAGGAACGTCCGACGAGCGGCATTACACGCATCGTCCCGACGCCGCCAGCCGTTGGGTGTGCTCCCTCGGGCACGGACCGCTCTTCACTTGTGGCGTCTGTGACTTTCCTGTTCTCACCCAGGATTTCTTCTGCCGTCGTTGTCATTCCTCGCTCGGCGACTGCCGCTTCTGCACGGTCGCGTTAGGGATACGTGTTGCGGCTGCGGGAAGCCAGTGCAGTGTGTGCGGCCTCGACAGGCTCCCGCGTTCGTCGCTGGCGCCGCGAATCAGCGACGCGACTGACGGCGATCGTTTTTGCAGCGATCTCTATGGCTGCCGTGCTGGAGCCGCTTTCGCGAACGCGACCTACGACGCAAAGGTCCAGGAGTGCTTTCACTGCCATGGCAAACGGCTTCCCCTGATGGATGCCGTCGTGCGCCCTGCCCTCATCGCGGCGTGCGGCTTCTGTGCGCTCCTGATCGGTGCCGATCGCGGCGAAACACCAGCGACGCCGGCGACCATTTGTCCGTTATGCGGTCAATCGAGCGTGACCGTGAACGCGCTGCTGTCCGATGCGCCTGCGCGCGATGTGGCTGTTGTGATCGGACGTTCGCTCCTCCACGCGCCGGACGATGATGACGCCGCCTTCCGCAAGATCGTGCGGGATCTCGGCGCCCTTCCGTCCGACCTCGAGGATCACCTCGTCAACTATCACGCGCGCGTCGCTCGTCGGGAAGTGCTCGCTTCCCTCCGGCCGCGAATTGAACGGCTCATCGAACGAGTACAAACGTTCGTGAGCCGCTCGCCGGAGAGTTCGAGCATTCCCAGCGATCTCTCCACGAGAACTAAGGAGAAACTCCTGGCTTCAGACTTCATCGTAAAACTCACGGCAGAACAAATGGACGCGTGGATTGCCGACGTCAAGAGCATGCCGGAGGAGGTCGATAAGGCCATCGACGACGCCCATCGAATCATTGGCGCTGAAAGCCGCACCCTGGACCTCCTGAAGGGAAAATGGATGACAATTCGCGGCAATAAATAGACGTTCGCTGACGAATGTCGAGTGGCGGCATCGGCTGGCGTCCTTCAGGACCGCGGCAACATCGATCCGCAGGTCGACTTTTTTCATCTGAGGAAATCTGCGCAATCTGCGGGCGGTTACAATTGCCCTTCGGCGGCAACCAGCGCCTAACCTCCTGAGACCTTTCCCAGCGAAGGTCCGATGCGGAGGCAAAGGGGAGCGAATCCTCGGGTTGGGTACTTGCGGACCTTCGTTCGAGGGCTTCGTCGCTGGGGGCGGATGCTCGCGGACTGGACGAAGGAGATCGCGATGACTCAGCAGAAAGATTTCAAGCGCGTCGTTCGGGCGCGCATGCAGAAGACGGGCGAGTCGTACACCGCCGCCCGGCTTCATCTCGTGAAAAAAGAAGAAGCGCCAGCTCCCGATTACGCGGCGCTGGCGGGACTCAGCGATGAGTCGGTGAAGAAGGCGACCGGCTGCGCTTGGGAGAAGTGGGTGTTCGTGCTCGACAAGGCCGGCGGGACGGAGATGTCGCATCCCGAACTAGTCAAGTACATCCGCGAAAAGTACAAGACGCCGAGCTGGTGGACGCAGATGGTGGCGGTCGGCTACGAGCGCATCCGCGGGTTGCGCGCGCAGGGGCAGCAGCGCAGCGGCGACTGGTCGGTCAGCAAGAGCAAGACAGTCAACGTTCCGCTGGCGAAGTTGTACGCGGCGTTCAACGCGCGCGGCCGAGCGAAATGGATGCCGCGCGTGAAGCTCACCGTCCGCGGCGGGACACCGAACAAAACGATGCGCCTTCGCTGGGAGGACGGCTCGCCGATCGACGTCGGCTTCATGGCCAAGGGCGCGTCGAAGAGCCAGGTCGCGCTCGAACATCGGAAGCTGGCTTCGAAAGCGGAGGCCGATCGGATGCGCGCGTTCTGGACGGAGCGCCTCAACGCGCTCGCGGTGATGTTGAAACCGTAATCGTCGACGCTGGTGCCGCCGCGCGGCGGCACCAGCACGTCGTTCAGCCGGTGTAGACCGTTCCCTCTTCCACGAAGCAGAGCGGATTTCCCCACGGATCGAGCGCGTAGAACGACCGCTCGCCCCACGGCCGCACTACGATTCCGCCGCCGGGCGCGTCGTGCACCGACTCCTGCGACAGGCATCCCAACTCTTTCGCGCGTTCGAAGGCAGCTTCGAGATCCTTGACCGTGAAGTAGAGCGCCTTAGCCGCGGTGTGCGGACTGCCGATCGACGACACGTCGATCACGGACAGCGTCACCGCTCCGCACTCGAAGTAGCAGCGCGCCCCCGGCTGCTTCCGTCCCTGAAGGCCGAGCAACTTCGAATAGAAGTTGACCGCTTCGTCGAGATTGCCCACTTCTATGTTCAGTCTGAAAAACTGCGGTACGTCGTCATTCGTCTTTGTCGCCATCGTCGTCTCCTCTGAAAAAATGGGTGAGCCAGTCGCTCACGAGTTTCAGCCGCTTGAGCTCCAGTCGATAGATGCGCATGCGGCCTTGGCGTTCGTGCGACAGCAGCCCGGCCGCTTCGAGAACCTGCAGATGGCGCGTCGTGGTCTGCCAGGCGTGCGCGAACATCGCCGCGATCTCGCCCGCCGTCATCGATCCGCCGTTGAAGTAGACCGCCAGCAGGACGCGCCGCCGGGCCGCGTGGGCAAGCGCGCTGAAGACCGCTTCGTACGAATCCAGCTTCGCTTTCGACTCGCGCTTCGCCATCGATGGACATTCAGCCACGCGGCTGAATATTTGTCAATGACATTCAGCAGATTCGCTGAATATCATCCACGCGCTTCTTCTGCCGTGAGATCGATGATGCCGCGCTCGATGTAGATCGGCCGGATGTACTCGGCCAGCATCGGCCGTTTCACCGCCAGCCAGAGCGCGCCGGCAAGACAGAAGAGCGCGCCGTAGAAGATCGTCCGTTCGGAACCGATGCGGTCGGCCACGATGCCGGCCAGCAGGCTGCCGATCGGCTGCATGCCCATGATGGCCACGCCGTAGAACGCCATCACGCGTCCGCGCAGGTTCTCGTCGACCACCGTCTGCAGGATCGTGTTCGCCGAGGCAGCTTGCAGCATCATTCCGGCGCCGACGATGGGAAGGATGACAACCGAAAGCCAGAGCACGTGCGAGAACGAAAAGGCGATCAGTCCGAGACTCAGGCCGATCGATGCAGCCACGATCACCTTGCCGAGGCCGACCACGGTGTGGCGCGAGGCGAGGTAGAGCGTGCCGGCCAGCGCGCCGATTCCGGACGCGGTCATCAGGATGCCCAGCGTGTGCGGCCCGCCGTGCAGCACTTTCGAGGCGATGACCGGCATCAGCGTCGCGTACGGCATTCCCGCCAGACCGGCCAGCGCCACGATCAGCAGCAGCGCGCGCACCGGCGGAAAACGCGACACGTACGTCCATCCCGTGCGCAGCTCTTCCAACATGCGCGTGTCGACCTCGGCTCTCACCGCGCGCGTCCGGCGCATGGCCAGCAGCGACGCGATGACGGCGAGGTACGAGATTGCGTCCGCGCCGAAACACCACCCTTCGCCGAGCGTGGCGATGAGGATGCCGCCGACGGACGGTCCGATGATGCGCGATGCGTTGATCATCGACGAGTTCAGCGCGATGGCGTTGGGCAGATCGTCGCGGTCGTCCACCATCTCCACCACGAAGGCCTGCCGCGCCGGCGTGTCGAACGAGTTGATCACCCCTTGCACCAGCTGCAGCGCAATCACCTCGGCCACGGTGATGACGTTCATCAGCGCCAGCACCGCCAGCGCAGCCGACTGCAGCGCCGACAGGATCTGCGTGATGACGAGGATGCGATGCCGGTCCCACCGGTCGACCAGCACGCCCGCGAACGGCGAGAGGATCAGCATCGGGATCTGCCCCGCGAAGCCGACGATGCCGAGGAGGAGCTCGGAGCCGGTGAGGCGGTAGACGAGCCAGCTCGTGGCGATGCGCGTGATCCACGATCCGACCAGCGAGATCGATTGCCCTCCGAAGAAGAGGCGATAGTTGCGATGGCGCAGCGCGCGCGTGATGCGGCTCAAGCGATCCCGTCCACGCAATTGCCCGGCCAGCGGCCGCCGGCTTGGTTGCCCAAGGCTCTGCCGACGGTGCCGTGAGAACTTCCTGCCGCGCGGATTCTCAGCTAGAATCCGCCGCCGCAGCGGAAATTTTGACGCGCCCCTCGCGTTAGTTTCCGTACCTTCCCGTAGGCATCGTGGGGCCGTAGCTCAATTGGGAGAGCGCCTGAATGGCATTCAGGAGGTCGACGGTTCGATCCCGTTCGGCTCCACCAACTTCGCCGAAACCAGCGCCGACTCGTGAGAGTCGGCGTTTTGCATTCGACACCTGGGGCGTGCCGTAACCGTGAGTCAACCCTTTTTCGGCCGGTGAGTGGCGGCTTGGCCGCAAGACACATAAATCGCGTGGAGATTCTTGAGTTCTTCGGGGCGGACGTTGGGGTCCTTCGTACCGTACGTAAGCCGCCATTGTTTACTAAATGGGCACAGATGTTCGTTCACACGGAACCAGCACTGCCCGTCCTTGGCGTCCGTTCTCGGAGTGAGCACCCGTTTATGTTGCGGCGTTCCCGGAATGGGCACGGTCACCACACTTCTCTTATCGAAATCGAGTTGTTCGATACCCCACGCCTTCGCCCACGAGTCATGAGCAACGGCATTTGTGTGCAACTCCGCCAGTGTCGTGGCGCATCCGTGAGCGATGCTGCGCGCCTGATTTTCCCGCCGAAATCCGAGCATAGGGTGAAAAGCGAAGGTCCCGCAGAGCCAGTTTGGCTTTACGGCGATCACTCGCAGGCTCAAGGGCCAGTCCTTCTCCACCCGCTGTGATTTCCAGAGAATGTCGAGCCGTTTCTGCACGGCGCGGTAAGCGTCGATCTTGCGATTGAGATTGAACGTTTTTGCCCTCCGCCGCACATCGACGAAGTTACGTCTGGTCTCACAGATGGCTTTCGGGTCCATAGGCAGTACGTCGCGTGTGATTTCAAGGGAGGCCGTGAACAGCAAGTGCGGCGCGGTGAATGGCCGGCCGACGATTTTGCGATCTCTGGCTGCCTGGCTCAAAAAACGGGCAACAGCATCGAGCGGCAGGTTGTCCATCACGCCGCCGTCGATATAGAGGTCGTCTCTTCGCAGATTGCCGACGAATACTTCCCAACCATGTCTCGGCCGGAATACGGCCGGGAACGCGCTGCTGGCCAGCAGTCCCTGTCGAAGCGAAACGTGTGTCGTCGTTTTGTTTGGCGCGCCGATGATTTCGAGCGCACCACGCATGAGGTTCGTCGTCGTCGCCAGGAAATACATCTTTCGCTTGCCTTCCAGGAACGTGTCGAATCGGATTTCGCCTTCCCTCTTATCGAGTAGCTTCCGGAGCGGATCTTCGACCTGCCTCTGGATAAGAAGTGCCAGGGGCTCGGAGCCGAGGATTTCATCGCCGACGGCGCCGCGGTCTAGAAGTTCCTGCAAGTCCCCAAGAACTTCCTGAAGAAGACACGAAAAATCTTGAAGTCTGGCGGCGCGAACAATCGTGAAGAGTTCGAAAGGGCTGAGGTACAGGAGTCTCTCTAGCCCCGCCAGCAGGTTGCGCGCGCGTTTTCCGAAACGTCCCTGGAAGTCGATGTCGTAGCGCCGCAGGACCAGATCGAGGTCACGCGGAGCGAATCTAGCTTCCGCGCCACGCAGTGTGAATCTTCTCACGAAGTCAGCCAGTCGATCGGTCAGCACGAAGCGATCAATTGCCAAAAACGTGGCGGACAGACTGCGTATCTGCAAGTGCCGGCTGGTCGGATCTTCTTCCTTGAACACCGATGCGATCATCGCGGCGATGATGGAACCAACTGAGGATCCCGCGATGACGTCGGGTTGCAGTTTGGCCTCGTTCAGAGCGTTCATGACTCCCATGTGATAGACGCCTCGAAACACACCGCCGCCGAAAAGAAAACTGACTGTCGGCCGTGCCACCGTCTCGTTCGAAGCTTCGCTCTGAGATTCTTTCCTTCGTGAGGGCCACTCCTTTTTCCAGTCGTAGCCAGGCGCTGGCGGCGGTTGCTGCTGCCGTGGCACTTGCACTCGGTCGGCGCCCGTCGGCTTATCTCTCGGCCAGATGGGCCATTCGAGGCGCTCGATCCGCCCGTGCAGCCGAACTCTGTCGTCGAACGCGGCTGCTGCAACAGGCTCGATAACCGCGCCCTTCACGGGAACGACCGTCGCCGCTTTCTCTTCTCGATAAAGACGGCACTGCTTGCATATCTCGGGCACACCCGGCCCCGACTCTGGATCGTTCTCCGGAAGATGCTGTCCCCGTTTCTCGATGATCGAGCGGCAGCGGGGATTGGTGAGATCGACGAGAAGCTTCAAGGCGGCGTCATCTATCTTTACCGAGGTTCGCCGTTCGCCCACACTTATGGGCAGCTCAATAGATTTGTCCTCAAGAGGAGTGGCCGACTTGATCGCGTCAACGATCCGCTGTCGGATGTTGGCGGACCTTTTCAAGTCTGCCAGTAGCGTCGGCTCGATGTGTTCCTCGATCCACTTGTCGAGCTTATTGGTTTGCAGGAGATCTGCTGCAAGCATCGCCTCGAGTGAAGCCCGGCATCCGTCAGCAACGGCTGCGTGCAGAATGGTTCGGCGCTCATCAACGGACATGCCGCGAATGATTCGCCGGTTGACATGGGCAGGCCGGTCGAGCTCGATCGGAAAGATTCCGGCGTGGATGTAGACTCTGGACTTGCCGTCGGCGTCTTTTTCTTCGACGAATGCCTTTCCTGTTCGAAGCGTGGCTGTATAGAGGCGGGTTAGTGTTCGTTCAAGAGCGGCATCGCGCAGCTGTTTCAGCTCCATAGCCCTCAATCCGACTTCGACGAGTGTCGAATAATTACCCGGCGACTCCAACTCGCCCTGATCGACAGGCAGGTCGGACACTGGATAAACGTCGACCGTCGTAGCTTTCCGCAGAACGCGCAGACGGGCTCGATGCTCTTCCGAGATCTTGGTTGTCGGATCGACCTTGTTCGTCGCTTCTCTCCCGGCCAACAGGCTGAACTCTTTTCGCAAATGGTCGAGTAGGGGTTGGATTGGCTCATTCGAAATATTCAGCCCATCGACGTACCACGTCGAAGCCGGGTGTGCCGCTTTCTCTTTTTGGAACAACCTCGACAAAAGTTTCTTCTGCGGACGCGTTTCTTCCGCGACGTCGCTGGCGGGGAAAAGCGGCGAGGTGGCTGTGGCTGCGAGCAGCGCGCGAACAATCGACGTGGTCTCTGTGAGGATCTCCAGCCGGCCGGTGCTCAGATTCGCCGCGACGGGTGCGACGTGAATAGGGCGCTGCCTCTTCCGGTATTCGGACAGCACCCTTCGAAGAGGAGAGTATTCCTTGCCTACGTCGGTGGGAACACAATCCGCTCGTTGCAGCGCAGCGTCATTCATTTCGCTGACGACGTGTTTGCCGTAGTAGTTTGAGTCGAAGCAGTGGACGAGTTCCTGGAGAAGTATGTCGGCACTCAGGATTCCATCGCCAACTTCATAGTGTTCCAGAATGCGCGTCGTGAATGAAATTGCCGTACCGGAACGCGGCCATAAAACCGTGGCGGCTAGAACGACAAGCCAGATGCCCAGGATCAAGGGCATGGGTGACAAAACAATCAGATACGCGAGCAGTACCCATCTGCCGCGCACATTGAAGCGAAGGTCAAGAAAGAGAGCGATCAGCCAAGCCAACCCGGCCAGTACGAGGGATGCCCCATGTGCGCGAAGTTGCTGTCCGATGGGGAATAGCGTGATGTAGCGGGAGAATCTAGGATTGCCTAGGGTCATCGCCTGCAGTACTCGCCAGAATCCACCGAACGCGAGCTTCAATAGCCGCTCTCCACTAACAACCAACGGCGTAGTTGATACCAAAAGCTTTGTAAGATGTGTTCGGAAGAACGCCGACGACGCGTCTATCCCCCGATTGACGATGTTCGCTAGCCAGCCCGGCAATGGGAGGCGGAAAAGTACCGCCGCTGGCAGGAGAAGGACGCCCAGAAAAAGAATCCACGCCACTGCCCCTTTAAAGGCATTCCATGTCACGCTCAGGGGGCGGAATGCCAGGATGATCTGACCGGCACTCTTCTGCACATACCGGCGCCGCCCGCGGATGGCTGCGTAGGCGAGTGTGCCTACAAGCTGGCTTGCAGCATAGGAATGGGTTAACGCCGCGAACCAGATCCCGGCATAATTCCAGACACGGGTGCTCGCGATGTTCTTTTTAGGAAGCTTCAGCTCACTCGACTGACGGATGGCCAGAACCCGACGGATCATCTTTGTGATCACGGCCACGGTCAGCCGGACTCGAAGGAAATGGTTGATAAGCAGGATCAGTCCAGCCCTGCTTCGATTCGCGTCCTGGCGGCTCTGCCGCTCCTCAGCAAAGTGCACCGGAAGCTCGAGCGGCTCCAGCGCTTTTTGCGCATTGACTTCGAATGCATCGGGAAATGTTGACTCTACAATTTTGGACGGGATGTCGACGTAAGCGTTGATGAACTCGCGCATTTTCCGGACGCACGCAGCGAGCTCTTGTTCGGGTGTCTCGAGATCGCGGCCAGCCTGCAGAATCTCCGCGAGCGCAGCCGCATTGATCGCTCCCGCAGAAATACCGACGATGTGGTCGGGAGCTTTGCCATTCCTGACCAGCAGGGCATGAGCGACGCCCAATTGCATGACGGTATCGAATGCGCCGCCGCCAAACGTGAGCGCGCGGATTCTCTCGCCACCAGCTCCGGTATCCATATGTTGTATATATGTAGGAGTGTCGCAACGGCAAAAACTCCTACCCTGTCCGACTAGAAAGAGCAAATAAATCAGGAAACGCCGAATTCACGGGACTAGCGAGAGTTTTTCTTTAAGAACTGCCGAAGCCCAAGGGGCGGCGGCCTTTCGGCCGCCGCCTGATTCGAAGCGGGTTAGTGGTGTGCGTACGGGGATGACAGCGGGGCCACTTCCACGACCGTCATCATGCCGCGGTCTTCGTGGGCGAGGATGTGGCAGTGGATCACGTAGTAGCCGGAGTAGTCGACGAAGCGGCTGCGCATCTTGAAGTAGCCGGGGACGACGATCACGTTGCCGGCGGCGTCCTTGATCTGGTTGCCGGCGGCGTCGGTGGCGACCAGGCCGGAGGGGATCGGGAAGACGTCCCACCAGATGGCGTCCTTCGATGACGAACCGCTGCCGCCGCACGGCTTCCAGGTGCTCGGATCTTTCGGATCGAGGAAGCACTGGCTGGGCTGGATGTTCGTCTTGTCGGTCACGTATTTCGGCGTGCCGTTCGCTAGCGTTTCGTTCGGCGTGAACACCTCGGTCACCTGGAACGGATTGATGTGGATGTGGAACGGGTGGGAGATGTTTCCCTGCGTCGAGTTCGTGATCTTCCACTCCTCGACCGTGTTGAGCAGCACCACCGCGCCGACTTCGCCGTCGAACTGCTTGCCGTCGATCTCGTGCCGGGCCGGCTGCGACGGAGGAGCGACCTGCGGGATGGTGTTGAAGGCGATCGTCTTCGTTCCGGTCACCTCGCTGTCCGCGATGTCTTTGAGGAACGCGGGGAAGGTCGGCGCCGTCGTCATGAAGGCCATGGCCGGAGAGAACGGTGTGCCGGAGACATTTACCGTCATGAGAGTGATCGGGAACGCTCCGACGAGGTCCGACGGATCGACCTCGTTGTTGACCTGCACCGAGTACGAACACGGCGGCTTGAGGGCGTTGCACTGAGGAGGCGCCTCTACCAGGAGATCGGCGCGATTGCCGGCCGCCAGCAGGAAGGGGCGATCCTGGCTGTTCTGATAATTCACGTCCTTGAACTGGACGCCGTCCTGCGCCAGCTGCCGCCAGTGAAAGCCGGGCGGCGGCGCGATGAAGTACGTGCCGCCGCGGCCGGAGGCATTGACGATGCGCCACATCTGCACCTCGCCCGGCCGCATCGAGATCACCGGATCGATCCGGCCGTTGACGGAGAAATCGGGACCTTTGTCCTGACCGCCGGCGGGGTTCTTCAGGTTGGGGGAGACGCCGAACTGATTGATCACCAGCACGGTCGGATTCCAGGCCGGATTGAGGCTCCAGTCGGGCGTAGCAACGGTCGCAGGAGGCTTGACGCTAGTGGGAGGAGTGTCCTTCGTGTAGAACTTGGTGATCTCCTCGTCGTACTGCCCCTCGATGATGAAGGCGCCGACAAAACCGTTGCCGACGTCGATCGCGGTCGAGCCGTGTTTGTGCGCGTGATACCAATGCGTGCCCGGCGCCTGACCCATCTGCAGCAGATGAGAGTGCGGCGCCTCGGTCAGCAGCGTCCGCGCCGCGCTGCCGGCCAACTCGCCCGAGCCGTCGTGCACGTGCGGGGTGGCGCTGGTTGTCGACGTCGCCGATGCCGCGGGATCGGGATACGACGGCAGCTTGAAGCAATACGGATAGGAGCCGATGTAGTACTGCGGCCAGGCGCCTTCCTTGATCTGCTTGTCGTTCACCGGCGACAACGGCGTGCCGCCGCCTCTCTGCGCGTCGAACTTGAGCAGGTCGGCCTTCTGCTTATCCGTCCAATCGGTGGTCGGAAAATCGCTCGGGTACTGGCGCGGCCATTCGCGATGCGATCCTTTTCCCAGCTCCACTTCGCAGCGGTCGAAGAAGGCGTCGAAATCCTTCTTCACGCTGTCGGGAGTCACCACCGGCTTCCCGGTCAGCCGCATCGACGACAGGATCTCCAGGAAGACGTTGTCGCCGGTCGAATTCGGATTCGTGTGCGTTCCGTGAAAATGAATGTTGGCCGTCGTCGATCCGTGGAAGCAGTTGGGGAACTTGTCTCCCTTCGGATTGGTGCCGGGGTAATCGTTGGAGGGCGTGCCCGCGGGGACCGGCGCGCCGTACGTGTGATCGCACCCTCCCTCGTCACCGCTGTCGATCGACTTGCCGAACACCCCAGGATCGATGTTGTTGAGGAACGTGAGCTCGATGAAGTCTCCCACCTTCGCACGAAGCGTTGGTCCGTTCATCGGATCGCCGACGGCGGCCTCCGTACCCGGCGCGGGAAACGGCGGAACGGCATCCGGGCTGCGGAAGGCGCGGACCCATTGTCCGTAGCACGCCGTGTAGGCATTCGGATCGCCGGGCTGCGTCGGGCCTCCTCCGTTGACGCTGCCCGGAGTGCGCGTGCCGATGCGGTCGAATTCGCTGGTGGCCGTAACGGTCGCGCGCAGCCGGCCGCCTTTGGAAACGACTTCGGGGATTTTCACCAGCGGCTGCTGCGGACGCGCGCATGGAATCTGCGACGTAGCCGGGGCGGCCGCAGCCGTCGATGCGCTCTGACTCGATTTTTTCTTCGTTCCGGCGCCGCTCTTCGTGCCTGACGTCTGACTGAATAGCGGTACCGCGAACAACAGCGCGAACGTCGACACGATGGTCAGCCGCGCGAACCTATGCGTTTTCATCTGATCTCCCTCTCTGGCTTTCGTGGATGAGAAACGGCCGCCGCTCAGCACGGCGGGATGTCCAGAACGGCCACCACATCGATCGAGCCGTTTTCTCCTTCGTGTCCGCGCATCGTGCACTCATACGTAATCGACTCCACGATGGCGTATTCGTCAGACGACTGTTCGGCAATGATCACGTCCGTGACCCTTCCGTCGCTCAACTTGAGCTGATGGTCGTCCTCGGTCGTGTTGTTCCAGCTGACGATGGAGTTCGGTGGGCAAAGCTGTGGGTCCGGTGAAAAGGTCGCCGGGTCCCCTGGAACGATGCTGATGGAAAAGTCGGGCATGATGTTGTTTCCCTCTCTTTCTCTGCTATGCCGGCGGGCCAAATCCCGCCGGCTCAAAAAATCGCTTCCTCACAAATGCATCGATTCGCGTGTCACGCGGCAATGACTCTGGATGCGTCCGACGGTGGCAGGCGCCGGCATCGAGAACCACGTGTCGTCGCCCTGATCGCGCCGAGCGGACATGATGGCCTGCTTGATGGCGAAGAAAACCGACGTCGACAACACCAGCGGCGGCTCGCCGATCCCGCGCGACGACATGACCGCCGAATTGGTCTGATTCGGATCGCCTCCTTTGTCGAGCGTGACGCGAAGGTCGACCGGGATCGACTTCGAGCACGGCGGCTTGTACTCCCACGTCCCGTTCGAATAGAGGCGGCCGTCGGGCTCGTACATCATCTGCTCGGTGGTCATCAGCCCGAGGCCCTGCACGAACGCGCCTTCCACCTGGCCGACGTCGAGACAGGGATTGAGACTGTGGCCGATGTCGATGAGGATGTCCGAGCGAAGGACAGTCGTCTCGCCGGTGAGCACGTCGATCTCGACTTCACTCGCGGCCGCGCCGTAGACGAAATAGAGGAACGCGCGTCCGTACTGATCCGACCCCTCAACGTCACCGATCAGCGGCGTCTGGTAGAAGCCCTCGACGGCCAGATTCACGCGCGCGTTGTAGGCGCCGCTGATGATCGTCGGCCAGAGCTTCTTCCACTCCGTCTTCCACCCCTTGACCTTGTTCTCCTTGCAGTACTTCTCGAGGCGCGCGCGTAGTTCGAGGCAGGCATTGCGCACCGCGCCGCCGAACAGATCCGATCCTGACGACGCCGCGGTCGGCGTGGCATTCGGCATCGTGTCGGTCGACGTCTGCGCCACGCGGATGATGCTCATGTCGATGCCGAGGGTTTCCGCGGCGATCTGCATCATCTTCGTGTCGATGCCTTGGCCCGACTCCGCGCCGCCATGCTGCAGCATCACGCTTCCGTCGGTCGCGTACGCAGCGACATACGCCACGCCCTGATCGAGCAGGCGCGGTTGATAGCCGACGCCGTACTTGATCGGGATCATCGTCAGCCCGCGCTTGCGCCAGCGGTTCTTCGCGTTGAATTTGTCGACCGCGTCGCGGCGCTTGTTGAAGTCGGACGACTTCATCAGCCGCTGCCAGAGATCGCGGATGTTGCACTGATCGAGATCCTGCGCGTACGGCGTCTGCTGGTACCGCCGCTTCGTTCCATCCTGGTACATGTTCTTCCAGCGCACGTCCTCGGCGCGCATTCCGCACGCGTGGGCGATCTTCTCGATCGCCTCCTCGCAGATCAGCGTGGCCTGCACCACGCCGAAGCTGCGGAACGCGGTGTTGCTGGCGTTGTTCGTCCGCGTCACATCGCCGCGGCTGTGCCACGTCGGCACAAAGTACGCGCCGTCCGAATGCTGCTGCGAAAGATCCATGACCGGGAAGCTGAGGTCATACGTCGATCCGCCGTTCGAGTAGAGCCGGACCTTGTAGCCCTTGATCTCCCCCTTCTTCGTGAACGTGGCGTGGAAGTGGCCCTGATACGGATGGCGCTTGCCGGTGATGTTCATGTCCGTATTGCGGTCGAGGATCAGCCGCACGGGACGATTGAGAATCCACGCCGCGATGGCCGGCGCGGGATTGATGACCAGCGGGCGCGCCTGCTTGCCGCCGAATCCACCGCCGAGCGGTCGCTGAAAAACGGTGACAGCGCTGTTCTCGATATTGAGAAGTTGCGCGACCGACGATTGCACCGACGAGCCCTGCTGCGTTCCCGAGTAAATCGTCATCACGCCCTGCGCGTCCGGCAGCGCCAGCGCGCCTTGCGTCTCCATGTAGAAATGTTCCTGCGCCTCGTTCCCCATCTCCCCTTCGACGACTTCGCATCCCTTCATCGGTTTGGCCGGATTCTTCAGCCACTTCTCGTCGCTGCCTTTGCGCGTGATGTAGGGGATGTGCTGGTTGTACTGCTGGTCGGTGAAGAAGTCCTTCGCCTTGACGGCTTCGTCGATCGTCAGCACCGGCTTCACCGGCTTGAAATCGATCATCTCCGTCTGGATGAAGTACGCGGCGCGTTGCGCAGTCCAGCGATCCTTCGCCACAACCAGTCCGATCGGCTGGCCCCAGCAGATGATCGTTTGATTGACCGCGAAGACCACGTCATCGCCGCCGAGTCCGACGTAAGGGTTCTTCTGGTTCGGGACGTCGTCGGCGGTGATGTAGGCGACTACGCCATCGAACTTTTTCTGCGCCGCTTTCAACGCGTCGTCCGCTTTTTTCTTGTAGCTGAACGTACCGGCGGCGATCTCGCTGATAACGAATGCGGAGTCGTAGCCGTGCGGCGGCAGCGGCATGTCCTGCGTGTACTTCTGCTCGCCCGCGGCCTGCACGAAGGCGGTGGTCTTGAGGATCGGCTCGCCGACCGGCCGCTCCTGGTGATAGACGCTCACCGTCTGCTTGCCGCCGGAGAGCGGACGCACGTAAACCTCGCCGCCGGAGCGATTCTCCGGCTGCACTTCCTTCGGCACGCGGTCGTTGGCGACGTGCAGAAAGAATTTGTAGAACAGCGTTTCCGTCAGCGATTCGCGATACCCCTCGGGCAGAAAATTCGTCCCCGGCATCGGCTGGATCACCTTCGCGACTTCGCCCGCGAGCATGTCGAGCGCTTTCTGCAGCGTGGCATCCGTCCACTTCGCGCCGGTAATGGCGGCCTCGGTCTTCGACATCCGCGCCGGCATCGCCGCCAGCCCGCCGTACAGAATCGTCGCGCTCTGGACGATCTCTTTTTTGTCGAGGCGGACGATGAATCCCGCATTCACGATCGCATGCGCGTTCTGATCGCGATAGGCGATCTTGAACGTCTCGATGTCATCGCCGGCCTGCGAGTACGGAATGTGGAATGACTGCGCGATGGCGTCGGCCGGAAGTTTTGAAACGGGTGGGAGATCGGCCATCGCGAAGGTCTTGCTGCCGCCGTCGTAATCGCGCGAGGCGATCGTGATCGAAGCGCCGAGGGTCTCGAGTACCAGGTAAACGTCGGACGGAAACGGAGAATCCGTCTCCGCCTGCGCGCGCGTCATCATCACGTTGCCGCCGATGGAACCGATGTTGCGCACCTGCAGATTGGCGACGTCGAGAAGGTGCGTGCGGAACGCCGCGAATCCGAGCGTCTTCTCCTTCGGCTTCGTAGCGATGACGCGCTGCAGTTCGTCGATCACGTTCTGCAGCGACTCGGCCGCGCCGACGTCGAGACCTTTGTCGGATTCGCGGAATCCGAGCAGGCTCGGAATGGCGTGAATGTCGATGAGAACGTGCGGATCGTCGACGTCCGCTTTGTAGATGCCGATCGACGTATTGCCGACCACCAGCTTCACGTTGCGCGAATTGCCGCCGTTCGCGGCCTTGATCTGCTGCGCCTCTTCCAGCGTCGCGGGACGGAACCAGCGATAACCGCGGCCGGCGCTTTCAAGCGATGACGTGCGATTCGAATACTCGATCAGTTCGGGCGGGAACTCGAGCGACGGGCGAGGTCCCGGCCGATGCTGCTCGATCGGGACATCGGCAAAACATTTGTGATTCGTCGAATACGTGCTGGGCTTCTTGAAATCGACGGCGAAGCTCTTCATCCCTTCGAGGATCGGGCGATAGCCGGTGCAGCGGCAGAGATGGCCGTCGAAGAGGTCCTCGATCTGCTGCTGGTTGGGCTTCTTGTTGTTGCGCAGAAACGTGAACATGTTCATCACGAACCCGGGCGTGCAGAAGCCGCACTGCGATCCGTTGTGCGCCGCGATCGCGAACTGCACCGGATCGAGTTTCTCGCGCGTGCTCCCGATCCCCTCGGTGGTCGTAATCATGGCGCCGTCGAGCGAACAGATCGGCCGCAGACACGAATTGATTGCCGTCTCGGCGACGCGCTTTTCCGCCGGCTCCCAGCGCGAAAGCATCACCGTACACGCGCCGCAGCCGCCCTCACCGCAGGAGAGCTTCGTGCCGGTGAAGCCGACGGCGTCGCTGCGAAGCCAGTCGATGAGCAGCATCGTCGGATCGGGATCCGCAATCTCGTAGCGGTCGCCGTTGACGTAGAAGAGGATCGCGTGGGATGTCGTCGTCATGCGTTCTCCTTAGCCATTGATCACGTCGAGGAAGAGGTCGTAAAAAGCATCGCCATCCGCGTCGAGCATGACGTCGATCGATGCGCCATTCGGATCTTCGACAAGCTGGCCGGAGTGGTCCGCTTCTTCGTCGAGCTCCTGCACGACGCGCAACTTCAGCGTCTTTCCGGACGCGAGTTTGGGATCGGTCAGCACGGCGGCCGCCAGCGGATCCCAGAAAAAGAAATCGCCGCTCTGCACGAACGGGATGTCCGCAGTCAGCGTCTGGTAGATGAACGCCGCCTGCGGCGTGGTGTGGCGCTGCTGGATGCGGTCGTAGAACGGCAGATTCAGCGGCACCTTGTCGGACGCGTCGAGCGGAATGAGCGTGACCGGCACGCCGGAGTCGAACATGTACTGGCCACCGAGCGGATCGAGAAAGAAGTTCCACTCGGCGACTTTGTTCGTGTAGTCGGGATCGACCACGTTGACGTTCCCCGGAACGTAGACGGCGCCGCCCATCATCACGATGCGCTCGATTTTCTTCGCGACCTCGGGACACTCATGAAGGAGGGTGCCGAGGTTCGTGCCGCCGCCGATGGCGAGGATGGTGATTGGATCGGATGACGCCATCAGCGTCGCGCGCAGAAAGTCGACCGCGCTCTCCGTCACCGGATCGTTCGGATTCGTCGGCAGCGGAACGTTGTAGACCGCGTCGATTGGACCGCGGATCGACGCCGGAAAGACGTTGCTGTAACTCAGCGGCGCGTTCGTGCCCTTCGCCACGGGGACATCCGGTTTGCCCGTGAGCTGCAGAAGATTGAGCGCATTGCGCGTGCCCGGAGTGAGATGGCACGCGCCGACGCCGGTGGTGGTGATGCCGCGAAGATCGACCTTCGGATGCATCGAGAGATACAGGATGGCCATCCAATCGTCGATGTCGACGTCGGTGTCAATGAGGACAGGGATTCGCGTCATGCGTCCGCCTTTTCTGGTCGTGATGTCGGGGGGAATGTCCCGCCATCCTAAAGCCGCTTGCCTCGGCCCGCAAGGATGTTAGGATGCAAATACAGCTAAAAAATTCGGAAGGAGCATCCCATGGACGTCATCCTCGTGCACGACGCCGCGATCGACGAGTACATGTCGCAGGTTCTTCTGACCACCATGCCCGGCATCAATCTCCTCGGCGCGGTGGTCGTCAACGCCGACTGCATCGACTCCGCGGCGATGCAGACCGCCTGGCAGATCATGAGCTACATCGATCGCACGGACATCCCCATGGGCTTGAGCAGCGCGCGCGGCTGGAATCCGTTCCCATGGCAATACCGCAGCGATTGCGTGCGCGAGTCCGCCATCAACTGCCTGAAGAGTTTCCCGCCCAATCCAAACTGGCCGCCCTTCCCCGACGGCGACTCGCTCCTGCAGTCGCTGATGGAGAAAGCGTCCGGACCGGTGACGCTGCTCGTGACCTGTCCCTTCACGCCGATCATGACCCTGCTGCAGCAGTCACCGGAGTTGGGATCAAAGATCGAACAGATCATCTGGATGGGCGGCGCGATCAACGTCGCCGGCAATCTCGATCCGTCCACCGTCCCCACGCCGCCGTGGAACAACTGCGCCGAATGGAACGCCTTCTGGGACGCCGTCTCCGTCGACTGGGTCTTCGCGAACACGACCTGTCCCATCATCCAGTTCCCGCTGGACATGACCAACCAGGCCGCCATCACCAAGCCCTTCATGGCCAAGCTGGCCGCGCAAGCCGCCAAAGGCTCCCGCTACTCCCAGCTCGCCTACGAGAGCTACCAGCTAGTCGACGCCGAATCCTTCTACGACATGTGGGATGTAGTCACCACCTGCTGGCTCGCCAACCAAAGCTTCTTCCAGCCCCCGACAACGATGAGCCTCGCCATCGACGCGACTCTCAACAGCACGCAAGGCTGCATCAAACCAGTCGACTGCGGCCGCGAAGTGCAGGTGGTGCTCAATTTCTCCGCGACCGGACAACAAGCGTTCTACGACTACGTAGCGGCGCAGTTCGATCGGTGAGGTGAGGCGCTTGCGCTGGCGTAGGGGCATGCGCAATGTCCGCGATATGTACGCCTAGACGTCGCGTAAGCTGCCCGAGTATCAGTACGCTGCGGATCGGCGACGGGGACGATGCCGCATCCTCCGCTCTTCGTTTCCCCACCAGGTGGAAGCATAGCGGCCGGACGCTTCAGCTCGAACCGCAGTTGTATAGGTAGACCGCGTCGATGATCCGAGCAACAATTCGGAGCTGTGATGACAAACAACGAAACGAACTCGGATCTCGGGAATGCCGAGATCCTCTGGAAAGCGGCCGATGCGTTACGGGGCCAGATCGATGCCGCCGAGTACAAGCACGTCGTCCTCGGGCTCCTCTTCCTGAAATACATCTCCGACGCGTTTGAGGCACGCCGCGATGCATTGAAGGTGGAGTTGGAGGCGGAGGGAATCACGGGACCGCAGCTCGAGAGCCTCCTCGAGAATCGCGACGAGTACACCGCGGAGCGCGTCTTCTGGGTGCCACCCGAATCGCGCTGGATCAACTTGCGAAACCAGGCTCCGCGCGCGGACATCGCCACGCTGATCGATGACGCTATTCTCGCGGTCGAGCGCGACAACCCCAATCTCAAAGGCAAGCTTCCCCGTGACTACGCGCGTCGCGGTATTGCACCCGAGAAGATGAAGGGATTGATCGATCTCATCGCGGACATAGGCTTTAAGGGCGAGCGGACGAAGGCTCGCGACACCCTCGGACGCGTCTACGAATACTTCCTCGCGAAGTTCGCCCAAGCGGAGGGGAAACTCGGCGGTGAGTTCTTCACACCACGCAGCATCGTTCGCCTCCTGGTGGAAATGCTCGAACCGTACGAGGGGCGCATCTACGACCCGTGCTGCGGCTCCGCCGGCATGTTCGTGCAGTCGGAGAGCTTCGTGGAAGCGCATGGAGGACAGAAGACCGACATCTCGATTTTCGGCCAGGAGTCGAACCCCACCACCTGGCGCCTGGCGCACATGAACCTTGCCATCCGCGGCATTGAGGCCAACCTCGGCTCTCAGCCGGCCGACTCGTTCCTGCGCGATCTGCACCCGGACCTCAAGGCCGATTACATCCTCGCCAATCCGCCATTCAATATCTCGGACTGGTCAGCCAAGCTCCTGGAAGGCGACGTGCGCTGGCGCTACGGCACGCCGCCCGCGGGCAACGCCAATTACGCCTGGATCCAGCACTTCATCCACCACCTCGCGCCGCCCAACGGCCACGGCGGCGGCGTGGCCGGCTTCGTCATGGCCAACGGCTCGCTCTCCTCCGGGTCCGGCGGCGAGGGAGAGATTCGCCGGAAGATCGTCGAGGACGACTTGGTCGATTGCATCATCGCCCTGCCGGCTCAGCTCTTTCTAACCACCGGCATTCCGGCGTGCCTCTGGTTTCTGACGCGCGACAAGACCGGCAGGAACTTGAAGCAAGGTGGCCGTGACCGGCGCGGCGAGACGCTATTTATCGATGCCCGCAAACTCGGCACGATGGAGACGCGGACCCTGCGCGTTCTCACCGGCGGCGATGATGGCCAGACCCTGCTCGCCGACGGAATGGGAGACCCGAAGCCCGATTCCGATCTTGGCCGCATCGTTGATGCCTTCCGCCAGTGGCGCGGTGAGCCTGAGCCGAGCTGGTGGAATGAGACCGAGCACGGCGCATGGGTTTATCGGGACATCCCCGGCTTCTGCAAGAGCGAGACGGTGGAGGGCATCGGCAAGCACGGTTTCCTGCTCACGCCCGGCCGTTATGTCGGCGCTGAGGAACAGGAAGAGGACGGTGAGCCGTTCGCCGTGAAGTATCCGCGGCTGCTTGGGGAATTGGAAGATTGCTTTGCCGAAGGTGAACGTTTGATGGGCGTCGTGCGGAGGCGACTGGGAACCTTGAGCAATGTCAGTTGATGCGCTATTCCAGGTCGAACTAGGGGATTGGGAGTGGCAACCATTGGGCGAAGTATGCCGCCGCGGAGGCGGTGACATACAGACCGGTCCATTTGGTAGTCAGCTTCATGCCTCGGACTATGTGGCGGTTGGCGTGCCCTCCATCATGCCGCAGAACATTTCCGAAGACCGTGTGAATCCTGAAGGCATTTCACGAATCGCGGCCTGCGATGCCGAAAGGCTGTCTCGCTATCTGGTGAAACCAGGCGACATCGTCTATAGCCGACGAGGCGACGTCGAAAGACGAGCACTCATTACCGAGCGCGAGAGGGGCTGGCTGTGCGGAACCGGCTGCCTACGCGTTCGGTTTGGCGATGGCGTCGTGGACCCTGTCTACGCGTCGTATTTTCTAAGTCATCCCGCCACTCGCGAATGGGTCGTACGCCATGCTGTTGGTGCAACGATGCCAAACTTGAACACCTCAATACTTGCCGCGCTTCCGTTCTTATTACTGCCGCTCAGAGAGCAACGCGCAATCTCCGGCGTCCTCAGTGCATCTGACGACAAGATAGAGCAGAACCGGCGTACGGCGCACGCATTGGAGCGGCTTGCTCGCGCGATCTTCCGAGCATGGTTCGTGGACTTCGAGCCGGTTAAGGCCAAGGCCGAAGGCGCCACCTCTTTCCCCTCTATGCCCCAGCCCGTCTTCGACGCTCTGCCCACTCGCTTTGTCGATTCCGAGATCGGCCCGGTGCCGGAGGGGTGGGATGTGAAGGCGATTGGAGACGTTGTTACGGTGAAAGGTGGCGGAACTCCGAGCACGAAGAATCCCGAGTATTGGAACGGCGGAGAGCACTGTTGGGCAACGCCGAAGGATATGTCGGCTCTCGAACACCAGGTGCTGCTCGATACCGAACGTCACGTCACAGACGCCGGAGTTGATTGCATCAGTTCCGGTTTGCTGCCCGTCGGTACGGTCCTGATGTCATCACGCGCACCTGTGGGTTACCTGGCGATCGCGGGCGTGCCGACCGCCATCAACCAGGGATTCATCGCGATGGTCTGCGACGGTCCACTACCGCCTGTATTCATTCTTAATTGGGCAGTCAATTCGATGGACACCATCAAGGCTCACGCAAGTGGAACGACCTTCCCTGAGATCAGTAAGAGTAGCTTCCGACCGCTTCCAATCATTCAGCCGAGCGACGACGCAGTTACTGCATATCAGCAAACGACAGATGCCCTATTCAATTTGCTCATCGCTTTTCTAAGAGAGCGCGAACGGCTGGTTGAAGTGCGCGACTATCTCCTGCCGCGTCTCCTGTCGGGTTCCGTCAGAGCGATCCATGACTAACTTGCCCTCGGACGAAACAGAACGGCTCAGGCCAGACGCGGTTGTACTTCAGCGCCGCCATGAACGGAATGAACGGATGTATCGCGATTGGTGCGAGAATTCGTACGGCACGATCGAGGTCGGAGCCGAGATGTTCCATCCGGCCGACGTTCTTGATGCGCTTGCCCCCGATGCTGCCCGCCGGGGCCGTGACGACGCAGAGGCTCAGGCCTACTCCGACATAGAGCAGGCGGTATGCGAACAGTTTCCGGCACCGATCGCGGTACCGTTTGATGGATTCTTCGAAGGGTCGCGCCATCCCATTACTCGTCTTCATCGCTTGCGTGATGCCTGGGAATCCCTTGTTCGCCTTCTGGCCTCGTTAGCCGTGTCCGAGGCAGCGGCCAGTGGCTCTCAGTTCGCCTCGCTCCAGATTCGTGCGGGCGAGAACCAATCCTGGCGGCCGTGTAAGCGGCAGGATCTGTTCTCGAACAGCCTGTCAATCCGGATCGGACTTGTCGAAGGAGTTCTTCAGCGAGCCCATGACGTGGGGGGCTCACTGAAATTGACATCGCTGATCCCCTTGGATGTACTCGGGGAAGTGCGAAGACTGAACGCAGTCCGCAATGGTTTTTCGCACGAGGCCACCAAGTCTGAAGCGCAAGCACAAGCGATCATCGATGATGCGTATCCTGTCCTGCGCGAGCTCTTACTCGATTTGCGTGACTTGCAAAGTGTAGAACTCATGCGAGTTCGAACTCTCCTTCCGGGTAATAGGGCCGAGATTGAGAGACTGGCTGGCCACGCGCAGAGTCGCCGATATCGCGAGTTGGAGCTTGATGAGCAGGCAGCATCTGTGGCGATGTCCGCTGGGTCAGTCGATGGATTGGATAGGGTTTTGGCACGGATCGACGGCGTGATACTCGACCTGAGCCCCTTCGTTTACGCGGCCGATGACGACACAGGACATCGAACGCGGGTATTCGAATTCAAGAGCAAAAGCAGAGACGTCTGGTCACTCGAATGCGTGGCCGACTCCACGACCAGATCTTCGCCATGCGCACCTCATGAGAACCTGCTCGGACGCTTCGAGGCTCTCTTTGGCGGCGTCGGAGGGAGTGTGTAATGGCGCGAGTGAGTGAACAGTTGGTGGAGGATGTCGTCGCTGCCTGTTTCGGCGTCATCGGCGTGACCGTCAAGCGCGGCGTGGAGATCGACGACGCGGGCGAGCGTGCCAATCCTGACCAAGGCATCCTGCGGGGCCGCCTAGGTACGGTGCTGCATCGACTGAATCCTCATTTGCCCCATGACACGATCGAAGGGGTGGTGCGAACAGTTGGGCGTCTGCCCCATCCGACGCTTGTCCAGAACAACCGATGGTTCCACACGCTGCTCACCGAAGGTGCCGAGGTCGAGTACCGCGATGGCGGGAGCGGCGAGACGCGCGGCGGGCGCGCCCGGCTGGTCGATTTCGACAATCCCACCGCTAACGACCTGCTGGTAGTGCAGCAGCTCGCCGTCACCGGTCCTTCGGGCAAGTTGATCCGGCCGGACCTTACGCTGTTCCTGAACGGGGTGCCCATCGCTGTGGTCGAACTCAAGGACCCGACCGATACCCAAGCGGATCTGGGAGTTGCGATCGACCAACTCGATCGGTATCAGCAAATCGCGCCGGATCTGTTCGTGCCAAACCTCCTGCGCGTGGTCTCGGACGGGATGCTGACGCGGGTCGGTTCGATCACTAGCGGCCGTAGCCGCTTCATGCCTTGGCGTCCACTCCAGGACAGTGGAGGTGCGACGCTTGAAGCGCTCATCCGAGGACTGTTTGAGCCACGCGCACTGCTTGACTACCTTCGCACCTGCGCGACGTTCGAAGAGGACGAGCGCGGCGAGATCGTAAAGAAAATCGCTGGCTACCACCAGTTCCGCGCGATCCGTAAAGCGCGCGCGAGCATGCTGGCACATCTCAAACCCGACGGAGACGGCCGCGGCGGAGTGATCTGGCATACGCAGGGATCGGGCAAGTCGCTCACCATGCTGATGCTAGCTGGCGCGCTGATCCGCGAGCCGCAAATGGCGAATCCGACCATCGTGATGATCACGGACCGCAACGATCTTGATGATCAGCTCTTCGACACCTTCGTGGCTGGCCGAGCCCTCTTGCGGCAAGACCCGGTGCAGGCGACGAATCGCGATCACCTGCACCAGCTCCTCGATCGCGCGTCCGGCGGTGTCGTCTTCACCACGATTCAAAAGTTCGCCGAGGCTCACGGCGTAATTTCCAGGCGATCGAATGTAGTCGTCATGGCGGACGAGGCGCATCGCAGTCAATACGGCTTCGTTGACGGCGGAGCACGCTGGATGCGCGAGGCGCTACCCGATGCGACGTTCGTCGGCTTCACCGGGACGCCGCTCGAGCGCGATGACAAAAACACGATCCACGTCTTCGGCGAGTATGCGGACGTCTATGACATCCGTCAGGCAGTCGAAGATGGCGCGACGAAGCCTCTTTATTACGAGTCGCGCATCATCAAACTCCGCGTGAATGAAGAAGGCGCGCAGATCGCCGACGCGGAAATAGACGCCGTCATCCGTGCCGATCGTGCTGGCGAGCCTGCGGATGATCGAATCCGCGTGCCGCTGGAGTCACTGGTCGGCGCGCCGGAGCGCATTGAGCGGCTGGCCGCCTTCATCGTGTCTCATTGGGAAAAGCGCCGCGCCGCCATGGAAGGCAAGGCAATGGTCGTGACGATGAGCCGCGACATCGCTGCCCGTCTTTACGAAGCGATTCGCGAGCTTCGTCCGGAATGGCATGACGGGGACGACGAGCGAGGCTCGATGAAGGTCGTGATCACCGGCACGACCGAAGACACCGAGCTACTGCAGAGCCATGTGCGGAGCAAGACAGCGCGCAAACGACTGGCGGAACGTTTTAAGAACCCGGCCGACGACCTTCGTTTGGTGATCGTCTGCGACATGTGGCTCACAGGCTTCGACTGCCCACCAGCCCATACGATGTACGTCGACAAGCCGCTCGCCGGTCATAACCTGATGCAGGCTATCGCGCGTGTAAACCGCGTGTACGGCGATAAGCCGGGTGGGCTGATCGTCGACATGCTGGGAATCGCTGACCAGTTAGCCGATGCGCTCGCGACCTACACGAGTGCGGGCGGTACCGGAGATGCGGTGAAACAAGTGCAGGACGAAGCCGTGCCTGCAATGTTGGCGTCGTTTGAAAAGCTCCGCTCGTTTTTCCACGACTCGACCTATGAGATCGGTCTTGACGCCGACCCTCGCGAGGTTCTTGGCGTCTATCTGGATGCAATCGATCATGTGTTCGCGCAGTCAGATGGCTGGAACCGCTTTCGGACTTTGGTGAAAGAACTCGCCGCAGCCTTTGCCCTGGCCGTTCCTCGGCCTGAGACCGAGGACATCGCTAGATACCTGGCATTTTTCCAACGCGTGGTCGCAATGATTCAGAAGCGACTGCGGGATCAGACAGGTAATGGGACCGATACGCGCCAGCGAGACGTTGATTTCGCCGTCCGCCAAGTGATCGGTGGAGCGGTCGCCGCCGGCGATGTGATTGATCTCTTCGCCGCCGCCGGTTTCGATGAGGCGCGTCTCGACATCCTTTCGGATGAATTCCTGTCGCGAGTAGCGGCACTGGAGCAAAAGAATCTCGCGTTGGAAACGCTTTGCAAACTACTCAATGATCAAATTCGAATCACGGAGCGCACCAACATCGTGCAGAGCCGGAAGTTCCGAGAAGCTCTCGAAGACGCCATGTTGCGCTACACGAACAAGGCGATTTCCACCGCAGAGATGATTACGCGGCTGATCGATCTCGCGAAGACGCTCCGCGATGCGCAGAAGCACGGCGAGGAGCTTGGCCTGAGCTCCGAAGAGACGGCGTTCTACGACGCGCTCGCCGATAGCGATTCGGCACGCGAAGCAATAAAGAGCGACACGCTCAGGCTGATGGCTCGGGAGCTGACGGAGATGGTGCGCCGTATGCCGAAGCTTGATTGGACCGAACGCGAGTCTGTTCGCGCGGGACTTCGGCGCAACGTGCGCAGACTCTTGGCGAAATACGGCTATCCGCCCGATTTGGCCGAAGACGCGACGCAACTCGTGCTGCGTCAGGCCGAGCTTTCGACCGAGTACTCCGCCGCATAGTCGTCGCTCTCGATCGGTCGCGAGCTATCTTGTTTCACTCGACCGGCGTGAGCTGATTGAACACCAGCCGCCACCGGCCGTCCTCGTTGATCCAGACGTGGAGGCTGCGGAAGTCGTGAGCGACTTCGCGGCCGCTGTATTTGCCTACGATCGTTACGCGCGAGAGGACCAGGGTTGTCTTGCCGTGCGTCTTCACGATCGGCGCTTCTTCGTGCGTGATCGAGTCGATGGACGATGCTCCGGAGCGGATGTCGGCGAGGCGGTCCGCTTTCGTTCGGAGTTGGCCGTGGCCGTTGACGAAGACGTAGTCGTCGCTCCAGATCGCCTCGAGCGCGGCGAGGTCTTTCGCTTTCAGAGCTTCACGGTAGTGGCGGATTGCGGTGTGCACATCGGCCGGCGGCGCGGCGCTGATCGTAACGGCGGCGGCGGAGATGAGGAGGAGAGCGATCCACTTGCGCATGGCGCGTAGTGTGATGCAGAACGTCGCGCGCGTTCAACCGGCGATGCGTGCGGCGCGGTCGCGCAGCATCAGGTCGAGCCGCACGTCAGCCAGTAGCGACTGGATCTCCGCGGCGGTCTGCTGGCGTTCGTAGAGATTCTTGAGTAGCGCGCGATCGACGATCGTCCTCAGCGATGGTGGAACGATCGACGGCAGTGGCGCGGGTTCTGTCTCCACGATCGCGGCCAGCACGTCCATGACCGTTTGGCCGGTGAACGGTTGCTTGCCGGACAACATCTCGTACAGGACTACGCCGAGGGAGTAGATGTCGGAGCGGGTGTCGATGATGGCGTCGCCGCGGACCTGCTCAGGCGAGAGGTACGGCAGCGTGCCGGTCAGCGACGTGCGGCGGCGCAGCGGATCGGTGCGGTCGCCGTCGCCGAAGAGTGCGGCTACGCCGAAGTCGAGCACCTTCACGACACCGTCGCGGCGCAGCATGATGTTCTCCGGCTTGATGTCGCGATGAACGATCCACGCTTCATGCGCGGCGACGAGCGCGCCGGCGATGGCAAACGCGACGTCGACCGCTTCGGCCGCCGTCATCGGCCCGCGGTCGAGCCGTTCGCGCAGCGTTTCGCCGTCGACATACTCCGTGGCGATGTACTGCAGCTCGTCTTCATGCCCGACGTCGAAAACGGTGACGATGTTGGGATGATTGAGCATCGACGCGCAACGCGCCTCGCGCTCGAAACTGCGCAACTGGCTCGCGTCGGCATCGCGGCGCCGGAGAATCTTCAACGCCACCTTCCGCCGCAGCATCGAGTCCTCGGCGAGATACACGTCCGACGAACCGCCACTCCCAAGGCGCTGCAGGACGCGGTAGCGGCCAATACGTAAAACGTTCATCGATTCAAGCTTTGCGTGCGACGCAAAGTATGCCGGGACATTTGTCGAAAGCGTGAGCTGCGTCACGTTTGCTTTTGAGGGAAGTGGGGGACAGGCGCGAACGCCTGTCCCTCGCGCGACATCAAAGTTACGGAGTGGGCGGCGCGTAGCCGGTCATCGAGACCCAGCCGCTGTCGAGGTGGACCCAGACGGTTCGCAGCACGGGCGCCTGGTCGGAAACCATGCCGAAAAAGTAGCTGCTCTCGCCGCCGCCGACATAGTTGCCCGCGGCGACGCCGCTGCTCACAACAAAGTACGACCATCCTCCGGATAGGAAGGCCGAAGTGACCGGCTTCGTGCCCAGGCCGCTGGTTTTGTTGAAGACCTGATCGGTGGCGATGCCGTCGGAGTTGAAGTCGTACTGGCGCAGCGTGCCCCAGTTGTAGATCGCCAGTTCATCGGCGTACGGAATGTAGGTGATGCCGGCCACCTGGGTCAGGTCGATGCGGTATTCGTAGACCCATTTTCCGGCGCCGACCGTGCCGGGCTGTCCCTGGTAGATGCGCGACTGCAGGTGGCCGTTGCCGCTGCCGCCGGGGACGGAGAAATACGCACCGTAGTCGGTCACGGTGACACTGCACGACGGACTGAAGAGGCACTGCACCGTCCACGTCGTGTTGACGACGTTGTACGCAAAGGCCGGGGCGGAGAGAGCAAGTGTGACGAGAGCGAGCAGAGCGATGCGAAGCGGGACACGAACCATTTTCTTTCTTTCCTCCGAGTGTTTTTTTTGAAACCGGGAAAGTAGTGACGTTCGGTTCGAAAACGTTTCGCGCCTGTGATCTGCGTTACTTGCGGCGTTCCAGCTCTCCTTCGATCTCCGCCCAATCGATGCCTTCGTCGGCCATGAGCACGCTGACGTGGAAAACGAGATCGGCGATCTCGCTGACCATCCGTTCGCGCGTTTCGCTGAGCGCGGCGATGACGACCTCGGTCGCTTCTTCGCCGATTTTTTTCGCGATCCGACCGCGTCCCTCGGTGAATAGTTTCGCGGTGTAGGAACCCTCGGGACGTTTTTCGCGGCGGTCGCGCAGAACGTTCATCAGCCCGTCGAGGGTGCGCGCCGGGACTCCGGTGAAGCACGATCGGGCGCCGGTGTGGCACGCCGGGCCATTCGGGATGACGCTGATGACGAAGGCGTCGGCATCACAATCTTCGCTGATGGCGACGACGCGCTGCGTGTTGCCGGAGGTCGCGCCTTTGTGCCACAGCTCGTTGCGCGAGCGGCTCCAGAGCCACGTCTCGCCGGTCTCGCGCGTTTTCGCCAGCGCCTCGTCGTTCATGTACGCGAGCGTCAGCACCTCGCCTGTTCGCGCGTCCTGGATGATAGCGGGAGTGAGTTTCATCGGACCGGTATCCCTTCGCTTGCCAGAAATTGTTTGACGTCGCCGATGGAGAGGCGGCGGTCGTGAAAGAGCGATGCGGCGAGAACCGCGCGGGCGCCGCCGGCTTCGATGGCGTCGCGGAAGTGTTCGACGCTGCCGGCGCCGCCCGAGGCGATGACGCCGATTTTTACGACGCTGGTGACGGCGCGCAGGAGCTCGACGTCGTAGCCGCTGTTGGTGCCGTCGCGATCGACGGAAGTCAGGAGGATTTCGCCCGTTCCCAACTCCTCGGCTTGCTTGCACCACTCGACGGCATCGACGCCGGACGACTCCTTGCCGCTGCGCACCATCGCCTCGAAATGATCGCCGGTGCGCTTCGCATCGCACGAAAGCACGACCGCCTGCACGCCGAATTCGCGCGCGCAATCGGCGATCAGTTGCGGGTTTCGCAGCGCCGCAGTGTTGATGGCGACGCGGTCGGCGCCGGCGCGAAGCAGCGCGCGAAAGTCTTCGATCGTGCGCACGCCGCCGCCAACAGTCAGAGGGATGAAGAGCGACTCGGAGACGCGCCGGACGGTGTCGAGCGCGGTCGCGCGATTCGCGTCGGTCGCGGAGATGTCGAGGATCACCAGCTCATCGGCGCCCTCGGCTTCGTAGCGCATCGCGCATTCAACCGGATCGCCGGCGTCGCGGATGTCGACGAAGTTGACGCCCTTCACGACCCGGCCGTCGCGAACGTCGAGGCAGGGGATGACGCGCTCCGGAATCGCGTTCGTCGTGGCCACCCGCGCTCTCGCCTCGGCCAGATCGATGCGGCGATCGAGCAATGCGCGTCCGATGACGCAGCCGCTGACGTTCGCGATCCGGCCGAGCGAAACGACGTCGCTGATCGCCGACACGCCACCCGAGGCGATGATGCGCAGGTTCGTGCGAAGTGAGCGATAGAGCGCGAACGACGGGCCGCGCATCGCGCCGTCTTTGCTGATGTCGGTGATGAGCGCTTCGCCAATCCCCAACTCCTCGACGCGCACCAGCACCTCGGACAGCGATGCCTTCGCGTCGCGCTCCCATCCCCCGACGCGCACGACACCGTCGCGAACGTCGATCGCGGCGATGACGCGTTCCGCCCCGAGGTCGTCGACGATCGCGCGCAGGATTTCGGGTGAATCGGCGGCGACGGTTCCGATGACGACTTTCTCCACGCCGGCGTCGATCCATGTACGCGCGTCGTCGAGCGAGCGAATGCCGCCGCCGGCCTGAATGCGAAGTCCGCGCGTCGCAAGGCGGCGCACGACGTCCGTCTCGACCGGATGTCCGCTGCGAGATGCCTCGAGGTCGACGATGTGCAGGCGTGAGCCGCGCGGGACGTGGAGCGAATCGAGGACGGTCTCGGGATCGCCGTAGGTGGTCACGTTCGCGAAATCGCCGCGCAACAGGCGGACGATGTTGCCGCCGAGGAGGTCGAGCGACGGGATCACGTCCATGCGATGAAGTTCCTCAATACGCGCAGTCCCGCCGCGGACGATTTCTCGGGATGAAACTGGACCCCGAAAACGCGGTCGCGCTGCACCGCGGCGGTGAACGGGCCGCAGTAGTCGGCGCGCGCGATTTCATCCGGCGCGTCGATGGCGGCGTAGGAATTGACGAAGTAGAAGACGCCATCTTCGACGCCGTCGAACAGCGGGCCGCGTGCCGCGACTCGGTTCCAGCCGATCTGCGGGACGGGGAGAACGCCGTCGAATTTCTGGACCTCGCCGCGGATCAGTCCAAGTCCGCGCGTGCTGCCCATCTCGTGCGAGACGTCGAAGAGGAGTTGATGTCCGACGCAGACACCGAGGAGCGATGCGCCGCGTTTGACGGCGTCGTGGATTGCGTTGTCGATTTTGTTTTGCGTAAGCCACTGCATCGCGGCGATGAACGATCCGACTCCGGGGAGGACGAGTTTCTGTGCGTTGGCGATTGTTCCGGGCTCACGCGTGACGTCGAGATCCGCGCCCGCCACGCGCAACGCACGCGCGATGTTGGCGACGTTCGCCACCGGTGAGTCGATGAGTGTCGTCTTCATGAAATGAGAACCGGTTTCACGCGGAGACGCGGAGACGCGGAGGTAGGCGTCTTTTTTCTCCGCGACTCCGCGGCTCCGCGTGAAAAAGGTTTTTTCAAATCACACCCTTCGTCGATGGGATGTCCGAGCCCACCACCGCCTTTGCCTCGCGCAGCGCGATGGCGAAGGCTTTGAAAATCGACTCGGCGGCGTGGTGGCCGTTGCGGCCGCGAATGAGATCGATGTGGATGTTGCAGGCGCATTTGTTCGCGAAGGATTTGAAAAACTCCTCGACCAGCGCGAACGGAAAATCTTTGTGGATCAGCAGCATCTCGCGGTCGATCGGGACTTCGAAGACCAGGTACGGACGGCCGGCGAAGTCGACGACCACGCGGGCGAGCGCTTCGTCGAGCGGCACGTAGGCGTGGCCGAAACGGCGGATGCCGCGCTTGTCGCCGAGGGCCTGGGCGAAGGCTTCGCCGAGAACGAGGGCCGTGTCTTCGACGGTGTGGTGATAGTCGATGTGCGTGTCGCCGGTGGAGACCACGTCGAGATCGATGCGGCCGTGGCGCGCGATCACGTCGAGCATGTGCGAGAGAAAGCCGACCGGCGTCTCGATGCGCGAGTGCGTGCCGTCGCCGTCGAGATTCACGGTGACCGCGACGTTCGTTTCCTTCGTGGTGCGGTTGATCGTGGCTACGCGCATGACGTGAGTGCCTCCAGGAATGCATCGTTCTGTTCGGGAGTCCCGATGGAAACGCGAAGCGCGCCGGGAACGGCAGCGCCGATGTCGCGGATCAGGATGCCGCGCGCGTGGATGTCGTTGAAGACTTCCTTCGCATTGCGCCGCGTGGTGAAAGCGATGAAATTCGAGCGAGACGGAAACGGGGTCACACCTTCGATTTTCTCCATCGCCGCGAAGACGCGCGCGCGTTCGGAGATCGTGTTTGCCACGTTGCGCGAGCGGATTTCGGGATGTTCGAGCGCGGTCGCGGCCACGGCCTCGCTGACGATGTTCAGCGAGTAGGGTAGTTTCACTTTGCGGATTTCGCGGCAGGTCGAGGCCGTCGACGCCAGCCATCCCACGCGCAATCCGGCCAACCCCCACGCTTTCGAGAACGTCGAGAACGTGACCAGCCGATCGTGCAGCGGCGGGAGTTTGTCTTCCGCGAAATCGCCGTAGGCGCGATCGAAGAGCACCGTCGCGCCGGTAGCCAGCAGCGCATCGATGCCGCCGTCCGGCAGCACGCCGCCGGTGGGATTGTTCGGCGAACAGACGATGACCACGGCGTTGTCGCAGCGCTCGATCGCGCGCAGCATCGCATCGAGCGGAAGCAGGCCGGTAGTTGGATCGACGGCGATCGGCAGCGCGATTCCGCCGGCGACCGCAATCAGCTTTTCGTACAGCGCGAAGCTCGGCTTCGGATAGACGACCGGCGTGCCGGGACCGACGAACGTCGGTACTGCAGCAGCGAGCAGTTCGTTCGAACCGTTGCCGACGAGGACATTGTCCGTCTCATAGCCGTGAACCTTCGCCAGCGCGCCGCGCAGATGCATCGATTCGAAGTCGGGATAGATGTTCCACGGACGTTCGACGATGCGCGCCAGAATTTTCTCTTTCAACTCGCGCGGAAAATCGACCGGACCTTCGTTCTGGTTCAGCTTGATCTCCGCCTCGCGCAGCTCCAGCGTGTACGCGGTCATGGCCGCTACGACATCACGCGACATACGTCACCGTCCTCTCCGCGCGGCCATCGACGCCGCATGTTTCGGCAGCCCCTCGAACCCGGCGATCCGTTCGCCCGCATCGCTGATCTCCGCGAGTTCGTTAGCATCCAACGCGATCACATTCGATCGCTTCACAAAGTCGTAAACCCCGAGCGGCGAGAAGAAGCGCGCGCTGCCGCCGGTCGGCAACACGTGATTCGCGCCGGCGACGTAATCGCCCGCGGCAACCGGCGAATGCGGTCCGACGAAAATCGCCCCGCAGTTTTCGAGCTTCTCCGCGATCCCCGCAGCTCCGCGTGCATGAATCGAAACATGCTCGGGAGCGATGCGATCGGCGAGAGAAATGGCTGCATCCACAGAGTCGACGCGAAAATTCAACGTCGCGCGAACGTCGAGGTCACAGCCGATCGAAATGCAAATCACCGCCGAGTCGGATCCATGCTCCGCTTGCGCGTCGAGATCCGCTTGGACGAACACCGTATTCGACGACTCATCCGCGATGACGACCAACTCCGTTGGCCCCGCGGTCATATCGATGCCCACCGTCCCGACGAGCTGCGCTTTCGCCGCCGTGACGTACTGGTTGCCGGGACCGACGATCTTGTCGACGCGCTCCAACGACTCCGTCCCGAGCGCGGCGGCCGCGATTCCGGCCGCGCCGCCGCATTGATAGATCGCGGCGATGCCGAGGCGCGTGCAGGCGTAATGAAGTTCATCGCGCGACGCGGCGGAAGGTGTCGTGATCACGACCAGTTCGCGCACGCCTGCGATGCGCGCCGGCACCGCGCACATGATCAGCGTGGAGAGGTACACCGCGCGACCGCCGGGGGCGTAAATCCCGACTCGCCGCAGCGGCCGAACGCGATGCTCGATCGCGTTCCAGTGATACGACTGCGGCAACTGCGGACGGTGAAAGGCCTCGATGCGTTCGATGGCCAGCTCGATCGCGCCGCGCATGGCGGGATCGATCGATACCACGCGCGGTGTGATGAGCACCTCATCGATCGTGACGTTGTCGAACCGTTCGATCTGCTCGCGCACGAACGCATCGCCGCGCGCGCGCACGCCCGCGATCTGCTCGGCGGCCACGCGCATCGCATTTTCATTCGACGCGCCGCGGCGCGCTTCGAGCTCGCGCAGGGCGGCATCGATGTCATCGCGCAACATTCACCGCCTCCTCCACGCGCGCGATCAGTTCGCGCACGATCTTCGGCTCCGTGCGGTAGAACGTTTTACCGACGATCAGCCGCGGCGAGATCTCCGCGATTACGTCCTGCAGCTCGAGGTGATGCACACGCACCGTCTCGCCGGTCTCGACGAGGTCGACGACATGTGAGGTCAGCTTCAGCACCGCTGCCAATTCCACCGATCCGCTCAGCGGCACGACCTCGGCGCGCACGCCGCGCGCATCGAGAAACTGCCGCGTGATGCGCGGATACTTGGTGGCTACCTTCGTCAGCGGCGGCGCTCCCGGCGCGGCGATGAGCATCATCCTGCAGCGCCCGAACGGAAACTCCACCGGCTGATAGGCCGTGCATTCGTGCTCGAGGATCTGATCGAGTCCGGCGATCCCCGCGTCCGCGGCGCCGTGCTCGACGTAGACCGGCACGTCGCCGTCCTTCACGAAAATCCACTCGATGCCGCCGCGGTCGAACACGAGCCGCCGCGTTTTGAGATCGGCGTCGTCGGGCACGTCGTATCCGGCCTCCGCGAAAACGGCGAGGGCTCGGTCCTGCAATCGTCCTTTGGGAATGGCAATGCGCATGGTTTCAATCCAGATCGTCGATGGTGAACGTGAATCCGATCGCGGCGGCGCGGCGGCCGAAGCGTTCGTAGAGATTGTCGTAGCGTCCGCCCTGCGCGACCTTCGCGCCGCCGGTGTACACACGGAATCGCAGGCCGGTGTAGTAGCCGGAGTTGCCGTCAATGTCGTCGAGATGCAGCGAGAAGACGCTGTCCTCTCCGAGCGCATCGCCGATCGCGCACAGCCTTGCCGCGGCCTCGGGCGCAAACGGCGCGACGTCATCGATCGTCGCCTCGCCGGAGATCAGTTTCCCGACGATCGTTCGCAGCGCCGCCGGAACGTCCGGCGACATCCGCTTCGCGGCCAGCGCATCGCGCACCGAATCCGATTGCGCGATGAGCGCCGACGCGATCGAGACGTCGTTGTAGACGATCGAGGGATTGGGAACGAGTGACGAGGCAAGCCGCAGCATGGCCACATCGGCATCGACCGAATCGTCGCCGACGATCTCCGCGCCGATCTGGAACAGTTCGCGATTCGTCCCCAGCCGCGACGCTTCCACACGAATCACATCTCCTCGGTAGAAGAGCCGCAGCGGCAGATCGCCGTCGGCGATCGACGGCGCGAGCGCGCGGGCAAGCATCGGCGTGAAGTCGGCGCGGATGGCGACGAGATCGCCTTCGCGGTCGACGAAGCGATAGCTCTGCTTCGCCGCGGCGCTGTCGACGAGCGACGCGTACGGCTCCACATAATCAATGATCGGCAGCACGACCTCGTCGAAGCCGGCTGTGGCGAAGGCGTCGACGAAGCGCGCCTCGATGCGCCGCCGCCGCGCGGTCTCTTCGCGCAGCAACGGATGAACGCCTGTCGGATATCTCGGTTTCGCGGCCATAAAGTCAAAAACCTCTTCCCCGGATCGGAGAAGAGGTTGATTTCAGTCGGCTACGTTCGCTGAGCGCCCCTTGTCCGATCGGGGCGCGTGCAGCACCCCTACGTCACGTGATGATGCTGGTGGTGCGCGTGAGCGAAGTTGGTGTTCATCAGAGTTTGCGGAGTGTAGAGACGGGATGGGCGCCTGTCAAATTCCTATCGCCCTGCGGTGTGGCGGCGCAGATCGATCGTGGGCGCATCCTGAGTTGCGGAGACGTAGTGCACATCGCCTGGGTAGACGACATGCACGGCGTGGCTCTTCGCTCCCGGGTCCAGAACCGTGACCTCTGCTTCAGCCACGCCGGGCGCGGTCGTAGCGAGGGTGGCCTGGGTGTGGATCTGCGTGCCGGGCAGAGTGATGTCGAGCGTTCCCGTCGGTGCGGCGAAGGGCGAGCCGGCAGCGCGAATATGGATCGTTGCGCTGGCGCCAATTCTTGTGGACGTCACCGTAATGGATGGGAATCCGATGGTGGCGCTGACCGACGAGGTGAGGGTCATCGGGAGGAAGTTTGCATCGCCCGCGTAGTCGATCGTGATCGGATTGCTGCCGACATTGGGGAGATACACCAGTCCGTCTGCTACTTGCACTGCCGGTGTGAGGATCAGACGGCCGAGCTCCTGTCCCTTGGAAGAAATTGTGACGAGTCCCGTGGCCATCGTGCCGCTGTAGGGTGCCGTGCCGTCGACGCCGATCGTAAAACGCGCCGTCTGGTCGAAGGCGACCTTGTTCGTTGATGAAAGAAGCTTGATTGCTCCAGGCCAGCGCGGTGTGTTCCCCGTCGCGACGACATCCACGTCGAGGGAACGAATCATGGTGGCGCCCGCGAGAACCGTGAGCGTAGCCTTTCCGATGCGCAGCCCTCGCGCCACAAACGTCGCCGTGTCGTTCGCTCCGAATGTGGGGATCGGCGTGGATACAGAGATGACCGCCGGATCGGACGAGGCCACCGCGATGTTCGTGGCGCCGGCCGGGACGGAGAACCAGACGTTGGCTTGCGATCCTGGCGTGAGATAGAGAGCGTCCATGCCTATGGAGCCGTTCGTGGTCCACCCGATACTGTTGTTCTCTGGCTGTGTATCCCGCTGGAGAGCGGTCGCCGTAGCGGTGAGATATTGCTGCGTACCGGGAAAAGACAGGCCTAAGGCGGCGAAGACCAGAGCGCTTGTGCCGGGCGCGAGCTGCTGGACATTGCACGGAACACAGGCGTCGTATCCGAAGATCGTAGGTGTGACGGTCGCGGCCACGCTAACGGCGGTCGCTGTCTGGGGGCCATTGTTCAATGCATTGACGTTCACTCTGGTCGTGATGTTCGAGAAATCGAGTGCGAGTGCGACATCCGCGAATTGATCGTCGTCTTCGATGATGGCGTAGGCAATTGTTTTCGCCAGGATCGCGCCGCTGGGATTACGCAGCGCAAGGAGGAACGTCTTATTCTTCTCAGGAATGACGTTTCCATGTGTATGAATGTCGATGGACTTCGTGGTCTCACCGGCTGTGAAGGTGAGCGTGCCGGATCGTGCCTCGTAGTCGGTTCCGGCCGTTGCCGTGCCGTTTTCGGTTGCAAAATCGACTGTGACGTTCTTCGATGCCGGCGATGAAAGCGTCACGGTGAAGCGAGCGAGCACATCATGCCCATCGCCCTCGGTTACTTGAAGATCGTCAATCGTCAGCGATGGCGTTGCATCAAGCGGAATCGCCCACAATTCGCGCCCGAATGCTCTGGTCGTTGCGGTGAAGAAGATTCGATTGCCAGCTTGAACAATACTCAGCGGGTTGCTTCCCTCTGATCCCGGGTCGATGTCGGCTACCAGTCTTGTGCCGGCTGCCGTTCCGTCGGTGACCCAGAGCTCATTGCCGAGCAGGCCGTCGTTGGCCTTAAAATAAACGAGACCACCAATGCTCGCTGGAATCAGCGGATTCGAGATCGAGCCTTCAGGGCCGGGATACATATCCGTCACGACGTGTGTCCCTTGGACTGTTCCGTCGCTCGTCCAGAGCTCGGAACCGTTGGCTGCATCGGATGACAAAAAGAGAATGCTGTCACCGATCGCTATGAAAGGGAGTGCAGCCGGCTTTGCGGGCGAGAGATGCGTGCCTTCTTCCGTTCCGTCGGTGACCCACACTTTCCCATCGATGACGATAAAGAGATTCCGGCCCGCGGCTGTCATATATGGATCGGAATTTCCCGCGGCGAGAGACGTGACGACGGTCGTCCCCTCAATGGTTCCATCGGTTTTCCATAGCCTTATGCGCCTCGTGGTTGCTTGTAAATCGTTTTTTGTCGCAAAGAAAACGTTCCCCTTCAGAACGACGGGGCAGGACGCTGGTTGTTCTACCAACCTGGCGATTTCATAGGTTCCCTTCACGGTGCCGTCAGTGGTTCTCAAGCTCTGCTGATGGTCGTCAAGAAACAGCAGTCGCCCGGCGAAGTCCACTGCGCAGGAAGTAGGAGTATTCGCGCCAAGGAAGACCGGCGGAGCATCCAATGCGATCGTCGCTGCCCACAACCCCGCCTGGGAAGTCATGAGGACCTTGTCTCCAAGTATTCGGTAGGGGCGTGACTTCGGGGGGAACCGCTTCGTCAGACTGGCAGAGTACGCGGTGCCCTCGGGCGTGCCGTCGGAGGTCCCATAGCGGCCGTTGCCGGCCGCCCCATAGACTCCATTGATGTCGAAGAGGGAGTCATGAATCAGAAGCGACTTACCAACTGCGAGGTAGTCCTCCGGCAAAACGTGCAGAGACAACGTTCCTGCGGGCGATCCATCGCTTCGCCAAAGTGACGTCGTATTGCCATCGCTTGCCTTGAAATAAACCCAGTCGCCTGCAGGAACAAGTTGGTAGGGATTACTTGCCGGTGACGACTCGGGATACAGGTTGGCGATCATTGAGGTTCCGGCGTCCGTTCCGTCGCTCTTCCACAGCTCTTGCCCACTCACATTGTCCGAAGCGCTGAAATAGAGAATGCCGTCGATGTTCGTGAGGTTAGGGATTACCTCGAGATAAGAACCTTTGACGAAGTGAGTTCCAGCCGAACTACCGTCCGAAACCCATAGCGTCCAATTAGGCGACGAGTACGGGTTGGTCAGCGCCGCGAAGTAAACCTTGTCGCCCACAGCGACGAGACCCGAGGGGTAGCTCGATCCGTCGGCGTAAATGATGTCGCGAACCATCGTGGTTCCGGTTTCCGTACCATCGGTCTTCCAGAGCTCGATCCCGTTGTAGGAGGTGTACGTGCGGAAAAACGCCCGATCGCCAGCTGCGGTAATGAGGAGATCACTGTAATTAATGTAAGCCGACGAAATGTCATGAATGACGTGCGTGCCGGCCGCGGTTCCATCGCTGATCCATAACCCCCGGTTATTTGTCAAATCTCTCGCGATGAAAAGGACACGGTCGCCGAAGGCAGTGGCGTAGCTGGTATCGGCGCCGGTAATGTTACCCACACCATCGCTGTCGGCGCGAGCGGTGGACCCGGTTGGATGAGTGCCACCCTCTGTTCCGTCGCTCACCCAGGGCTCCCAGCCCACCCCGTTGGTGAATCCCATGAAGAAGAGGCCAAAAGGAGCGACGGCGATTTTCATAGTCGATACCGCCTTCACCTTGACGGTACCGCTCTCTGTTCCGTCGGACCTCCAGAGAAACCCGCGGGCAGTAAAGTAAACTGCGTCCTTGAAAAGAACGGCGTGGGAACCATTCGCCCAATACGGGACTGCCGCGAGCACATGAGTGCCGGACGAGGTTCCGTCTGTAATCCAGACTGCGTCGCCGTGATAGGAATACTCGCCAGGGACATGAGCGGTGGCAGCGAAGATCATCTGATCGTGATAGATGATTCGATCATAGGGATAGACGAAGGCGAAGCCGGTGGCACTGTCGGTAAGCCGATGCGTTCCGGAGGCCGTTCCGTCCGTCGTCCACAATTCTTCACCCCCCACATCGGAAGTCAGGTTAAAGAGAACCTTTCCCTTCAAAGCAACGAACCGCGACGGCGCAGGGTTGTAACCCTTGATGTCGATGATGTGCTGCGTACCGTTCGCCGTCCCGTCGGTGGACCACAGCGCGGTGCCACCAGTTGGCGGCGACGTCGAAAAGAGCACCCGCGATCCAAACCGGACGAAGTTCCGCGGAAAAGACGATGCGACCTGGTTGGGCCCCGTCGTGTTGATGTCCTTGACGAGATACGGCGTCTGGCCCATCAAAGGACAACCGATGCTGAGGAAGAGGACTGCGATGAGGGTTCGCATGACGGTCGCCGGAAAACCTGAATTCTAGCAGCGACCGTTTCTGGAGCTTCGAAACCCGTCCGCGGACCGCAACTACAATGCGCCCCATGACTCTCGACGAACAGCTCGATTTCCTCGGCAAGGGGACGGTCGATTTCATCGAACGCAACGATCTGAAAGCGAAGCTCGGCCGCGGGAAGCCGCTCACCATCAAGGTCGGCTTCGATCCGACCGCGCCCGACATCCACCTCGGGCACACGGTCGTGATCCGGAAGATGAAGCACTTCCAGCAGCTCGGCCATCGCGTGATCTTCCTCATCGGCGATTTCACCGGAATGATCGGCGACCCGACCGGCAAGAAGGCTACGCGTCCGGCGCTGTCCACCGAGGAGATCCTGCAGAACGCGGAGACGTACAAGCAGCAGGTCTTCAAGATCCTCGATCCGAAGACGACGGAGGTTCGCTTCAACTCCGAATGGCTCGGCGCGCTCGGTGCCGAGGGGATGATCCGGCTGGCGGCGAAATACACGCTGGCGCGCATCCTCGAGCGCGACGATTTCCGCAAACGCTTCGACGCGCATCAACCGATCGCCATCCACGAGCTGCTCTACCCGCTGGCGCAGGGTTACGACTCGGTGGCGCTGAAATGCGACGTGGAGATGGGCGGCACCGACCAGCTCTTCAACCTCCTCGTCGGCCGCGACCTGATGCGCGAGTACGGCCAGGAGCCGCAGGTGGTCATCACGATGCCGCTCCTCGAAGGCCTCGACGGCGTCGAGAAAATGTCCAAGTCCCTCGGCAATTACATCGGCATCAATGAGGATCCGCAGTCGATCTTCGGCAAAGTGATGTCGATCTCCGACGATCTGATGTGGAAGTACTACACGCTCTGCACGGATTTGACGCCGGCGGAGATCGCCGCGAAGAAATCGTCGTCACATCCGATGGAAGCCAAGCGCGAGCTGGCCAAATCGATCATCCGCGACTTCCACGATGCCGCTGCAGCGGATGCGGCCGAGGAAGGTTTTCGGAGAGTGTTTTCCGAACGCCAGGCGCCATCGGAAATGGAGGAGGTTTCCCTCCCTGCATCCGCCGAACCGCAGTTGTTGTCAAAGGTAATCGTCGCTGCCGGCCTTTCCGAATCGAACAAAGAAGCGCAGCGCGTCATCGCGCAGGGGGGCGTGCTGGTGGACGACGCGAAGGTCTCCGACCCTCGCGCGACGTTGGATGCAAACTCCGGCAAGTCGTACGTGCTGAAGGTTGGGAAGCGGCGGTTTGGGAGGGTGACATTCTCATAAGATGAGACGAGGGGCGTGACCCCCTACACTTGGTCCCAGCGCCGGGAGGTCTGCCGATGCTTCGTGTTCGATCTGTAGGTATTGACAGTTCGCTGATCGATGAGCCGCTGCCGCGCACTCGTTTGATTGCCGGAATTTTCGCGACGGCCTTCGGCCTCGTGATGCTGCTCCATCCGCACGGCTGGACCAATGGCACCATCAGCGCGGGCGCCAAACAGATGGCGGATCCCAACCTGATCCGCGCCATCGGAACTGTGATCCTGGTATTCGGCTTTCTCCTCTTGTTTCTGAGGGCTTCGTACCTCGTCAATCACAGTGCGCGTTCGTTGACGGTGCGGTGGCGGGCCATCGTACCGATCCGTTCCTCTGACTATTCGCTCGATGACTTTTCGGATCTCACCATCCTTGCCTACAATCCGGGAGGAAGCCGCGGTCGATTCCGTCTGTGCCTCGTCAGCCCGCCTCGTACGATCTGTCTCGCGTCCAGTTACTACGAATCGGAACTGAGGCCGGGTCGAAAGCTGGTCGCGAACACGATCGGGATAGGGAAGGGCCGCGCTAGCTCGTGAACCTGAAGGCGCTGCTTGATGAGGCCTTCGATTCGTGGTCCAGACGCCTGCCTCAGGAGCATCGGTTGGTCTACGTCGTGATGAAAGGTCGAGTCGAGTTCCTGATGGCTCGCGATCACTATTAATTCTCATCTGAGCTCGCGCCGTTTTGTTTCGATGATCCGCCTGACGCCATCGGCGACGTCTAAGGAACGCTTAGATTACTATTGCCTTACGGACTAACGGAGAGTATGTTTTGGCGACACATTTAGCCGAAGGCTGACACCTCCGTCTATCGGAGGCGTGCTGCGTTCAAAAGGACACCGCTGATGCGCCGAATGCTCGTTGGGCTCTTGATGATCGTGAGTGGCGTCACGCTCGAAGCGGCGACGCCTGACCATACGCGTTTCGTGCCTCGCGACCGTGAGGCGATGGACGCGCTTTATAGCGTCATGTCTACGATGTCGATGATTGACCGCAGGATAATTTTTCACGGTCTTAGCGCGGATTCGAAAGCGGCACTTTGGACGATTCATCTCGAAAAGTTCGCTGCCGGACACCAGCTCACACCGGATCAGAATGCGTTGATCGTCGAGGCTAAGGCGCTGTTTTCTCCGGCTCTCTATTCGTTGGATCCGACAAGTCCTGACTGGGAGAACCACGTTCGATCCCCGCTCAGATCGTTCGATCAGAAAGCGATCGCTCTCTTCCCCCGTGATCTTGCGATCGAAGCGTTTGCGCGATTGGGTCCTGACGATGTCACGGGAGTGATTGTTGCGGCGAATCCTGGAGCGGCTCTCGTGACACAGTCTCAGGGGCTCAAACCGGGATTGAAGCCCGTTCCCTTGATGCCTTCCGACTGCAGTTGCTCCACGGAGTCGGACTGGTGTTGGGCGTTCTCCACCTGCGGAATTGGAGGCGTAACGTGTTATCGAACCGACGGCGGATGCGGAACGGGGTGGGCCTATGACTGTAACAGCAAGTGCAGCTACGGACGCTAAGATGAGCGAACCAACTTCATCGCGCCTTTGGATATTTGTTGTGGTCGCCGGCGTCCTTGGCGGTGGCGCCTTGATACTTACGACGAGGCTGACGAGAACCGGCCCAATGATCTTCCTGCCGTACGCCGTTCTGATCGTTGCGGTTGTCGCGTTCTTACGCAGCCAACGCGTCACGCTATTTGCGAGGCGTTTCGGCTACACGTTTGCGGCGTTTGTCATCGCAACGCTTGCTTTGTTTATTTATCTCGATTCCGTCGTTAATCCGCAGCGTCTTCATGATCCGATGTGGAGACTATTCTGGCCATTCGGCGTCTTCGTACTCATCGGTGCAGTCGTCAGCGCAATCGCGGCGAAATTTGCAACGGCGCGGATGAGGCCAGGCGGTCATAGCGTCGTCTGAGCGCAATAAAAGGCCGGACTTGCGTCCGGCCTTTTCCGTTTGATCTCGTTCTTAGTGAAGATTGAACGGGATGGTGATGATTTCCGTGGCTCCGTCGGCGGTGACGCGGACCTTCAGGTTCAGCGTCGTGCCGGAGGAGGCGGCGTCGGGCCACCAGGTCAGGCCGCCCTGGGCGTCGTAGAAGCGGAGCTGCGGCGGGGCGTTGAGCAGCTCGAACGTTGCGGGCGTGGCGGAGTTGACGACGATGCGGAAGTTGATCGGCCACGAGCCGGTCTGGACGTCGATGGAGCTGTCGAGAAGGCCGTCGTGATTCGCGTCGGGGACGCTGACGCTGCTGCTGTCGCCGAAGGCGATGCCGGCGAAGTCGATGCGCGAGTCGGCGCGGGCGAGGATGCCCGGGACATAGGTCGGATCGCCGGAGACGTTGTCGACGGCGCTGCCGTAAGCGATGGCGCGGCCGCTGGTTACGACGGCGTGGATCGTGTCGTTGTCCTGCGCGCCGGTGTTGAAGAGCGCGGTCACGCCGCCGTTGTACTGCGCCTGCGTTCCGGCCACATACGTGAGCTCCTTCGAGGCGGCGATCTTGCCGTCCGCGCGGACGAGCTCCCACTGAATCGTCGACGCGCTGTCCGCATAGACGCCGAAGTTGAAGCGCGCCTCGGTGGCGGACGACGGACCACTCAGGACAACCGTGCTGCCGCCCTCGGGGATGCTGGCCTGATCGATCGCCGGGATGTCCTGGCCGAACTCGCCGGCGGTGGACTTGTTGAATGTGCGCGAGCTGACGGTCAGCTTCTGCGCGAAGGCGCTGTCGAACGCGATCTCGATCGCGCCGGTTCCGGCCTGGCGGCCGAAACGGCTGGCCACGACGTCGGCGATGGCGACGGTCGCGCGCGGAGCGACGGTAACGCTCGACGTTCCGGCGCTGCCGGTGACGTCGTGAAACGTGAGAGTGGCGGTGATGGGGCTGGCGCTCAGGTTGTGAAGCGTGAGCTCCGTCTGCCAGTGGCTGTCGTTCGCGCCGGGACCGGTGCCGGAGGCGGGGACGACGAGCGTGGTCGCGCCGGCGGCGAGTGGAAGAAGCGTGGCGAAGATTGCAGCGAGGATGCGTGTGATTTTCATTTCCGATTTCTCCTTCGTTGTGTTGCCCGGTGATACGCGGGCACGAAAAAGAGTGTCTAGAAATTTATGCGATCACAGCATGAAAATGAAGGCTGTTAAATCGATATGAAAAATAGATACAAGCTGTCGTATCGTAGATACGGCGGTGGGGAGGAGAACGTTGGGCTGTCATCCTGAGGCTGCCGGAGCCGTTGGAGCGCGAAGCGCGGAACGGCGCAGGACGGCGAAGGATCTCAAGATGCGGCAACTCCGGCTGAAACCACTGGGATTCAACGCAGCTTTGGAAGCTTGAGATCCTTCGACCGTCCTGCGCCACTCCGCGCTTCGCGCTCCGTGGCTCCGGCGGCTCAGGATGACGATCGCCCGATATACTCCGGCGCTATGGCCATTCCGCTTCTCGATCTGAAACAGCAGTACGCCACGATTCGCGACGAAGCCCTTCGCGTCACGAACGAGGTCTACGAGTCGCAGTACTTCATCCTCGGGCCGCGCGTCGACGCCTTCGAGCGCGACTTCGCCGCGTATTGCCAGAGCAAATACGCCGTCGGACTTTCGTCCGGCACCGACGCGCTGCTCATCGCGCTGATGGTGCTCGGCGTCGGACCCGGCGACGAAGTCATCGTCCCTGCCTATTCGTTCTTCGCCACGGCCGGCGTGGTCGACCGGCTCGGCGCGACGCCGGTGTTCGTCGACATCGATCTGACCGACTACAACATCGATCCGAAGCAGATCGAGTCGCGCATCACCTCATGCACGAAGGCGATCATGCCGGTGCACTTGTACGGCCAGTGCGCGGCGATGGACGAGATCAATCGCATTGCTTCGAAGCACAACCTCGCCGTCGTCGAGGATGCGGCGCAGGCGGTCGGCGCCGAATACGACGGACGCCGCGCGGGCGTGCTCGGGACGATGGCCGCGTTTTCGTTTTTCCCGTCCAAGAACCTCGGCGCGTTCGGCGACGCCGGCGCGGTGACCTGCGAGGACGAGGCGACGTACGAAAAGCTCGTCGACTTCCGCGTGCACGGGATGCGGCCGAAGTACTACCACCGCTACGTCGGCGGCAACTTCCGCATCGACGCGCTGCAGGCGGCGATTCTTCACATCAAGCTGCCGCATCTCGATTCGTGGTCCGAGGGACGGCGGCGCAATGCGGCGACCTATGCGGAGCTTTTCGCCGACGCGAACCTCGGCGAGCGCGTGATCCTGCCGCGCGAACTTCCGAAGCGGCGGCACATTTACAACCAGTACATCGTCCGCTTCGCCGATAGCGCCGCGCGCGACCGCGTGCTCAATCATCTGAAGAGCGCGGGCATTGGATGCGAGGTCTATTACCCGCTCACGCTGCCGCAGCAGGAGTGCTTCACGGACGTTCCGTCGGCGAGCGAGCACTTCCCGCACTCCGACACCGCCGCGGCGACGACGCTGGCCATCCCGATTTTTCCGGAGCTAACGAAGGATCAGATGGCCGAGGTGGTGCGGGAGATCGGGAACGGGTTGGGGTGAGGGGCTACAATTCGCGCAATGGACAAACTCCTGGAGAAGGCGATCGCGGAAGCGGCCACGTTGCCTGAAGACGATCAGGAGGCCATCGGCGCGTGGCTTCTCGCGGAGATTGAAGCGGAACGGCGTTGGGATACGCTGTTCGACCGGCCCGCTTCGGCAGCGATCGAACAGATGGCCGACGAGGCATTGCGCGCACACGCAAGTGGTCTCACCGAGCCGCTGGATCCTGACACGTTGTGAAATCCAGTCTGGCGCCGTCGTTTCGGAAGAGGCTTGCGGCATTGCCTCGCGACGTCCAGGACCACGCGCGTGCTGCTTACCGGTTGTTTCGAGAAGATCCGAGGCATCCCGGACTGCACTTCAAAAGAGTTCACACGGAAGGCCGGTTTGTCGCGGTCCGTGTCGGACGCGACTACCGTGCGGTCGGCGTGCTGGAACGGTCCGACTCGGTAGTTTGGTTCTGGATTGGTCCGCACGACGAGTATGAACGGCTGCTTGCGAATCGCTAACGCATGATCCCCATCCGCCACACCCTCCCGCCGCGCACGACGCCGTTCGTCAATCGGGCGCTGGTCATTACGAACGCGATCGTGTTTCTGACGCAGATTTTTCTGGGCAACCGGACCGAGAACGTGATCAACATGTTCGGATTCATCCCGGCGAGGCTGACGAATCCGGCGGCGTATGGCTACTCGATGCTGGAAGTCGCTGTCACGCTGATCACGTCGCTGTTTCTGCACGGCGGATTCGTGCACCTCATCGGCAACATGATTTATCTCTGGGTCTTCGGCGGCGCGGTTGAGGATGCACTTGGACATGTGCGATACGCGCTCTTCTTCCTCGTCTGCGGCGCGATCGGCAGCCTCACGCACACGCTCCTTTTTCCGCATTCGACGGTACCGTCGATCGGCGCGTCCGGCAGCATCGCCGGAATCCTCGGCGCGTTCCTGGTGCTGCGGCCGAAGGCGCGCATCGTCACGCTGCTGCCGCTGGTCGTGTACTGGGCCATGATCGAATTGCGCGCGGTTATCTTTCTGCCGATCTGGTTCGCCATGCAGTTCTTCAACGGCTTCCTCTCGATCGCGGCCGCGCATCGGACGCAGGAAGTGTCCGGCATCGCGTGGTGGGCGCACGTCGGCGGCTTCATTTTCGGCGCGCTCGTCGGCCTGATCGCGCGCCGAGGAAAGCGCGAACGTGTGACACCATATGCGGCCGAAACGGAGGACGTTTGAACAAGGGAATCATTCTCGCGGGCGGTTCGGGCACGCGGCTGTATCCGATGACGTCGGCGATGTCGAAGCAGCTGCTGCCGGTTTATGACAAACCGATGATCTATTACCCGCTGACGACGCTGATGCTCGCCGGCATTACTGAATTTCTGATCATCACTACGCCCGAGGATCAGGCCAGTTTTCAGAAACTGCTCGGCAGCGGATCGCAGTGGGGGATCAAGATCAATTACGCCGTGCAGCCGGATCCGGGCGGACTGGCGCAGGCGTTTCTGATCGGGCGCGACTTCGTGGCCGGCGATCCGAGTTGCCTGATCCTCGGCGACAACATTTTCTACGGGCACGGACTGCCGGATTCGCTGAAGCGCGCGGCGGAGAGCGAGAGCGGCGCGACCGTCTTCGCGTATCGCGTTCCCGACCCGGAGCGCTACGGTGTGGCCGAATTCGACGAGCGCGGACGCGCCATCAGCATCGAAGAGAAGCCGGAGAACCCGCGCTCCAACTTCGCCGTGACCGGACTCTATTTTTACGACGAGCGCGTCTGCGATTTCGTCGAGAACCTCAAGCCGTCGAAACGGGGAGAGCTGGAGATCACCGACCTCAATCGCGTCTATCTGCAGATTGGCGAATTGCGCGTCGAGCAGCTCGGGCGCGGATTCGCCTGGTTCGACACGGGTACGCAGGAGTCGTTGCTGCAGGCGGCAAATTTCGTCGAGACGGTCGAGTTGCGGCAGGGTTTGAAGATCGCCTGCCCCGAGGAGGTCGCGCACTACCTCGGGCTCATCGATGACTCGCAGTTGCGCGCTCTGGCCACGCACCTGTCGCGCAGCACGTACGGCAAGTACCTGCTCAATTTGCTCGACGAACAGGCGCAGCGCGCCACGCGGGCGACGGCGGCTCCATGACGAAGCACGTCGTCGTCACCGGCGGCGCCGGCTTCATCGGCTCGAACATCGCCGATGCCTATCTCGCCCGCGGCTGGCGCGTCACGATCATCGACAACCTCATCACCGGCAAGCCGCGCAATGTCGATCCGCGTGCGGAGTTTCATCAACTCGATATTCGCGACGCCGCGGCGGGCGACCTGATTCGCGATTTGAAGCCGGACGTCATCAGTCACCATGCCGCGCAGATGGACGTGCGCAAGTCGGTCGCCGATCCGGCTGACGACGCGGACGTGAACGTGATCGGTACGCTGAGGCTGCTCGAAGCGGCGGTGGATGCGGCCGTGAAGCGCGTCATCTTCGCCTCGACCGGCGGCGCGATTTACGGCGAGCCGGTGGAAGTGCCGCAGACAGAATCGCATCCGCTCAATCCGCTGTCGCCGTACGGCTGCGCGAAGCTGGCCGTCGAGCGCTATCTCAACTACTACCGCGTCGTGCGCGGACTCTCGTCGGTCGCGCTGCGGTATGCGAACGTCTACGGGCCGCGGCAGAACGCGCATGGCGAGGCGGGCGTCGTGGCGATTTTCGCGGCGAAGCTCCTCGACGGGCAGCAGGCCACGATCAACGGCAGCGGCGAGCAGACGCGCGACTTCGTCTACGTCGACGACGTCGTTGCCGCGAACCTTGCTGCTTCCGATGCCGACTGGCAGGGGGAGTACAACGTCGGAACCGGTGTGGAGACGACGATCAACGAGTTGTACGACTCGCTCGCGTCGATCGCCGGCGTCGACGCTCCGGCCATGCATGCGCCGGCGAAAGAAGGCGAGCAACTTCGCAGCGTGCTCGATGGCAGCCGTCTGCGGAAACTGGCGAATCTTCCCGAACGCAAACCGTTCGCCGAAGGGTTGAAAGAAACGTTCGAATGGTTTCGTAGGGATCGCGCGCGATGATCATTACGCGCAGCCCGCTGCGCATCAGCCTCGGCGGCGGCGGGACCGATCTGCCGTCGTACTACGAAAAATTTGGCGGATTTCTCATCGCCGCGGCCATCGACCGCTACGTGTACGTCACCGTCAACCGCCCGTTCGGGCCGGGCATCCGGCTCAAGTACTCCGACATCGAAAACGTCGACACGGTCGATGAAGTGCGCCATCCCATTCTCAGAGAAGCCTTGCGGATGATGAACCTGCGCACGCCGCAAATCGAGATCACCACTCTCGCGGAAATCCCCTCGGGGACAGGACTCGGATCGTCCGGCAGTTTCACCACGGCGCTGGTCAAGGCGCTGTACGCGCATCGCCGCCGCCTTCTGCATTCGAGCGAAGTGGCGCGGCTGGCGTGCGAGATCGAGATCGAGCGATTGCACGAGCCGGTGGGGAAGCAGGATCAGTACATCGCCGCGTACGGCGGCGTGACCTGCTTCGATTTCAATCCCGACGGATCGGTTTCCGCGCGGCCGCTGACGCTGGCCATGGATACGATGTTCGAGCTGGAAGACAACCTCCTGCTCTTCTTCACCGGTTTTTCGCGCAGCGCGGGAAGCTTGCTGAAGGATCAGAAAGCGCGTTCCGAGTCCGACGATGCGGAAATGATGGACAACCTGCATTACGTGAAGGACCTCGGATACCGCAGCCAGACGGCGCTCGAAGCGGGACGTTGCCACGAGTTCGGCGAGTTGATGCACGAGCATTGGGAGCACAAGAAACGGCGCTCGCACGGCATGAGCAATCCGAAGATCGACGAGTGGTACGAGCTCGGACGCCGCAACGGTGCGATCGGCGGGAAGCTGGTCGGCGCCGGCGGCGGCGGATTCCTGCTGTTCTACGCGGAAGACCGGAAATCGCTGCGGCGGGCGATGACCGAGGCGGGCCTGGAGGAAGTGCGGTTCCGGTTCGACTTCGAGGGGACGAAGGTGCTGATGTCGTAAGGCGCGGGAGTGGGGAGTCGGGAGTCGGGGGTCGGAGAGTTAACCCGTGACCGGTGAGCTAGTCCCTCTACGACTCCCGACCCCCGCCTCGCGTCGCAGTTACAATGCGCCGCGCTGATGAGCTATACCGAACAACATCTTCGCGAAGCGTCCGCGATCATCGAGAAACTCGATGCGGATGCCATCGAGCGGACGGCCGTCCTGCTGGCCGAACTTCGCGAGCGCCGCGGACGGCTTTTCCTCCTCGGCGTCGGTGGCAGCGCAGCCAATTGCTCCCATGCGGTCAACGACTTCCGCAAGATCTGCGGCATCGAGGCGTATGCGCCGACGGACAACGTCAGCGAGTTGACCGCGCGCACGAACGACGAGGGGTGGGCGTCGGTGTTCATCGAGTGGCTGAAGGTCAGCCGGCTGAGTCCGGCGGACATGCTGTTCGTCTTTTCGGTGGGCGGCGGCAATCGGGAGAAGAACGTCAGCCCGAACCTTGTTGCGGCGCTGGAATTTGGAAAAGAGGTCGGGGCGAAGATCGGCGGGATCGTCGGCCGCGACGGCGGCTACACGGCCACGGTCGCCGACGCCTGCGTGATCATCCCCACCGTCAATCCGCAGAACGTCACGCCGCATACGGAAGCGTTTCAGGCCGTGGTGTGGCACCTGCTGGTCTCGCATCCGGCGCTGAAAGCAGCGGAAACGAAGTGGGAATCGACGAAGTGATGAAAGCCGTGTTTCTCGATCGCGACGGAGTCATCAATCGCGCCGTTATGCGCGACGGAAAGCCGCATCCGCCCGACCGCGTCGAGGATCTCGAGGTGTTGGACGGCGTTCCCGACGCGCTGCGCAAACTGCGCGGCGCCGGGTTTCGCCTGATTGTCGTCACGAATCAGCCCGACGTCGCGCGCGGGACGCAGACGCGGGAGATGGTGGAAGCAATGCACGCGCGGCTCGCCGCGGAGCTGCCGGTCGACGAAGTCGTGGCCTGCTACCACGACGGCGACGACTGCGACTGCCGCAAACCGAAGCCGGGCGCGCTCGTCGCCGCGGCACAGAGGCACGGCGTCGAACTCGAGGAATCGTTCATGGTGGGCGACCGCTGGCGCGACATCGAGGCGGGACAGCGCGCCGGCTGCCGATGCCTTTTCGTCGATCACGGCTACGCCGAACAGCAGCCGGCCGGATCGTTCGTGCGCGTCCCGTCGCTGGCGGCAGCCGCGGAATGGATTCTCAGCAATCAATGATGAAGCGACTCGAAGATCTCACCGTCAAAATTTTTGCCGACGGCGCCGAGAAGGGCGGGATGCTGGAGATGTACGCCAAGCCGTACATCAAAGGCTTCACCACCAATCCGACGCTGATGCACAAGGCCGGACTGACCGACTACCGCGCCTTCGCCCACGACGTCGTGGCCGCGATTCCCGACCGGCCGATCTCGTTCGAAGTGTTCTCCGACGAATTCGAGGAGATGGAGCGGCAGGCGCGCGAGATCGCTACGTGGGGCGAGAACGTCTACGTGAAAATCCCGGTGACGAACACGCGGCGCGAGCCGGCCTACGACCTCGTGCGCCGACTGGCTGACGAAGGGGTAAAACTCAACGTCACCGCCATCATGACCATCGATCAGGTGCGCAACGTCGTCGATGCCGTGAAGGACGGCGCGCCGTCGTGCGTCTCCGTCTTCGCCGGACGCATCGCCGACACCGGCCGCGATCCCGTTCCGATCATGTCCGAGTGCGTCGAAATTCTGAAGGCTGCGCCGCGGGCGGAACTGATCTGGGCCAGCCCGCGCGAGCTGCTGAACATCATCCAGGCCGACGCCATCGGCTGCCACATCATCACCGTTACGAATGACATCCTCAAGAAGCTGCCGCTGATCGGGAAAGACCTCGCCGACTACTCGCTCGACACGGTCAAAATGTTTTTTGACGACGGCCGGAAGGCGGGGTTCACGCTTTGATTTTCGTAACGGGTGCGGCCGGCTTCATCGGCTTTCATGTATCGAAGCGGTTGCTCGAGCGCGGCGAAGACGTCGTCGGCGTCGACAATCTCAACGACTACTACGATCCGGCGCTGAAGCATGCGCGGCTCGACATTCTGCGCAAGTTCGAACGCTTCGAGTTCGTCCATGCCGACGTTGCGCATCAGGCGGAGATGGCAGAGCTGTTCGCGAGCCGCAAGCCGCAGCGCGTCGTTCATCTCGCAGCCCAGGCCGGCGTGCGCTACTCGCTGACCAATCCGCACGCGTACACGGAGAGCAACATCACCGGCTTCCTGAACATCCTCGAGGGATGCCGGCACAACGGCGTCGAGCATCTCGTCTACGCGTCGTCGAGCTCCGTCTACGGCGCGAACACGAAGCAGCCGTTCTCGGAACACGACAACATTGATCATCCGGTCTCGCTCTACGCCGCGACGAAAAAAGCGAACGAGCTGATGGCGCACACGTACGCGCATCTCTTCGGCGTCGCGTCGACCGGCCTCCGTTTCTTCACCGTGTACGGACCGTGGGGCCGCCCGGACATGGCTCTCTTCCGCTTCACGCGCGGCATCCTGGCCGGCGAGCCGATTCCGGTGTTCAACGAAGGGAAGATGATCCGCGACTTCACCTACATCGACGACATCGTCGAGGGGGTGATCCGCGTGCTCGACCAGCGCGCCGAACCCGATCCGGCGTGGAGCGGCGCTGATCCCGATCCCGCCCGCAGCTATGCGCCGTATCGCGTCTTCAACATAGGCAACAACCGACCGGTGCTCCTGCTCGATTACATCGCCGCGCTCGAAGAGGCGTTGGGAAAGAAAGCGCAGCTCGATCTCCTTCCCATGCAGCCGGGCGACGTCGTCTCCACGCGCGCGGACGTCAGCGAGCTGGAGAAGGCCGTCGGCTTCCATCCGTCGATCACGATCGGCGACGGGATTGCGCGATTTGTAACGTGGTACAAAGACTACTTCCAGGTGCCCTAACGTGACTGCTTCCACCACTGATACTCAGACTCTCGATACGTTTCTCGAAGCCGTCCGTGCCCGTACCGCCGTCGTCGGCGTGATCGGGCTCGGATACGTCGGTCTTCCGCTCGTGCTGCTGTTCGAAGAGCGCGGCTTTCCGGTCATCGGTTTCGACGTCGACGCCAACAAAACGTCCGCGTTGAATCGGGGCGAGTCGTACATCAAGCACATCGGCGTCGAGCGGATCAGCAAGGCCTTCAGCACCGACCGCGTCATCGCAACGACGAACTTCGACCGGCTGGCGGAGTGCGACGCCGTCATCATCTGCGTCCCGACGCCCCTCGGCGTTCATCGCGAGCCCGATCTGAAGTACATCCGCATGACCGCCGAGGCGATCTCGGAAAGGATCCGGCCGGGGCAGTTGATCGTGCTGGAGTCGACGACGTATCCCGGCACCACGCGCGAAGAACTGCTGACGCGCTTCGACAAAAAAGGCGTCGTCTGCGGACGCGACTACTTCCTCGCCTTCTCACCCGAGCGCGAGGATCCTGGAAACGAGCACTTCAACACGCGCACGATTCCGAAGGTCGTCGGCGCCATCGATGCGCCGTCGCTTCGCGCCGCCGAGGCGCTTTACGCGTCGGTGATCGATCGCGTGGTTACCGTCTCCAGCGCGGAAGTGGCGGAGTCGGCCAAGCTGCTCGAAAACATCTTCCGCGCCGTCAACATCGCGCTCGTCAACGAGATGAAAGTCGTCTTCGAGCGGATGGGCATCGACGTCTGGGAAGTGATCGAAGCTGCCAAGACCAAGCCGTTCGGCTTCATGCCTTTCTATCCCGGTCCGGGACTGGGCGGCCACTGCATTCCGCTCGATCCGTTCTACCTGACCTGGAAGGCCGCCGAGTACGGAACGTGGGCGCGCTTCATCGAGCTGGCCGGCGAGATCAACACCTCCATGCCGCGCTACGTGATCGATCGGACCACCGAGGCGGTGAATCAAATTGGAAAGAGCATCGTTGGCGCGAAGGTGGTCGTGCTCGGTCTCTCCTACAAAGCGGACATCGACGACGACCGCGAATCGCCGTCTTTCGAGCTGATCGAATTGCTGCAGGAGCGGGGCGCGATCGTTTCGTATTGCGATCCGTTTGTTCCGGCGGCGCGGCGCGGAAGGAAGCACGACATCAACCTCAGCTCTGTTCCATGTACGGCCGAGGAGTTTGCAAAGTACGACGCGGTGCTGATCTCGACCGCGCATTCGCAGTTCGCCGATCCGAAGTTGTACGCGTCAGCGAAGCTGGTCATCGACACGCGCAACGTCGTGCCGCGCGACGCCGGCATCAACGTCGTCCGGGCCTGAGATGGCAAAGACCGCGCTCATCACCGGCATCACCGGGCAGGACGGTTCCTATCTGGCCGAGTTGCTGATCGAGAAAGGCTATGTCGTGCACGGCATCGTGCGCCGCTCGTCGTCGTTGAACACGGGGCGGATCGATGCGATCTACCAGGATCCGCAGGAAGAAGGACGTCGGCTCATCCTTCACTACGGCGATCTGAACGACAGCTCGTCGCTCAACCGCATCCTGCGCATCGTCAACCCCGACGAGATTTACAACCTCGGCGCGCAGAGTCACGTGAAGGTGTCGTTCGACACGCCCGAATACACGGGCGACGTGACCGGCCTCGGCGCGGCGCGATTGCTCGAAGCGATTCGCGAGCTGCAGATCCGGCCGCGCATCTATCAGGCGTCGTCGTCGGAGATGTTCGGCAAAGTCGCCGAGTCGCCGCAGAACGAGCAGACACCGTTCTATCCGCGCAGTCCGTACGGCGCGGCCAAGCTGTACGCGTATTGGATGACGGTGAATTACCGCGAGGCGTACGGCCTCTTCGCCGTCAACGGGATTCTTTTCAACCACGAGTCGCCGCGTCGCGGAGAGACGTTCGTCTCGCGCAAAGTCACGCACGCCGCGAGCCGCATCAAGTTCGGACTGCAGGATCGCCTCTACCTCGGCAATCTCGACGCGCGCCGCGACTGGGGCTACGCGAAAGACTACGTCGAGGCGATGTGGCTGATGCTGCAGCAGAATTCGCCGGAAGATTATGTGATCGCGACCGGCGAGACGCACACGGTGCGCGAGCTCTGCGACCGCGCCTTCGCGCGCACCGGCGTCGAGTTGTCGTGGGAGGGAAGCGGCGCCGAGGAGCGCGGCATCGACAAACAGTCGGGCAAAGTTCGCGTCGAAATCGATCCGCGCTATCTTCGTCCCACCGAAGTCGAGCTCCTGCTCGGCGATGCCACGAAGGCGAAAGAGAAGCTCGGTTGGTCGCCGCGCACGACATTCAACGAGCTCGTCGATCTGATGGTGGACGCCGATCTCGCACTCTCCGCCGACGAATCGCGCCTGCGCGCTTGACTGGCTTTGCGCTTATTCGTTGACGGTCAGGGTACCCTGCCGCTGCACGAGCTGGAGGTCGTTGTTGACCATCTCGCGCACGAGATCGTGAAACGAGTGAGCCGGCTTCCACCCAAGGACTGTGCGCGCTTTCGTTGCGTCACCGACGAGCAGGTCGACCTCGGCGGGCCGGAAAAAGCGATCGTCGACTTTCACGTACTGGCGGTAGTCGAGTCCGAGCTCGGAGAACGCCATCTCGCAGAACTCGCGGACGGTGTGCGTTTCGCCGGTAGCGACGACGTAATCGTCCGCCGTGGGTTGCTGCAGGATGAGATGCATAGCCTTGACGTAGTCGGCGGCGTGGCCCCAGTCGCGTTGCGCATCGAGATTGCCGAGCCGAAGCTCCGACGCCAGTCCGGCTTTGATCTTCGCCGCGGTGCTGGTGATTTTGCGCGTGACGAATTCGAATCCGCGCCGCGGCCCTTCGTGATTGAACAGGATGCCGCTGCAGGCAAACATCCCGTACGACTCGCGGTAGTTGCGCGTCAGATCGAATCCCGCCACTTTGCTGATGCCGTACGGGCTGCGCGGATAGAACGGCGTCGTCTCGGTCTGCGGAACCTCGCGCACTTTTCCGAACATCTCGCTCGATCCGGCGAAATAGAAGCGGCAGGTCGGACGCAGCTCGCGAAGCGCGGCGAGCATGTAGTGCGTGCCGTTGATGTTCGTCGACATCGTCGAGAAACCGTCGAGGAAGCTTTCCGCGACGAAGCTCTGCGCGGCGAGGTGGTAGCACTCGTGAAACTCGTGCCGGCTCATGATGTGGAAGATGCTTGGATAACTCTCGAGCGTGGCGGGATGGAGGATGAGGCGATCGGCGAGGTGCGCGATGCGGCCGAGGCGGAGTTCCGGAGTCTCCAGCGCAACGCGGCGGACGATGCCGTGAACCTCATAGCCGAGGCTGAGGAGCAGTTCGGCGAGGTAGCTGCCATCCTGCCCTGTGATACCGGTGATCAGCGCGCGTTTTCCCATCAGATCTCCGCGGGGGGCCGGTGCAACCTCTTTGATACTATCAAAGGCTCGGTGCGCCGGACATGACGCCGGATTCATTCTGGAGTGGACGACGGGTGCTGCTGACCGGCGGCAACGGCTTTCTCGGCAGCTTCGTGCGCGAGCGGATCGCTGCCCGAGGTGCGACGGCGATTTTCACGCCGCGCCGTTCCGAGCTGGACCTTCGTGACGCGAGCGCTGTCCGCGCATACCTGGGCGACATTCGTCCGAATCTCATCATCCACGCCGCCGCCGTCGTCGGCGGCATCGGCGCCAACCGTCTGCATCCCGGCCAGTTTTTTTACGACAACGCCGTGATGGGGCTGCACCTCATCGAGGAGTCGCGCTTGGCCGGCGTCGAAAAATTCGTCTGCCTCGGCACGATCTGCGCGTATCCGAAGTTCGCGCCGATTCCGTTTCGCGAAGAGGAGCTTTGGAACGGATATCCCGAGGAAACGAACGCGCCGTATGGGCTGGCGAAGAAGATGTTGCTGGTGCAACTGCAGTCGTACCGGCAGGAGTACGGATTCAACGGGATCTTCCTGTTGCCCGTGAATCTGTATGGGCCGCGCGACAATTTCGATCTCGAGACCAGTCACGTGATTCCGGCCATGATCCGCAAGTTCGTCGAGGCGCGCGACCGGGGAGAAGGGCAGGTCGTGCTGTGGGGCGATGGTTCGCCGACGCGCGAGTTTCTGTACGTGGAGGATGCAGCCGAGGGAATCGTCGCGGCCGCAGAGCGCTATGACGGCGCCGAGCCGGTGAACCTCGGGCGCGGCGAAGAAATCGCCATCCGTGATCTGGCGCGCCTGATCGCGGAAAAGACTGGCTACCGCGGCGACATCGTCTGGGATGCGACGAAGCCGAACGGCCAGCCGCGGCGGATGCTGGACGTCTCTCGCGCCGAGCGCGAATTCGGATTCCGCGCGCGCACGTCCTTCCAGGACGGCTTGGCGAAGACGATCGCGTGGTATGAATCTCACTGACTATGTGTGGAATCACCGGCATCTGGAGAAAGCGAGGAGGCGACGTTGCGGCCACGGCCGCGCGGATGACCGACTGCCTCGTGCATCGCGGACCGGATGACGCCGGCGTCTGGTCGGATTCCGATGCGGGAGTCGCGCTCGGATTCCGGCGGCTGTCGATCATCGATCTGTCGCCGGCCGGACATCAGCCGATGCAGTCAGCTTCCGGCCGTTTCACGATGATTTTCAACGGCGAGGTTTACAACTTCGCGGCGATCCGTGAAGAGCTGGAACGCGGCGGACTCGCTCCGGCCTGGCGCGGACATTCCGATACGGAAGTGATTCTGGCCTCGTTCGAAGCGTGGGGTCTCGACGCCGCCGTGAAGCGCTTCGTGGGCATGTTCGCCTTCGCGCTGTGGGACGGCCGCGAGCGGCTTCTGCATCTCGTTCGCGACCGCATGGGCGTCAAGCCGCTTTACTACACCGCCGCGCACGGCGCCGTCCTCTTCGGCTCCGAACTGAAGTCGATGACCGTGGCCGAGGAGTGCCCGACCACGATCAGCCGCGATGCGCTTTCGTTGTACACGCGCTTCGCGTATGTGCCGGCGCCGTACACGATCTACGAGGACGTCTGGAAAGTGCGGCCGGGGATGGTCGTCACGTTCGACGCCGATCATCGCCGTACGGAACGCGAGTATTGGTCGCTGCGCGAAGTCATCGAGCGCACGGCCGCGGATCGCTTCGCTGGCAGCGACGCCGAGGCGATCGAAAAGCTCGATGAGGTAGCGCGGGAGGCCGTACGGCTGCGGATGATCGCCGACGTACCGCTCGGAGTTTTTCTCTCCGGCGGCATCGACTCATCGCTGGTCACGGCGCTCATGCAGGCGCAGAGCAGCGGGCCGGTGAAGACGTTCAGCATCGGTTTTCGCGAGGCTGAGTACGATGAAGCCCACTACGCCGCGGCCGTAGCCAAACACCTCGGCACGGAGCACACGGAGCTTTACGTCGCTCCGTCCGATGCGCGCGACGTCATCCCGAAGTTGCCGTACATCTACGATGAGCCATTCGCCGATTCGTCGCAGATTCCGACGTATCTCGTTTCGAAACTGGCCCGCGAGCATGTGACGGTGAGTCTTTCCGGCGACGGCGGCGACGAGTTCTTCGCCGGCTATCACCGATACTTCCTCGGCCGCAAACTTTGGGACAAGGCGGATTCGCTGCCGCGCTTCGCACGGCCGATGGCCGCCGCGGCGATGCGCGCGGTACCGATCCGCACCTGGAACACGCTGTTGTCTCCGCAGCGCCGTTTCGTCCCACGCGCGTTGCGGCGCGAGCGGGCGGGAGAGCGCATTCACAAATTGGCGTCGGCGATGAGCACGACCGATCCGGATGCGCTTTACCGCCAGGTCGTCGCGCAGTGGCCGGGACTCGTGCCGGGCGCGCGCGACCTCCCCATCGCCATCACCGACCGCGCCGCGTGGCCGCGAATCGACGATTACATCGAACGGATGATGTACTTCGATCAGGTCTCCTACCTGCCCGACGACATCCTGGTGAAGGTCGACCGCGCCAGCATGGCCGTGAGCCTCGAGGCGCGCGAGCCGCTGCTCGATCATCGCCTCATCGAGTTCGCGTGGCGCCTGCCGCTGTCGATGAAGCTGCGCGAAGGCGGCGGCAAATGGATTCTCAAAAAACTGCTGGCGCGCTACGTTCCGCAAACGCTGATCGATCGTCCGAAGATGGGATTCGGTCTTCCCATCGATCACTGGCTGCGCGGTCCGTTACGCGAATGGGGCGAGTCGCTTCTGAACGAGAAGCGCTTGCGCGAAGAAGGCTTCTTTGACGTGCAAGCCGTCCGCGAGAAATGGACGGAGCACACGGCTGGACGCGGCGAATGGCAGCAGTATCTCTGGACGGTGATGATGTTCCAGGCCTGGCTCGACGCGCGGCGCGGCGACGATGTCAGTGTCCTGCCGCTCGCCGCCTCGGCTCAGGCTGCCGCAGGCCGATGACGAGTATTTGCCCGTCCGGCGCCGTCATCAGCATCGGCTTGTAGTCCGCTTTTAGAGCGCTGAAGCGTTGTACCGCGTCCGTCATCCCGTCGAACTGCTCCACCCGGAACGGGTCTCCGGAGTCGATCGCGGCCCCGGCGCTGAAACGCCGCACCACTAACCAGCGCGCATCGTTCATCGCCACGGGAACGGCGATCACCTGCGGATCGCCGTTGGCCACGGCCAGTTCCGCAGCCGCACAGTTCCAGTCGTTGCATGTCTTGACGATCCACAGATGCGCGATCGGTACGCACGGACAGGCCGCCGGCTGATCGGCAAGAACCGGAGTTGCCGCAAGGACGAGAGCGAAGGCGGCGATAACGAGTGTTCGCATGAGCAGGTCTCCGGACACTTCGCGAATGAAACCTGCGTGCCAGCGGATGATCGTGTCATGCCAAAAAAAAGCCGCCCCGCATCAGGCGGGGCGGCTTCATTTGTGTCGGTATACGTGACGCTACAGATTTGTACTCGAGCAGTTGAATGCGCCCGGAGAGCCGTTCTGGGCTACACGATTGGACGTGTAGGAGCACATCTGGCCGCTGTTGGTCGACGAGACGCCGGTGGCGTTGCCCGTGATCGTGCAGTTGTTGGCGCGGACTTCCGTGCCGCCGCCGTTCGAGCGCATGCCCGTGCCGTTGTTCGCGGTGACGGTGAAGTCAACCGTGACAGAGCAGGAAGAGGAGCTCGTGCCGAGGATGCCGTCAGCAGTGTTGCCGTCGACATAGCAGTTGCGGACGGTCATCTTCGAGTTCTGGTCGGCCTGAATTCCGGTTCCGTTCTTCGAGACCATCGAATCAGAGATCGTCGCCTGAGCCGTGACGGCTCCGACGCCCAGGGTCCTGATTCCGATTGCCGCCTGGAGCACCGAGGTGCGGTGGACGTTCAACTGGGCATTGCTGTTCGGCTGGAAAAGAATGCCAGTCGTCGAGTACGACTTGATGTAGCAGTCTTCCACCGTCAGCGCATCACCGGCGATGAAGTTGACGCCGTTGGTGCCGAGCGTCGTGCCGGAGCCATCGATGAGGATGTTGCGGAGGACGACGTTGCGGTTCGTACCGCTGGTGATGTTCACGATGACGCCCTGAACACCGCTCGAGAGAATGCTGGCGAGGGTGCCGTTGCCTTCGAGCGTGATCGCCTTGGTGATCGTAACGGCACCGAACCCACCTGGATCCAGCGCGTCGATGATGCCGCCGGTAGCGGTCTTCGAGATCGCTCCTGCGAAGGTCTTGCAGGGCGCGGTGCGGCTGCACGGGTTCACGTCGTCGCCGACGCCGGAGACCCAGGTGCGTGTCGCTTGAGCGAAGACAGATACGCTCATTAGACACATAAGTAAAGCAAGAACGACATAGCCAAACTTCTTCATGATCCTTCTCCTCCTTCGAGAGACTGTTTTGGTGAGACCGGAACTATTGTGACTTGCGGCAATGTACTTCCGGCACTCGTCCAAAGCAACTGTCAATTGTGATGATCATCACCAATCGGCGATTTTTTCCGGTATTGCTCGGAACGGCTGAGTGCTACCGGGTGCGGTATTATCCTCCTGAAGTCTTCCGACCGCCTGCCTATGCCTTTCCGGTTTTCTCTCCGTCAAACAATCTTCTTCGTTTCAGCCCTTCTCACCGCCGGAGCTCTGGTCTCCCTCGGCGCTCCCGTGCGGCGGCCTCCGACGATCGTCCTGATCTCGATCGACACGCTTCGGGCCGATCATCTCTCCTCCTACGGATATCAGAGAAAAACATCTCCGTTCATCGACTCGGTTGCCGAGGACGGACTTCTCTTCGACCGGGCCATCGTGCCCGAACCGCAGACGAGCCCGAGCCACGCCTCGATGCTGACCGGCGTAATTCCTTCGAAACATGGGGTAATTACGAACGGCTTCCGGATGGCGGCGGGCGTGGACACGCTCGCCGCCGCGCTGAAGCGGGCCGGCTACGATACCGCGGCTGTGGTCGCTGTAGGGCACATCGGCAGCTCCCGCGGATTTGCAACTGGATTCAACCGTTTTTCCGAACCGCGTTCCCTGCAGGACCGCGAGTCGGGCGAGTCGACGCGGCGCGACGCGGACGTTGTGAATGCCGAAGCCCGCCGGACGATTGACGAACATCTCGCACGCGCGCAGGCCGCCCCGCTGTTCCTGTTCATTCATTATTTCGACTGCCACTACCCGTACCGTTACTGGGACAAGAAAGAAGATCAGAGCCGAGCGTACGCCCCTGAGGAACAGAGACAGACGGCGAAGCAGATCGTTCGTTATGACGACGGCATCGCCTGGACCGATCAGCACGTGCGGCAGGTCGTCGCATATGTCCGCGAGAAACTGGGAGAGAACGTCATTCTGGTCATCACCGCCGATCATGGCGAGCAGATCGGTGATCATGGGAATCCGGTGAATCACGCGGATATCTACCGGGAAACCGTTCGGGTCCCGCTGATCATCGCCGGTCCCGGCATCGCACCGGGCCGGGCGCAGGAACGTGTATCCATTCTCGACCTGCCGATTGCACTGGCGCGTCTCGGCGGGGCGAGTCTGCACAACGCTCTGGATGGCGTCGATTTGTTACGTCAGGCGGAAACCGACCGTTCGTGGATGTCGCGCCTGTTTCGCCCGGCCTCCACGCGATCGTTCCTGGTCGTGGGAGGACCTACGTACACCCGATCGATCGCGCTCGTGAAAGGGTCGAGCTGGTACATCAAGAACTTCGACCAGGCCTACCGGTATGCGCGCGTCCAGACTCCCGCACCGCCGCCGGCTGCTCTCCACGGCCGCATCGTTCGCGGAAGAAATATCGATGGTCAGCAGACGTACACGGTCGACGTACATCAGTACCGCCCGTTCTGGGTAACGTTCGAGCACGTGGCCAGTTCGCCAGGCTGTGCGGCGTCGGCACTCGCCACCATTGAGCCCGGCCTCTACTACTACCGGAACCCGATACCGTTCAAGGGTTCGATCCGGATCACGCTGCCGGCGGCTCGGTTGGATGCCGTTACCCTCAGCATCAGTCCGGCAAAGTGTGCGGGCACCACGACCTACACGGTTTCGCGCGAGCTCCCGGCCGGTCCGCCGCCCGAGCCGCCCGACATTTTCAAATACCTCGTTGGCCGCAAGATGACCAAAGGCGACGAGCTGTACCACGTCGACGATGATCCGATGATGCTTCGGAACATTCTCGATCCGACGGAACGCGAGGCTCTCGATGGCGAGTTGCAGACGCTTTTCATCGCTTCAGCGTCGCGCGGCGACACGCAGAAAATCCCGCCCGAACAGTTGCGGGCGCTTCGATCGCTCGGATATCTCTGACGACCGGCCTCTCAAAACCGGAAATAGATGAAGGGGCTGGTTGCCGTCGCGCCGAAGAAGTAGATCGTGAGAAGCACCGTCGCGAAAAAAAACGCTCCGCGGACCGAGGCGGTCCCGAAAATCAGCTGCGACCCGGAGATGGGGTTTTGATACCGCTCTGCATCGATTGCGGTGAGCAGGCGGCCAGGCTTCTCATTGCTGACGAGAACGCCGATGACATGTCCTCCGATGACGAGTAGCAGCGACCATCCGAGGACCGCCGGAAACCAGACCGCGTTGCCGTGGCCGAAGCCTGATAGCGCGAGGAACATGCTGCGCATACCAGCCCACGACGTCTGCCGGAACGGCACCCAGCAGAGGATCACGAACAGGGTCGTGACGGGTGTCGATATCAGGCGCGGCAGGCGCACGGAGGGAAACGCCGAGCGCCACGCGCGGTGCAAGGCCAGAGCGATGCCGTGCAGAAATCCCCACGTCACGAAGTTCCAGCTTGCCCCGTGCCACAGGCCGCCGAGGAGCATCGTCATCAGCAGATTCGCGTAAGTCCGCCGTGCTCCTTTGCGGTTTCCCCCCAGCGGGATGTAGAGATAGTCACGAAGCCACATCGAGAGCGTGATGTGCCAGCGGCGCCAGAAGTCGGCGATGTCGGAGGCGAGATACGGCATGCGGAAGTTCTCGGGCAGGTCGTACCCGATCATCTGTGCCGTTCCGATTGCCATGTCGGAGTAGCCGGAGAAGTCACAGTAGATCTGCAGCGCGTAGGCGATCAGTCCGCACCACGCGTCGAAGCAACTCCACGTAGCGGGCGCGGCGAATACGGCGTCGGCGACGGCTGCGCACTGGTCGGCGACGAGAAGTTTCTTGCCCAGGCCGATCACGAATAATGATCCGCCGGCGCGCAACCGCGCCGCGGTCGGTCCGATGTCTCGATCCAGTTGCGGCAGAAATAACGCAGCGCGCACGATCGGGCCGGCGATGAGATCGGGAAAAAACGTCACGAACATCGCGTATTCGATCAGCGAGTCGACGGGCTGGATGACGCGCCGGTACACATCGATCGTGTAGCTCATCGATTTGAACGTGTAGAAGCTGATGCCGGCCGGCAGGAAGACCCGAAGCATCGGCAACTCATAGCCGGTGATCCGCAGCAGGCCGTTCGCATTTTCGAGAAAGAACCCCGCGTACTTGAACCATGCGAGAAGGCCGAAGCTCGTGACGATGCTGACCAACAACCACCGCCGCCGCACGCGATCGGCGGTGGTTGCGCTGATGCGTGCCGCACACGCGAAATCCACGCCGCTGACCAGTAGAAGGAGAGCGAGATAGCGGTAATCCCACGCCGCGTAGAAGAGACACGAGGCGATACAGAGGCCGATTTTTTTGGTGCGGCGAGAAAGCGGCAGCGCCAGAAACACGAGGACAGCCGCCAGAAACGCGAAGAAGCGAAAACTAGAAAAGACCACGGCCGCGCAGCCTTTCCAATTCGGCGTTCAGAAGAGCGGCGGCCGCGGCATGACCGCGGGAGTTCAGGTGACCCTCGCCGAATGTGCTGTTGGGAAAACCCGACGGTGCATCGCCGCGCGCTCGAAAATCATCGAAGACGCTGCGGAGGTCGACGCAACTGAGGTTGTCGGCGCGGCACGTCTGCAGGAAGGCGGCTTCGGTGCCGGTAGGTTCGCCTTTGAAATCAGGCACCATCAGGAAGGTGATGCGGCCTTCGTATGCAGACACCAGCCGGGCGATTTCGTCATGGACCGGCCAGACCGCCGAGGAGACCGGTTGAGTCTTCGGAGGCGTTTCGTAGTCGGCGGCACGGAACAGAGGCGGCAGCTCACCATCCGTTCGATAGTCGTGCAGCCGCGTCAGCGCATAGTCGGCAACGTCGGAGTGCCGTCGCAACGGCGTCAGAAGAAACGACAGCCTGCCCGCATAGCCGGGCATGATGATGACCTGGACATCGAGTCCGGGAGTGAAGTGCGTTTTGGACTTGGTAAACGCGTCGTCGGCCAGATCGGGGGGCGCCAGTTCGATGATGGTCCACGCCGGCTTGAACCGCGTCCGATACTCTGGTGCGAAGGTTACGTAGTCCGCCGCGGAATGGCCGGACTGGCCGATGTTCAGCGCGTTCACGTTGGCCAGGTTCGCGCTGAAAACCTCGTCGTCATCGACCTGCAGCGCCTCGGTGAAGGAGTCGCCGATCACGAGCACGCGCGGCGCCGTTGCCGCGACCGGCGCATGCGATCGCGTTGCATCGTCGCGCCAATGGCTGACACCCCATCCTTCGCGCAGGCGCTGGACGACGGTCGTCGAACGCCAGAGCCAGCCGAGGCGCGGGTCGAGTACGACATGGCCGGCGACCAACTGACGAAGCAGCACTTCGAAGATGAGAAAAGCGAGCGCTGCTCCCGCGATCGTCCGCCACGAAACCATGCGCGCCGGAGCGGCCGGCTCGCTCCGGAAGCGGTCATCGTTTACGCGCGGCATTTTCCTCATAGAGCGCTTCATATTGCGCAACCGACGCGGAAAGGCTGAAGTGGGTCGCGATTCGTTCGCGTGCCTCTTGTTTGAGGCGGATGAAATCGGCCTGCGGCAAATCGAGCATCGTTCGCCACGCATTTGCCAGCGCGGCCGGATCGCGCGGCGGTACTGACAGACCGGTGTTGCCAACGATCATGGCCGAGTCGCCAACATCTGTTACGACGCAGGGAATGCCGGCGGCCATCGCTTCGCCGAGGACGTTCGGGAAGCCTTCGCCGAATGCCGAGGACAACGTGTGGATGTCGAACGCGTTCAGTACGCGGTTGACGTCGCGCCGCAATCCCATCAGCACGACATGGCGTTCGAGCCCGTGCGCTCGAATCAGTTTCATGAGCTCCTCGTTGTCGGGCGTCAACGCCAGCCCGCAGAGAGCAAAACGGACGGCGCCGTGCGTGCGGATGAGATCCGCGGCGCCGGCGAGAAAATTGGGATGGTCTTTCTGTGCGTGGAAACGCGCCACCATGCCGATCACGCGGACGTTCTCGTCCAGATTGAAATCCGCCCGCACCTGTCGGCGCGCCTCGGCGTCCGGCTTGAATGCATCCATTACTGTCCCGTTCGGGATGACGCGGAACTTGTCTCTGTACCCGAGCGCCACGTGGATGCCGACAGCCGCCTGCGAGCACGAAACGATCGCGCGCGGCAGGCCGGAAGTCATCGCGCAGAGTTTCACCACGCGGATGGTGCGCCGGCTGATGCCGGCCGGGTCGACGGAACTGGTCTGAACGTTCCAGATGACCGGACATCCCAACGACTTGCCGGCAATCGCTCCGACGAGGTCGGCATGGTAGAGCCACGTCTGGATGATGTCGGGTTGTACGCGCCGCAGTAGTTTCCGGGTCTGCAGCACGGCCGGCAGAACGCTGCGCGCGTAGGGCTCGATATCGAGAACGTCGATCGGAATGCCGAGTTGCCGCACCTCAGGAGCCAGGCCGAGGTCGGGGGAAAGCGAGATTACGTGGGATTGGAAACGGCTGCCGTCGAGAGCGCCCAGGAGCTTGACGAGCATCATTTCAGCGCCGCCTACACCGAGGCCGGTGATGATGTTGGCGACACGAAGCATGGAGTCGCGCGATGATACACTCTGCCACTCCGTAGTATGCGAATCCTTTCCGGCCGAGACCTTCCAGGACATGGGTGAAACCGAATCGAACGCGGGCGATCGCGCTGGACGCGACCTCTGGAACAACCTCTGGGCTTCAAAGACATCATCGCGCGAGGTGGGGTCGCCGAAGTTGCGGCATTGGGAAGTTCAATACGCAGCGTTCTTTGAGGAGGCCTTTTCGCTTCTGGGCGACACAAGAGGGAAGCGCATCCTGGAAATCGGGGCGGGTGATTCCGGCTGGCTTCCGTATTACGCCAAACACTGGGGATTCAACGTAACCGGACTCGACTATTCGCCCGTTGGCTGCCAGCGCGCTGCTGAACTGTCGAAACGCGCGGGAGTCGACGTCGAGATCATTCTCGCCGACATGTTTGCGCCGCCTCCCGCCATTGACGGGACGTTTGATGCGTTGGTATCGATCGGCGTCATCGAGCACTATGAGGACACGGCGCATACGCTGCAGGCGCTCGCTCGTTTCGTACGCCCGGGCGGAGTGATCGCCACGATCGTCCCCAACATCCCAGGATTGCAGGGCTGGCTCTTTCGAAAATTCAACCGGCCTTTTTACGACATTCATGTGCCGATTAGTGTCAACGACATGCGTGTCGCGCACGAGAAAGCCGGACTCGACCTTGTGCGTTGCAACAACCTCATGAGTCTCAATCTCGGCGTCTTCAATATTGTCGGGCTCGATCCGGCACGTTTGTCGACGAAGGCGAAACGACTGATGCTGCTCGGTTTCATCGTCATTTCCAGGCTGGTCTGGAAACTCGAATCCGTCATCGGCAACCTGCCTGCAAACAGCTACCTATCGCCGTACGTGGTGGCGATCGCCCGCAAGCGGGCGTGAGTGTTATTTACATGTTAGTGGCACGTGCGCTGCAACCCGGGCAGCCGTGCTACACCGTGCCGCTCGAAGCATTCTCTGCTTTGCATTCGCGTTCGCCGCTGTCCGCCAAGCCTCGGCCGCCACGTTCGTCGTTCCGAACGACCGCGACCTGATCCGCCACGCGGACGCAATCGTCATCGGCACCGCTCTCTCCTCGTACGCCCAGCTCACGGCAGACAACGGTATCGAGACGGTCACTACGTTTTCGATTGAAGAAACGATCAAAGGCGACCCGTCCGGCACCGTAAACGTCGTCGAGCCCGGAGGCGAGTTCGGCCAGCGCGCAACCGTCCTCGCCGGCGTCCCGCGTTTCGCAGAAGGTCAACGGGTGCTGCTTCTTCTCGCGCGCACGGGACCGAACCGGTGGGCGGTCACGCAGCTCGTTCTCGGCAAGTTCCGCTTCGAGACTGACGTCACAGGCAACCGGCTGCTGGTGCGGGACGAGGCGGAGATCGCCGGGTGGGACGGCGACCTCCAACTGCATCGCGAACGGAGGCGCAAGGCGGAAGCGTTCGTCGATTTCATCCGCGCCGAGGTGCATGGGCAGACGGTTCCGGCGGATTACTTTACAGATACCGCTCCGCTGCAACTCGAGCCGTCGGCGAAAAGTATGAGCGCGCACTTCACGCCGATTGCCGCCGTCGCTCCCTACACGGCGAACTCGTACACGATGTTGATCAGCGGGAACCTCGGATCGCGCTGGACGGTGTTTCCGAATGCCGTTTCCTGGTTGAGCGGAACGACGCAGGAGCCCGGTGCGCCCGGCGGCGGTGCCACGGCCATACAGGCGGCGTTTACGTCGTGGGACAACGACTGCGGATCGAACGTCAATTACGTTTACTCCGGCGTCGACAACGGCACGCATACGCAGGGACTTCACGGCGTCGACGGCGCAAACACCATTCTCTTCGAACGCGACCTGAGCAGTTGGGGAGTTCCGCCATTCACGTGCAGCGGGAACAGCTACAGCGGCACTCTCGGCATCGGCGGCGTTACTGAGGCCTCGGGGTCGAATTCGGTCAACGGTGAAGCGTTCGTGACCACGACGGAAGGCGACGTCGAGATGAATCGGGGCCTCGCGAACTGCACCGTCCTCTTTAACAACGGCGACTTCAACAGCGCCCTCACGCACGAAGTCGGTCACACGCTCGGCTTCCGTCACTCCGATCAGAACCGCTCGAGCAATGCGGCCTGTACGACGGACGCGTCGTTGGAATGCTCGAACCAGGCGATCATGAAGTCGTTCATCTCGACAGGGCTTAACGCCGCGCTGCAGACATGGGATCAGCACGCCGTGCAGGCGGTCTACCCGGGGAATGTGTGCGCCCCCGCCCCGCCGCCGCCTCCACCCCCGACGTGCACCGCACCCTCGATTACCGCGCAGCCGTCGTCGACCACCGTCACCGCCGGGTCGTCAGCGACGCTTAGCGTCAGCGCGTCGGGAACGTCGCTGACCTATCAGTGGTTTGTCGGGAGTTCCGGCAATACCTCCTCGCCAATCAACAACGCGACCGGGCCGAGCGTTACGGTGACTCCGGCGACGACCACGAATTACTGGGTCCGCGTAAGCAACTCCTGCGGGACGGCCGCCAGCGCCACGGCTACGGTCTCAGTCGTGTCCGGCAGCGCGACCGCGACGAAGTTTTATCTGGTCACCCCCTGCCGCATCCTCGACACGCGCAACGCTAACGGAACCTATGGCGGTCCTGCCTTAGCTTCCAACAGCTCGCGCAATGTTCCTGTGGCTGGCGTTTGCGGGATTCCGGCCGGCGCGGCCGCGCTCTCGATCAATATGACGGTACTGGCGCCGGGTAGCGATGGCTTTATGACTGTTTATCCCGGCCCGGCCGGCAGCCCGATAGGGCCGACCAGCACCATTAACTATCGCGCTTTCAAGATGCTCGCGAACAACGCGATCATCCGCACTGGTGCCGACAGCATCAACGTCTACAACAGCGGTCCCAGCGCCGCCCATTTTGTGATCGATGTCAACGGGTACTTCAAATGACGAGGAGCACTCCTATGCGCAAACCCATTCTCTCCATTCTTTTCGCTCTCGTTGCGACGGCGCTCGCCTCCGCAGTGCACGCGCAGAGTAGTGGTCCCTACTCCTATTATTCGCTGACGCCGTGCCGCATTGTCGACACGCGCTATTTCACCGGCGTGAACGGCTCGCCTGGACTCACGACGGCCCGGCGCGATTTCGCAATCAAGGGAAACTGCGGCGTTCCGACGACTGCGAAAGCCGTCACGATCAACGTCACGGTCACGAATGCCACAACGAATAGCTGGCTGACGATCTGGCCCGCGGGTACGCCGACGCCGTTCGTCTCGACGATCAACTTTGATCAGACGGTCGTCGCGCTCGCCAACGGCGCGATCGTCGGACTCTCCGCGAGTGCGCAGGATCTGTCAGTGCTCAACGCAAACGGCTCGTGTCACGTCCTCATTGACGTAACCGGCTATTTTCAATAGGCGCGTACGCCGCAGCGGGCTATTTCGAACTGCCGGCAGTTTCGGCGATGATCAGCATCTGCCCAGCGCGGGGCTTGATCGGACTGCGGAGATAAATCCACACGAGCCATGACGCCACCGGCAGCGACGACTTCATCGAGAACGGGGTAAACCTCGGCATACAGCGCACAATGGAGAAGCCGCTCGCCCGCAGCAGGTCCTGCATGCTGACGTGGGTGAAGATCTTCTTGTGCGTGTAATCGTCGAAGTAATTCCTGTAACAGTATGAGAAGTTCGGCTGCACGATGATCAGCCTCCCTCCGGGTGCCAGCGCGTCGCAGATTGCCGCCAGCGTACGTTCTAATTCATCATCGGTCAGGTGCTCGAAGAGATTGCTGGCGAAGACCGTATTGCCCTTTGTGTGCTTCGCGATGTCCCAGGCCGGCGCTTCGATGAAGGTGGCGTCGGCAGGGAAGCCTTTCGTTTTGGCGATATCGATTCCGATTTTCCGCTCGGCCTTAACGAAGCGGAGGAAATCGGCATAACCGCAGCCGAGGTCGACGACAGTGCCGCTGACCCACCGCTGCAGAAAGTGCGCGATCGGCTTCCACACTCGGGCGCGCTTTTCATCGTAGGCGAGCCGAGTGTCATGGTAGCCGTCGTAGTTCATAGTCTCCGGAATCGCGCACCGACGATCATGCCGATCATGCGCATCCCGAGCTTGAACGATTTTGAGAACGTCGAGGTGATCTTCGACTGTCCGACGCGCACCTTGTAATTAACAGGGATTTCGATGCATCGCAGACCGCTTCTTATACAGAGGATCATGAAGTGCGGGCTGAAGCGGGAGTCGCGAACATCGATCTTGTCGATCACCCGGGTGAGGGCTGGGCGTTTGATCGCCTTGAATGTGCAGCCGACATCTGTGAGGCACGGTCCATTGTGAAGATATTCGAGGAGCTTCGCAACGGCGGCATTACCGTAACGGAGGAATGAATCCATTTTCGCGCCGCTCCAGATCATCGTCTTCGACGTTCTCGTGCCGAACACCACGTCGAAGTCGTCGCAGTAGAGAAGCAGTTTCTCGATATCGTCGGCGGCAAACGAGCCGTCGGGCTCGCACATCACGACGATATCGCCCGTCGCGACCTGAAGCCCTTTCGCGAGTGCCGCGCCGTAGCCCTGCACCGGCTGCGGAACAACGCGCGCGCCCGCTTGTGCGGCCAGCGTGGCGGTGGCGTCCTTCGAGTTGTTGTCGACGACGATGACTTCGTCCGGGATGCCGGTCGATGCGAATGCCAGCACCGCCGCGGCGATACCTTCCTCTTCGTTGTAGGCCGGCAGGACCACCGAAACGGTGGCTTTCTTCCACATGGGCCGTACTGTATCATTTCCTCCGCCCGGGAAAGCCGGCCGCGCGGAGGCGATCGATGTCGGACGGTTCAAGAAGATGTCTGGTTACGGGTGGCGCTGGCTTCATCGGCGCGCACGTCGCGAGCCAGTTGATCGAGCACGGCTATGAAGTCATCGTCCTCGATGATCTGAGCGGCGGTTTTGAGGAGAACGTCCCGGACGGCGCGACATTCGTGGCCGGTTCGGTCGGTGATGCGGAGCTCCTGCAACGCCTCTTCACGGAGTATGAATTCGATTACGTCTTTCACCTCGCCGCCTACGCTGCGGAGGGGTTGAGCCACTTCATAAGAAGGTTCAATTACGAGAATAACTTGATCGCGTCGATCAATCTGATCAACCTTTCGATCCGGTACAAGGTTAAATGTTTCGTCTTTACATCGAGTATCGCCGTTTATGGGAAAAATCAGCTTCCCATGAGCGAGGAAACAGTTCCGAATCCGGAAGACCCGTATGGGATCTCCAAATACGCGGTCGAGCTCGACCTGCGCGCCGCGCACGAGATGTTTGGTCTGAATTCGGTCATTTTCCGGCCGCATAACGTCTATGGGGAAAAGCAGAATATCGGCGATCGCTATCGAAACGTGATTGGCATTTTCATGAGCCAGATCATGACCGGACAGCCGATGACGATATTCGGCGACGGCACCCAGACGCGGGCGTTCAGCTACATCGGCGACGTCGCTCCGGTCATTGCACGCTCGATTGAAGTCCCGGAAGCCTTCAATCAGGTTTTCAACGTGGGTGCCGACAGGCCGTATACGATCAATGAGCTGGTAAACGTGGTTGCCGCGCAATTTGGTGTTGAGCCGCGAGTCAGCCACCAGCCGGCGCGAAACGAGGTCCAGCACGCCTACTCAACGCACGAAAAAGCGAGGAGGGTTTTCGGCGACACGAAGACCTACACGCTCGAAGAAGGCGTGCACCGTATGGCGGAGTGGGCGAGAGCCGCGGGCGCCAGGAAGACGCGCCGGTTCGAGAACATAGAGATTGAGGAGAAACTCCCGCCGATCTGGCTCGAGTGATGCCTCCGGCTACAAGGAAATGCTCGGCGACTCGGCTGCGATCGAGCGCGGCCTCTCGTCAGACCGTTCCTGCCACGATGTTTCGAACCTCCGCCGCGTGATCAGCCACAAGACGCGGGCCCCCCGCCGTAACGCCTCCATCAGATTGCCGGTCGAACTGCCCGCGGTTCCTGCGTAAGAGACCGGGATCTGCACGATCTGATAGCCGGCCTGGAGCGTGAGCGCAATCATCTCTGCGTTGATGTCGCGGTCGTCGCTTCGGAACTGGCCGGCCAAAGAGCGAATGACGTCGCGACGGATCAGGCGCATCGCGCATCCCGCGTCGGTGAGGGTCGGTGCGCCGTAAAGTAACTCCATCCACTTCGCGACGATCCAGTTGCCGATGCGCGCGGGTTCCCAGGTACTGACATTGCGCCAGATGAATTGCCGCGACGCTCGGCTTCCGTATACGGCGTCGAAATCATCGGCGTACGCGAGCAACTTGAATGTGTCGCGGCCGAGGAACGTTCCGTCTGGCTCGCAGATCACAACGTAGTCGCCGTTCGCTTCCTCCATCCCGCGGCGGACGGCCCACCCGTAGCCCCGCGTTTCGAAGACCTCGCGGGCGCCGGTGCCTGCCACTTCCTCCGACGTCCCGAGCGCGTCGTTGTTGTTGACGACGATCACCTCATCGATGGCTCCGGTGGCGAAGAAGTCGAGGATCACCTGACGGATCGATTCATTTTTGTTGGAGGCCGGAAGGACGACGCTGACGGATTTCCTCCCTCCCGGCAGAGGACGCGGGATGGTTACGTCGCGCGCTGCGGCCTCACCGTACCGCGGAAGAAGGAATGCCGCGCCGACCGCAAGGAGAAGGTGGAACGGGAGAATCGTCTTGTAGCCGTAGGTCCACGGAGCGGCGATCACCATGGCCGTCAGATGAGACGTGGCAAACGCCAGAATCGCGATCAGCATGGGGCGTGGGATGCGTTTCCATTTTGCGGCGGCGAAGAAGGCGATCGGGATGAGGATCAGAAGCAGGGAAAGGTCAACGCGATATCCACTGAAGGCCGGCGTGTATCCCAGCGTGAAAATTACTTTCCGGAGCTCGAGCCACAGCGAGCGCACCGGCGCGTAGGTCAGGATGTCGAAAAAGGCGCGGATCGAACCGGGGACCGTGCCGTCGCCGATCGGCCGGTCGGGAGTCTGGCCCGGTCCGTACAAAAAATAAGGAAGCATCACGTACGACGACATAAGCGGCACCAGCTTGTGCGCCACGACCCAGTTGCGGATGGTGAACGGCGAGAGCATGGCCGCGAATCCGGCGCCGTACGCCGTCACGGCCACTCCGCGGCGGATGATGTTGCCGGTCCAGAAGAGCAGCAGGGTTGCGACGAAGAACGGCATATAGATCAGCAGCGAAGGCCGCGTAGCCGCACCGAGGGCGGTCATGACGCCGGTGAGGAACAGCCAGCCGTAGCTGCGGCGCTCGAACGCGATCGAAGACACCAGCACAGTCGCGACGCAGATCGGTAGGAAAAGATTATCCGTGAAGGCTGTCTGCAGGTACCTCAGAAGGTACTCCCGTGTGAAGAATGCAAAGCCGAGCAATACGACAATGAGCGAACCCGCATTGAGCCGCTTCCGCAGCAGAACCCACAGAAGGACGGCAGTGACGGCGACGCAGACCCAGTTCAGGAATCGAATGGCGCCGAAATCCTCGCCGAAGAGTACATGCATGCCCGCGAGTGCATAGGAGTAGAGCGGATAGAAGAAAAACGGCGATGTGTCGGTGGGGCTTCGCTTCATCAGGAAGCCATTGAAGAGCACGGCGCGCGCACCCGCTTCATACACCACGGGGTCGTCGCCGTTCGGAAGAGGCTGCGTCGCGCCCCGCGTCGCAATCGCGCCAGCCACTCCGGCCAGAAGCGCGAGGGCCACGAAGGCGATGAGCGCAACCCTGTCCGGCGACCGCCAGATATCCTCGAGTAAAAAGCCGGTGATGGGCCGGTAGGCCGTTGCGCACGCGCCGGCGAAGACGAGCAGCGCGATCACGCCGAGGAGGTTGATCGCGTAGGTGGCGAGATGGGATCGAGAGAGTTCCGCCGGCGGCGTGGGAAAGGGTGTCACCGGCAGGGGCATCGGCTCCAGCGAAAAGAGCGGTTTCTCGCCGGCGGCTTTGTCATACGTGACGTCGATTCGATGCTCGCCCTGCGATAAGACAAAGGAGACCGCGGCGTCCCGCGGATTGACTGCCCTGAGGGTTTCCTTTCCGTCGAGTGCGATCGCCACCGATCCATTGGCGGTAACCGTCGTTGTGAACGTCGCGGCCGAGCTCGCCTGGACGTATCCCGTCCAGTGAACGCGCAGCGGTTGCGTAATGTGGCGCGGAACGACGTTGGTCTCGAAATCGGCTACAGGCCAATCGTTGACGTACAGAAGAGCAAAATTTACGTCATTGAATGTGAGAAGCCGGTCCATCCTGAAGTTCCGGACGCCGCGCCAATAAAACGGCACCGGCGTAAGGACGCCAGCGTGCCGCTCCGGCTTCATGTGGATTTGTGCGGTGGCGTACTCGCCACGCCACCCTTCATCGCGGAGAAGGGGAAAAAGCCCAACTTTTACGACGCACAGCAGCACCAGGGCGATCAACCAACCTGTCCCGATGCGCAGGCGCGGCGGGAAGAGAGCGATCGCCAATCCAATGACGAGCAGCGCCGCGACAATCAGGTATGCCTTCGACGAGAAGGGCATGCCGGAGAAGGGAGACCGCCATGGACCGGGCAGAGCGGTGAAGATCGCCAGAAGCAGCAACGCCGCCCACAAACGCCAGCGTCCGTTTCGTGAAGGATCAGGGGTAATCATGTAGGTCAGGGCGCGCGATTATGCCATGCCGTACAGCGAGTTCATGCGTCGTTCGCAAAATCGCCGGGACGATTTTGCACTCGTGGCAACATGCTATATTCGTCGTTCCCTCATCATGATCCCGTTCCTGACGCGGCTCGTTATCCTCGTGGTTGCCGGTTACGCTCTTTACCGTCTATGGCGGGACCACCGCTCGACGGACCGCTGGATCAACATTCCGATCGCCGTCGGCTTTCTGGCGCGCGCCGTGATCGGACAATTGATGTTCTGGATCTCCTATGCGCGGCTGCCGGTTGCGCGGCAACTGCAGATGGGCGACGGTCTCTGGTTTTTTGCGCGCGATGCACTCGAATACTTTCCGGCCGCCACGAAGCTTGCGCGCTCCGGCGTTGTCGCGATTATCAATTATCCGACCAGCGGAGCCTCCGTCGCATTCGTGAAAGTGCTCGCGGTGGCCGTGTTGCTGCTCGGTTCCGTGACCTCAGTGGCGTTGCTGCTCAATCTTTTCTGTTACCTCGGCACCATGGCGGTGATCGTCCGCTGGAGCGAGCACGAGACTCGCGCGCGGACGGCGGCGCTGCTCGCGATCTGCGCGATCAGTCTTTCGCCGGCCTTTTTTCTCTGGTCGTTGCAGCCGCTGAAGGACACGTTCTTTCAGTTCACCGTGATCGCGTTCATCGGTGCCTGTGCCGCCTGGCAGCGCCTGTGGAGAGCAACGCGCGTCCGAATGTCCGCGGTGATCGTGACCGGTCTTGCCATGACGATCACGCTTCTGGCCATTGCCGGTATACGCTGGTACTTTGCGTTCGCCGTCTTCGTGGCCTCAACCATGTTCGTGCTGCTCGTCGCGTCGACCTCGCAGGCCCGGAAGACGATCTCGTTTGGTGCAATGGCCGTTTTGATCGTGCTCCTCTCCCGCGCCTTTCTCCTCGGAGGAGGGCCCTATGTTCCGCCGGCGATCGTCGGCGTCCTGACGCCTTCGACGGCGTTCGCCGAGGCGAGGGATCTACCGTCGTCGATCATCAGCCGCATCGAGTCGGTGCGGGATGGTTTCGACAAAGCAGGCGGGAGGACTTCGATCAGCGCCGGCGGCAGGTTGTCCAAACTGGACGAGGCGCTGCCTAAAGCCGCCGCACCGAAAACGCCGCCGGCGAAGGCCGCTTCGGCGGCCACGCCGGCAACGCACAAAGAGGAGACGGACGCGCAGCTGGTCAAGGCTCCTCCCCAAGTCGTCTCGAAAACTACCGTAGTGCCAGCTCCGGCAGTGCCGAAACACGAGCATCCCGCGCAAACGGTCAGCAAAACGCCAGCAGATCCACTGGCGGCGCCGCCGACCGGTGAAACTGCTTCGCCTTCCGCCCCCATGGCATCGGCATCGGTTCCGGAGACGTCACCGAAACCGACGAACGTGGCTGTAACCACGTCGTCGGCACCGGCCGCGCCTGAGGTATCCCGGCCGATTCCACAGCCATCCGTTTCGGCTCTGGCTGCAACCGCAACGGCAACGCCGCTTTCGGCTTCGCCGTCATCAGCGGCGCATCCCGCTGGAGTGCACGGGTCCACGACGCCAGTACCAGCACCGCAGTCTGTTTCGATCAGGCCCGCGGCTGACAAAGCGCCCTCCCGAACGAAACGGCCGCCGCGCAGTACGGCGAAAACCGTGGCCGCGAAGCCTGTGACGACCACCGCAGCGCCGGCAGTAATACCGCCGCCCGCCAAAGTGACCGCAGTCGCGAATCCGGCTCCGGTCCGGGCCGTACCGCAGCAACCGGACGCTGAACTTCGCAAGCCCGCTTCGACGACGACGCGGCTGCTCACCGGAATGGCTTCCATGGTCGTTCCGCGCAGCGTCGGCGAGCGGCTGGGCCTTTTCCATATCGGCGGCGGCCAGGGGATGTTCTGGTTTACGGAGCTCGACACCTTCATCTTCGACGTCGTCGTCCTCGGCGCGATCGCAGCTCTGGCACTACGCCGCTCCGCATCCTGGCGTAACCCGCTGGTCTGGTTTCTGACGCTTCTTACCCTCCTGGCAGGCATCCCTCTGTCGTATGCGATCACGAACTACGGAACGCTCTTCCGGCTTCGCGAGATGATTTACATCGGGTTGGCCCTCACGCCGCTGGCGCTGGCCACGTCATCCTGGCGCGAGAAGACGGCCGTGCCGGACGCGTCGCCGGCCGCCCTGACGCAATGATCGGGTTTGTATCCGTGGCGTGCGTATCTCGCCGAGCTTCGAGGGAGAGGTCGTGATCAGCCATGGCGAGTGAAGGGGCGCGGCGCTCGGTTCCACGCTTCGTCTCGCGGCTTGCCGAGCGGTTCGGCATCACGCGCGCGCTGCTCTACACCGTCATGGGACGGACATGGTCTGTCCTGGCGGGTCCCGTCTCCCTCATTTTCGTGGGACGTTTCCTGACGCGCGACGAGCAGGGTTTTTACTACACGTTCTGGAGCGTTCTCGGGCTGTGGGTCTTTTTCGACCTCGGCCTGTCGCTGATCATCGTGCAGTTCGCCAGCCACGAGCGCGCCTCGTTTCGCGTGATCGATGGACACATCACCGGCGACGAGCGTGCGCGGCAGCGGCTGGCCTCACTCTTCCGTCTGGCGTTGCGGTGGTACGGATGGGCCGGCGTGCTGATGGTGGCCATCGTTCTGCCGGCCGGTCTGATTTTCTTCAGCCGTTACCGGCCGCCCGACGTTCATGTGAACTGGGTTGTGCCGTGGATCCTGGTCGTGCTTTCGACGACTGCGAACGTGGTCATGGGGCCTCTTGCTTCGATCCTGGAAGGGTCCGGCATGTTCCAGGACGTCGCGCTCATGCGCCTGTTGCAGGCCATCACCGCGAACGTGCTGCTCTGGGTCGCGCTCATCGGCGGCGGCGCGTTGTACGCGGCCGTCGTCCTCAACGGGACGACGGCGGTTTTCACTGCAGCGTGGATTTTCCTGCGGCACCGGCGCTTCTTCGGCGACCTTACCTCGGTCGCAGACGGAGCGCGGGAAGAGATCCGCTGGCGCACGGAGGTCTGGCCGTTCCAGTGGCGGTTTGCGGTGAGCTGGATGACCGGCTATTTCACCTTCCAGGTGTTCAACCCGATTCTGTTCGCCTCCGCCGGACCGCGGGTGGCGGGACAGATGGGGATGAGCCTCATGGTGACCACGGCCATCTGGCTGTTTGCGCAGTCGTGGATCAACACGCGCGCCGTCGACTTCGGCGCGATGGTGGCCGCTCGCAACTTCGAGACGCTCGACCGCGTGTTCCGGAACGTGCTGGTGCAGTCGACGGCCGTCGTGCTCGCGCTCTCGATCGGCGTGTTGACGGGCGTCGAAGTATTGCGCCGCATCGGGCACCCGCTCGCCGAGCGGCTTCTTCCGCCGCTGCCGCTGATGGTGCTGATGATCGCCACGATTCTCAATCACGTCGTCAGCGCCGAGGCGACGTACCTTCGGGCGTTCAAGCGCGAGCCGTTCGTCGTCGTTTTTCCTCCGATTTTTGCGATCACCACGATCGGCAGCATTGCGGTTGCTCACCGTTTCGGTGCGACCGGCATGGTCTCGGTGCTGGCTGTGGCGATGGCCGTGGTGGGGGTCGGAGGAGGCACGATGATCTTCATTGCGCGGCGTAAGCAATGGCGTCAGGAAGCGGTGATGCCGGGCGACGCGGCGATCGAAGTTCCGTTGGCGTGATGCTCTTCAGTCCGCGCGCGCCGTCCTGGTGTGCGGCGGGACGGAAAGCGCAGCGTTGGCGGCATCGAAGGCTTCGAGGCGGCTTCGGTGTTTCTCGGCGAGCATGCGATAAATCTTCGCCGTATCGGCCACCATCGTCTCGGCGCGCCAGGTGGGGTCGACGTGGCGGCGTCCGTTCGCGCCCATCGTTGCCCTCAACTCCGGGTCTCCGAGCAACCTCGAGACACGGTCAGCGAGCGTCTCGTAGTCGTGGGCGCGGACGAGATATCCGGTTTTCCCGTCGATGACCGCTTCCGGCGCGCCGTCGATGTCGAAGCTGACGCATGGGATCCCCATGGCCAGCGCCTGCGGCAGCACGCGCGCAATCCCTTCGCGGAGCGAGGTGTGCACGACGACGTCCATCGCCGCGAGCATCTCCGGAATCCGTTCGCGCGGCGTCAGACCGGCGAAGACGAAATTCTCGAGGATGCCGGCGGCCCGTGCGCGTTCGCGGAGGTGATCGTAGAGGATGCCGTCGCCGATGAGAAAGAAGCGGACGTTCGGCACGCGCCGCACGATCTCCGGCGCAGCGTCCATCAGCTCGTCGTGCCCTTTGAGAGGAAACAGCCGCGCGATTTTCCCGACGACCGGCGCGTCTTCGGGGATGCCGAATTCGCGCCGCACCGCCGCGCCGTCCGCATTCGAATTGAGAAACCAGTCCAGCTCCATGCCGCTGTAGACCGTCGTGAATTTCTCCGGCCGGTCGATCCCCGCCTCCACCGCTTTGCGCACGATGATGGAGGACACGGAGAGAAAGTGATCGGTCAACGGCGCGCAGATTTTTTTCACCAGCCGCCAGGTGCGGTTGACGATCCACGGCTGGTATTCGTGGAAGACCAGACCGTGCAGCGTGTGCACGATCAGCGGCGTGCCGGCCATCTTCGCGGCGATGCGCCCGAGGACGCCAGCTTTCGACGAGTGCGTGTGGACGATGTGATAGCGGCCGCGGCGGATCAGGCGATACAACTTCCAGAGAGCGCGCGCGTCGGCGATCGGACTGATTTCGCGTCCGAGCTCCGGCACGATGATGACCTCCAGCGACTTTTCCGCGCGGTCGATCAGGTTCCCTTCCGGTCCGCGGTCGACGCCGGTGAGCAGCGTGACGTCGTACTGGCCGGGCATCGCCGCCAGACCTTCGCAGGTCAGGAGCGTGTTCTCCTGCGCGCCGCCGATGATGAGGCGCGTGATGATGTGCAGGACGCGAAGGGGGCGGTTCTCGTGCGTGAGCGCCTTGGTGATTTCAGCCATGGAAGCGGATTGAAAATGCGCGCGACACGATACTTATGCCCGTGAGTGAGGTCAAAGCGGTTTCGGGTTAGTGGTCGGTGGCCACCGGACGCGTGGGATGAACGAGGTTTCCGCGCGGCGCGACCAGCGGAACTCCGGGCATCGCCGCCGGCGTGCCGTCGGTCGCCAGTACCCAGCCGAAGTCGGATGGCGCGAGCGGTTCGAAGCTCATGCCGGCGCGCGAAACGAGGATACCGAGGGCGGCGCAGCGGCCGACGATGTCGGTGAGCCGATCGGTGGAGAGTTTTACGGTCGAGATCAGCACCTGCTGGATGTTCAGACGGCGGCAGGTTTCCTCGAGCGGGATGGACGTTGAATAGACGCGTAATCCATGGATCAGCCGCCCGTTCTTGGCCGGATCGTCGTCGACGAACGCCACCGGCACGGCTTGCAGCTCAGGATTGTTGCGCAGCTCGCGATAAACCAGCTCGCCGCCGTCGCCCGCGCCGTAGATCAGCACGCGGCGGGAGCTTTCGCCGTGATTGACGGGAAAGACGCGGCGCAGCACGCGGAAGGCAAAGCGGCTTCCGGTGAGCAGCATCATCATCAGCAGAGCGTCGATCGCGAAAACCATCCGCGAGAAACCGTCGAAGCGGAAGGCGATGACGATGGTCAACATGACGGCGATCGTGCTGACGACCGTCGTCCGCGCAAAGTCGATCACGTTTGCCAGGCTGGCGTAGCGCCACAGTCCGCGATAGATGCCGCTGGCGAGAAACATGGCCAGCTTCACCACCACGACCACCGGCAGCGTCTTGATGAAGAGCTGCCAGTCGCCCGACTCGCTGACCGTGCCGAACTTCACCGCGTAGGCGAGGTAGTAGGCGAGCGAGATCAGGATGACGTCGAGGATGACCTCGAAGATGCGACGCTTGTAGGAGAGGTGGAGCAGGAACGAGACGAGCGGCTTTTCGCGGGCCGCGGCCAGCTCCTTTTCGTCGTAGACGCGGACGCGCCCCAGATGGATGCCGAGGAAGGTGAGGACGATCGTGAACGTGGCGATCGAAACGATGCTCACGTCGATCGTCGCATGCCGCACGATCAGCGCCAGCACGCCGCCGCTGACCGCCAGCGAGTAGAGCATCCACACCGCGTGCTTCTCGCTGAGGCCGAGCGCCACCAGGCGGTGCGAGGTGTGATCGCGGCCGCCCTGCGATGCCGCGCGCCCGGCCATCTTGCGCATCAGCGTCACGAAAGTCGTGTCGAAGATCGGCACGAGGAGCACGAGCACGGGCACGGCCAGGACCGCCACGATGCTGCGCGACCGCCCGCCGCCGCCCCCTTGGCTCATGAGCGCCGTCGTGGCCAGAAAAAAGCCAACGAACATCGAGCCGCAGTCGCCCATGAAAATCGAGGCCGGGCTGTGGTTGTAGATCAGGAAGCCGAGCAGCGCGCCGGCGAATCCGGCCAGCATCAGCGCCTCGTTGAACTGCCCGTTGATCGCGAAGTTGATGCCGAGGAAGACGGCGGCGATCGCGGCGATGCCTGCCGAAAGGCCGTCCATGTTGTCCAGCATGTTCACGGCGTTGGTGATGCCGATCAGCCAGAACAGCGTGATCATCATGTTGATCGACGGCGAATTGGTCCACGGCAGCACCAGCCCGAAATACATGACCAGCGCGACGCCGATCAGTTGTCCGATCAGTTTCTGGTACGGCTTCACCTTGAGGAAGTCGTCGATCAGCCCCACCGCGAACAGCAGCGTGCTCGTGCCGAGGACCACCCAAACCTCGGTGGACCGCTGCACGAGGAAGGGGAGCGTGGCCATGACGGCCACGAAGATGGCGATGCCGCCCATCATCGCGGTCGGCCTGCGGTGCCAGCGGTCGTTGCGCGGCATGGCCACGGCGCCGAAGCGCCGCGCCAGCGCGCGGACGATCGGAGTCGCAGCCGCCGCAGCGGCAAACGCGATCAGACCGATAACCGGGGCTGCTACAGGGAACTGACTGAGCATGCGAGCGAGCGCACTAAGTTATTCGATGCAAGCCTGGATTGCAAGCGAGCGCAGCCGATTTTGCATGGGACGCAAAGGCCGGTTACGTTCCCTGGCGTCCCGAGTGGTACGCGATCACGCTCTTCAGGATCGTGTCCAGCGTCGTCTCCGGACGGAAGCCGATCAGCGCGTGGATCTTCGAGGTGTCCGGCACGCGGCGCGGCATGTCTTCGAATCCTTCCTCGTACGCTTCGCTGTAGGGGATGTGCACGATCTCGGAGTCGGAGCCCGTCAGCGTCTTGATGCGCTCGGCCAGCGCGTTCATCGATACCTCTTCGCTCGATCCGATGTTGTAAACCTCGCCGACCGAATCCGGATGATCCATCAACGCCACCAGCGCCTTGACGACGTCGTTGACGTAGCCGAAGCAACGCGTCTGCTCGCCGCTGCCGTAGACCGTGATCGGCCGTCCCGCCAGCGCCTGTTTGACGAAGGTGGGGATGACCATGCCGTACTGGCCGGTCTGGCGCGGACCGACGGTGTTGAAGAGGCGCACGACGGTCGTCGGCAGCTTCTTCTCGCGCCAGTAGGCGAGCGCGAGGAACTCGTCGATCGCTTTCGAGCAGGCGTAGCTCCAGCGCCCTTTCGTGGTCGCGCCCATGACCAGGTTGCCGTCCTCGCGGAACGGGACGTTCGTGCTCAGTCCATAAACCTCGGAGGTCGACGCGACCAGCACGCGCTTCTTCTTTTTGTTCGCCACGGCCAGCACGACCTCGGTGCCGCGCACGTTCGTCTCGATCGTCCGCACGGGACTCTCGACGATCAGCTTCACGCCGACGGCGGCGGCGAGATGCACGATGACGTCGCAGCCGTCGGCCAGCTCGGCCAGCAGCGGCATGTTCTGCACCGTGTCGATCGTGTAGTGAAAGCGCGGGTTCGCTTTCAGATGGGCGATGTTCTCGATGCTGCCCGTCGACAGGTCATCGATGACGAAAACTTCGTCGCCGCGTCCGAGGTAGGTGTCCGCGAGGTGCGATCCGATGAAGCCGGATCCTCCGGTGATCAGAACTCTCAATGTGTCTCCAGTGCGCGGTGTTTCAGCGCGGCGGCGGATTATACGGTGCCTTATTGACCGCGGCGACGCGCTCCTGCATTCCGGCGTCGACGTTGTCGAGATAGACCGGATTGAACCGCACTGCCAATGCCACGTCCGCGGTGGCGGCATCAAGCTTCCCCTGTTCGAGATAGGTCATGCCGCGGTCGAAATAGATTTCGGGCCGATGGTCGGCGGCCAGCGCCGCGGTGTAGTGCTCGATCGCGTCGTCCTTGTTTCCCAGGATGCGCTCGTTGACGGCGTAGAGGAGATGGTAGTCGACCGAGAGCCGGCAGGCGTTGGTGATGGTCTGCAGAAACGCGATGTTGTCGCGGGCGGCGAAGATGGCGCGGTCGCCGCCCGTCTCCAGCGCCGTTTGCGTGCGCGTCTGCACGAACTTCAGCACGTGATTGGCGTGCTCCGGCATGTACGAGTAGCGGTAGAACACGAATGCCGCGACGGCAGTGGCGGCGAGGCGGCAGACGAAGCGTGCGAAGGGATTACGCATCGGGACGGTCCCACGAGATTGCGATCGCGCCGAGCGTGAGAAACATCAATCGCGGCGCGGCCAGTTGCAACGGAAACTGCGCCATGGCGATGACGAAGAACGTCGCCGCCAGCGGCGCGCGAATGGCGTGGCCGACGGTCTGTTCGCGCGTGCGCGGCACCGGATTGCCGCGGCGCCGTCGCGACGGAATCGCCAGGTACGCCACCGCGGCGAAGAGCAGCGCATAGCCGGGCAGTCCCGTTTCCGCCGCCACCTGCAGATGATCGTTGTGCGTCTCGCCGAAATTCATCGGCCAGCCGCGCGTCCATGACGCCGGATAGCGTTTCTCCAGCGCCAGCCGCGTGAACATGAAGTGATATTTGAACGCGCCCGGCCCGACGCCGACGACCGGATTCGCGCGCAACATCTCGATCGCGCTCAGAAACGGCACGGCGCGCTCCGAGAAGAGCGTCGCGTAGTCGCGCTGGCGCGCCGCGGTGGCGAGCTTGGTGAAATTCGCGCGGATGCCGGTCGACGGACGCAGCGCCACGGCCGCGAAGATCATCAGCAGTACCGCCACGGCGATCGCCTGGCGCCACGGACGCAGCAGCGCGGCCACGATCGTTCCCGCCGCGAACGCGATCATGGCCGTACGCGTCTGACTCATGGCCACGCCGGTGAACAGCACCGCCGCCGCCGCGCCGTACATCGCGCGCTGCCAGCCGCGCACCGCCACCGCCGCGATCAGCGCCACCACCGCCGGTCCGGCCAGCAACGTGCCGACGTCGTTCGAATTGCCGAGGAGTCCGACGCTTTGACCGTGGCCGCTGATTTCCGGCGGGAAGACGAACGGATTCCAGATGCGCAACTCCTGCAGCGTCACCACCACCGCGTTCGCAAATCCGCCGGCGAAGACCGCGAAAAGCACCGGCATCGGCAGCGTCGGCGCGATCAAGCGCGTGGCGATGTACACCACCAGCGCCGCCGCCACCGTCACCAGGCTGCCCTCGCTGAGCGGACGATTCGACGATGTCAGCGTCGTCACCACGCACCACAGCGCGATCGCGCCGAGGAGGAACCACTCGCGGCGCGGCAGCGTTTTGAGAACGTCGCGCCAGCGCGTGTGCGCCGCGGTGGCCGCGAAGACGCCGGTCAGCGCCAGCGCGATCGCTTCGGCGCGGAAAGCCATCTCTTTCGGCAGGCGAAACGTATCCACCGCTCCGCCCGTGTAAAAGATGGGAATGAATACGATGCCGGCACCGAGCAGCGTCAGTGCGATGAGCCAGTACCACGCGCGATCGGCTCGTTCGCGCGCCGCGGACCGTCGTTCGCGCATGCGGCGCAGAGTAGCATGAGCATCCAGCGCGTCCGACCATGGTCTCTTCCTCTGCCATCGAGGCGATCCGCCGGTTCTCGGGTCCGGAGCTCTCCGCATTCGTCGCGGACAACGTCTCGTCGCTGCTCGAGGACGAAGCGCTGGCCGTCCTCGACAACGCGCATTGCACCGCCGCCGTCTGCGGCGCCCTGGCGCGCAATCCGCGCCTGACCGGGTTTTACGCCGTCCGTTTGCGTCTGGTGCAACACCGCGCCACGCCGTTGACGCACGCCGTCAAGCTGGTGCACTACCTCCACTGGCCCGACCTGTTGCGCGTGTCGGTCGACGTGACGGTGCGTCCGCAGGTGCGCCGCGCCATCGACACGCAACTTCTCACGCGGCTGCCCAAACTGTCCCTCGGCGAAAAAATCGCGGCCGCGAAACGCTGCAGTCCCGCGCTGATCAAGGAACTACTCTTCGATCCCGATGCGAACGTCTTTGCGGCACTGCTGAACAATCAGCTCGTCCGCGAAGAGGACCTTCTGCTCCTCGCCACATCCGACTCCGCCTCTGCCGAAAAACTCCGCCTCCTCGCGGCCGATCCGAAGTGGTCTTTCCGCTACGCCATCCGCCGCGCCCTGGTGGTGAATCCGTCCACGCCGCGCTCCGTCGCCGCGTCGCAGTTGCGCTTTCTTTCGCGCCGCGATCTGCGCACCATCCACGACGATCCGGCCACGTCGACGTACCTTCGGCGCTGCATCGAGCGCAACGAGCCGGCCCTTTTCCCGCGCGCGACGGAACGAATTGACTAAAATGCGCGCAAGCCGATGGCGGACCAGGAACCTCAGCCACAACCCTCGGAGCTCGCGTCGTTCGGCGAAGAGCTTCGGCGCGAGCGTGAAATCCGCGGCATCTCGCTGAAGGAAATCGCCGACGCCACGAAGATCAGCAAGCGTTTTCTCGAGGCCATCGAGCGCAACGATCACAAGACTCTGCCGGCGCCGGTCTTCACGCGCGGCTTCGTCCGCGAATACGCGCGCTACCTCGGACTGAACTCCGACGAGATGGTGAACCGCTACAACTTCGCCGCCGTCGGCGACGACCGCATCGAACAGTCGGCGCATCTCGAACGCCTCACCACGCCGCAAGCGCCGCCGCCCCCGCGCAAGAAGGCAGCGCCGAAAGGCATTCCGCCGCCGTACGCGCGCGTCGACCGCAACGTCTACATTCTCATCATCGTCGTCGTGGCGCTGGCCGGCGTCAGCTACTGGGCGCTCAAGCACCGCCGCGAAACGCGCGCGAACGAAGAACGGCTCGCCGCCGAGACGAAAGTCGCGCCGGTGACTGTCGCTCCGCCGCCTGCGCCCGTGCAGACCGCCAGCACGTCGACGCAGCCGCCGCCGGGCGTTCCCGCGAAACTGACCCTGAGCCTCGAGATCACGCAGACCTCGTGGATCACGCTCGAAGCCGACGGCGAGCGCCTCATCAACGATGAACTGCGCCGCGGTTTTCATCGCACGATGGAAGCGAAGGATGGATTCCGCTTCAAAACCATCGGCAACGCCGGCGGCGTGACGATGACGTTGAACGATGTTCCGATTCCGTCCCTCGGACACGACGGTCAGGTGCTGCACGACGTCGTCTTCGACCGCGCCGCACTTCAGAAACTGCAGACATCCCCGGCGCCCAATCAGCAATGAGCGACTTTCCCGCCGAGCTATCGGGCTCGGGAATCATCGAACGGATCGAATCGGGCCACTACCCGCGCGAAGTCGTCGAGACCATCGCCCGCGGTTTTCTCCCGCTCTCGCAGGACGACCTGATCCCCGTCCTCGCGTACCTGACGAACTCGCCGGACGAAGCGATCGCCGCGGCCGCGAAGGCGTCGCTGACCGATGTTCCGGCGCGCAGCATCCATTCGTTCGCCTCGAACGAGAACGCGCCGCCCGAGCATCTCGCGCTGCTGACGCGCGCCACGGACGATCCGTTCATCCTCGAGGCGCTCATCCGCAACCGTGCCGTTCCCGACGCGCTCGTCGCCGAAGTGGCCGCCGTCGCCGACGCCGCCGTGCAGGAGATCGTGGTCATCAATCAGGCCCGCATCCTGCGCGCGCCGGAAATCCTCGACGCGCTCCTCTCCAATCCGGCCGTCACCGCCGACGTTCGCCGCCGCGTCGCCGAAACGCGCGAGGAGTTTTTCGAGAAAAAAGCGCGCATCGCCGCGGCGGAACCGGTGGCCGCCGCCGAAGTTGCCGAAGCCGTCGAATCATCCGGCCAGGAAACCGGCGAGGACGAAAACGAGGCGATACTGACGTTGTCGGACGAACCGATCGCCGATCTCCTCGAAAAGGCAGGGACCGATTCGAACGATGCCCTTCCGCCCTCGCTCATGGAATCGGAAAAGACGGATGAGAAGAAGCTCTCGATCTTCGCGCAGATCCTGCTCATGTCCGTCTCCGACAAAGTCAAACTGGCCTTCAAAGGCGGTAAGACCGAGCGCATGATCCTGGTCCGCGATCACAACAAACTCGTCTGCAGCGCCGTCATGCGCAATCCGCGCATGAGCGAGCTCGAAGTCGAGTCGATCGCCGGCATGCGCAACATCGAGGAGGAGGCTCTGCGCCTCATCGCCATGAAACGCGAATGGGTGTCGAAGTACAACATCGCTGTGACATTGGCGCGCAATCCGAAGTGTCCGGTGGGGGTTGTCCTGCCGCTGATCAATCGATTAACCTTGCGCGACTTGAAGGGCTTGAAAGACGACAAGGGCGTGAGCGAAACGGTCCGTGGCATGGCCCGGAAGATGTACATCCAGCGCAGCCAGAAAGCCTGAATGAAGGTCAACTACTACGACGTGCTCGGAGTCGATCGCTCCGCCTCCGAGCCGGAGATCCGCGAGCGGTTCCGGAAGCTCGCGCGCGAGCAGCATCCCGACCGCTACACCGGATCGGACAAAGCGGAGTCGGAGCGCAAGTTCCAGACGCTCACCGAGGCCGTCAACGTGCTCACGAATCCGGCGCGACGGAAGCAGCACGATGCCGAAATCGCCTCGCCAACCGCCCGCGCGGCAGGCGGCGCGGTCGATTTCGCACAGATCGGGAAGGCGTATCTCGCAAAAGGTGTAAAAGCCTACCGCGATGGCGATTATCGTAGCGCCTACGAAAACTTCGACATGGCGGCCAAGCACAATCCGCAGGACGGCAAGGCCTTCCATTACCTCGCGCAGGCTGCGACGCGCATCCCGTCGCACGCGCGCCAGGCGGTGCAGGCCATCGAAACGGCCGTGCAGCGGGATCCGATGAATGCGGTCTATCTAAAGGATGCGGGGTTGATCTGCAAACGGGCCGGACTCACGGCAAAAGCTGAGAGATACCTCGATGAAGCGTTACAGTGGGACGCGGACAATATTGAAATCCGTACGGCACTCTCCGAGTTGCGGCAGCGCGCCGAGGTCAAAGAAGGCGGAAAGGGGTTTACCCTTTTCAAAAAGGGCTGAGTGGGAATGGACGTGAAGGCATACGGCCTCACCGATGTCGGACGGCAGCGTCAGCACAACGAGGACACGTTCCTCGTTGAGGACGAGGCGAAGCTCTTCCTCGTCGCCGACGGCATGGGCGGCCATGCCGCCGGCGAGATCGCCTCGCGCATCGCCGTCGACTCCATCACCGAGTTCATCGTCCATACGAAAGAGGACGACGGCACCTGGCCGCACGCCTACGACGAGCACTACACGCGCACGACGAACCGCCTGATGGCCGCGCTGCGCATGGCCAACACGCGCGTGCTCGAAGCGATGCGCAAGGACGCCAAGCTCCGCGGCATGGGCACGACCGTCGTCGCGGCCATGGCCGGCGACGGCAAGATTTCCGTCGCGCATGTCGGCGACTCGCGCGCCTACATGATCCGCAACGGAAAAATCTCGCGCATCACGAACGATCACTCCTGGGTCTACGAGCAGGTGCAGGCCGGCATGCTGACGGAAGCCGAGGCCGAGAAACACCCGCTCCGCAACGTGATCACGCGCGCCCTCGGCGGCGCGCTGTCGGTGAATCCCGACGCGTCGGAGATCGACAGCCGCCCCGGCGACGTCTACCTCCTCTGCTCCGACGGCCTCACTGGCATGGTTCCCGAAGAAGAGATCCTGAAGCTCGTCACGGAGAACGCCGACGATCTCGAAAAGGCCTGTCAGCAGTTGATCGACACAGCCAACGCGCGCGGCGGCCTGGACAACGTGACGGCGATTTTGGTGAAGACAACGTAACCATGCACGTTCGAATCGACTACTGCGGGGTTTGAAACTACCTCCCCCGAGCCTCCAGTCTGGCGGCTGAGATCAAACGAGAGTTCGGCATCGACAGCGAGATCGTCCGCGGCAGCGGCGGCATCTTCATCGTCACCGTCGACGGGAAAAAGATCTTCTCGAAAAAGGAAGAGGGACGGTTCCCCACCGAGCGCGAGATTCTCGATCAGTTGCACGGCTGACGGTGCACGTTGCTCTCGCATAAGTTGCTCGATCGCGGGCGAAGCCTGCGTAAGAACCGTAGCCCCCGGTTTCAACCGGGGGTTTTCAATGAGCGCGGATCTCGTGAGCCCGTTTTAACGGGCGAAAGAACGTTCTCGCGAAATTCTTTCGCCCGCTCAAGCGGGCTCACAAGTCGTACTGGTCTCGATTTCCCCCGGTTGAAACCGGGGGCTACGGTTCTTACGCCGGCTTCGCCGACGAAAGTGCTGCGGATCAAACGACACCGTCGATCAGCCGCGCCGATCGATCGTGGCGAGAAGCGGCCAGTGGTCGGACGGACCTCGCTCGATGACGCGAGCATCGCGGATCTGCCACGTCGGGTCGGTAAAGATGTAGTCGAGGCACTGCTTCGTCGCGCGGTGCGTGACGATTTTCTCGGCGACGCATGACGTCACGATGCTGCCGTCGTGAAACACGCGCAGTTCCTCGCTGGTCGGATTCGTATTGAAATCGCCCATCAACACGAACGGCAACTCCGACTTCGCCACCATCCTGGCCACGGCCCCGGCCTGCATCAGCCGCGTGCGCGATCCGAATCGCGCCCACGCCACGAGATGCGTGACGTACGCGATGAGCCGGATTCCGTCGACGTCGATGGTCGCTCCGAGCATCGACCGCGGTTCGCCCTTGCCCGGCAACGGGTCGATGCGCGTGTCGATGATCGTGCCGCGAGTCAGCACCGCGTTGCCGTATTCGCTGCTGCCTTTGCTCATCGCGCGGCCGAAGAAAAGCTGCATTCCGGTGAGCCGTTCCAGCTCGGCCGCCTGATCGCGGAAACGCGACTGCCACGTTCCGCGATGCAACTCCTGCACTCCGACGATGTCCGGCTTCACATCGCGAATCACCTCGGCGATGCGCTCGATGTGCCGCGCATTCAGCAGCGCGCTTTGGCCTTTGATGTTGTAGGTCATCACGCGCAGCGGCACGCCGGAAACGAAGCGAAAACAGTGCCGCGACTGACACAAGACTCTCCACTCCCTCCCGGTTACACTCCGCGCGTGCATCCGGAGATTCAGGAACTTCAGACCAAACTGAAGGAGATCCTTTACGACTGTGCGGTCGAAATCCGCGCCACGAAAGCCGCGCTCTACCTGCTCACGAACGATGCACGGTTCGAACTGATTACGGAGTACGGATTCCGCGGCGTCATCCGGCCGCTGGCCGATCGCACCGATCCGGTCGTCGATCGCTGCGGCCGCGGACGCACGCCGTTTTTCATCAACGGCTTGAATACCGAGCCGCGTTTTTCGCACGTGATGTTCGAGTCGGCCAGCGACCGCCTCCTCGCTGCGCCGCTCTATTTGCGCGGCAACCTGGTCGGATTCGTCGACATGCGCGACAAAGCGGGGAAGGCGCCGTTCGAGGCCGCCGATCTGCCGAAGGCGCAAAAAATCGTCGAGCGCATCGCCGAGCAGTTCGCGAACCGGAACGTCTTCAACCAGCGCTTCATCACGCTCTCCGAGGCGCCGCCAAAGGCCACGCTCGTTCCGCCGTCGATGTCGCCGTCCGAGGCGAGAGTGGCACCGATCGTCGATCCGGCGCCGCCGAAGAAACCTGCCGCCCCGGCCAAGCCGTCGCTTTGGGGAGCGGAGCGTTCCGCGCCGGCGAACGTGCCCGCGTTGTCGACGCTGATCATCGAAGCGCGCAGCAACGCCGACCGCATCGCCGTTCCCGAATCGCCCGACACGATCGGCGAAGCGGAGCTGGCCGTCATCCGCGACCTGCTCCGTTCGCTCCTGTTGATTCCGGGAGCCGTCGTGGCGTCGGTGTCGGCGTACGGCCACATGGGCGGCGTGCAGGAAGTCGCGGCGCGCTCGTCGCTGACGGACGAAGCGGTGAACGTGCTGCAGTCGAAACTGAATTTATGGCTGACGAAACGCGGTGAGGCCGGCGGCTTCGTGCGCACGAACATCAACCTGCCGTTCGGCGCGAAGGATGCGCAGATCACCGCCGCGCACATCCAGAAAGTCTTCACCGCGCCGATCACCGCCGGATCGTTGCGCGGGCTCTATCTGACCGTCGTTTTCGCGGCCACGCCGGACCGCGGCGCGCACGAGTTGCTGGCCGCCTTTCACAAGCAGTTGCAGACCGCCATCGAGTATTCGATGGAGCGCGGCACGCTGCAATCGACGCGCTCGCGCATCGCTGACGCTCTGGTTGAGCCGGACTTTACGAAGTATCCGGAGTTGCGCCGCCACACCGATTCGGTCACCGCGCGCGTGGAAGCGTTTACGCGATTCCTGTCGCTCTCGCCGGCGGATGCGGAGACGGCGCGCATCGTTGCCATCGTTCACGACGCCGGCATGCGCCTGCTCGAGTACGAGCGCCTCTATCGCAAGAAAGATCTGACCGCGGACGAGCTTTCGATCCTGAAAGAGCACGCCGTCGTCGGCGCTTCGATCGTCGAACCTCTCCTCGGCAACGAGATCGCGCGCGCGGTGCTTTGCCATCACGAGCGCTGGGACGGCCACGGCTATCCGAACGAAGTGCACGGAGCCGACATCCCGCTCGCCGCGCGCATTCTCCAGATCTGCGACGTCTACGAGACCATGATCGCCGCCGACAGTTACGCGCCGGCCGAGCCGCTGGAAGTCGCGGCGGCGAAGATCGCCCGCGCCGCCGGCACCCAGTTCGATCCCGATCTCGCGCAGAAATTCGTCGACATGCTGCGCGCGCGTTAGACTCCGCGCCGATGAAGATCGATCGCGACGAAGCGAAGCGCATCGCAACGCTGGCGCATCTGGAGTTCGACGATCCGGCGCTCGAACGGATGGCCGGCGAGATGACGAAGATTCTTTCGTACATCGATCAGCTCCGCGAAGTCGACGTGGCCGGATTCGAGTGGACCGATCCCGCGGACGCGACGCCGTTGCGCGACGACGTACCGCGTACGCCGGTCGACCGCGATGCGGTCGCTGCAAATGCGCCGTCGTTCAGCGACGACGGCCACTTCATCGTTCCGAAGGTGATCGGTGACTGATCTTCTGAACCTGCCGTGGCACGAAGCGCGCGATCAGGCCAGCGGCAAGGAGCTGGCCGCCGCGTCGATCGAGGCGATCGATCGCCTCAATCCGAAGCTGAACGCATTTCTTCACGTCGGCCGCGACCTCGGCGAAGGAATGCCGGTGGCGGTGAAGGACAACATCGTCACGACCGACATGCCGACGACGTGTGCGTCGCGAATCCTGAGCAATTTCACATCGCCGTTCGACGCAACGGCGGTGGCGCGTCTGCGCAGCGGCGGTTGCAGCATCGCCGGCAAAACGAATCTCGACGAATTTGCCATGGGCTCGTCGACCGAGCACTCGGCATTCGGGCCGGCGCGCAATCCGTGGGATCCCTCGCGCGTTCCCGGCGGCTCATCCGGCGGTTCGGCAGTGGCCGTCGCCGCGCGCATGGTTCCCGCGGCGCTCGGGTCGGAGACCGGCGGCTCGGTGCGCCAGCCGGCCGCGCTCTGCGGCGTGGTCGGACTCAAGCCGACCTACGGCCGCATCAGCCGCAATGGTCTGGTGGCGTTCGGATCGAGCGTCGACCAGATCGGCATCATCACCAAGACGGTCCGCGAATGCGCCAACCTCCTCGGCATGATCGCCGGACACGATCCGCTCGACTCGACCTCGGCCACGAACGCCGTCGACGATTACGCCGCCGATCTCGACGGCGGCGTTCGCGGCCTTCGCTTCGGCGTCGTCCGCGAAGCGGTGGGGCAGCTGGAAGGAGAAGTCCGCGCGAATTTCGACGATGCGCTGGCCGTCCTTCGCGGCGGCGGCGCGGTCATCGAAGAGGTCAGCGTTCCGTCGATCGGTTACGCCATCGCCATCTACTACATCGTCGCTAATGCCGAGGCCAGCGCGAACCTGTCGCGGTTCGACGGGATCCGTTACGGGCATCGCAGCGATCGCGCAAAGTCGCTGCGCGAGGTTTACTTCGAGTCGCGCGGTGAAGGTTTTGGAGACGAAGTGAAGCGCCGCATCATGCTCGGCACCTTCGCGCTGTCCTCCGGCTATTACGATGCCTACTACGGCCGCGCGCAGGCCGTGCGCGCCAAACTGCGCGACGATTTCAACAACGCATTCGCGCGCTTCGACTATCTGTTGACTCCGACCACGCCGGAAGTCGCGTTTCCAATCGGCGCGAAAACGGACGATCCGCTGGCGATGTATCTCTCCGACATTTTCACCGCCCCCGCGAACCTCGTCGGCATCCCAGCCATCGCCGTCCCCTCGGGATTTTCACGCGAGCACCTGCCGCTCTCGCTGCAGATCATGGCCCCGCACTTCGCCGAACGCGCCCTGTTCCGCGCCGCGAATTTCTTCGAACGCGAAACCAACTACTGGCGCGAAGCGCCGGTTTAGACACGAAGGGATTCTCTTTGTGTCCTTTGTACTACTACCCCATAGATTCTGCGTGCGCCGCGAAGATTTTCTTTTGATGGTTCCCGCGTGTTCGTTCCATCGAGAGTCCTTCTCCCCCGGCGTCTTTTTGCCGGGGGAGAAGGTGCCGAAGGCGGATGAGGGGGCAGAGCTTGCGCGACCTGCGGTTTCAGGCGGCGCCCCTCACCCGCACTCCGCTTCGCTGCGTGTCTCCCTCTCCCCGGAAGAAACTCGGGGAGAGGGACTCTCGACCGGAAAGATGCTTTTGGTTGCGGCTATGCCGCGCTGTGTCTCTGTGGTGAAAACGCTTTTAGAACCTACGGCGCATTGAAAATCCCATCGTCCACCGCCACATTCGTGCGGATCGCGGTGATGGTCCTCGTGGTCGTGTCGTACGACGCCACGTCGGAGGATCGGATCAGGAACGGCAGCTTCACGCCGCCGACGTCGCGGTAGTCGTCGAAATCGACCTGCTCCGACAGCGGCGCGATCATCGTCTGCGTCGTGGTGCGCCGGCGCAGCAGCAGTCCCGTCTGAACGTCGAAAAAATACGTTCGCGTCGTATCGGCATTGTCGACGACGTCGACCGCGTACGCATCGCGATCGCCCGCCTTTTCGATGCGCGGATTGCGCAGGCGCGAGACGTCGTCGGTGAATTTGATCGCGGCGAAGTTCGCGGCATTGCTTCGCAACGAAGCGACGGTCTCGGCGGGCAGCGTCGTCAGCTTGCCGCCGCTCAGCACCCATGCCGAATTGCCGGCTAAAGCCTGCTTCGCCACTCCCTTTTCTGTGGTCGCGGTGATCAGCATTCGGTCGGGCGGCTCGATCACGATATCGACCGTCGCCGGACCGGCGGCACGATCGACGGCGGCGTTCATCACGATCGTGCGGACGTTCGCAGCGGCCTCGCCACCGATCGCGGACCGGTACCGCGCCACGATCTCCGCCGGCGACGGTACCGGCCGCGCCACGATGGCAGCGCGTTCTTTGACGAAATCGTGCGGCGGAAGCGGCGCGAGCGTCTCGACCTGCAGTTTGCCGCGGTGGCATGAATAGCAGGTCAGTTTGCGGCTGCCGTCGAAGTGCTCCTTGTTGATCGCCAGCACCATGCGGATCATGCGCAGGCCGGCCGCTTTCGGCGGCTTCTCATCGCTCGCCCACTCCCATTTGTCGCCCGTCTTGACGTGGCAATAGTCGCAGTGGACGCCGAGGGAATCGCTAATGAAATTCATGGCCAGGAAAAGCTGCGACTCCGGCAGCCCCTGAAGGGCTTTGATGTTTTTCCGCGTCCCCTCGACCGGCTGGTCGGCGAATGCTGCGGCGGCGATGAGCAGAGCGACGGCAGCGATGGTGACGCGCATCAATCCTCCCGCTGAAAGACCGCGTGGTAATGACCGCGTTCCGTGTCGCCGTCGACGATGAAGTGTCCGCCGGAAATCCAGGCCGCGACGGTTTCGCTGTGCGCGCCCGGTCCTTTCCGCCAGATCGTGAGCCGGCCGTCGTGCCACGTGGCGCGGCCATCCGCGTGCTGCACCCCTTCCATCGGCCGCCACTTTCCATCCGTGATCACGCTCCACGCGTGATCTTCGGCGCGGCCTCGGGCGACGCGATGCTGGCGGACGCGCACTCCGCGCGCATCCTGAACGACCGACTGCGTGAAGGCGTCGTACGAAGACGGCACCACCATGTGCAGATCGCTCTCGGCGGCGACGAGCGACCAGTTGCCGTCGAGCCGCGGTCCGGCGATGGCGGGCGCGATCGACGTCCGCGAGCATGCCGCGAAAAGCGCCGGCGGCAGGATGGCGATGGCAATGATGGCGGCGATCGAAATGGCCTGGCTTCGCGGGGAGGGATTTCGCAGCAGCGACACGCGGCGTTCGATCGACGTCGACGACATGCCGAGGACGAGATCGCGCGGCGCGGTCATGGAAGCGATACGAACCAGCGCCGCCGCATACGCGCGCGGCGAGGATTGGCCGGCCGCTTCCTCGTCGCAGGCGAGCTCGCGCAATTCGGCGATCTCACGGCGAAGGAAGAACGCGGCTGGATGGAACCAGAGCGGAAGCGCCATCAATTGCAGAAACGCGTTCACCGCGAAGTCGCGGCGGCGTACGTGCGCGCGCTCATGGGCGATCGCGGCATCGAGCAAGTCGCTCATGACGAGCAGGCGCGGGATCAGGATCGTCGCGCCGATGGTGACGGGTGACGCGATGTCGTCAGAGATCCGGATTCCATCCGTGAAGGGCTGCGAAGTTGCCAGCAGATGCCGCGTCCGGCGTGCGGCGGCGAGCAGCCGCGCGGCTGCCAGCAGCAAGCCGATGGCGTACACGATGGCGACGATTTCCGCGGAGCGGAGATTCAGTGAAGGCCGTATCGGAGACAGCGGCTCGTGCTGGATGGCGATGGTCGCAGCCGTCCCGGCGGACGTCGATGTCATGCGAGTCGTGCCTGGCGCGGGTCGCGGAATGAGCGTCATCGCCGGCGCGGCCACCGCGGCAATCAACGTCAACGCGAGGAGCGGGAAGCGCAACCGCGCCGGCGCGCGGCGCAGCAGCCGGGCCGCGCCGATTCCGATGATCGCGATCGCGGCGGATTGCCACGCGGCGTTGACGACGAACGTCACCACTGCTTCAGCGACGCGATCCATTGCTCTCCTCCTCGACCAGCTTCTGCAGCCGCCGCAGCGTCGCGGGCGTCAGTTGTTTCGTTTCCACGAGGCTCATGACCAACGCCTCGGCCGAGCCTCCGAAGATGCGCTGCACGACGTCGCGCAGCGTCGCCCCGAGCGCTTTTTCGCGCGAGACGGCGGCGCGGTAGCGGTAGGCGCGATCGACGAGCGTGCGGCTCGCCTTTCCTTTCCGCACCAGGACGTTGAGCATCGTCTGCACGCTCGTGTACGCGAGCTTGCCGCCCAGCCGCTGCTGCGCCTCGGACACCGAGGCCGGGCCGTCGTCCCACAACACCTTCATGATCTCGAGCTCGACGGGCGTGAGTTGATCGTGGCGTTTACGTCGCGGCATCGCATCTCCTAAAGTGTTAGGAGTTACGATCGGTCCGTAGCCGGCGATTGTCAACTAAAACTTTAGGAGATGCTCAAGCGTGGTGTAGGCGTCCCGCCTGCATCCGCCGTGGCGTCTCGCCCGGCGGATGCAGCCGAGACGGCCGCACTACGCTTCCTCACCGCACCGCGCGTCCGCGCGAGTCGAAGGTCACGAACCTGCCGGCGATCTGGCGTTGACCGCCGCTCTGCTTTTCGTAGGCGACGAGGAACCAACCGTCAGCGATCGAAACGACGGACGGATCGCGTTCGTCGGCCGAGGACGTGGCGATCGTCAGCGGAGTGACGTTGCCGGCGTGATCGACAGCGGCACCGGCGATGTCATGCGTACCGTCGCCCTTTGCCGTCCGCCAGACCACGACGTAGCGTTGGCTGTCGCTGGCGATGTCAGGACGCGTGGCACCGGCGTCCCCACCGAAGCTGCCGATGACGTTGAGTTGATTCGTGGCGGCAACAAAATCGGTGAATGACGGCGGCGAAACCCGGCTCATTGCGACGACTCCGTCCTTCCCGCGTTCGCCGTAGAGCCAGACGATGGCCACGTCGCGTCCGTTGTTGCCGATCGCCGGCGCGGCATCGCTGTCGAAAGCGAAATCCTTCGCGACGCTGAGGCGATAGAGCGAGGTGAACTGCAGTGTGGAAGTCGACTTGTGCGTCAATGGGCAGGCGCAGAACCAGCGAGGGATGCTGCACTGGAGCGGGCACAGATCCGGGCCGGGAACATGACCGAGAGCAACGATCTGGGGAAAATCGGTGGCGACCGTCATGTCCGTCGCGTTGATTCCGGCGTTGAGCGTCACGTCGAGCGATCCATCGTCGCGGAGCTCCCATGCCGAGGCGCCGGCGGAGATCCAGGTCGTCTTGCCGGAGCGCACGATCGCCGGCGCGGAAGGCAGGTTCTGGATTGATGTCAGCACCGCGGGCGTGGACGGCTTCAGGTCGCGATCGAGCCGGCAGTACACCGCGCGCGTCACCGGCGGCGAGCTCGAAACGATTTCGAGCCAGGCAAGCGTGAAGCCGTCGCCGCGCGGTGCGGCGGCGATGGAAGGGGAGACGACGTAGACAAGCTCGGAGGAAGCGGTCGGAATGATCTGCACCTGACCGGTGAAGTGCGCGGTGGCGTCGAGGCGAACGACGGAGATCCGGTCGCCGTTGGAGCCGGGCATCAGCCACGCGATAGCGACGCCGGTTCGATCTTTCGCCAGCGCGACGGCCGGCGCCGGCAGAAACGAGCTCACGTTCGTGAACGGAATCGGCCCTGACGAGATCTCGGCGCTGACCGTCTGGCCGGACGCATGGACTGTCTGGAGCAGGAGAGCGGCGAAGAGCAGCTTGCGCATGATGTGAATACGGTTTCGATGCGATCAACGTCGCGGAGAGCACATTCGTCTGTGATCAGCGGATCAGCGGACGGCCCGCGTGCGATTCTCGAATGTCACGAAGCGTCCGGCGATGCGGCGCTCGCCGTTACTCAGTTTGTCGTAGGCGACGAGAAATCGGCCATTGCCGATGGCGACGACGGAGGGGTCGCGTTCATCGTCTGGCGAGGTGGCGATCGAGAACGGAATGACGGTCCCGGCTCGATCGATCGACGCTCCGGCGATGTCATGCGAACCGTTCGCCGTCGCTGTACGCCAGACCACGACATAACGTTCGCCGTCGCTGGCGATATCGGGGCGGGTAGGGCCGGAATCAGGTCCAACGCTGCCGATGACGAGAAACGCGGGGATGACTCGCGCGAAATCGATGAACCTGGCCGGATCCAGATGAGCCGCGGCGACCCACCCTCCCTTCGCTTCGTCCCCGACGAACCAGGAGGCGAGGACGTCGCGGCCGTCGCTCCGGATGGCAGGAACGGACTGGCTGTCGAACCTGAACGTGTACGAGGTCACGATGTCGTAAAGCGACACGAATTGAATCTCGTAGGTGGAGGAATACAGCCTGCAGCTTTCGGTGCAGGTCCAGCCGGCTTCCCGGCTGCTGTTGGTGCAACCAGACTGCGCCGCATTGCAGATGAAGCTCGCGTTCCTGACCGTGTTGCTGGAAATCATCTGGGGAAAGTCGTTTGCGACGGCCATGTCGGTGGCGGCAACACCGGCATACAAGGGGGAATCGAGCGAGCCGTCGCTGCGGATGCGCCAGGCCATTCTGTCTTCCGTGATCCAGGTCGTGGTCTTCCCTGATCGGGCGATCGGCGGGGAGCTGACCGGCGGTGCCAGTGGCAGCAGCGCAGGCGCGGAGGGGTTCAATGCGGAGTCGAGGCGGCAGAAGGCGCCTTCCTTCAGCGCCACGTTCACGAGATGAAGTTGCACCCACGTCAGGATGAACCCGTCACCACCGGGAGCCGCGGCCAGCGAGGGAGCAGCACCTGCGACGGGATCGGCCGATGATGTTGCCTGGATGCTGCGAACCGGACCGGTGAAGTGTCCGGTGGCATCGAGGCGAACGACGGAGATTCGGCCGTCGCCCGCCCAGGCGATCGCCACTCCTGTTCGATCCCGAGCCATGGCGATGGCAGGAACGGCGAACGAAGTCGAGAGTGCCGCCGGCAACGGATCCGACGAAATCTCGGCACTGACGGTCTGGCCGAATGCATTCACTGCCTGGAACAGGAGAACGGCGAAGAGCAGCTTGCGCATGAATATCAATACGGTTTCGATCGAGCCAGCGTCGGGGAAAAGCGTAGTGCGGGCGTCCCCGCCTGCGTCCGCTGTGGCGTCTCGCCCGGCGGTGGTTTCTTGAATCATCGCCGATTCGGAAATTGAATCCCAGAAACTCCGTCGGGCGGGACGCCGCGTCGGATGCAGGCGAGACGCCCGCACTACGCCTCTCTCTGCTACACTTTCCCTCGTGCGTAAGTGGTGGGTGGGCCTCCTCGGAGTGCTTCTTCCGGCGGCAGTTCTGGCCGCCTCTCCTTTTAAAACCATTACGCCCGAGTTGCGCGCGTCGCTGACGAGCGATTACACCATCGAGGTCGTCGTCACGCCGCATGAAGGTGATGCGTGGAGCCGGCTGGCCAAGCGCGTCACCGGCGACGGCGATCGCTGGAACGAGATCGCCGCGTTCAATCACGCTGGCGGCAACCTCACCACCGAGCAGCACGTCCGCATTCCATTCAACCTCCTCCGTCCCAATCTGCAGCGCGACGTTGCCGCGGCGCTTTTTCCGAACGACAGCGATACGGCCGGCGGACATCGTCATGTCGTGGTCGGCAGCAGCGGCATCGAAGGCGAATCGCTCTGGAACATCGCCGAGTGGTTTACCGGCCGCGGCGAGAACTACGCCGCGATCCGCGCCGCGAATCCGTCGCAGGGACTCTCGACCCGCAAAGGTGACGTGATCCTCATCCCGAAGGAGTTGCTCGCTTCGGCATTCCGCCGCGGCGAAAGGGAGGAACGTAATGCACCGAAGACAGCCGAGGTTCGGAAATCGGAGGACGATCCGGAAGAGCGTGCGGGCGCGGATGGTCATGCTGCGCCAGCGTCGCTACCGGAAGCAGTGGCCGTTTCCAGCCAGCCGTCGCTGACGTACGACCGCACCTCCGCCGAACCGTTTGCCGTCTATCGGCTGCAAAAAGGGGAGGCGCTGTATTCGTCGGTGGCGATTCGATTCACGGGCCGCGTCTATTCGAAAGACGTCGGCGATGTGCTCGATCGCATCGTCAAATTCAATGCGATCGACGACGTCGCTCGGATTCCGATCGGCTATCGCGTGAAGATTCCGATGTCGTTGCTGCTGCCCGAGTATCTGCCCGCCGACGATCCTGCAAGAGTCGCGAACGAAGAGGCCAAGCGCGCCAGCGCGAAGCTGGCCGTGCGTCCGCGCGCGAAAGGACTGGCCGGCGTGCGCGTCATCCTCGATGCCGGCCACGGCGGACGCGACGTCGGCGCCACGTACGACGACGTATGGGAATCGAACTATGTCTACGACGTGATGTGCCGCCTCAAGCGCATCCTGGAAAAAAAGTCGGGTGCGACGGTCGCGGCGACGACGAAGTCGAAGCAGGGCGGCTACGACGTTCCGGATGACGACGAGCTCGAAGAAGCGACGGACCACATCGTGCTGACGTCGCCGAAGTACGTGATCGGCGATCCGGCCGTCGGCGTCAATCTGCGCTGGTATCTCGCCAACTCCATCTTCCGCCACGCCATGAAGGCGAGCGTGGCGCGCGAGAAAGTGGTCTTCCTCTCCATTCACGCCGACTCGCTCCATCCGTCGCTGCGCGGCGCGATGGCGTACATCCCTGGCCAGCGTTACGTGACCGGGTCGTACGAGAAGAGCGAGCAGGTTTACCTCGCGCGCGCCGAGGTACGCGAGAGCCCGGTGGTGAAACATTCGGATAAGGAATCGTTAACCGCCGAGGGGCTGTCGCGCGATCTGGCCGAATCGATCATCGATGCATTCGATGAGGACGGACTCAAGGTCCATCCGTTCAATCCCGTTCGCGACAACGTGGTCCGCAACGGACGCGAGTGGGTGCCGGCGGTGATCCGCTACAACCTCATCCCCACCCGTCTCCTCCTCGAGATCTGCAACCTCGGCAACGACAAAGACCGCGCGCTGATCAAGACGAAGAAGTACCGCCAGCGCGTGGCCGAGGCGATTTACCAGGGGCTCGTGAATTACTACAACGATCGCGAAGATAACGTGCAGCGCACCGCGCCGTCGATCGCCAGCGGACGGTAGCGCAGCGCCGCTGCAAAACCACGCTCGTGCCGGTCATATAATCGCCGCCGCTTATGCCTCGCTCTTTTGAAGGGGATCACAACGCTGAAGGTTTGCGCTTCGCGGTGATCGCCAGCCGCTTCAACGACGAGATCGTCGACGGACTCCTCCGCGGCGCGCTCGATTGCCTGATTCGTCACGGCGCCGCCGATGATGCGGTTTCGGTCTACCGCGTTCCCGGCGCGTTCGAGATTCCGACGCTGGCCGCGAAACTCATCGACGTCGACGACGTCGACGCGATCATCACCCTCGGCTGTCTTCTTCGCGGCGACACGCCGCACTTCGACTTCATCTCCGCGCAGGTCACCAACGATCTCTCTCGCGTCGCCACCGAGGCCAAGTTCCCGATCGCGTTCGGCGTCATCACGTGCAACACACGCGAGCAGGCCATCGAGCGATCGTCGCCGGGGAGCGGCAATAAGGGGTGGGAAGCGGCGCTGGCGGCGATCGAGATGGCCAATCTGTGGCGCGCGCTTCGCAGCGAGGAAAACTTCTAGATGGGAGCGCGCCGAAAAGCCCGGGAGCTGGCCGTGCAGATGTTGTATCAGTACGACCTCTCCGGCAACGCGCCGGACATGATCATCGACACGTTCGACGATCTGCAGAAGTCGAAGCCGAACACGCGCGAGTTCGCCGCGAAAATTTTTCGCGGCACCGTCGATCACCTTTCCGACATCGACGGCATGATCCAGGCGCAGGCGGACAACTGGCGTCTGTCGCGGATGGCCGTCGTCGACCGCAACATCATCCGGCTGTCGGTCTACGAATTTCTGCACGAGAGCGAGACGCCGAAGCTGGTCGTGATCGACGAAGCGATCGAGATCGCCAAGAAGTTCGGCAACGATAAATCGTCGCAGTTCATCAACGGCATCCTCGACGGTATTTTGAAACGCTACAATCTCGCCACGTGAGTCTTCTCGGCCGTCTCGAAGATCTATCCCTTACCGACATCGTTCAGATCGTCCACCTGAGCCGGCGCACCGGCGTGCTGGAGATCGTCGACGATCGCGGACGGCATACGGTGATGTTCCGCCAGGGGCTGGTCGTCAACGCGTCGTCGCCGGAGCATCCCGATCTCCTGTCGTTTCTCGTCGCGCGCGGCTCCGTCCCCGAGGCCGCCGCGCCCGGACTTCGGCAGATGGAGGAGAGCGGCATTCCCCTCGGCACTGCGGCCGTGGACATGAACCTCATCTCCGCCGCCGATCTTGCTACTGCCATTCACGAGCGCGTGGTCGGTGTCGTCGCACCGTTGCTGCAGAGCCGCGAAGGGGAGTTCAACTTCATCCTCAGCGATCACGTCGGCCCGATCGACGTCGAATACGACGCCGACGCGATTTTCAAGGACGGCGGGTTTGCGCCGCAGAAGATCGTCGGCGCCGCGGATGGCGAAAAGCTCAAGCCGCTGCGCGGTCTCGAGGAGTCGCTGAAAGTGGGGAAGGCGCTCCTCCGCTCCGCCTCCGCCGCAACCGACACGCCCGCGCCGACGCTCGACCTCGGCCTCGGGCAGCCGAAAGAGCCGGAGCTGACGCTCGTTCCCGACGACAACATCCTGCCGTTTCCGACACCCGAAGAGCGCGAGGAGCAGGAGCAGACGTTCACGCCGGTTCCGGATGACGAGCCGTTCCCGAATATTGAAGAACCCGCTCCACCGGCGCAGCCGCAACCGCAACCTGCGCCGAAGCCGCGAGCGTCGGCCAGCCAGTTCAAAGTGGCTGGCGGGTTGATCGAAGTCGAATCGCCCGACGCCACCTATCGCAACGTCGTCCTCTTCGAGCGCAACCCACTGATCCGCGTCGCGGCGCGGCGCGCGTTCGGCCGCAATCGCGTGAAGATCGCGCAGTTCGGGACCATCGACGATGCCCGCGTCGCGATCGGCGACTACGTTCGCGCCAACACCTTCTTCGTCACGTTCCTCGAGCTGACCGACAATTCCGACGTGCTGCTGCAGCAGCTGAAGCGGAAGAATCCGCGGCTGCCGGTGGTGATGATCGACGCCGAGGCCGATCTCCGGCGCCGTCACGATCTGCTGCGGCGCGGCGCCGATCTCTATCTGACCAAACCTTCACCCGCGCGGCTGCAGCCCGGATTGGCCGAGGAGGAGTTGAGTCTCTTCGCCGACGAGATGGTGCTCTTCGCCGAGCGCGCGTTCCAGCAGTGGGAACGCTACACGGGCGGACTCGATCCCGACGCCGGCCGGCGTTTTTACGAGACGGCGGAAAAAGAGAACGTCGATCGCAGCTTCGGTTTGCTCAAGCAACTGATCAATGAATTATCGAATCCGAACGACATCGGCGAAGTGTCCGCGACGATCCTGCGGCTTTCGGCGGAGTACCTCGACCGAGGGGCGCTTTTCGTGGCCGGTGACGACGAGTTCACCGGCATCTCCGGATTCGGCGCCGCGGACATGCCGAGTCGCGTGAAGTCGTTGCGCATCCCTCGCGCAGAGCCGTCTATTCTTGGCGACGTGGCGACGTCGGGCGAGGCGCATCGCGGCAAGATGCGGCGCACGGCGGCCAACGTTCAGCTCATCGATCAACTCGGCGGAGCGCTGCCGACCGAGGTCGTTGCGCTGCCTATCATGCACGCGAAGCGGACGATTGGTATTCTGTACGGCGACAACGCCGCACATCGCGCTCCGATCGACACCATGACAGGACTCGAGATTTTCCTCAGCCAGGCCGGCTACGCGTTCGGCAACGCGGTCTTCGCGGCCGAGAAGGCCCGACATTGAAAGTCCTGGTCGTCGAAGACTCGAGCTCGATGCGCGCTTACCTGACCACGATCATCGAGGGCGGCACGGAGTCGTACGATCTCGAGATCGTCGAGGCCGCCAGCGGTTTCGAAGCGCTCAAAACGCTGCCCCACCACAAGTTCGACGCCATCCTCACCGACATCAACATGCCCGACATCAACGGCCTGGAGCTGGTGTCGTTCCTCAAGAATCACCCCGTCCACCGCTCGATCCCGATCATGGTGATCTCAACCGAATCGCGTGAAGAAGACCGCAAACGCGCCGCCGCGTTGGGCGCCGAGGAGTACCTCGTCAAGCCCTTCCAGGCCGGCGAACTGATCGAGAAACTGCGGCGGCTGTTGAAGGTCGCGTAGGCGGCCCTCGGCGCTACAATGCCGGAATGACGTCGATCATCGATGAGAGCGCGATCGCCGAGGCGCTTCGTCTCGGCGAGCCCGGCGAAGCGATCAAGCGCCTGCTGAGATTTCAGGGTCTCGGTATCTGGCACGGCGATCTCTCCGAAATGCGCGGTGATGTGCCGCGAACTCCGGCCCCGTTGGAGCCTGCTCCTCCCACCGACGAGGCGAAGGAAATGATGCGTCACATGAAGATGGAGCGACGCCTTCGTAAGGCGTTAGATCGTCTGTCGCCGGAGCATCGGGAAGCGCTGCGTCTCCGCTACTTAGAAACCCTCCCGATCGAGGAGATTGCGACAAGGATGAGTATTTCCCACTCTTCCGCCGAGCAGCTCGTTCGTGAAGCGTTGCAACGCACGAAAGCGATCTATGTCGAAACATGGGATGGACGTGACGACCTGTGATCGTGGTTGATTCGAGCGTCTGGATTACCGCATTCAGCAAACGTCCTCCTTTCCGGATCGAGAAGTTGGTTGGACGCGACGAGGTCGTCACCTGCCTGCCGATCATTCAGGAGGTGTTGCAGGGCATTGATGACGACTACATTTTCGAAGATATTCGCGACCTTCTGTACGACCTGCGTGCGATCGATGATCCAATGACGGGCGAACTTTTCCACGAGGCCATTCTGCTTTTCCGAGAGGCTCGTAAAAAGGGCGTGACGGTCCGCTCGTCGGTCGACTGCCTGATCGCTGCCTCCGCGATTCGCCACGGTGCGACCGTTCTTCACCGCGATCGCGACTTCGATCATCTGGCGAGAGTCACGGCACTCAAAAGCCGCCGCGTTTGAGCCCTCGATCAAGGTATGGTGGCCGAGCCTTGGGCAACCAACGCGCCGGGCCGTGCCCGGGGGAATGAATCTCTTGACCGCTCCTGTTCGGCAGTGTTACCGTTTCACCCCCTTCCGCGGGGAAGGTGTGTGGTTGTCTTTGAATGACGTTCGGCGCTGAGCAGTTCTCACCCGCGCCGCCGGTCCTCCGAAGATCGAATCTCAAGTCTTTCGTGGTGTGTTCAGGAGAGTCATGCGTACGTATTTTCCCAAACAGGGCGACATCGAGCCGAAATGGTTCATCATCGACGCCGAAGGCAAAGTCCTCGGCCGGATTTCGACTGAAATCGCCCGGATCATTTCCGGCAAGAGTAAGCCGACCTACACCCCCTTCCTCGACACTGGCGATCACGTCATCGTGATCAACGCCGAGAAGATCCTCCTGACGGGCAAGAAGGAGACGGACAAGATTTACCGTCACCACTCGCTCTATCCGGGCGGCCTCAGCGAGAAGGCGGCGCGCTTCGTTCGCGCCGACAAGCCGGAGTCGATGATCGAGCGCGCCGTCCTCGGCATGCTGCCGAAGAACAAGCTCGGCCGGAAGATGATCAAAAAGCTGAAGGTCTACCGCGGTACCACTCACCCCCACGACGCTCAGAAGCCTGAGCGGCTCGAAGTCGCTTAACGCAGGCAGGAGGATTCATTGGCTCTGGTTGAATACTACGGAACGGGACGCCGCAAGACGTCTACCGCACGCGTCCACATCCGGCAGGGCAGCGGCGCGATCACGGTCAATCACCGCTCGCTCGACGAGTACTTCGGCAACGACGTGCTGAAGATGATCATCAAGCAGCCGCTTTCGCTGACGGAGACGGCCGACAAGTTCGACATCGTCGTCACGGTCGACGGCGGCGGCCCGAGCGGCCAGGCGGGCGCGATCCGTCACGGCATCTCGCGCGCGCTGCAGATCTACAACACCGAGCTGCGCAAGCGCCTGAAGAAGGCCGGCCTGCTCACCCGCGACCCGAGAATGAAGGAGCGCAAGAAGTACGGCCAGAAAGGCGCGCGCGCCCGCTTCCAGTTCTCCAAGCGCTAGTTCCGATGTACCGGCTTCCCCGATTTTGATTTTTTTGAAGACAGGAGCGGCCTTCGCTCCTGTCTTTTTTGTCTCACGCAGTCCAACTCAAACGTCACCGCGAAAAGGAGGGTTTGCTTGGCAGTCTCTATTACGATGAAAGAGCTTTTGGAAGCTGGCGTTCACTTCGGTCATCAGACCAAGCGCTGGAATCCCAAGATGAAGAAGTACATCTTCGGGAAGCGCAATGGGATCTACATCATTGACCTGCAGAAGACGCTCAAGCTCTTTAAGGAAGCTTCCGCGTTCATCTCGGACCTCGCGTCCCAGGGAAAACGCATTCTGTTCGTAGGCACGAAGCGCCAGGCGCAGGATGCCATTCTCGAGGAGGCCAACCGCTGCGGCATGTTCTACGTGAACAACCGCTGGCTGGGCGGCACTCTCACGAACTTCACCACCGTCCGCAAGTCGATCGAGCGCCTCAAGGAAATCGAGACGATCATCGGCGACACCGAGAAAGACATGTCGAAGAAGGAGCGCGCCGCCCTCGACCGCGAGCGCGAGAAGCTCCTCAAGAATCTCATCGGCATCCGCGAGATGGACGGCCTTCCGGACGCGCTCTTCGTGATCGATCCGAAGAAGGAGTACATCGCCATCCAGGAAGCGAAGAAGCTCGGCATCCCGGTCGTGGCCATCGTCGACACGAACTGCGATCCGGAAGACATCGACTACGTGATCCCCGGCAACGATGACGCCATCCGCGCCATCCGCCTCTTCACGCAGAAGATCGCCGACGGCGTGCTCGAAGGCTACAACCTGGCCGAGGAGAAGTTCATCGGCGTCGAGGACAAGGGCGAAGTCGAGCCCGAAGCCGCTCCGATTCCGGCCGAACCCGCCGAAGCAGTAAGCGCTCCGGCCGTTTCCTAGTTTTTCGCTACGACTACTTCCACTTGGAGCGCCGGCTGCCCGAAACGGCAGACGGCGCTCTTGTATCAAAAGGAGAATTCGCTATGACTCAGGTAACCGCAGCGATGGTCAAGGAGCTGCGCGAGCAGACCGGCGCCGGCATGATGGACGTGAAGAACGCCCTCACCGAGGCGCAGGGCAACATGGAGGAGGCCACCAAGATCCTCCGCAAGAAGGGCCTGGCCGCCGCCGGCAAGAAGGCCGGACGCGTCACCGCCGAAGGCACCGTGACCGCGTACGTCGGCGAGAACGCCGGCGTGCTCGTCGAAGTGAACTGCGAGACCGATTTCGTCGGCCGCAACGAGAACTTCCGCCAGTTCGCCGACGCCGTGGCCAAGGTGATCGCCGGCAGCAAGGCCAACTCCGTCGAGGAACTGAACAACGATCCGTGGCCGGGCGGAGACGGTGAGAACCAGACCGTCGGGCAGCACGTCCTGGCGATGATCGGCGCGATCAAGGAGAACATCTCCATCCGCCGCTTCGTCCGCTACGAGACCGCGCCGAATGCGGTGCTGTCGTCCTACATCCACGCCGGCGGCAAGATCGGCGTCCTCGTCGAGCTCACTGCCACCAGCGGCGCGAAGAACGACAAGATGGCCGACGTCGCCAAGGACGTGGCCATGCACATCGCCGCCGCGGAGCCGCGCTTCATCCGCCGCGACGAGGTGACGCAGAAGGATCTCGACACCGAGCGCGAAATCGCCCGCGACGCCGCGGCGAAATCGGGCAAGCCGGAAAACATCGTGGAGAAGATGGTCAGCGGCAAGATGGACAAGTTCTACGGCGAGGCCTGCCTGCTCGAGCAGCCCTACATCCGCAACGACAAGCAGAGCGTGAACGATTACCTGGCCGCCTCGGGCAAAGAGTCCGGCTGCGCCTACACGGTGACCCGTTTCACCCGCTACAAGCTCGGCGAAGGAATCGAAAAAAAGAACGATGACTTCGCCGCCGAAGTGGCCAGCTACATGAAGTAAATCGAATCATTCGAACGCAACGCAAAGGGCGGCCGGTTGGCCGCCCTTTTTGTTATAAGCATCGCTGATGGGACTCCGCTACAAACGCATTTGCTGCATCGCGTTTAGCCGCGCGGTCGCAATCTCGTGCGCTGCGTTACTGGTCGCCGCCTGTCAACCGCGTGAAATGCCTCGATGGGCGCCTAATGTCGAACGCACCGACATTACTCCGGCTGATTGGAGGGTCGGTTGCTTTGCGATCACTCAGATGACTGACACGTTACGCGCCGGAGCTGCCCGCCAGGAGTTTGAGCTCACCGCGCTGCCTGCGATCGGCGTCGAGGGAAGGCGATGGTATGGCGTCAAAATGACCGGATCTCATCTCCCATACGGAAGATGGACGCCGGTCGCCCTGTCGAAAATTAGGCTCCAGGTCGGATCGACGGGTTCCGACAATCTGACCTATGCGCTCTCGCGGTCGGATGACGGCCTTGTCGGGACGTATCGGTTAATCGGCGATGTCTCCCCAGGCTCGGCACCGGACATCCCGGTCAGCCTTCGGAGAATCTCGTGTGTTTCCGCGCCTGCGAAGTAGCGACAAAGGGCGGCCGGTGGGCCGCCCTTTTTGTTGTATAAAGCGTCGCGAATGCCGCCGCGTTACAAACGTATCCTTCTCAAACTTTCCGGGGAAGCGCTCATGGGCGGGCGCGGGAACGCCATCGATCCGGACACCATCGCCCGCATGGCCGACGAGATCGTCGAGGTCCATCGCACGGGGGTTCAGATCGCCATCGTCATCGGCGGCGGGAACATCTTTCGCGGCGTGACGGCGGCCACCGAGGGGATCGACCGCGTCGCGGGCGATCACATGGGCATGCTGGCCACGGTCATCAACGCCATCGCCCTGCAGGACGCGCTGGAGCGGCGCGGTGCGCAGACGCGCGTGACGTCGGCGATCACGATGGCCGAGGTGGCTGAGCCGTTCATCCGCCGCCGCGCCATCCGCCATCTGGAGAAGTCGCGCATCGTCATCTGCGCGGCCGGCACGGGCAATCCGTACTTCACCACCGACTCCGCCGCCGCGCTGCGGGCCAGCGAGTTGAAGTGCGAGATCATTTTCAAAGCTACGAAAGTCGACGGCATCTACACCTCGGATCCGGAAAAAGATCCGACCGCCACGAAGATCCCGCACGCGACCTATCAGCGCGTTCTGGCCGAGCGTCTGCAGGTGATGGACGCGGCGGCGATCGATCTGGCGCGCGGCAGCTCGATTCCGATCTATATTTTTTCGCTGATGGAGCCGGGCAACATCCGCCGCGCCCTGATTGGCGAGGACATCGGCTCGATCGTCAGCGATTGATTCGACGCGAGGAAATCATGATCAACGATGTAATCAAAGATGTTCAGCACCGCATGCACGGCGCTCTCGACGCCCTTCACCGCGAGTTCAAGACCCTCCGCACCGGACGCGCCAATGCATCGATGCTCGACGGCCTCACCGTCGACTACTACGGCACGCCGACGCCGATCGCGCAGGTGGCGTCGCTCAAGGTGCCCGAGCCGTCGCTCATCGTGGCCGAGCCGTGGGACAAATCGATGGTGTCGGCCGTGGAGAAGGCCATCCGCAATTCGGACCTCGGCCTGAATCCCGCCACCGACGGCAAGGTGATTCGCATCCCGATCCCGCAGCTCACCGAAGAGCGGCGCAAGGACTTGGTGAAACGCGCGCATCACATGGCCGAGGAATCGCGCACTGCCATTCGCCAGGTGCGCCGCGACGGCAACGACAAGCTGAAGAAGATGCTCAAGGACCACCAGATTTCCGAGGACGATGAGCGTCATGCCCTCGACGAGATCCAGAAGATGACCGACAAACACATCGACGAAGTCGGCAGCGTTCTGAAGAGCAAAGAAGTCGACATCATGGCGGTTTAGTGGCTGGCGCCGAGCGGATTCTCGTCATCATCCCGGCTGCCGGAAGCGGAACGCGATTCGGCGGCGACGTGCCGAAGCAGTTCCAGCCGCTCGGCGGCAAGCCGCTCGTGCAGCGCGTCGTGGAGCGCTTCCTGTTCGACCCCATCGTGACGCGCGTGATCGTGCCGGTGATGGAGAAACTCGTCGACGCGGTGAAGTCGTCGCCGGGCGAGCGTGTGACGTTCGTCTGCGGCGGCGATACGCGGCTGCAGTCGGTGACGCGCGGACTCGAGGCGGCTTCCAAGAACGGTGATGAGTTCGATCTCATCGCCGTTCACGACGCCGTCCGTCCGTTTTTTTCGCTCGATACGTTTCACGCCACGCTCGATGCCGCGCGCGAGCACGGCGCCGCGTTTCCGGGCATCTCGTTGCCGGACACCGTGCATCAGATCGCCAACGAAGCGATCGCGAAGACGCTTGATCGCAGCGTGCTCGTCGCCGCGCAGACGCCGCAGTGTTTCCGCGCGGACGTTCTGCGCGAAATCCTCGCGCGCGCGACGCGCGAAGATGCGAATGCGACCGACGAGGCGGGCCTTGCGGCAAAGTACGGTCATCATGTTCATCTCGTCCGCGGCGATTCGATGAACTTCAAAATCACGCGGCCGGAAGATCTGGTCATGGCCGAACGCATTTTCGCGGAATGGGGCGGCGAGGGCGACGCGTGATTCGAGTCGGTCAGGGCATCGACGTTCACGCGTTCGATGACACGCGTCCGCTGATCCTCGGCGGCGTTCGCATCAGCGACACCGGCGGGCTTGCCGGTCACTCCGACGCCGACGCAGTCCTCCACGCCATCACCGACGCGCTCCTCGGCGCGGCCGGCGCCGGTGATATCGGCCAGTACTTTCCGTCCGACGATCCGCGCTGGAAGGACGCCGACTCGGCGCTTTTCCTCCGCGAAGCGAAGCGCGTAGTCGATGAGATGGACGCGGAGATCGCCAACATCGACGTCACGATCATCGCCGAGAAGCCGAAACTGGCGCCGTTCCGCGAAGGGATGCGCAGCAAGATCGCGTCGCTGCTCGATCTCCCGTCGGGACACGTCAACGTCAAAGCGACGACCACCGATCACCTCGGCTTCATCGGACGCGGCGAAGGGATTTGCGCGATGGCGGTGGTGCTGATCCTGTCATCCTGAGGCTGCCGGAGGCGTTGGAGCGCGAAGTGCGGAACGCCGGAGGACGGCGAAGGATCTCAAGCTTCCCAAGCTGTGTTGAATCCCAATGTGTTTCAGCCGGAGTTGCGCATATTGAGATCCTTCGTCGTCCTGCGGCACTGCGCGCTTCGCGCTATGTGCTTCCGGCGACTCAGGATGACAAGCCGCTCAGGATAGAGTTACGCACATGATCCGCGTCCGTTTTGCGCCGTCTCCTACCGGGCACCTCCACGTCGGCGGTGCGCGCACGGCGATTTTCAACTGGCTGTTCGCGAAGCATCACGGCGGCACGTTCATCATTCGCGTCGAGGACACGGATCAGGCGCGTTCGACGCGCGAGTCCGAGGCGATGGTGCTCGACGATCTGCGCTGGCTTGGATTGTTGTGGGACGAAGGTCCGGACGTCGGCGGGCCGCATGCGCCGTACCGGCAGTCGGAGCGCGTTGCGCGATACGCGGAAGTTGCGCGTGAGCTGATCGCGCGCGGCATCGCGTATCGCTGCTATTGCACCGAGGAGGAGCTGGAAGCGAAGCGGAAGATTGCCGAGGCGGAGAGCCGGCCGCCGCACTACGACCTGACCTGCTGGATCAATCGCCGCGACGACGACAGCGTCCCGCACGCGGTCCGTTTTCACGTTCCCGACGACGGGGACGTCACCATCGACGACGCCATCCGCGGGGAGGTGACGTGGAAGCGCGAGTCTCTCGGCGATTTCATCCTGGTGCGTTCGGACGGTTTGCCGACGTACAACTTTTCGGTGGTGGCCGACGATCACGACATGGAGATCACGAACGTCATCCGCGCCGAGGAGCATCTGACGAACACGCATCGCCAGGTGCTGATCTATCGGGCGATGCAGTGGACGATCCCGCAGTTCGCGCACGTCTCGCTGATCCTCGGGCAGGATCGGACGAAGCTGTCGAAACGGCACGGCGCTACATCGGTATCCGCGTATGCCGAGGCGGGTTTCCTCGCGGACGCGATGGTCAACTACTTGACCATGCTGGGTTGGTCCGCGCCGGACGGGCGCGATGTGTTCGACCGCGATTACGCCATCGCCAACTTCGCGCTCGATCGCGTCAACTCCGCGCCGGCGGTTTTCGATCCGCAGAAATTCGAGTGGCTGAACGGGCAGTACATCCACGCCATGTCCGCCGCGGATCTGCGGCCGCTGGTTGCGAACGCGATTCAGTTCGACGCTCCGTGGCTGGAGGAAGCGATCGACGTCGTGAAGACGTCCGTTCATCTTCTGCCGCAGTTCAAGGAGGCAATTCGCTTCGTGACCGATTACACGGCACCCGAGATCGATCGCGAATTCGCGGTTGCGATTGCGGCCGATCTTCGCGAGCACGGCGCGCCGCTGGATGCCGAGGCGGTCAAGGCGATGAACGAGCGGTTGAAGAAATCTTCGGGACGCAAAGGGAAGGAGCTCTTCATGCCGCTTCGGCTGGCGCTGACCGGAATGGATCATGGCCCCGAGCTTGTGCGCGCGATTCCTCTGCTCGAACGCGCCAGCGAGTCGGACCCGCGCGTGCTCTCGCCGCTCGCGCGTATTGAGAAATGTATTCGCTGATCCGCAAGCTGCTCTTCCAACTCGACGCCGAGGATGCCCACGAGCTGGCGGTGCGGCAGATGATCGCGCTGCAGCGAATCCCAATCGTCCTTCGCGCCATCGAGCGTTTCTGCGCGCCGCCGCCGAGCGCGCGTCGCGAGTTGATGGGGATGACCTTCCGGTCGCCGATCGGAATCGCGGCCGGTTTCGACAAGAATGGACTGCTGATGCCGATGCTCGCCGCCCTAGGCTTCGGATTCGTGGAAGTGGGCACGGTAACGCTCCGGCCTCAGCCCGGCAATCCGCGTCCGCGCATTTTCCGCTATCCGAGGAGTCGTGCGCTCATCAACCGCCTCGGATTCAACAACGACGGCGCAGATGCCGTCGTTGAGCGGCTGAAGTCGTGGATACCGACGGTGCCGCTGTTCGTCAACATCGGAAAAAATCGCGATGTCCCGATCGACGCTGCCGCGGACGACTACGGCGCCTGCGCAATGAAACTCGCGCCGTACGCTGATGCGGTCGTCGTCAATCTCTCGTCGCCAAACACGCCGTCGCTGCGCGAGTTGCAACGTCCCGAACATCTCGAACGAATCCTGGCCGCCGTCGGTCCCGCGCTCGTGAAGATCGCGCCGGACGTCGACGACGCCATGCTCGCCGAAATCTGCGACGTCTGTTCGAAACGCGCGCGCGGCATGATCTGCACCAACACGACGATCGCGCGGCCGTTCGCGTCAGCCGAAACCGGCGGCCTGTCCGGCGCGCCGTTGATGGCACCGTCGACGTCGATCCTGGCGAAGGTACGCAGGCGCGTCGGTTCGGATTACCCGCTCATCGGCGTCGGTGGCGCCTTCACCGCGGACGACGTCCGCGCAAAATTTGCAGCGGGCGCGAACCTCGTGCAGGTGTATACCGGCTTTGTTTACGAAGGGCCGCTGATAGCGAGGCGGCTGGCGAGAACGACATGATCATCTACGGCGTCAACCCGATCCTCGAGGCCATCCGGTCGCATCCGGAGCGGATTCGCTACGTTGGTGTGGCGCGCGAGGAGACGGCGCGGCATCAGCGGCTGATGGGGGAGGCCAAGCGCGCCGGCGTGGCCGTGCGGAATCTGGCGCTCGATCAGATCGACCGTCTGGCCGGACGAGGTGTGCACAACGGCGTCGTGGCCGAAGTCTCGGAGACGGCGTACGCGGATTTCGATGAGATGGTTGAGAAGGAGGAGACGAGCTTCGTGCTCATCGTCGACTCCATCACCGATCCGCAGAACTTCGGGGCCATCCTGCGCGTCGCGGACGGATTCGGCGTCGATCTCGTGGTCATTCCGCAGCACGACAGCGTCGGACTCACGCCCGTCGCCGTGAAGGCCTCCGCCGGCGCCTCGGAGTGGGTATCGGTCGCTCAGGTGACCAACCTCTCGCGCGCCATCGAGACGCTGAAAAAGGGCGGCTACTGGATCTACGCTGCGGCAGAGAACGGCGAGCGGCCTGACGCCATCGACTTCACCGGCAAGGTCGCGCTCGTCGTCGGAAACGAAGGGAAGGGGATCCGCCGCAACGTCCTCGAGCACTGCGACCGCACCGTCACCATCCCGATGAGCGGGCATGTCGAATCGTTCAACGTGGCCACCGCCGCTGCCGTGCTCTGCTATGAAGTCCGGCGGCAGCAGACGAAATAACACCCTCTTGCGTCCCGTTTGGCCCTCTGCTATAACCCACGGTTCCTCGGCCTCCGCCGTCTGAGCTCTACCCTTTGCTTAGCGTCGACAGGCTGTTTGTGTCTTTGAAATCCAGCGGTTTGGTGCTGGCATAGCTCAGTTGGTAGAGCAGCTGATTTGTAATCAGCAGGTCGCGGGTTCGAGTCCCGTCGCCAGCTCCATCAGGCATCGAATGGAGAGATGGCTGAGTGGTTAAAAGCAGCAGACTGTAAATCTGCCGGTCTAATGACCTACGGAGGTTCGAACCCTCCTCTCTCCACCAAATCGAACATCAATGCGGGAGTAACTCAGTTGGTAGAGTCACAGCCTTCCAAGCTGTTGGTCGCGGGTTCGAGCCCCGTCTCCCGCTCCAGAAAACGCAGCAAGCCCTCTTAGCTCAGGGGTAGAGCACGTCCTTGGTAAGGACGGGGTCGCGAGTTCAACTCTCGCAGAGGGCTCCATCTAACGTCACAAGCGGAGTAGCAAAACATGGCGCGCGCAGGCAGAGAAATCATCACGCTTCAATGTACCGAGTGCAAACGTCGGAACTACACGACGACGAAGAACAAAAAGACCATGACGGAGAAGCTGGAACTGAAGAAGTTCTGCCGTCATGACCGGAAGCACACTCCCCATCGGGAGTCCAAGTAGCGGAATAAGCCGCTTCACGCCTGCTTTTGCAGGCTTTTGCGGCTCATGCAGGCCAATAGCTCAATTGGCAGAGCAGCGGTCTCCAAAACCGCAGGTTGGGGGTTCAAGTCCCTCTTGGCCTGCCAAACTTCTCAGCTTCCAGCCTTCAGCTCTCAACCTTCACGGCGGCAACGGGCCGCGGAAGGATGAGGGCTGAAAGCTGTCAGCATTTCGGGGTATCGATGGATCAAGACAAAAACAGCAACTCAGTCATCGCCAGGCCGCGCGAATGGTGGCTGTCGACGCGCGACTTCTTCCGGGACACCAACTCGGAGATGAAAAAGGTCACGTGGCCGAGCCGTCCGGAAGTGGTCGGAACGACCGTCGTGGTCATCGTCTCCACGCTCATCTTCGCCGTCTTCCTGTGGGGGTGCGATCTGCTCTTCTTCAAGGCGATCGACTTCATCTTCCACAAGCTCGGAGCAGGCGCATAGCCATGACCGAAACGGCGCAGAAGCAGTGGTACATCGTCCACACCTACTCGGGATTCGAGGAGCGTGTGCGCGAGAACCTCAACCAGCGCATCGAAGCCCTCGGCATGCGCGGTAAGTTCGGCGAGATCAAGATCCCGACCGAAACGCTCATCGAGATGAAGGGCGGCAAGAAGCGCGAAGTGCAGCGCAAGTTCTTTCCCGGCTACATTCTCGTCGAGATGGACATGGCCGACGATGCCTGGCATCTGGTCAAGAACACGCCGAAAGTCACCGGCTTCGTCGGCACCGGCAAGAAGCCGACCCCGCTGACTCCCGAGGAAGTCGACCAGATCCTGACGCAGGTCGTCACGACGAAAGAAAAGCCGAAACCGAAGCACGTTTACGAACACGGCGAGCACGTGCGCATCATCGACGGACCGTTCTCGAACTTCACCGGCGTGGTCGAAGAGGTCAATCTCGACCGCAATACGCTGAAGGTCATGGTCACGATCTTCGGCCGTTCCACCCCGGTCGAGCTCGACTTCCTGCAGGTAGCGCGGTTCGATCCGAGCGAAGAGCAGGGCGGCGCCGCGGCAGCACAGAAACGATAGTTTTCAAAGGACTCGAAGATGGCTAAGAAAATCACCGGATACATCAAGCTCCAGATTCCCGCCGGCGCCGCGACGCCCGCTCCTCCCGTCGGACCGGCCCTCGGCCAGCACGGCGTGAACATCATGGAGTTCTGCAAGACGTTCAACGCGCGGACGCAGGGGCAGCAGGGACTGATCATCCCGGTGGTCATCACCGTCTTCTCCGACCGCACGTTCACGTTCATCACCAAGACGCCGCCCGCGGCCATCCTGCTGCTCAAAGCGGCCGGGATTCCGAAGGGCTCCGGCGTGCCGAACAAGACGAAAGTCGGCAGCGTGACGCGCAAGCAGGTCGAAGAGATCGCCAAGACCAAGATGCCCGATCTGAATGCGGCGTCGATCGAAGCGGCCATCAAGACCGTCGAAGGTACAGCGCGTTCGATGGGGCTCGAGGTTACGGGTTAAATCAGTAATCAACCGTTCCGGCGCGTAGCCGGAGCAATCAAGTAGGAGGCTCGCAAGAGCCGCTAACACTACGGAGGTGAATTTGGCTAGACACGGCAAGAAGTACCGTGCAGCGTTCGAGAAGGTCGAACAGCGGCCGTATCAGCTGGATGAGGCGTTCGGTCTGCTCAAGCAGATCGCCTTCGCCAAGTTCAACGAGACGGTCGAGCTGTCGATGCTTCTCGGAGTCGATCCCAAGCACGCCGATCAGATGGTCCGCGGTACCACCGTGCTTCCGCACGGAACCGGACAGTCGAAGCGGGTGCTCGTGATCGCGCAGGGCGACAAACAGCGTGAGGCTACCGAAGCCGGCGCTGATTTCGTCGGAGGCGACGAGCTCGTGGAAAAGATCCAGGGTGGCTGGACTGACTACGACGCCGTCATCGCGACGCCGGACATGATGCGTTCGGTCGGTAAGCTCGGCAAAGTCCTCGGACCTCGCGGTCTGATGCCGAATCCGAAGACCGGCACCGTCACGTTCGACGTCGCCAAGGCAATCGCGGAGATCAAGGCCGGTAAGGTCGAGTTCCGCGTCGACAAGACGTCGATTATCCACGTTCCGGTCGGAAAGATTCAGTTCTCCGCCGACCAGCTCACGGAAAACGCGTCGAGCATCATCAACGCCGTTCGCAAGGCCAAGCCGCCGGCCGCGAAGGGCAAGTACGTTCGCACAATCTATGTTTCGTCCACGATGAGCCCGTCGATCTCCATCGACGCTTCCGTGGCCGAGGCGAAAGCAGAGTAAGGAGGAAGCATGAATCGCGAAGAAAAAGCATCAGCGATCTCCGAGCTCGGCGAAGGCATCGGCCAGGCCACGAACGCGTTCGTGATCTCGTTCAAGGGCATCACCGTTCCGCAGGTCACCGAGCTGCGGCGCCAGGTCCGCGACACCAACTCCACCTACGTCGTCGTCAAGAACACTTTGGCGCTGATCGCGGTGAAGGATTCGCCGCTGACGGCGCTCAAGGATCAGTTCAGCGGTCCGACGGCCGTGGCGTTCAACCGCACCGACGCGGTGGCGCTGGCCAAGGCCCTCACGAAGTTCGCCAAGGACGTCCCCTCGATCTCGTTCAAAGGCGCGATGCTCAATGGGCAGATCGTGCCGGCCGACCAGATCCAGGCCATCGCCAACCTGCCGTCGCGCGAGGAACTGATCAGCAAGCTGCTGTTCCTGATGCAGTCGCCGATCCGCGGCCTTGCGACCGTTCTGCAGGCCAACATCCGCAATCTGGCCGTCGTCATCGGCCAGATCGCCGAGCAGCGCGGTGGAAGCGGCGAAGCAGCAGCACCCGAGGCAGAGGCAAACGCTTAGTAAGAATTCGCGCTTTGCCTTGATGGCGCTGCGCATGAGATTGACTGAATCAACACTATTTGGAGGCTGAAATGGCTATTTCGACTGAAGATTTCGTGAAGCAGATTGAGACGATGTCGGTGCTGGACCTTTCGAACCTGGTCAAGGCACTGGAAGACCGCTTCGGCGTGTCGGCTGCCGCCGCTGCGGCTCCGGCCGCTATTGCCGCTGGCCCGGCCGCTGCCGCGGCTCCGGCCGAGGCGCAGACCGAGTTCACCGTACTTCTGAGCGACGTCGGCGATAAGAAGATCAACGTCATCAAGGCAGTGCGCGAAGTGACGAGCCTTGGTCTGAAGGAAGCGAAGGACCTCGTTGAGGCCGCTCCGTCCACGATCAAGGAAGCGGTTTCGAAGGAAGAGGCCGAGAACATCAAGAAGAAGTTCGAAGAGGCCGGCGCCAAGGTCACGATCAAGTAACTCGTTTTACCGGTCACACGTCACAAGACTCATCCGGACGGGGCGGAATGTCCCGTCCGGAAATTGCTTTTTGTTGGACACGGTGAACGCTCCGCGCGTTCACACCGCGGAACCGGAGAGGGGGGGAGCGGCCCTTTCCACATGGTTCCACCTCCTGCGCATCAGTCATTCGCGTCGCCTGCGAGTGGCCTCGCCTGTAGTAACACCTCAATACAGGAGCACCGAATGAACGGATCCTCCCTGCCGAAACAGGAACCGGTTCGCCATGACTTCTCCAAAATCCGGAGTTACATGGCGTTGCCGAACCTCATCGACGTGCAGCGCAAGTCGTATGACCGGTTCCTGCAGATGAACCTCCTCCCCGAGGAGCGTGAAGACACGGGACTGCAGTCGGTCTTCACCAGCGTCTTCCCCTTCAGCGATTTCCGCGAGACCTGCTCGCTGGACTTCGTCAAATTCGCGATCGGGAACTGGGAGTGCAAGTGCGGCTCCCTCAAAGGACTCGAGCATCTGCGCATGACCTGCGCGAACTGCGGCTCGAAGATCATCACCGACCATCCTCACGAGGAAACGGTCGGCTGCCAGAAGTGCGGCGTCATCAACAAGAACCGCGTCGAGATCTGCGACATCTGCGGCAACCCCGTCGACCTGCAGATGAAGTACTCGGTCGAAGAGTGCCAGGAGCGCGGCATGTCCTACAGCGTTCCGCTGAAGGTCACCTTCCGCCTCTTCGTCTATGACAAGGATCCCGACACCGGCGTCAAGCACATGCGCGACGCCAAGGAAGAGGAAGTTTTCTTCGGCGACATCCCGCTGATGACGGACAACGGTACCTTTATTATCAATGGCACGGAGCGTGTCATCGTTTCGCAGCTCCATAGGTCGCCGGGCGTCTTCTTCACGAAGGAATCCGCCCACACCTTCCTCGCCAAGATCATCCCGTACCGCGGCTCCTGGGTGGAGTTCGAGTACGACCAGAAGAACATCCTCTACGTGCGCATCGACCGCAAGCGCAAGTTCCTCGGCTCGGTCTTCCTGCGCGCCCTCGGCCTGACCACTGACGAAGAGATCCTTCGCCAGTTCTACACGCCGATCAAAGCGAAGATCACCGGCGATCAGGTCACGCTGTCGTTCGACCGCCGCGTGCTCGATCAGGAAGAAGCGAAGGAACGCCACTCCATCCGCGGCCGCCGCACGGTCCGCACCGTCTTCGCCGGCGTGAAGCTCGACCAGAAGATGGCCGATGCGCTGACGAAGAGCAACGAAGCCTGGGCGAAAGTCGACTTCGCGGCGATGGACAAGGCCGTCTTCCTCTCCGACGTCGTCGACGTCAACAGCGGCGAAGTCCTCTTCGAAGCGAGCGAGAACGTTCCGGCCGACTGGGCCGAAGTGCTTCGCGCGCACGACGTCGACTCGGTCGACGTCATCTTCCCGGAGTGGGATCTCGTCTCCGACATCCTGCTCAACACGGTTCGCAAGGACACCTCGAAGTCGTTCGAAGCGGCCATCATCGAAATCTACCGCCGCATGCGCCCGGGCGATCCTCCGACTCTGGAGTCGGCCAAGACGCTGTTTGAAGGGATGTTCTTCGACGCCCGCAAGTACGACTTCTCGCGCGTCGGCCGTTTCAAGTTCAACATCAAGCTCGATCTCGATTCGCCGGTCACGCAGAAGACGATGAGCGCCGAAGACTTCTTCGTCGTCATCAACTACCTGCTCCGTCTCCGCAAGGACGTCGGCCGCGTCGACGACATCGACAACCTCGGCAACCGCCGCGTTCGCGCGGTTGGCGAGCTGCTCGAGAACCAGTTCCGCATCGGCCTCGTGCGCATGGAGCGCGCCATCAAAGAGAAGATGTCAGTCCACCAGGACATCGACTCGGCGATGCCGCACGACCTGATCAACTCCAAGCCGGTCATCGCGGCCATCAAGGAGTTCTTCGGATCGTCGCAGCTCTCGCAGTTCATGGATCAGACGAATCCGCTCTCCGAGGTCACGCACAAACGGCGTCTGTCAGCCCTGGGACCGGGCGGTCTCTCCCGCGAGCGCGCCGGATTCGAAGTGCGCGACGTCCATCCGACGCACTACGGCCGCATCTGTCCGATCGAGACGCCTGAAGGTCCGAACATCGGCCTCATCTCGTCGCTGGCCTGCTACGCGCGCATCAACGAGTACGGCTTCATCGAGAGTCCGTACAAGAAGGTCGAAGACGGCCGCGTGCTCGACCACTACCGCATCGTCAAGGTCGGCGACTCCAGCTTCACGCTGAGCCAGATCGTCGAGAAGCGCGACCTGCAGAAGGAAAACAACCGCATCGCCAAAGAGAACGCCGCGAACAAATCGCGCAAAGGCCAGCTCCAGCTCGCCGAAGCCGAGCCGTACGCGTTCTATCTCTCGGCGTGGGATGAAGAGCGCTACACGATCGCGCAGGCGAACGTCGTGATGGACGAGGAAGGCAATCTCGTTCACGACCGCGTCATCGCCCGCCAGTCCGGCGACTTCGTCTCCATCGAGAAAGAGAAGGTCGACTTCATCGACGTCTCGCCGAAACAGCTCGTGTCCGTGGCCGCCTCGCTCGTTCCGTTCCTCGAGAACGACGACGCGAACCGCGCGCTCATGGGCGCCAACATGCAGCGCCAGTCCGTTCCGTTGCTCCGTACCGATTCGCCGCTCGTCGGCACCGGCATGGAGAACATCGTGGCCCGCGATTCCGGGGCCGTGATTCTCTGCAAGCGCGGTGGCGTGGTCGACCTCGTCGACTCCAACCGCATCATCGTTCGCGTCGAAGCGGAAGATCAGGAGACCGGCGAGACGAAGGAATTCGGCGCCGACATCTATCAGCTCATCAAGTTCAAGCGCTCCAACCAGAACACCTGCATCACGCAGAAGCCGAACGTCCGCGAAGGGCAGCGGGTCCGCAAGGGCCAGGTCCTGGCCGACGGCCCCTGCACCGACGCCGGCGAGCTGGCCCTCGGACGCAACATCCTGGTCGCCTTCATGCCGTGGCGCGGCAACAACTTCGAGGACGCCATCCTGGTCTCCGAGAAGCTCGCCAAAGAGGATTACTACACCTCGATCCACATCGAAGAGTTCGAGATCGAAGCCCGCGACACCAAGCTCGGTCCCGAGGAAATCACGCGCGACATCCCGAATGTCAGTGAAGGTGCGCTGCGCGATCTCGACGAGTCGGGCATCGTCCGCATCGGCGCGACGGTCAAGCAGGGCGACATCCTCGTCGGCAAGGTCACGCCGAAGGGCGAGACGCAGCTCACTCCCGAAGAGAAGCTGCTCCGCGCCATCTTCGGCGAGAAGGCCGGCGACGTCCGCGACGCATCGCTCAAAACGCCTCCCGGTATCGAAGGCACGGTCGTCGACGTGAAGATCTTCTCGCGCAAGGGCGTCGAGAAAGACCTTCGCGCCAAGTCGATCGAAGAGGGCGAGATCGAGCGGATGAACCGCAACATCCAGGACGAGATCCGCATCATCACCGACGCGCGCAACAAGCGCATTGGCGACGTCCTCAGCGACAAGAAGCTGCAGCGCGACGTGGTCGACTTCCGCACAGGCGAAACCCTTGTTGCAAAGGGCGAAACTGCTTCGCGCGAAACCGTCGGCCGCCTCTCGCGCCGCGAGCTTCTGGCGCTGCCGGTCGATGAAGAGACGCGCGAGACGATCCGTATGTTCGTCGAGCGCGCCGAGAACCGCATCCGCGTGCTGGAGCAGAAAGCCGAGGAGCGTCGCGAAGACCTCCAGAAGGGCGACGAGCTCCCGCCGGGTGTCATCAAGATGATCAAGGTTTACGTCGCCATGAAGCGCAAGCTGAGTGTCGGCGACAAGATGGCCGGACGCCACGGCAACAAGGGCGTCATCAGCCGCATCCTCCCCGAGGAGGACATGCCGTACCTGCCGGATGGCACGCCGGTCGAGATCGTGCTCAACCCGCTCGGCGTTCCGTCGCGCATGAACGTCGGTCAGATTCTCGAGACGCACCTCGGCTGGGCCGCACGCGCGCTCGGTCTCTACTTCTCGACGCCGGTTTTCGACGGCGCCATCGAGTCGGAGATCAAGGCGCAGCTCAAGGCCGCCGGCCTTCCCGACGACGGCAAGACGCCGCTCTTCGACGGTATGACCGGCGAACAGTTCGAGCAGCGCGTCTGCGTCGGCTACATCTACATGCTCAAGCTGTCGCATCTGGTCGACGACAAGATTCACGCGCGCTCGATCGGACCGTATTCGCTCATCACACAGCAGCCGCTCGGCGGAAAAGCCCAGTTCGGAGGCCAGCGCTTCGGAGAAATGGAAGTCTGGGCCCTCGAAGCATATGGAGCCGCTTACACGCTGCAGGAGTTGCTCACGTCGAAGTCCGACGATGTCGAAGGCCGTTCCAAGATTTACGAGGCCATCGTCAAAGGCGAGGTTCCGGACGATCCGGGTCTCCCCGAGTCGTTCAACGTGCTCGTCCGCGAGTTGCAGTCACTCTGCCTCGACGTCGAGTTGCTCAAGGAATAGCGAATGGCGAAAAAAGTCACAGTCGTTGGCAGCATGCCGAACGCCGATTGCCCTGCCTGTCACGGCATGGGCGCCGTTCCCATGACTGCGCACTTCTACACGGGCGACCAGGAATGGGAAGCTCCGTGCTGGATGTGCTACGGCAACACTGTGGCCTTCTCGCTTCCGAAACCGCGTTCAACGGATAACGCCTGACACATAGGGAGGCGCAATTTGGAAAGCTTCAACTCATTGTTTCAGTCACAAAAGCCGCAGGCGATCAACGATTTCAATGCGATCAAGATCAGCCTCGCGTCCCCGGAAAAGATCCGGTCGTGGTCGTACGGCGAAGTAACCAAGCCGGAGACGATCAACTACCGCACCTTCAAGCCGGAGCGCGACGGTCTGTTCTGCGCGAAGATCTTCGGCCCGATCACCGATTGGGAATGCCTCTGCGGCAAGTACAAGCGGATGAAGCATCGCGGCGTCATCTGCGACAAGTGCGGCGTCGAAGTCACGAAGTCCAAAGTCCGCCGCGAGCGCATGGGCCACATCGAGCTGGCCTCGCCCGTTTCGCACGTCTGGTTCTTCAAGGGCCTGCCGTCGCGCATCGGCCATCTGCTCGACATCTCGCTCCGTGACCTCGAGCGCATCCTCTACTTCGAGTCGTACGTGACGATCGACCCGGGCGACCTGGCCAACGTCCTCGACGAGAAGGAGCTGCTCACCGAGGAGCGGTATCGCGAACTTCGCAGCGCGCATGGCGACGTCTTCGTCGCCAAGATGGGCGCCGAAGCGATCAAAGAACTGCTCCGCCGCGTCAACGTCGAAGAGCTCAGCGACGAGCTGCGCCTCATGATGCGCACCGAGACGTCGCAGATCAAAAAGCTCAAGGCTGCCAAGCGGCTCAAGGTCGTCGATGCCTTCCGCAAGTCCGGTCATCATCCCGACTGGATGATCCTCGACGTCATCCCGGTCATTCCGCCCGAGCTGCGTCCGCTCGTTCCTCTCGACGGCGGCCGCTTCGCGACGTCGGATCTGAACGATCTCTATCGCCGCGTCATCAACCGCAACAACCGCCTCAAGAAGCTGCTCGAGCTCCGCGCGCCCGACGTCATCGTGCGCAACGAGAAGCGCATGCTGCAGGAAGCGGTCGACGCGCTCTTCGACAACGGCCGCCGCGGCCGCGTGCTGAAGGGCTCGAACAATCGTCCGCTGAAGTCTCTCTCCGATACCCTCAAAGGCAAGCAGGGCCGCTTCCGCCAGAACCTCCTCGGCAAGCGCGTCGACTACTCCGGCCGTTCCGTCATCGTCGTCGGTCCCGAACTGAAGCTGCACCAGTGCGGTCTGCCGAAGAAGATGGCGCTCGAGCTGTTCAAGCCGTTCATCTACAACCGTCTCGAGCAGAAGGGCCTGGTCGGCACGATCAAGGCCGCCAAAGAGATGGTCGAGCTGCAGACCATCGAAGTGTGGGATGCGCTCGAAGAGGTCATCAAGGAGCATCCGGTTCTTCTGAACCGCGCGCCGACGCTTCACCGTCTCGGCATCCAGGCTTTCGAGCCGCTGCTCGTCGAAGGCAAGGCCATCAAGATCCATCCGCTGGTCTGCACCGCGTTCAACGCCGACTTCGACGGCGACCAGATGGCCGTTCATGTGCCTCTCTCGCCGAAAGCGCAGGTCGAGTCGCAGGTGCTGATGCTCGCCTCGAACAACATCCTCTCGCCGGCCAACGGCAAGCCGCTCGCCGTCCCGTCGCAGGATCTCGTCCTCGGCTGCTACTACCTGACCAAGGAAAAGAAGGGCGCCAAGGGCGAAGGCAAAGTCTTCGGCAGCTTCGATGAAGTGGTCATCGCGCTGCAGGCGAAGGAAGTCGAGCTGCTCACGCCGATCCGCGTCCGCGTCTCGGGCGAGTTCATCGACCTCACCAAGCACTTCAACGATCAGGATCTGATGCACGCCGAGATTCAGGTGCTCGACAAGAAAGTCGTCGAGACCACCGTCGGCCGCGTCATCTTCAAGATGCACATGCCCGCCGAGATCCCGTTCATCAACGGCATGCTCAAGAAGCGCGCCCTGCAGGAGCTGGTGAACTTCGCGTTCGTCAACTTCGGCAACGCGCTGACCGTGCAGATGCTCGACGACCTCAAGGACCTCGGCTTCCTCTACGCGACCAAGGCCGGCGTCTCCATCGGCGTCGATGACATGGTCATCCCGTCGCGCAAGGGCGAGATCGTCGAAGGCGCGCGCCGCAACGTGCTCGAAGTCGAGCGCCAGCGTCTCGACGGCGCCATCACCCACGGCGAACGCCACAACAAGATCATCGACATCTGGCACCGCGCTACCGAGAACGTCTCCGATGAGATGTTCAGCGAAATGGCGCGCACCGAACGCGATCGCGGCGAGTTCAACCCCATCTTCATGATGGCCGACTCCGGCGCCCGCGGTTCGAAGGAACAGGTCCGCCAGCTGGCCGGTATGCGCGGTCTGATGTCCAAGCCCTCGGGCGAAGTCATCGAGACGCCCATCACCGCCAACTTCCGCGAAGGCCTCTCCGTGCTGCAGTACTTCATCTCCACGCACGGCGCCCGCAAGGGTCTGGCCGACACGGCTCTCAAGACCGCGGACTCCGGCTACCTCACGCGCCGTCTCGTCGACGTCGCGCAGGACGTGATCGTCACCGAACAGGATTGCCAGACGTTCGACGGCATCGTGGTCACGCCGATCATGGAAGGCGGCGACATCCTCGAGCCGCTTCGCGACCGCATCGTCGGCCGCGTCTCGCAGGAAGACATCTACGATCCGCTCACCGGCGACGTCCTCGTCTCGCAGAACGACGAGATCACCGACGAGCTGGCGAATTCGATTCAGGAAGCCGGCATCGAGCAGGTCAAGATTCGCTCCGGTCTCACCTGCGAAACCCGCCGCGGCATCTGCCGCCGCTGCTACGGCCGCAACCTGGCCAGCGGCAAGATGGTCGAGATCGGCGAAGCGGTCGGCGTCATCGCCGCCGAGTCGATCGGCGAGCCGGGCACGCAGCTCACCATGCGTACCTTCCACGTCGGCGGTACGGCATCACGCGTTTCCGAGCAGTCGAAGCACGAAGCAACCAACCCCGGAAAAGTGCAGTTCGTCAACGTCGCCACCGTCACGAACAAGAACGGCGATCTCGTCGTCATCAACCGTAACGGCAAGCTGCTGATCATGGACGACGCCGCGGTCAAGAAGCCGAAGAAGGGCGAAGCCGCCATCCTCGACACGACGGGCCGCGAGAAGGAGCGTTATGCGCTCGTCTACGGCTCGACGCTGAAGGTGCATGACGGACAGCACGTCGACGCCGGCCAGCCGCTCGTCGAATGGGATCCGTTCACTTCGGCGATTCTCACCGAGGTCGGCGGAAAGGTCACCTTCAAGGACATCGTCGAAGGCGAGAACGTCCGCGAAGAAACCGACCGCGTCACCGGTCTCACCCAGATGGTCATCGTCGAATCGGCCACCGCCGAGAAGCGCACCCCGACCATCACTATCAAATCGAAGAAGGGCGAGGAGAAGCGCTACCTGCTTCCCACCGGCGCCCACGTCATGGTGCAGAACGGCAACGAGGTCTACCCGGGCGACATCCTGGCCAAGATCCCGCGCGCCACGACCAAGACGAAGGACATCACCGGCGGTCTGCCCCGCGTCGTCGAGCTCTTCGAAGCCCGTCACCCGCGCGATAAGGCCGTCATCTCCGAGGTCGAGGGCACGGTGCATCACGGTCCGGTGGTCAAGGGCATGCGCCGCGTCATCATCGAGACCGACGAAGGTACCCGCCACGAGTACAGCGTTCCCCGCTCCGTGCACGTCAACGTGCAGGAAGGCGAGCGCGTGCGCGCCGGCGATCCGCTCATCGACGGTCCGATCGATCCGCACGACGTCCTCGCGGTCCTCGGCATCAAGGAGCTGCAGCGCTACCTGGTCGACAAGATCCAGGAGGTCTACCGCTCCCAGTCCGTCGCCATCAACGACAAGCACATCGAAGTCATCTGCCGCCAGATGCTGCGTAGCGTTCGCGTGACGCGCGTCGGCGACACCGACTTCCTCGTCGACGAGCAGGTCGATCGCTTCCGCTTCATGGAAGAGAACGAGAAGGTAATGAACCGCGGCGGCGAACCCGCCGACGGCACCCCCCTCCTCCTCGGCATCACCAAAGCCTCGCTCTCAACCGACAGCTTCATCTCCGCCGCCTCATTCCAGGAGACCACAAGGGTTCTCACCGAGGCGTCAATCGCCGGCCGAGTGGACCACCTCCGCGGCCTCAAGGAAAACGTAATCGTCGGCCGCCTCATCCCGGCCGGAACGGGCATGCCCGTCTACCGCGAGGTCTACCTCGAAAAGGACGAGCCCGTCCCCGTCCAGCCCAACCTCGAGGATCTCCTCCGAGCGGAAACCGACGACGACGCCGAAGAAGCGCTGTCGTTGGCGGATTTCGACGACGAGCAGTAGGTTTTATACTTCGCATCAATCGAAACGGGCGGTCGCAAGACCGCCCGTTTTTGTTTCGGCGAAAATCTAGCGTGGTTGTCGCACAACACGTATGTGACAACGTAGAGATTGGCCATATAACGCGTTATGAGGCTGTCAGGCTATCTTGCTAGAGCATTGAGGCCGAAGCCGCTCAGCTTGGAACGTTAGGCCGTCAACTGCTCTGGCTGCTTGCGCGAGGGGTCCGAATTCGGTATCGTAACCCCATAATGCCAGATGAACGCTTTCCCGACGGCGTGAAGGCCGACGGCGAAGACTTGCCGCCAATTTCGGCTGGTCCTATCGAAACGCGACTCGATACCGTCATCGAAATATTGACTCGCGCATACCCGCTCCGGCCTATCCAGTGGTACGAGCGCGTTTATGGAGTCTTGCAAACGCTCCTGAAATATGTCGGCATTCCAGCGCTTGTGCTCGCGTCCGTTGCGCCTGTCATCAGCGCTTTTGAGGGTTATCGCGAATATCGCAACAAAAAATACCTTAATGCAACATACGCTCAATGTGCTGAGGATCTTCTCTCGCGTGGCTCTGTGGAACGTGCACGCGCACTCATGACGGATCTTGAAGCAGCTGAGAAGCGGGACGTTCGCGCGCAATACATGTTTGCTAAGGTGGCGACAATGGAAGCGATCAAACGCGGCCGAAATTATCAGGAGGCGGAGGACCGTGCAAATGTGCTACTGCGTCTCCATCAAAACCGCGACTGGCTATTTCCGGCGTTCGGCGGCGCTTCTGAAGTAGCCGACCTTCAGCTGGCACTAGCCGACATCCATATTCAGCTCGGACGTTATGCGCAGGCCGAACAAATTCTGAAGAACTTGGCGCCGCGACCTGTCCCAGCATCGACTCTTGCTGGTCGTCCGCAAGGCAATGCGCTCCTAGATGCCGAAATCCTTCTGCGATATGGCACGATGGCCGTGCTTCGGTACCAGTTTCCAAAAGCGATCGGCACGCTTATTCCAGCTGCTGCTGTCTTCGGGCGATCACATCGAAGTGATTTAAGCGCCGAAGCGGAGTTTCAACTCGCCAAAGCTTACCAATTCGCATACCAGCCAGATAACGCTCTTCGTCACTATGAGCTTGCAAAGCGCTCATATCTTGCGCGCCAAGATGATTGGGGTTTGCTGAAGGTCTATAACAACGTCGGAATGATTTACTTTGACCGTCATGACTTGGAGCAAGCCTCGTATTACTATTCATCAGCCGAGAAGACGGCACGGTCCCTTGGTGATCAACTGGGCATCGCACGCGCTGTTACCAATCTTTCCATCCTTGAAAAGGAACGCGGCCATTATCCCGGTGCTGAGAAGAAGGCGCTTGAGGCACTTGAGGCCTTTCGATTAGCAGACAACAAGTTGGGAATGGCGGCCGCGTATCAGTCTTTGGCTAATTTGGCTTTCCTGCGTCAGGATACGGCGAGCGCTGTACACAACGGTGAGCAGGCGGCCGCTATCTTTCGTGCCGAGGGGGAGCTGCGCGGCCTGAGCGATGCTTTAGGTCTAATAAGCCAGGCGGTCGAACATCTTGATGATCAAAATGAACAGGTCTTCTATAACGCATTCGCGTACATTTTGCGGCGTCACATAGGTAAGCCCGAACAATCATACAACCATGGCGTTCTCCTTTCCCTACGTCGTCAGATGCCGGGCGTCGCCTTCTATCGAGCTTGGGATCTAGCAACGTCGCGGATAAGAGCGACCCTACGGGAGATGAACGCAATTGAAGTGTCTGTTGATCCCCCTGCGGATCTTGCTCAAGTAGCCTCTAAACCCGCGGCCTGACTCTTCGCAGCAGCAGACTCGCGGCCGTTGCTAGTCCGGCGCTTCCGCGCCTCGTGCTTCGCAGGTCCACCGTGTCAATTCAGCCGGCACGTGAAGGCCGCGAGCGGCTGAGCGAAAGAACGTTAGGCGGTCACGCTTGGAGCGCGTACACTACGAATGATGCAGGTTCCGATTACCCGTAGATTGTTTACGGAACGCTGCGTGCTGCGTTATCCAGAGCTATCTGATGCCTCAGCGATGCTTCGTGCCTTAGCCGACCACCGCTTTCCGAAGGCGCTACCGATCGCTTCCCTAAACACGCTCGATGCAGTTATCCAAGCGTTGCGCGATCGCCAAGCTGCGTGGATAACCGGATCTGCGCTGAGCTGGTACGTCGAAACTAAAATCGGTGGGAATCTGATCGGAATGGTTAGGATCGGTAGAGCATCGCGGGTAGCCGACGACCAGTGGGATTTGGCGTTTTGGGTGAATCCGGAGCGCTGGCGACAGGGATACGGCGTCGAATTCTCGCGGGAAGTGATGCGCCTAACATTTCAGGAACTCGGTGCGCAGGTCATTAACGCAACCGCACCAGTTTGGAACGCGGCGAGCTGTGCGCTGCTCCGTAGGGTCGGCTTCGTCGACCAACCAGCAAACGACGGACGCGATGGGAGAGACGTTCAAAGCCAAACGGTGAGGAGCTATGAACTCTCAGCGGAACGTTGGCTGTCAATTAAAGACTGCTAAGCTGTGAGGACGGCCGACGCTAATCTTTGGCGCAACGGCCGTCCTGGCGCAGCGATCGATCAGTAGCCTATGCTCTCGAGCATATCTGCGATCTTTTCCCTCGTTCGTCCGCCGTTATTCAGTGCGCAAACTAGCATCCGCAAGTTGCCGGCTGGCACCTCTTCTACCGCCGGGACCGAGTCTAACAGTTGCGGGAAGTACTGAAGTAGTGCATCGTCTCCGCCGTCTTCGATCGTGCAACCGACGACTTCTGCCGCGGCTCCCAATGCACAAGTGGAACCTACATGAGTCTTCTTCCAGATTGCCTGAGATGGCGTTCGTCGCGCGCCTTCGCGAATTGCATAGGAAAGCTTCATTCCAGTGTGTTCAGATACGTCTAACATGCGATGCTCCTCCCGCGATCTCGAGTTAACGCTTGGCATGCCTAACTGCTGAAGTATTCGAGTATACACATTGAGCGAACATTCAGCAAAGCCGTAAGGAAGGCGAGAGGCGACCGTTCCAGCCGCCTAACTTTGGTGTGAAGCTGGCACGGCACGGCCTCGACCCGTCGGCCGAGCCGGCTTCGGTGTCGCCAGCGTGACGGTGGTTGCAGTTTGACGATTTGGTTCTGCGAAGCGTCATTAGCGAAATCGAGTGGAGGCGCGAGTCTTACGCGGGTTCGAATCCCGTCCTCTCTGCCGAGCCCCTACGAAAGTGCGGGGCTTTTCAGCCCGACGGCAGGGCCACCTTCGATCGTCGGCGGTTAGCCTCCGCAAAATCCATTCGATCCATCAGGCTCTACAAGCGTCAGCATCAGTCTCCCCTGCGCTACGGTGACGTAGTATCGCGTTCCGATCGCGAAGCCGCACTGATCCAGCCACTGGCCGCTTACGCGCAGGAACGGGACGCGATCGTGTCCGCTTCGTCTCGATGATCGCTGCCGCAGCAGCATGGAAACGGTGAGTGTGCGAATGTCCTTCTTCCGCGACTCGCCACGCGGGGCGTTCGTCGTGCGTTCCTCGGCGGTTGCGGACGATGCGATGTGCGACGGTCGGCACGCCGCGCGCGTTCCGCGGCGGGGAAGCGGTTGCGGCTCTCGGTTGGCGATGACAGTCTTGGCGCGCATCGATCCTCTCCTTCGTCTCCGATTCAACAGTTCGGCTGCGTCTCGTTTCGCCGCGGCCAGTCGAACGCCTCGGCGAAGGCGGGCAGCTCGCGCGCCAGCGTCTCCCGCCGCGCGCTAGCCAGGTCCTGCAGTTCGCGCGACAGGAACAGCTCCAGCGAAGCGCGCTCCGCCGCCGCCAGATACTGCAGCATGTCGATCAGGTACCGCGGCAGCCGCGTGCAAAGCCTCCGCGTCCGCAGGCCCGGCGGCAGGATCTTCCGTGCGCTCGATCCCAACGCACGCTCGATCTTCGTCATCGACCAGAGCGACAGCGCCATTTCCACCAGCTCCGCTATCTCGACGCTTGGGTTCCGGCATGTGCCGGCGACCTCGATCTCGCCGTCGCGAATCGCCTCGTTCATCCGCCCTGAAGACCACCCGAGCAGGGGCGCGGCCTCGGCGATCGTGACGCGAGACTCCGGATGTAGGAAGATGGCGCGGATGCGGTTGTTGTCATCAGGTTCCACCATGTGCTCATCCTTCAACGCTATGACCTACAGCATATATGCTCAAGGTCATAAAGTCAATGGGAGAATTCATCTTTGGCAGAAGTGACCGCGGCGGGCCAACTGTTCGGCGAGCGGCTGCGCGAGATGCGCAGCAAGCGCGACATCACTCAAGTGATGCTCGCTGACCTAACCGGCATCCCGCAGAATCACATCAGTTCGATGGAGCGCGGAATGAAGCTGCCGAATCTCCTCACGATGATTCGCCTGGCCTCCGCCCTCGACTGCAAGTTGAGCGCGCTGGTGTCGGTCTTCGACAAGGAGCAGCTGTCGTCGTTTCTGCGGTGAGCGCCGCGCGTTCACGCGATCTTGCGGCGAGAGAGCGAAGAAAGAGGTCACACCTTCGTTCTCTCATCGGAGAGCGAGGAGCGAAGGTCTTTGCCGGTAAACACAACTGTCGATTATCGTCGATTAAGGTGCAATACTTCCTTCGGACATTGTGGAGGATGACCATGTCGGATGTTGGCAATGAGCCGCAGCTCGTTTCGCCAATCGAGATCCACGCAACGATCACTCACGAACCGAAATCCGAACAACCTAAGAGTAATCGTCTGCTCGATACGCTAACGGTGATAGTGGCGCTGATGAAGGCCATTGCTTGGCCGATTTTGGCGCTCGTATTTTTCATCCTGTTCGACAATCCCATTCGTCGCACGATTGCCCTCATCCCGGACAAACTTGAGAAGGCCGACAAAGCCACCATTGGGTCGCTTTCGTGGGAAATCCAGCGTCGCGCGCGAGAACAAGGCGGGAGTGATCTCGCGATGCGCGTCGGCAACCTTTCGTCCGCGGCGGTTGAAGAGTTGATTAGAACTCCGCGCGATGGATCCATGGGGTTCGTGAGTACGTACGCAAGGCCGGATGTCCCAACAGCCTATATCGTCCCTGCGGACTCGCGAATGAAAGGATTTCGGGAACTCGAATCAGCTCAGTTACTCAAATTTCGCGAGCCTTTATCCCAATGGCTAGACTATCTCGCATCGCTACCGATGCGGGAGGACAAGACGTCTCTTGTACCATATGGCCGCACGCTCATCCCTGTCAGGCCGCTTACAGGTGAGCGAAAACGACGACTGGAAGAGCAGAGCTACGAACTCACGCCAAAGGGTACGCTAGCCGTAGAAGCAATCGTGAAAGCGGTTGGAGAACAGCTAAACGCGCGCTAGCGCCTCCGACTCTTTCAGGAGCCGACGAGGCGCTTCCTGACATCGGCCCGCTAACGCGACGCATTACGATAACCTGCTATCGAACGGAGTGAGCGGATGAGCAATCCCATCGAGATATTCTTCTCCTATGCACATGAGGACGACGATCTTATGAACGATGTGCGTCGGCAGCTAGTCGTTTACGAACGGGCCGGGCGTATCTTGAAGTGGCACGATCGTCAGATTCCTCCGGGGAGGGAGTGGCGGCATGTGATCGATGCGCGACTTCAAAGCGCAAAGATTGTGCTGCTATTTGTCAGCCCACACTTTCTTGACTCCGACTACTGTTATGAGGTCGAGGCAAGGCCGCGCTTGCCGGACAAGCTCGCGTCCTTCCGATCATCTTAAGACCGTGCTCATGGGAGGCTGCGCCTTTCAGCAAACTCCAAGCACTTCCGCGTGATGCCGTGCCTGTAACCAGGTGGAATGATCGTGACGAAGCTTGCCTAGATGTCGCTCACGGAGTGATGTCCGTTGTTGACGAGATCATTGCCGAGGAATCGCGACAGAATGAAGCGCCAGATTAAGCGGTGGGTTTCATGGTATTCGATTGATGCGTAGGCGGCCTCACTTCTCCGGAATGTCCGTCCCGTAATCGCGGCGGTAGCTTTCGCGCATCTGTTCCACGAGCGGGATGAGGTGCGCGTGCTCGGGGTCCTTGGACAACTCCTCGGCGGCGTAGTAGATCTCGAGGGCGCCAGCCAGCGCTTTTTCGCGCGCGGCTTCGATTGAGTCCGACACTTCGCCGGCGAAGGACTCGAGGGCGTCGGCGAGGGTCTCCATTTCGAAGATTTCCATCGCCTCATCGTCGCTGGCGAGGAGGGTTGGTGCGCTCGCGGTGTCTCGCGGGGGAGCGTCCGCGAGGTGCGGGATCTGTTTCCGGACGGTGGCGAGGGTGTTGAGGATGCCTTCCACGTCGATTTTCTGTTTCGTCATTGAATCCTCCAAATGCCGGGCGCGCCACTTGGGCGCGCCCGGCTGACCGGGGCTTTACTTCATACGTGCGGCGCGGGAGTCGGATTCGGCGCGGGAGCCGGCGTTTCCGGCTGCGCTTTGCGGGTGCGTCCGAGGCGGTTGGTCTTCCGCATCAGCGCGACGTGCGGCAGCAAATTGGCGTGCTGCGGCACTTTGACCAGTTTCTTGCTGACCGTGTACGTCAGCAGTACCGACTGGCCGAGGTTGTGTTTCATGGTGAGGACGGCCGAGGTGACGCCGTCGAGCGTCGCCTTCAGTTCGTCGCGCACCGTGACGCCGGAATCGGTCGTAGAGAGCGTCCGTGCGCTTCGGGCGCTGCAGCGTCCGTGCCGTGGGGATCGGCAACTGTACGTAGTTGGGGATCGCTGATCGCCGCCTGCGTGAAGTCGGTGTTCAGTGCCGCAACCGACTGCATCGACCAGCGCGCGGTCAGGTCGACCGCGGCCTGCAGCTCCTCGGACGGCCGGCTCCTGTTCCGCTGTCGCAGCGGTTTCGTTGATTACTGCCTGTTTGACCATGATGCTTCTCCTTTCTGGATCGGTAATAGGACGCCGCTCGCGCTGTGTGCGCAACTCGGGTGGAATCCTGGTGAAACGTCAAAAGAGCGGACGTCGCAAACCGCCGCTGGCCTGCCTCCGCGGGTAGCGAGCCCCGGAGGAACGCAGGGAGGGTCAGGCCTTCGATCTTCGGTGGCGAGTTTCTCGTGGTCGGCAACGCGTCGCATGGCGAAGCGGCCGTCCGCCGAAAGTGTGGTTGGTCAAAAGCAGTCCTGACGTCCTCTGCTAGTCTTGTCCTCATGTTCTGCGCGCGGCACGGCAGCCGCTGAAGCGCAGAGCCGTTCGGCCCGCACAGTTCCGAGGCACAGGAGGCCACCATGCCCGCCCTTAAGACGGATAAGACTTCCAAGCCCGCAGTCCGGAAACCGGCCAAGCGCACGGCACAGGGCAACGCTGCGGCGACGCTGCCGGAAGCCATGACCGGCAGGGTAAGCCCCGCGAAGGCTGCTGTTGGCGACAAGCCGGTCTTCGCCTACATCGCCAGCCTGCCGCAGCCGCAGCGCGGCATCGCCGAACGTGTCGATGCTCTGGCGGCCAGGACGCTTCCCGGCCTGCAGCGTTCCGTGAAGTGGGGCATGTCGTATTACGGCGTCGGCCATGGCTGGTGCTTCTGTTGCGGTGGCTTCGCCGACCACGTCAAGGTCATGTTCGTGAACGGTGCGGCGCTTGAGCCGGTACCGCCGGTGACGCCGGTGGGGATGGGCAAGTCTACGCGGGGCGTGGAGCTCCAATCCGTCGACGACCTCGACGAACGCCAGATCGCGGCGTGGATGAAACAAGTGGCGGCCGTGCCCGGTGCCGGCGGGAAGAAGCGATAGGCCGGAAGCCGGCCGAGATCTCGCCGAAAAAGAAAATTAAAGTGCCCGCCTGGCGAGCTGGATCGCGAAGTAGAGCATCAGCAGCGCCGTGAGGATGTTGGTGGTGATCTCCCAGCGCGGCGACGCGAACTTCGCTCCGGCGCGCACCGCGGTGCAGAGAAATAGTCCCCACGTCGCCGCACCGATCACGACGGAGGTCGCGAGGAGAAGCGACGCCGCCAGGCCGTGGGATGCGCCGGCCTGTTGTCCGACGACGGCGAGCCAGAAGGCAATGTTCCAGGGGCTCGACAGCGCCATGCCAATGCCGAGGAAGTATCCGCCGCGGCTTGTGGACAGCGCGCCGGAAGGGGTTGGTGCAGTGGCGCCGGAACGCAGCGCGCGCCAGCCATGAACCGCGCTGCGGATGAAGATCGCGGCCAGAACGAGAAGGAGCGTGAAGCTGATCGCGGACAACGCCAGTTCGAGCGCGCGCACGCGAGCGAGCGCGCCGGCGCCAAGAGTGACCGCAAGCGCCCAGAGAAAGTCACCGGAGCAGGCTCCCAGGCTGACTGCGTAGGCCGGCCAGAATCCGCGCGACAACCCGCGCCGGATCATCTCGCTGTTGATCGGACCCGGTGGCCAGGCGATCGACCAGCCGAGGAGGAGGCCTTTGCCGAGCAGCGGAAGAGCATCGAGTCCCATGCGCGGAGACATGGTACTCATCGTCTACACCGCTGTGCCCTCCGGTAGTATCGCGTTCGGCACTTCTAGCGATGAAACGGCATAGCGTCTACTTGTTCCGCTTTCTGTGTGTCCTGGTGGTGATCGCCGCGGGGGTTGTGACACTCGGGGCACAATCCTCCAAGCCGAAGACAGTCGTTGACTACTTTCTCCTGGTTCCGACGAAGTATTTTTCCTACGATCTCGCCTTTCGCAACGATCTGCTGCACGGCAAACATCGAGGCGAGGTCATCGACGTTCGAAATGGTTACATCTCGTGGCGTGGGTCTGACGTGCCTGACGAATTCCAGTTCGTCATCTTCCGAAGGAGTAACGGCACGCACGTAGTCGCCTACAACGACCTCGGCGACAACTTTGACGACCCCAATGCGGGCCCGCGGCTGATTCTGTTGAGCTATGAGCGCGGGAAGTGGCGCGACGTAACGAGGGCCTTGCTCCCTCCGTTCGCAGTAGATAAGAGGTTCAACTACAAACTCCCACGGAAGGGGAGGAGTATCGAGGTAACTGATGACAAAGGAGCCCACCTCTACACGCTGACATGGGCGAACGACCGGTTCCACCTGAAGCGTCACAGGGCAATGAATCCATACTGAGCCACTTCCGAAACGATCGCGGACGAAGGAACAACAATCTATGTCGCAGAACATCACCTCCGTAAACGCGTATTTAGACGGCTTCCGCAAAAATGACCACGAGCAGATCCTGTCCTGCCTGACCGATGACATCAAATGACTGTCTTCGGTGCCTTTCAATTGAGCGGCAAAGATGCCTACGACAAAGCCATTGATGGCGCGCCCAACTTCATTGATCCTCCCGAGCTCCAGGTCGTTCGTATGGTCGAGCAGGGCGACATCGTCATGGCGGAGCTCACCGGCACGGCGAAACGCGCCGCCGGAGGAGAGATGCGCATATCGATGGCGGAGGTATTCGTCATGCGCGAAGGCAAAATCGCCGAGCGGCGCGCCTGGGTGATCCCTCTCCAGGAGAATGACTACCGCTGAGCAGGACCAGGTAATGGCCGGAGTGCGCCTGACTCGCGGTTGCTGCGTAGTGTGTTTTTGTCTTTGGCACGCATCAGGAACGTGGCCGGCCACGAGGCGCAACAGATATCCGGCCGATTCCGGGATAATCTCACGAAGCTAAGGGCGAAGATCCGGGCTGGATACGCGACTGAGAAATAGGTAACGGCCAAGTGATGAAACATAACTTTCTGCGTGACGCGGCGAAGTCACCACGAGGTTCAGCAGTTGCGGTCGCGATCGGGTGGTACTCCCTCCAGGATTGGCAACGGTTGAAGCGCGTCGCCGCGGACTCGGAAGTTCTCCACGCGACCTACCTCGAGTGGGTCGAGGAAGCTGAGCGAACGGTCGCGACGCTCCGCGTGGCAGGGACGATGGTCGAGAAACTCGAGGTCGACCTGGAAGAGCTCGAGGAATGGTGCCGGACTCGTTCTCTCGAGAATACCAGTGCGAACCGCGCAAGGTTCATCGTTGAAAAACATCAGGAACGGGGAGAGCGCTTCTAGCCCCAGACCAGCGAATCACGCGACGCGAACGGACAGCCGCTGTCGTGAGTGGGCGCATACTCTCCGCCGGATGGCGGAAGTGAACAAAGCGGCGTTGCGGACGGCATCGATAGCGTGCCTTGCGATCTGGGGAGTGGTCTGGCTCTCGTTTCTCGCCATTCGCTTTTCGTCGTTTGATATCAGGGTGATTCCGGGGATTGGTATCGTCATGCTGGCTGCGCTCGGCGTTTCGATGTTGGCTCCAATCGTCTCCACCGCGCTCGCCGGCACTGCGATCATTCGAAATCCTCGGCAGCTGCTGAACTGGCTGACGCTCGCATGCGCAATCGCGGTTCTCTTCGGTCAGGGACTGCTGTTTTTTGCTTCGCGGTGGCTTTGATGCCCGCGTCAGGTCTAGCAGGAGAGAGCGAAGCCCCACGATGCCGACGTTAGACGCGGAGCGGATGCAAATGCTCGACGAACAAATCGATTACACAGGTTGTACCCTCGCGGAACTTTGTGACATCGCGGCGCACATTGACCGCGAGCGATTCGCGGAGCGCGCTGCCGTCGTGGACCGTGAGATCAGGCGGAGAAACGCGCTTCCGATTGATCTTCAGGAGGCTGTGTCATTCGAAGGCGGACTTCGAGTTGGTTCATTTCTCTATTTCGGCCGAACCGTCCCACGTCCTCTGGTCAATCTGTCGTTCTCAACGACGACGCTGGAGATTCTCGGGTCTCCGCTCGCATTCATGTCGAGTTACCGTTTCACGCGAGAAGAGATCCCGACCATTGAAGAGCGTCGAGGGTGGCTGCTCCACGGGTTTCAACTGATGCACACCCGCTCCGACTATCCGCCCGTAGTCTTGTTTCTCGCGGTCGACACCGAACCGATTCGGAAAGCACTGCGCGCACGCCGTTGGGACGTTCACCTCCCCGGCAGCACTGGTGCGAAACCGAGGCCGCAGCGGGCTCGGTTTTAGAAGGAGAACGGGTTCACGCGAAGACGCGGAGACGCGGAGAAAGGCGGCGGGCGGCTCGTCGCTTGCAGGGACAATCCCATCCCGATCATCCCCGCTCGATCATTTCGCGAGCTGCCGAACCTCTCCGCTGTCCGTCACACCCAAAACTTCGAACGGTTGTACGCGCGGCGATGCCGCATGGAGTGTCGATTCATGGCCAAACAGACCAATGCCCCCAAGTTCATCACGTGGATCATCTCGCTGATCCTTTTTCTCGTCGCGATCGCGGCGCACTTTGCCATCATCCACGTGAGCTCCGACATCGCCAGCTGGTCGTGGATCATCGGCTACGCGCTCCTTCTCGTGGCCGTTCAGGTGAAGGGTCTATAACGTGAACTGGCTTGTCTGGCTGATGCTCGCTGTCGTGGTTGCCGCGATTGCGGCGGTGACTGGAATTAAACCGAAGGGGACGCGTCACGTCGCCCATTCACGGATGATGGGCATGGCGAGAGTGTTTCTCGTCATTGTCGTCGTGATCTTTGCGTATCTGGCTTTCAGGGCAAGGTCCGGCTAGCAGCGGTAGCCGGTGGTTTTTCAGAAGGTCCAGCTGAGACCTGCGGAGAGGCGCCGGGTCCGGCCTTCGTCAAAGTCGCCATCGTGGACTTTGATCGACGTACCGACCACGTCCGGTTTTCTCTGGCCGTAGAGCCGCTTCGCTTCGAGGTCGATGCCGAAGTGTTTTGTGAGGACGATCGTGGCGCCTGCGTCGAGAATTTCGCGGACGTTGTCGTGGCCAGCGACGCGGATAAACCGCGTGCCGCCGCCGATCCACGGCTTGAAATGCGCTCCGTCCGCGGCGTGATAGCGCACCAGGACATCGATCGGGTGGAGGCGCTCATAGCTGGTCTCTGGAAGGACGCCGAGGGCTCCCGGGACAAATCGTGTGAGGACGGTGCGCTCGGAGGACATCGCCACCGCGGCGGAGAACCTCGCCGAGAGAAAGTACTCGGCGTCGCCGCCATAAGCCTGGCGATACGGTCCGTTGGAGGTCTGCGGATTCTCGAGTTCGAAACCCGAAAGCCGGACGGTGCCTGCGGATTGCGCGTATGTGACGGCCGGAATGAAAAGGATCAGGAGAAGAAGTCGAAGTCGCATCGGGAGCCTCCGTCTGATGGGACGGCGCGAGGCTGAGGAGGTTTCACTGTCCATACGACGATTGTGGAAGGCGCTCCGTATTCGAGCGTATGAAAACGTTCCTGATCCTCTCGGTACTCGCTCGTCCGTTGCATGCCGAAATTCGCGGCGCTGTACACGGTGGAGTTTCGTCAGCGGCAAGCATGATCCCGCCGGTACCATCGAGGTCGACCTTCGTCACGGTAATTGGTCGTTCGCGCCGGCGTACGATTTGATCCGCGCGGTTATGGCGTTTATGCGATCGATGCCGATGTGCGCCGCCTCTTCCAGTTCGAGCACAACATGATGTGGATCGCAGCAGGTCCGACGTTCGTCGGCTCGAACTCCGGATCAAAGACTACGTGGAACGCGGATGCCGGCTTCGGCTGGAAGACGAATAGCGCGTGGGAACCCTTTGTCGCCGCGCGCTACTTCAGCTTCCGCATACCGGTCTTTCGCGATGTTCTTCAAGAACGCGGCGCGGTGATCTCGATCGGAATCTCGCGCCGATTTCGTCAGGCGACCGCGCGACGGATGCGGGCCAGTTGATTGAGATGCACGACGTCGTGGCCTGCCACGAGACGCAACAGATATCCGGCCGATTCCGCGCCGCGTTCACTGTGAATTCCGACCCGCTTCAACTCCTCGGCACTCAGACTCCGCGCCAGCCGCACGTTCGCGGCGCGTAAGACGGCGAATTGCGCGAGCACATCCGCGAGCGAAGCCTGGCGATAGCGGAGTTTCTCCACCCACAGCTCCTGATCGTAGGCCACGATCGGCGGCCGATCCTGCGCCACGATCATGCGGATGCGGACGCCGGCGACCATGTCGCTATCCGCGAGGTGATGCGCGACCTCGATCATCGACCACTTGCCAGGCGCTTCGGGACGGCGAATCGTGGCATCGTCCAGTCCGTCGAACGCCGCGCGAAGATCTGCGATGCCCGCTTCCATTACGGACAGCGGATCGCGTTCGCCGAGACGGTCGAGAAGATCGCGCGCGTACTCGCCGGGAGCGTCGACGGGGATCGAAAGGTCGGTGGTCAGCATCGCCCGATTGTACGCGTGCATCGCGCGGCGCCACTCGCCGCCCGCTACAGTCCAGGTCGTGCCGGAATCAGGCCGTACAAAGCAGCGAGAAAGCGTTCTACGTCGCGGCGAGGCAAGCGTTGCTGCCGTTGCTTTCAAACCCAGCGAAGTGGCATAAGGATTGGGAGTAATCCCTGGCTGGGCCGGTCGCGCGCGAACACGCAGACGGAAAGATGCTTGATTTTGAGTGACGACTCCGCGCCGGAATATGCAATTCTGAAGTTCGGCTGGAGAGGTCGCCTTCCGAAACTACCGAGACCAGTCATTGCCATTGGCAACCAAACCCTTTGGCGGGTATTGGTTCATGGCACAGGGTTCAAGGTTGAAACAGATCCGGGACAACCCGCTCTTGTCGGGTTCTACGCCACGTATTTTGTAGCGGCCGACAGCGTACGAGAAGCGTCTAGAACGGCCGAGTTGGTCGCACGCAATCGATGGTCGAGCAGTGGCGCCGGCGCGCGCGCGAAGGGCGACCTGGAAGTGACCATCGAGGAGATCGATCGCATCAATGGCCGGTTTCGTTGGCGATCCGGATTCGGCTACGCCTTCTATACTGAGGAATCGGCCGACGTTCCGTAGACGGAAGGGAAGGCGGCGAAGGATTGAATTCGCTTACGATTGCCCGATGAAACGCGCGTTCCTGTTTCTTCTGCTCGCGTGCGCGACGGCGTCGGTGGCTCAGGGGCCGCTGCCGCCGGCAGTTCGCGGTCCGAAACTCGTTCCGGTGTACGAGTGGAGCAAAGACAAGACGCTGACGGGATTTCAGAGCCAGATGCTGGAGCTCTGTCGCGCGCGTGACGAGAAGCGTCTGTTCGACCATCTCGACCCGCACGTGCGCACTTCGTTCGGACCAAAGAGCGGCATCGAAGCGTTCAAGATGGCCTGGTACACGCAGCCGCACTGGGAAGAGCTCTTTCTCATTTTTTTCATGGGCGGTGGTTCGTTCCGCGACAACGATCACTTTGTGGCGCCGTCGGTCTACGCGAACTGGCCCCAACGCTTCGATCCCTATTCATTCCTCGCGGTCATGAGCCGCGGCGTGCCGCTGCGTGAAAGCCGCGATCCGAAGTCCAAAATCGTGGCCATCCTATCGTTCGATATCGTCAAGCCGCTCGGGGAAAAGGGACACGTCCGACTCGCCGATGGCCGCGTGGGATGGGTCGATCCGAAACTTCTATGGAGTCCGGTCGGGTATCACGTAGAGCTCGTGCGCAAATGGGGCACCTGGAAGATTGAAGGGCTCGTCTCGGGACGGTAACCATTGACGCGGTTTCCGCGCTCGAATGCTGAAGCCGGGTGTCCGGAAGCGATACGCAGACGCGCCATTCGACGCGTCCGCGCGGGGCTGCTGGCGTCTCGCCGCCGTATGGGAGGCTTGCGCAAGTGTTGTGTTACCAGCAACATTCGAGGGGTTGCCGGTTCGGCAGCGAGGATGCAGCCGGGCCAGCCGGCGAGGACGCCAGCGCTCCATTGCGTCCTTCAGAGAAACCATTGCACCAAATCGCTGTCAGATGCCTCGGGCGAGACATTGGCGAGCATCTTCAATCTGGTAGCAGTTCTTTCACACCGCCGGAATGCCTTCCTCGTCTAGCGTTGCGCGCATGACGCGCACAGCTCGACTTCTCGCACTCGCCTCCCTCTTCCTCATCGGTTGCTCGACGTCACTTCCTCGGCATTCGACGCCGTCCGATGAAGCGGCAGTGCGGCAAGCGATGAGCGGCTTCATAGATGCGCTGAACGCTCTCGACGCCGGGAAGATGTCGTCCTTCTTTGCGGAGGACATCACTGCGTTCGTTCCGGTGGCGCAAGCCGACCGAGTGGAAGGACGCGCTGCGCTCACCAACATCTTTCAAAAGTTCGTCGACCGGACGAAGCCGGGCGTCTCGCGGCTAAACCTAGTCCCCGAGGATCTGGAGGTGTTGGTGGCGGGCGATCTGGCGATGGTTTCTTTCAACATCCGCGAGAAAGTATTGAACGTGACGCGCCGCCGTACGGTCATCTTCATCAGACGCGAGGGGCATTGGCTGATGCGGCATATGCATGCCTCCGATTTCACGTCACCCAAGCCGTAACGGTATTAATTGAAAAAGGCGGAGGTGAATGCGATATGTGATGAAACAAAAGCTGTTCTCCTGGGGCGATGACGGCGCGCGCCGTGTTCTACGAATTCATCCCGCTCGACCGCGTGCCTGAGGATCTCCGGCCGCGCGTGAAAGAACTGCAGACGCTTTTCGATCATTGACGGGCACGCCACTCCTTACGAACGCCGCCAGAGTCCCGCGGGATTCGCGCCGGCCAAGCCGGAGGTCCGAAGCGACTCGGAGACGTTGCTGACGCCGGCGATTCGTTTGCGCGGCAATTTCCAGGCGCGCGGGGCGTCGTCGATGGCGCGGTCGATGTACATCAACTGGCCGCCGCTGAAGCGCCAGCCGCGCGGCTCGAAACGTTCCAGCTCCACGGGTTCGGTGAAGGCGCGCATGGTGCGTTTTGCGTAGACGTTGAAGAAGCCGTCGAAGTAGCTAAGGCCGAGGGCGATGTAGGGGTAGATGGCTTCGCGCGAACGGAGGGTGGTGAAGTTCGACTTCGCCACGGCGCCCCAGAGGCCGCCGATTTCGTAGAGCGCGAGACAGTGGCCGTCGTCGCTGGCAGCGTCCATGTACATCAGGCGCGGCGGATGCCCGAGCTCGCGCAGCGCGGCGGCCGCGAAGAGCGCCCCGCTGAAACATTGCGCCTTTCCGCTCTTCATCACCGCGCGCGGAGAGGCTGCGCCGCCTCGCTCGTCGTAATCGAGGTCGTCGAGAAACTGCTGCACATGCGCCGGCGTTTTCAGTCCCGCGAGAATGCGGCGTTCTTCCGCTGACCAATCCATCGATTTTTTCAAGGTGGCGAGCGTAGCAGAGTCGCCGTTGTGACGCGGGTTGCATGCGGTTGTGACGTCCGCGCTGCAGCACGTTCCGTGGCGTATTCTCGTCGGCCGGGAGGGACAAACAACATGCGACTCGTCATCGCTTCACTCCTCACCTTCATCGCCGCAACGGCCTCGGCGCAGACCGATGAAATCTCCTGCTTTCCCAACTACTCGGTGCCCGAGGGAGGGATCGAGGTCACCATCAGCTCAAACCATTTTCATCAGTTCAGGGCGCCGCAGGTTTTTTTCGGAAGCGTTCTCTCGCCGCGCATCACGGTAACCAATCCGGATACTGTCAAAGCCGTGGTTCCGGCGCATCCCCGAGGACTCGTCGCATTGACCGTGCGCGACGGCGATGCGGTGCTGCACACATTCAGTCCCTTCGCGTACGTGCCGCTGCTGGAGGAGATTCTCATCCCCATCGCCTTTCAGCCGATCGAGACCAACGGCACGCGGTGGGTGAGCGACATCTCCGTTTACAACGACTCTGACGACACTGTTTCCATCGATCCGGAGGAGTGCAACTTCATCGGTCTCTGGTCTGACTGCAGCCAGAATGCACGGCGGGTTCCTCCCCGTTCGTCGATGCGGATCGAGCCGCGATTCACGTCGGCGGATCGACCGTGGATGTTCCTGGATCCGCCCACCGATCAAGCGGACCGTCTGCACTTCAGCGTACGGCTGCGCGAAACGACACGCGATCCTGACGGTCCGGGCACGGAGATTCCGGTCGTCCGGTCGCGCGATTTTAAGAAGCTGCAGGTGTGGCTGCCTTCCGTCCCGATCAACGTCCGCTTTCGCTCCACGCTTCGCGTGTACACGCACGCGAATTTCGTCACCGTGAGAGTCAAGGACAACGCGACCGGTGAATTGCTGAAGGAATGGACCGGCAGCCAGTTTTTTCCCACCGACGGCGGCTCATTCGGGACGTTGACGTTCCCCGGTCTCCTGGAGGCGGCCGAGGTACGCTCGCATGAGAAGGTGCGCGTCGAAGTGGAAAGCTGGCTTCCGGTGTGGGCGTTGCTCACGCTGACGGACAACGAATCGCAACGCGTACAGATCTTCACTCCGCAGTGATTGCGATGTCACAATCGCGGCGATGGAAGAGGAGCTGAAGCGGATCAACGATCTCCATCTCTGGGATTTCGAGGTCGCGGAACATGACGGCGACAGGTTGCTGATTCTCGGTAGCAACGATTTCGTTTACTACCACTACCTCGAGGCGGAGTTCCGCGGCGTGACGTTCACCGATGTCCCCGCGCGCTTTTCCCACGCGCAATTCCGCCTCGGCAAGGACGGAGTGGTCTGGGTCAATGCGGAGGCGGATTCCGCCGCGACCGAGTTCGAGATTCAGGCGACCGGTTTGGATGTTCGCGTCGGCAAGGTCTACTACTACGATCGCAAGGATCTCCAGCCCGGCGAGCGGATCGCGGGCCGGAATCGATAGGAGGGCGCAGTGTCCATCAAGCCGAAGCCAAGCGTGGTCGTGTTCGTCGCGGATGTCCGCCGGGTCGGTACGTTTTATCGCGAGGTCGCTTCGATGGAGGTCCTGATCGACGAGGACGACTACGGCGTCATGGAAGTGGAAGGCCTTCAACTGGTGATTCATCGCCTCCGCGGCGAGCCGGCGGTCGGCGCTGCGGCGATCCACGTGCGCGAAGATTCGTACGTCAAACTCTGTCTGCCCGTTGCCAGCATCGCCGCGGCGCGCGCGATTGCGGCCGCGAATGGTGGAGCGATCAAGTCGGCGGAGCACGAGTGGGAGGCGCGCGGATTCCGCGCGTGCGACGGGCACGATCCCGAGGGCAACGTGATTCAGGTTCGGGAGAGCGCCGGGTAGCCGCCGCTGGCGAGAAAAAACAAATCGCGATCCGGATGAAACGATCTCCGAGGCATCGTCACTATGCCTTCGAAAGGAGATCGCATGGGTACCACTTTAAGAACCGAAGCAACCAATTTTCTCGAGCTGTGGAAGGCAATTCATGGAGGCTGCTGGCCGGGGCCGAAACCGGATCTCGCGCTCAGCCAGGCGGCGCAGGAAGTGATCGCCTCGCTGGCGCTCCTTCACATCGCGCCGACGTTCGGCGACGCCAATGTGGCGAAGCAGATCAACGGAATCGCGGTCGATCGTTTCAACGCCGCCTCGACCAAGGTGCAAGCCGCGGCGCGGAAGCTGTAGCCCGGCAGTTTCCGGAGGACGGGCGGCAGCCGCCCGTCCTCACGAGCATTTCGACGTGCGAGCGTCCGCAAAGTACGCGACGCCGTGCCGTTCTTCGATTTCGAATCGGATCGAGCTGCACGGAAGGTTGTCGGCGCTCAGCGTGAGGATCGTGCGACCTTTCGAATGCGTAACTTCGTGCTTCATCAGCATGCCGAGGTTGTGATCGGGCGATGAGGGGAGGATCTTCCGCAGGATTGCGATGACGTTCGGTGACGCGATGTCTCGCGTCGGACGGTGATGAATGATCGCGTCCCACAGCTCGTCGCAGGCTTTGAGTTCCTTGTCGACGAATTCGGGTTGCGTAGTCGTCACGCCGTCCGGAGTCACGTTGATTCGCCAGACCACCTCCGGCTCGGTGCATGCGCCGCAGGAGGAAAACGATTTGAATTCGCCCTTTGCGTGAATGGTGATCGATCGATCGGAGAACGCGTTCGGCGGTGTTTCGAGCGAGGCAGCGTAGCTGCGTATGAATAATGGTGAGGCCGAGCGGCCGTCCCACTCCCACACGCTGATCTGTTTGTGGAACGTTCCGCCGGCTGCCGCGGCGGCGGTGGCGTCGACGTAGAAACGCGGCCGGCCGTTTTTATTCGACGCCATGTGCCCGACGACGCCGACGAGCGGTCCGTCTCCCCACCCAACTTTGTACGACGCCCAGTTGCCGATCTCGTCGCGCGAATGACGCGCCGCGAGGTCTTTGATGCTCCAGCGAACGCCATCGCGTGCAACGACGAAGAACGTTCCCGCGTAAATGTACGAAGCCGAAACCGCCCACGCGTCGCGATCGAGCGGCACGGCGTGCGTCTCGATGGCATCGAGTTGTCGAACAGCATCGACGACGTCGCGTGCCGAGGCGTTCGGATGGGACTTGAGGTAAAGCGCCGTCCAGTCGCCGATGATGTGCCAGGCGCGATTCAGCGTTCGAGAATCAGACGAGCCGCGATCGAGATCGCCGTGTACGGCGCGATAGTCGGACAGAAGTCGTGCGCGCTGATCCTGCGCCGGAGGTGCGGCCAGGATCAGCGCAAGAATCACCGCGAACACGATGTCAGCGTAGCGCCACCGGGTCGGCGCGATACACCTTCGGATACACCTGCCTCAGCGCCTCGATCTTCGGCAGATCGTTGTAGACGATGTACGGCTGATGCGGATTGTGGATCAGGTAATCCTGGTGGTAATCCTCGGCCGCATAGAAGCCCTTCAACGGCTCGATCTTCGTGACGATCGGCGACGCGAAAACTTTCGCCTTCGTCAGTTGCTGCACGTACGCACGCGCGATGCGCTCCTGCGACGGCGATGCGAAAAAGATTTCGGAGCGATAGCTCGGACCGCGATCGGGTCCCTGCCGGTCAAGCTCCGTCGGATCGTGCGCGACGGAGAAGAAAAGCCGCAGGAGCTGGCCGTACGAAATCTGCTTCGGATCGAACGTGATCTGGACCGACTCCGCGTGGCCGGTGCTCTCGGTGCCGACCATCTCGTAGTGCGCCGTGGCCTTGTCGCCGCCCGAATATCCGGCCACGACCCGCGTCACGCCCTGCACGTGCTCGAACATCCCCTGCAATCCCCAGAAACAGCCGCCCGCCAGCACCGCCACCTGCGGCTTCGTAGCCTCGGCGGCCGGCGTGTCGACCTCCGGCGCAGGGATCGCTTTGTTAATGGCATCCGCATTCGCGCCGCAACTCAAAAGCAATGTGACCATTGCCACGAAAAGAAGTGATTTTTTCATCGGGATTCCTCCGCGTCTTCGCGTCTCCGCGTGAAAAAATCCAAACGGCCGCGCGTACGTCCTTATGCCCCGGCGGCGGTGTCGCTCCTGTGAAGAAGCGCTACGCGATCGCGGGCTGCGTCAGCCGTGATTGCCGGAGAAGAATGGCGATCACGAGCGGCAGCGCGACGCCGACGACGGCCCATGGCAGGAGAAACAGCAGTCCGAACCATGGCGAGGTCACGGCGATCAGTCCCCACACCATGAGCGTGATGCCGCGCCAGTTCTTGCGGTCGGGGAGAAACCAGGCGGCGATGAAGACGATCAGTCCGCCGACCATGACGCCGCCGGTGACGTACTCGAGGAAGAGCGGCTTGACGATGTTCTTGTCGAACGAAACCGCTGCCACGGCGAGAATCGCGATCAGCACCATGGCGCAGCCGACCCATGCGGTGGTCACCCAGACGCGCTGTTTGTTCATGTGCGCGTCATTGTAATCGAAGCGAGCCGAGGCGTTCGGTATGATGGGGACATCATGATTGCTGAATTTCGGGGATTCCTGACGAAGACGAACGCGCTGGCGCTGGCCATCGGCGTGATCATCGGCGCGGCGGTGGGCAACGTCGTGTCCGCGCTGGCCGCGGATCTCCTGATGCCGGTCATCAGTTACTTCCTCCCGGGCGGCGATTGGCGGCAGGCGAAATACGTTCTGTACTCGACCACCGATGCCGCCGGCAAGGTCACCGAAAATGCTCTCCTCTACGGCCACTTCCTCGGCACGGTCATCGACTTCCTGATCATCTCCTTCGTGGTCTTCCTCATCGTCAAAGCGCTGGTGAAGCCGGTCCCCGCTCCGCCCGCGGCTCCGATGAAGGCGTGCCCCGAATGCCTGGAGATGGTGCCGGCCGCGGCGAGACGCTGCCGCGCGTGCACGGCATCGCTGACATGAACGCGGCAGACGTTCGCGGTCTCTACGAGCGCATGATCGCCGGCTGGAATGCAGGCGACGCCGCCGCGATGTCGCGCGATTTCGCCGATGACGGACAGTTGGTCGGTTTCGACGGCAGCGAAGTGAACGGCCGCGAGCAGATCGCGTCGCACCTGACCGGCATCTTCGCCGATCACAAAGTGGCGTCGTTCGTGACGCTCGTTCACGAAGTCCGCGAGATCGCGCCGGACGTGATGTTGCTCCGCGCGCACGCCGGCATGGTTCCGCCAGGCAAGTCGGAGATCAATCGCGCTACGAATGCGGTGCAGTCGCTGATCGCCGTCAAACGCGGCGATCGCTGGCGGATCGCGCTCTTCCAGAACACGCCCGCCGCTTGGCATGGCCGCGACGACGACGCGAATGCGCTGACCGCGGAACTGCAGGCAAAATTCGACGCATGACGGGGGAGGTCGTCCAGATCTGGATCAAGCGCGCGCACCGCGGCGTGATGGATCCGATGGAAAGCGCGGAGGCGATTGCCGGCCGCGGGCTGGTCGGCAACGCCGATCAGGGACGGCGTCGCCAGATCACGATCATCGACGAAACGGCGTGGCGCGAGGCTGCTGCCGAAACGGGCCGCGACGTCGATCCATCCAGGCGCCGCGCAAACGTGATGCTGCGCGGCATCCCCCTCGCCGGCTCTCGCGGCAAACTCCTCCGACTCGGCGCCTGCCTCGTGCGCATCCTCGGCGAGACACGGCCGTGCGAGCGGATGGAGGAGGCGCAGGCGGGTCTGCGCAAGGCGCTCAGCCCGAACTGGCGCGCCGGCGTTTTTGGCGAGATCGTCGAGGGCGGCGCGGTCCATGTTGGCGACCAAGCGGAGCTCGTCGAAGGCGAGGTCGAGCAAGCGGCGATGTTCTGATATCGTTCGCGAATGCCGCATCGCTATCCGCAGGAGGCCGCCCTGCGCGACGGCCGCAGAGTTCTGCTTCGTCCCTTCGCCGAGAAGGACGTCGACGCGTTGTACGAGTTCTTCCAGCATTTGCCGATCGCGTATCGCCGTTTCGCGTGGGACCACATCGAGAACCGGACGCTGATCGAAGGCTGGGGCCGCGACATCGATTACGCGAAGGTCTTTCCGCTGCTGGCGTTCGACGGCAACCGCATCGTCGCCGACGCGACGCTGCACCGCCGCCACGGCAGCCCGCTCCGTCTGGCCGGCCGCATCAAGTGGATGATCGATCCCGCCTTCCGTGGCGCCGGATTGGGGACGTTGCTGGTGAATCAGTTCATCGGCATCGCCCGCGAAAACGGACTCCGCCATCTCAACGCGATGCTGATCTCCGACCTCGAAGCCGACGCCGTCACCACCCTCCAGAACCTCGGCTTCAGCTCCTACGTGATGCCCGGCTACGGCACCGACCCGGACGGCAATCAGCACGACATGACCCATCTGATTCTGAAGCTGTGATCGTTTAAAGCGATTCATCCGCAGATGGCGCAGATGAGACGCAGATGGCCTCCTCGATCATTCGCGCGGGCATGTCGAGCGCGACTTCGAGTCCAAGGAATCGCAATGCGAATTGAAGCGTCTCGCTGACACGCTTCTCGTCCAGCGACGGCAGCGGCAACGCGCCGTCGCGTTTTCCGAGTTTTGAGCCATCTGCATTTACGACCAAAGGCAGGTGCGCGTAGGACGGAGTTGGGAGTCCGAGGGCGCGTTGAAGCGCGATTTGCCGCGCGGTGGACGTCAACAGATCGGCGCCGCGGACGACCTGCGTAACTTCTTGCGCCGCGTCGTCGACGACCACCGCCAGTTGATACGCGTAAACACCATCGGCGCGGCGGACGACGAAGTCGCCCGTTTCGGCAGCGACATCTTCTTCAACACGGCCGCGAATCAGATCGTCGAAGCCGATGACCTCATGCGATGTGCGGAAGCGAACCGCACGCGCGACGCGTCCCGTAGGAAGTCCGTCACGGCAGGTGCCGGGATAGAGCGGCTCGCGCCCGAGCGGCGCCGAGGCGGTGCGCGCCAGATCGGAGCGCGAGCAGCCGCAGTCGTAGACGAGGTGCTTCGCGCGCAGCTCGTTCAACGCGTCGTCGTACAACGCGATCCGCTGCGATTGATAGACGACGTCGCCATCCCACGTCAGTCCGTATCGTTCGAGGGCACGCAGGATCTCGTCCGCCGATCCGGCGACGACGCGCGGCGTGTCGAGATCCTCCATCCGCACTAGCCACCGCCCGCCTGCCTTGCGCGCGAACAGCCACGATCCGACCGCCGCGACCAGACTGCCGAGGTGCAGCGGACCGGTAGGGGATGGAGCGAAACGGCCGGTGAGCATCGTGCGGCGCGGAGTATTGCACCGCACGATGCTGGTGATACTGGCAGCTAAGTGCCGCCTCCCTGTTGCGGTCCGCGGTAGGCATCGACCCGTGATGACCACCCCTTCGCGTAATCATCCGGGCACTTTGGCGGTGCTGGCGGTGCCGGACATGGCTTTCCTGGCTCGGTATCGTCCTTCTCCGCACATTGCGGACAAACGTCATGGATTTCGTGGCCGAGCTTGCAGAGCGCCGGCCGTTTTGGCGGCTTGTCGTTATTGCACGGCTTCACTTTGTCCTTCGGGTCGCAGTTGCAGGGCATCGTCGGATCGACCGTACAAAGATTGAATTTAACGACTTTCTTGAAGTCGGCATCAGCGGTGCGCATGCTGGCCAGTTGGCGCAGCACGAGACAGGCGATGGTGCGGCCGAGCTTCTGGCCGGCCTCGTGATCGCTGCGCCAGTGCACGCCGGCCCACATGCGTCCGAGGCCGATGTTGTCGGCGAGGTAATCGAACTCCGTCTTCAGTTTCGTGCCGGCGCCGAGGAACGGCGGCGTGTCTTCTTCGCCAAAGAAGAACTTGAGGATTTCGGATGCGGCGGCTGAGTACGTGCTGTGACCGGAGGGATACGCGGGATGCCGCGGAGTCCCGGGACTGACCGTGTTCGGATCGAGGGCGTCGGGACAGCGGATGTACATCGGGTTCAACTCGTCGGGACGATCGAAGAGCACGTTCAGCCCGCTGTGGTTGCGGATTGAATACTCGATGGGCCGTTCGCGATAGGCGGTGCACTCGCCTTTGTTGCGTCCTTCGGCGACCCATTTGTAGTACCACGCGGCCTGCAGCGCGCTGGCGATGGCGATGTCGAGCGCGGCCCAGACGAGCGCCTGCCGCGGCGGCGACCAGTTGCGCGTCTTCATGAGAAACGAGGCGATGTGCCGGTGGTAGAGGCCGGGCGTCTCGCTCTCGACAGCGCGGGCAAGACCGCGGCCGGTGCGGATGACGTCATCGCCGGGAAAACGGTTCACGAGGACGCCGCCGAGCGGATACGGGCATAGGTTCCACAGCTTGCTGATCGGCTTGCGGCAGCCGTACGCAGCCGGCAGTCCTCGTTCGAATTCGCAGACTTTCAGCTCCCGCGGGCATGGCTTCGGATTCGAGAGGTAGCACGGATCGTCGCGATGCTCCTGCAGATCCAGCAGTTCGTCGATCTCGCGTTTCAGCGTCTTCGCATCCGTCGGATACGGCGGAAAGTAATGCGGATCGTTCTTCTTGTCGGTGAGCGCGCGCATGTCGTCGATGCCGACGATGCGCAGCCGCGCACAGTACTGCCACAGGCCGGCGCTCGGTTCGACCTGCGGCCCCTTCAGCGAATATTCGAACTCCTCACAGTGATCGATACAGCCTTCGTCGTCCTTTCCCATTTGCGTTCCTCGGCGTTATTGAGGCGCACAATTGCGCCACATGTAAGGTTGAGGGACGGCAGGAAAGGATTCGCCGGACTCAGCTGGAACTCTGCGGATGAGGTTTATTCGACGTGCTGCGAGACCGAGAGCACGTTGCCGTCGGGATCCTTGAACCACGCCACTTTCGCGCCGCCGGGGGCGGACCAGATGCCGAGGGGGTCTTGTTCGAAGAAACCGTAGCGTTCGAAGACGACGCCTTTTTGGGTGAGGGCGGAAACGACGTTCTCGATCCCGTAGACTTGCCAGCCGAGGATCGTGAACTGTGCGGGCTTGAAATCGGGCTGCACTTTGGCCACGCGGATCATCGTGCCGTTCGCGTCGAGCACCATGGCGAAACCGTCGTTGTCGACGAAACGAAGTCCGAGGACGTCGACATAGAACGCGCGCGCTTTGTCGAAGTCGAGAGTGGGGATGAACGCGATGATCGGTGTGTTGCCCAGCATGTCAGCCTCCGATTTGATGAAAGGGGCGAATCCGTCAGGCCCTTCGTCTCAAAGGTGGGTTTGTTAATGCCTTTTCAACTGCGCGTGGCGCACGCGCTGCCACGAGAAGCAGGGCACGCGCGGGGCCAAGCGGTTGACGTCGACCCTGCTCCCAGTTCTGCAACGTGTTAACGCTTACGCCGATCATGCGCGCGAATTCGGCCTGAGATTTGTGAAGCTTGGCCCTGATCCTTCGGACATCCTCTGACTTGAACACGAATTGGCGAGAAGGTTTCGCTTCACCGCGATGGATCTGAACTGCTTGTTCCAGGCTTTCGGCCAGCTTTTCGAAGTCTTCCTTCTTCATTTGAATCCCTCTCCGATCTTGCGGAGCATTTGTTTCTGTTGAGCCGATAGGTCCGTGCGTTTGCTCTTGGGATAAACCATGAGCAGGTAAATCAATGACTGTGACGTGTACCAGTAGTAGATGACGCGAATGCCGCCTCTCTTGCCGCGACCGTGACTCGGGATTCCCCATCGCATCTTTCGAAGACCGCCGGTTCCCGGAATCAACTCTCCGATATCCGGTTGCAGAATAAGCGCCGCCTGAAGCTTGGCGTAATCGGAATCGCTCAGAATCTGAACGATCTCCTCCGTGAAAATCGGTGTTTCAACAAACCGAAGCACGTCGAACCAAACTATACGCCATCGGCGTACGTGGGGAACGCGCTATGTTTGCGCTGCATTTCTGCGATCAACAACACCCGCTGCCGGGCAAGTGCGTGTGATCGGGTCCGGCGGTGGCGGGGACGAAGGCGATCGATTCGCCGCGGATGGCTCGCAGCCAGGCGCGTGCCGAGGCGGCCAGGATCACGATCACGCAGAGCATCAGGATCACCGTCAGCGTGGCGTCGAGGTAGCCGGTGAATGGATCTTTGGCCATCATCTTCGGGCCGAGGAAGTTGTCGAAGATCGAGCGGTAGCCGGCGTAGAGCGTGGTGGACGTCACGAAGGCCAGCGGGAACATCGTCGTCCATGCGTACTTTGCTTTGCCGGCGTTGAGAATCACGGTCGTGCCGACGCAGAGCGCGACGGCGGCCAGGAGCTGGTTGGCGATGCCGAACATCGGCCAGATCTGCGAGATCGATCCGTTGAGGATGAACCACGTCCAGCCGAAAACGACCAGCGCCGTCGAGATGATCGTGCCGGGAATCCACGACGTGTTCTCGAACGGCTTCCAGGCGCGGCCGAGGAACTCCTGCACCATGAAGCGGGCCACGCGCGTGCCGGTGTCGATGGTGGTGAGGATGAAGAGCGCCTCGAACATGATGGCGAAGTGGTACCAGTACGACATCAGTCCGCCGAGGAGCGGGATGCCGGAGAAGATCTGCGCGAAACCGACTGCCAGCGAGACCGCGCCGCCGGTGCGTCCGACCAGCGTTTCGCCGACCAGCGTCGAGAAGTGCTGCAGGTTGACCGTCGATAGTCCGAGCTTGGCGAAGATTGCGGGCGGAACGTTGATCGCGTAGTAGTCGCCGGGATGGAGCGCGCAGACGGCGATGAGGGCCACGCATCCCACCAGACCTTCGCAGAGCATCGCGCCGTAGCCGATCATCCGCGTGTCGGATTCCTTGTCGATCATCTTCGGCGTCGTCCCCGATCCGATCAGGGCGTGAAATCCGGAGATGGCGCCGCACGCAATCGTGATGAAGACGAACGGAAAGAGCTTGCCGGGGATGATCGGGCCGCCTCCGGCCGCGAACTGCGAAACGGCCGGCGCGTAGATGTGCGGGGCGACGATCACGGTTCCGAACACCAGCGCGGCGATCGTGCCGAGCTTCATGTACGACGAGAGGTAGTCGCGCGGGCAGAGCAGCATCCAGACCGGAAGCACCGAGGCGATGAAGCCGTAGATGGCGATGGCGATCGTGATCTGCGGCTTGGACATGGTGAAGATCGCGCCCAGCGCGGTGCCGGGAACGAAGCGTCCGGCCACGACAGCGGCCAGCACCATCAGCGCGCCGGCGATGGAGCCGTTTCTGATCGCGTACGGCGCCTTCGATCGATGCAGGTACTGCCCGACCAGCAGCGCGATCGGGATCGTCAGGAAAATCGTGAACGTCCCCCACGGCGAATCCGCCAACGCGTTGACGACGGCGATACCGAGTCCCGCCAGGGCGATGACGATGATGAAAAGGATGGCGATCATCGCGGTGATGCCCGCCAGCGGCGAGATCTCGGTCCGCGCGATCTCCGCCAGCGACTTCCCGTTCCTCCGCACCGAGGCGGCGAGCGTGACGAAGTCATGGACCGCGCCGCCGAGAACGACGCCGAAGGCGAGCCACAGCAATCCCGGCAGATATCCGAACTGCGCCGCCAACACAGGTCCGATCAACGGCCCCGCGCCGGAGATGGCCGCGAAGTGATGCCCGAACAGCACCCACTTGTTGGTCGGCACGTAGTTCTGTCCGTCGTTGAACCGATGCGCGGGCGTGACTCGGCTGTCGTCGAGCGCCATGACCGTAGCCGCGAGGAAGGCGGAGTAGTAGCGGTAGCCGATGGCTGTCACCGCGAGGAAGAAGAGGATCAGGGGCAGCGCGTTCATGTTTGTGCGGATTCTAAAGGGGAACGGTTTCACGCGGAGCACGCGGAGAGGCGGAGGAGAAGCGCTTTTCTCCGCATCCTCCGCGCCTCCGCGTGAACCGTCTCCCTTTACCATCAGCGCACAAATGCCGACCCCGCCCGGACCGAGAAGCCGCATCCCCTTCCGCTACCTCCGCACACTGCAGCGAGATCCCATCCCGTTCTTCACGAAGCTCGCGAGCGACTACGGCGATGCGTCGCAGTTTCATGTCGGGCCGCAGCAGATCTTCTTTTTCAATCATCCCGATCTCATTCGCGAGCTGCTTGTTACGCAGCATCGGTCGTTTCATAAGAGCCGGGTGTTGCAGCGATCGAAGATCATTTTTGGGGAGGGGTTGCTGACGTCGGAGGAGGAGGTGCATCGGCGGCAGCGGCGGCTGGTGCAGCCGGCGTTTCATCGGGAGCGGATCGCGCGGTACGCGGAGGTCATGATCGCGCGGGCGGCGCGGCTCGGGTGGCGCGATGGGGACGTGCTCGACGTGCATCACGAGATGATGCGGCTCACGTTGTCGGTCGTCGCCAAGGCGTTGTTCGATGCCGAGGTAGATCGGGAGGCGGACGAGATCGGGGCGGCGTTGACGTCGCTGGTCGATCTCTTTCCGACGCTGATGAATCCGATCGCGAACCTGCTGCGGAAGCTGCCGTTGCCGCAGACGATGCGCTTTCGGAGATCGCTGGAGAGATTGGACAAGACGGTCTACGCCATCATCGACAAGCGCCGGAAGTCGGGAGAGGATCGCGGCGATCTGCTGTCGATGCTGCTGATGGCGGTCGATGAGGAAGGCGACGGCGGCGGGATGACCGACCAGCAGCTTCGCGACGAGGCGATGACGCTCTTTCTTGCCGGCCACGAGACGACGGCCAATGCGTTGGCGTGGACGTGGTACCTCCTTTCGTTGAATCCCGAAGCCGCCGACGCGATGCATCGGGAGCTTGCCACCGTCCTCGGCGATCGCCTTCCGACGCCTGCCGATTACGCGCGGCTGCCGTACACGGAGATGATTGTGGCGGAGTCGATGCGGATGTTTCCGCCGGCGTGGGCGGTGAGCCGGCTGGCGATCGAAGACGCGATGATCGGCGAGTGGCTGGTGCCGCGCGGGGCCGTCGTAGTCGCGGCGCAGGCGGTGACGCATCGCGATGCGCGCTGGTTTCCCGATCCCGATCGTTTCGATCCGTTGCGGTTTACGCCGGAGGCGAAAGCATCGCGGCCCAAACTCTCTTACTTTCCGTTCGGAGCAGGACCGCGAATCTGCATCGGAGAAGGCTTCGCGTGGATGGAAGCGGTGTTGATCGTAGCCACGATCGCGCAGCGCTGGAAGTTGGATCTGGTTTCGCGCGACGTAACACCGCAGGCATCGATCACGCTTCGTCCGAAGGGCGGGATTCGGATGCGCGTCAGTCGAAACTACGCCACGCTAAATTCGTAATAACTTTCCTGATGCGATCCTTTCTCCTCACTCTCTTCATCGCCGCCTCGGCGCACGCGGCTGTCCGGCCGAAACCAATCGCGATTACGCATGTCACCGTGATCGACGTCGTCAACGGCGTTCCGTTACGCGACGTGACCGTCGCCATTCGCGACGGAAAGATCGTCAGCGTCGGGCACGATGCTGCGCCGGCGGGTGCCACGATCGTCGACGGCCGTGGCAAGTTCCTGATGCCCGGCTTGTGGGACATGCACGTTCACCTGAGTTGGACCACCGGCAGCGCGCTTCCGGTCCTCATCGCCAATGGCGTGACCAGCGTCCGCGACCTCGGCAGCCACTTCACGGAGATCGAGAACTGGCGGAGCCTGATCACGGCCGGAGTTCTGACGGGGCCGCGCATTTTGCGCGTCGGGCCGATCCTCAACGGCAAGAGTTTCAATCAGTATCAGCTCGTTCCCGGCAATCCCGATGAGACGCGCGGCGTGGCGCGGGCGCTGAAGGAGGTCGGCGTCGACGCCTTCAAGGTGCATCGGCGGATGGAGCGCGACTCGTACTTTGCGCTGATCGATGAAGCGAAGAAGCTTGGCGTTCCCGTTGTCGGACACATTCCGATGACCGTGGCGCCCGAGGAGGCGTCGAACGCGGGGCAGCAGACGATTGAGCACGTGGCGACGCTGTTCGAGGGGACGTTTTCGGCAGCGCATCCGGACCATCTCTCCGAGGCAATGCGCGCGTTTCGTGCGCACGGTGCGGAAGAGTTGTTCGCGACGTTCGTAAAAAATCACACGGTCTTCGATCCGACGCTGACGGCGTACTGGGGAATCGTGCAGTACTACGATCCGGCCACGAAGCCCGATCCGCGCATGCGTTACGTCGCGGCGTCGATGATCAAGGCTGCTGCAGCGCGCGAGAAGCCGGTGGTGACGCCGGCCGATCTGGCCGAACAGAAGGCGATCTACGACGAGTATCGAGAAGTGGTGCGGATGGCGAACCGCGCGGGCGTGGTGATCGTCACCGGCAGCGACATCGCCGCGGAACGGATTCCCGGGTTCACGCTTCAGGAGGAACTGGCGCTGCTGGTCGACGCCGGTCTGACGCCGATGCAGGCGCTGCAGGCGGCGACGATCAACTCCGCGACGGTGACGAATCGATCAAAGGAACTCGGTTCTGTGGACGCAGGTAAATTCGCAGACCTCGTGCTGTTGCATGCCGATCCGCTGGCGGATATCCACAATGCGTCGAAGATCGACGCGGTAATCGTGAACGGGAAGTTGCTTCGTCGCGCTGCGTTGAACGCGCTGCTGCGGGAAGGGGAGCGGGAGGCGGCGCGGAACTAGCCCGCGAGTATCCTGCGAGCGTGACCCATCGTACGCCGTCAGATTGGGAAGATCTCGCGCGGCGCGAGCCGCACTTTCCTGTCCTTACTGACGAAGGAGTTCGCGACGACGCGTTTCTCGAGACGGGGGACGCGGATATTGCGCTGCTCCTTCCTGCGATCGCGGCGATCCTCGGTCGCGACGTTCCGCTCACCTCGGTGCTCGACTTTGGATGCGGCGCGGGCCGGCTGACGATTCCGCTGGCGCGACGCGCGGTGGACGTGGTTGGTGCCGACATTGCGCCTTCGGTTCTCGAACATGCGCGAAAGAATGCGCTCGATGCGGGGCTGAGCAATGTGACGTTTGTCGAGACGTACGAACTGAGATGGCAGTTTGATTTCATCTGTTCGCTTCTCGTGTTTCAGCACATTCGTCCGGCTGAGGGTTACCTACTCATTCGCGCGCTTGTACGTCTTCTAAGTCCGGGTGGCGTGGCTGTCCTGCAATTGAAGTTGGAGCCGCCCGGCGGCGGATTGTGGCGTCTCGCGCGGATGCGTGTTGGACGCGTTCATCGCGATCTGCCGCATCGCATGCAAATGCCGTCATGGATGCAGGCGAACGCATATGACGCGCGGGTGGTGCTGCGCGATATCGCCGATGCGAGCGCGTCTCTGGTCGGGCGATTTGCGACGAGCGACGCGGGGACGGTGCTCGTGATTGAAAAGATGGATCGCTAATCGCCGCGTTAGCGGCTTTAAGAGGGTAGCGAGGGGTGCGAGCAGCTTCATCGCGAGCACCCCTCGAAAACGAGAGTCAAAAATGAAGTGTGCCGCGTCAGCGGCACTGGATGGAGTGTCACATTTTCCAGTGCCGCTGACGCGGCACGAATTCTGGGGCGCGATCATTTTCCAGGGGTGTTCGCTTCGCTCTCACCCCTGGCTACCCTCTGATGCCGCTCCGCGGTGTTACGGCGCGAAATACCCTCGTATCGTCCTCGCGGTCAGTTGCGGCGATTTCAGCATCACGTGCACTTTGCGCCATTGATTGTGGCGGGCCAGATCGGTGATCTGGTAGGTGATCGCGTATTGGGCGCGCAGGTCTTTTTCGATGTCGGCGTAGCGGGCCTGGAGATTTTTGGCCGAGGCTGTGACCAGGAAGCCGCCGGTTTCGGTGGCGAGGTATTGGAGGCGGTTCATGTCTTGCGGCTGGTCGTCATTCACGCCGCTGTCGTAGGCGATCACGTAGATCGGAATGCCGGACTCCTTCGTGATGCGATCAATTTCGTCGAACGATGCGATCGATGACGTATCGCCGCCGTCGGTGAGGATCACGATGGCGCGGCGGTTCTTTTCGTCGCGCAGCTCGCGCTCCGCACTGGCGATCGCGTCATAAAGCGCAGTGCGTCCCTCGGCCTGAATCGACTTCACGACGTTCTCGATTGCAGCGCGGTCGCTCGTCAGCTCCATCTCGCGGCGCGGAGTGCTGCGGACCGAGTAGACGGCGCAGCGGTCGCCGGCCTTGAGCGTGCTCGCGACGAAGTTGACGGCGGCGCGCGTCGCTTTTGGCATCTCGTAGGTCATGCTCGTCGACGCGTCGAGCAACAGCGCGATCGAGATCGGCTGATTGAACGCCTTCCCGATCTGCAGGATCTGTCCCTCGAAACCGTTGTCGACAACTTTAAAGAGCGACTGATCGACGTCATCGTGCGCCGTGCCATTGCCGTCGATGACGGAGACGAAGAGCGGGACGGTGCGAACTTCGATGGCCTCGTTCTTGACGTCGCCCGCGGCGGACCAGAAGTCGGCCGCCTCGGCGCCCGACTTCGTGCGCGCCGTGATCTGCACGCTCTTCTGCGCGAAATGCTCGGCGGGGATGGTGAAACGGAACGGCGCCTGCTCGACGGTGGCGATCGGCTTGCCGTCGTCCCACGCGGAGACGGTGACGATCGGATCCTCGTCCGGCGAGGTGACATTTGCCTCGAAGATGCGATTCGCGGCATCGACCGGAACGATTTTTACGTCCAGCGTCTGGTGACCTTTATTGATCGTGGTCTGCCATTGGATGCGTTTGTGGTCGGCACCGGTCGCGGTGACGACGATCTTGTGCTCGACCGGCTGCGGACCGAAATCGACCGGCACGTGCCATGGCGAACGAAGTCCGTCGACGATCTTCTGGCCGTCGACGGTCACGGTGACGCGCGCGTCATCGAAGTCGGGGACGATGGTGAGATCGATCGGGCCTTTGACGTCAGCGGGCGGCGTGGTGGCGCGTCCGAGGATGAGCTGATCGGGAGCCGCGATTGCCGTGGTGGCGAGTAGGAGGGTGAGAGCGATTGCGAGGGGGAGATGCGTGTTACGGCTGCTTCGGTACCTCATAAATCCGCCGATATTCAAATCGGTTCCGGCTGACTGTCTTCACATAAAGCCGGGTCTCGGCAAACGGAATCGATTCGACAAATAAGTCCTCATCATCGAGCGGCGTTTGAGCAATCCATTTGCCAACGGCATCCTCTCCGGCGTTGTAGGCGGCGATGGCGAGCATCGTATTGCCGTGCTCGGTGGCCAGCTTTTGTGAGAACTCGGCGACGCCGATGGCGATGTTCACCTTCGGATCGAAAAGCTGTTCGCGCGTCGGCGGTGTCAGGCCGGCCTGCGTCGCGATCGACGCGGCCTCGGCGGGCATGATCTGCATGATGCCGATGGCGTCGGCGTTGGAGACGGTGGTCGGTTCGAAACCGGTCTCCTGGCGGATGATCGAGGCGATGAGATACGGATCGATCTGGCGCTGCTCGGATTCGCTCCTGATCGTCTCCCAGTAATTGAGCGGGAACAGGATTTCCCAGAAGCGGTGCGGGATGCCGGTGCCGCCGTGGCGGACGAACTGGCGGAACTTGCGCTGCAGCACGTTGTTCGCGGAGAAGGGCTCGCCGCCTTGCACGTAGAGATCGGCGAGCATGAACTGCATGCCGAGGTTCGTGGGGTTGGCGGCGGCGATTGACTTCATCTCGCGCGTCGCTTCGCGGTAGAGACCGAGCCAGGCCAGCTCGCGGACGGCATCGAGGCGCGGCTCGTTCGCGGCGGCGAGTTGCGCGTCGACGTCGGGAAAGACGTTGCCGTTGGCGATCTCGTTCGGCGCGAGCATCGGCTCGCCGATGATGGCGCGCGCGCGGTAGCTGAAGTAGCTGTAGGGATAGAGCTTCTCGAGCTCGTGCAGCGCGGCGTCGCGTCCGGCGACGTCGCCGCGGCGTGCGTCGATCTTCGCCGTCCAGAAGAGCGAGTTCGAAAGGTAGTCGCCATCGGGAAACTGCTTCGCGTAGCTCGCGAACGTTTTGAGCGCATCGTCGGCGCGGCCGGCGAGGAAGTAGGTCCAGCCGAGGGTCCAGAGATTCTCGCCCTCGTTGCCGAGGGCGCCTTTGGCGATGGCGGCTTCGAGATCGGCGATGGCGAGGTCGTACTTCACCTCGTCCGTCACGTAGTACTTCGCGCGCAAAATCTTCGCCTCGGTGGCTTCACTGCTGGACGGATATTGCTTCTCGACCTGCTGCAGTCCCGCCAGGAAGAGCTTCGGCTGACCGGCGCGCCAGGCGGCGCGGGCGCGCGTCATGATCAGCGCGGGATCCTTGAGTTTGACGCGATCCGTTTCGGCGAGGAGGTCGGAGTAACGCCGCGAGTTGAAGAGCGCGCGAAGGCGCACCGCGCGAAACGCGCTCGACGTCGCCGACTCTTTCGGAAATCGCGTGGCGATGCGTTCGAGGAGATCGAACGCGCGCCCGTAGCGATCGTTGCGCCCGAGTTTCTGCGCGATGGCCAGCTCGTCGTCGAACGAGAGCGCGTCGAGCGGCGACGGCGTGTATTGCGAAACGTGATCGTACGTGTCCTCGGTGAAACGCCCCTGCGTGAATTCGGTGAGGAGGCGCATCCGCAGCGGATTGGCGAGATCCATCCGCCCCGCCTTGGCCAGCGATTTCGCCAGCCAGACGAAATCCTCCTCGGTGAGCGCATCGATGGCGACGCCGTTCGCCGACTTCATCGCATCGTCGGTGTTCGACGCATCGCCCGCGGCCGCGTACAGCGCGGGAAGGCGCAGCCGGGCGATGGTGGCGGCGGAACTGGCCGGCGTGTCGGTGATGATGCGGATGGTGGTGAGCAGCGCGTCCGCCCACCGTTTGTCGGCGCCTTCGATGTCGAGCGCGCGCAGACGAAGCCACGGAGCGACGAGCGGATCGGCATTCGCCGCCTGGCCTAGCAGCGGCAGCGCCTCGGCGGTCCGCTTCTGATCGATGTAGAAAAGGGCAAGCAGCGTCAGCGCGCGTCCTTTCGTCTGCGCGTCGGGCGATTGCGCGAGCGTCTTCAAACCGGCTTCGTACCGATCGAGTTGATTGTTCGTCTTCAGCGAGCGCACTTCATCGAGCGTCGGCAGCTTCACCGGCTCGATGACCGCGACCGGCGCAGGAACCGGCGCGGGTGTCGGCGGCAGCGGCGCGGTGGTGGGTGTGGACTGCGTGCAGGCGGCGAAAGCGATCAGGCCAAGAATGAAGAGCGATCGTTTCCCACTTCCAACTTCACTCTTCACCCTTCCCACTTCGTTCATCCCACCCTCCGCTTCATCACACCTTGATCTTCCGTGAAACCGACGCGCCGCAGGAACTCGGCATGTTTGACGTCAGCAATCAACCAATTCCGCTCCAGTTTTTTCGCAAGCGACGCGAGCTCGTTCAGCATGACGCGTCCGACGCGTTTGCGGCGCAACTCTTCGGCAACGACGAGATCGACGACGCGGACGGCATGTTCTTCGACCTCCATGGCCAGCACCGACACCAGCTCGCCGACCAGTTTGCCGAGGAGTCCGGAGCGGACGTCGGGCGACCCGCCGTGCTGCGCGGCGAAGGCGCGGACCGCATCGAAATCGGAGGCTTCGATCGGGCGTACGAAGAGCTTCTGGCCTTTCACGATGATGTCAACGGGCGTTTACGGCCGGGAGTCTTCCGGACTCCAACTGAGTTGCTGTCATGCTTTTACAGCATATCGCGGTCGGGCAAATAATTCTTGACAATCGAATGCCGCCAACTACACTGCCGGTTGTCCCCCAAACCAGCAATAAAACTATTTTTCGAAGAGCGTGATGATGAACGTGCAAGAAGCGATCGCCGATTTTCTGCAGCATGGGCAGGCAGTGCGGAATCTTTCCGATCGCACGATCCGCGCGTACCAGTCGGACCTGAGCCAGTTTCACATCCACGTGGACGGCGCGAACATGGTCGACATCACGCCCGACCACCTCGAGCAGTACCTCGACAAGCTGGGCACGGGACCGTATCGCGATACGTCGATCCGCCGCAAAGTGGCCGCGCTGAAAGTTTTCTTCCGCTACCTGGAGGAGAAGGGCATCTTCAATGAGTCGCCGGCGCGCAAGCTGAAGATCCGCAAGCCGGTCGAGAACCGCGTTCCGACCGTGCTGTCGTCGCGCGAAGTGCGCGCGCTGCTGGCCGCTCCGAAGGACCAGATCGGCGCGCTCTCCGGAACGCGCGATCACTCCGCCGGCGGCCGTAACCGCTACTTCTGCGCCGTCCGCGACAACGTCATCCTCGAGCTGCTCTTCTCGACCGGCATCCGCATCGGCGAGTTGGTGGCGCTGAACGTCTCCGACGTCGGCGTGGAGAACAATCAGATCTACATCACCGGACGGGCCACGCGCGGCCGCACGGTGACGATCACGTCGCACGTAGTCATCGAAGCGCTGATGAGCTACCTCGATATGCGCGCCGATCGCAGCCTGACCACCGACGCGCTCTTCGTCGGCCGCTCCGGAACGCGCCTGACGATCTATTCGATCGAGAACATTTTCAAGAAGCACGTGCGCCTGGCCGAGATCAAACGCCACATCACGCCGCACTCACTGCGCCACACGATGGCGGCGATGCTGGTCTCCTCCGGCGCCGACATCCGCGACGTCCAGGAAATCCTCGGGCACGCCTCGATCCTCTCGACGCAGGTCTACACCCGCCTCCCGATCCAGAAACGCCGCGGCAACACGGTCGCCGATCCCGCGCGCATTCTGGTCGAGCCGAACGCGGCAAGGCTGTCGATCAAGAAGGTTTGACGTTAGTAGATTAGTGATTCGTAGATTAGTAGATCAGGACAATTCGGCATTCGATCGCCTGATCTACTAATCCACTAATCCACTAATCTACTAATCCACTGCTTCACGGCAGCCTTTCCTCCGGCGTCCGTACCGGCGAGCGGTTCCCGTCCTTGTCCACCGCGCGCACGCCCATGAAGACGTTGTCGATGGTGAAGTCTTTGAGCGTGTACTTTGCCACCTTGCCGACCGGGATGATCCGCTCCCAATCGTCGGACGTCGTTTCGCGGACGACGATTTCGTAGCCGGCCAGGTCGGCATCCGTGCCCATCTCCCAGCTCAGAGTCGTGTCGTTCGTGACCGCGCCGCCGGCTTTTACGTTCTTCGGCGCGGCGGGAGCGCAGGCGCCGGTGATTAACGCGACCGCATTGACCGACGCCACGAGCCGCATGTAATCGCCGGAGACGAATTGCGGCAGATCGCCGAACTGCACGCCGTTCTCGACGCGCACCGTCTGGTGCTCGTGCCTGTAATCCTCGTTCGCCTCGCTGAAGCGAATGGCGGGAAAGCCTTTCTCGAAGAACGGCACGTGGTCGCCGCCGCGTCCGAAGCGGTCGAGACGGTAGATCAGCCGCGGCTTCACGTTCGGCAGATAGAGGCGGACGCCGTCGCGGACGAAACGCGCCCAATGCCGCGCCGAACCTTCGCCGGCGCCTTTCGGATTCGCGGAGAAGATGCGGATGGTGCGGTTGTCGACGTCGCCTTCGCCGCCCACGGTGCCGCCGACGATGTCGTTCGTGATCATCCCCTCCACGTCCCACTTCTTCGCCACCGCCTCCTCGGCCAGCCCGCGCGACCCGAGGAGTCCTTGCTCTTCGCCCTGGACCGCGACGAGCATGACGGTGGCGTCGAGCGGATGCTGCGAGAGCACGCGCGCCACTTCCATGATCACCGCGACGCCGGACGCATCGTCGTCGGCGCCAGGCGCATCGATCGTCGCGTTCATCACGTCGGAGTTGATCGAGTCGTAGTGACCGGTGGCGATGTAGACGCGATCGGGATCGGTGGTCCCGCGAATCGTGGCCACGACGTTCACCATCTCCACCGGCACGTTCTTCGTCCGCGGCCCCTGCTGCATCGACGACTGATACGCGACCGTCATCCGCCCGTTACTGGCGGTGGCGACTTTCGACATCTCGTCGAAGATCCATTTCCGCGCCGCGCCGATGCCGCGCGTGTCGGAGGTCGTATCGGACAGCGTGTGCCGCGTTCCGAACGACACGAGTTTGTCGACCGTCTGCTTCATCCGCGCCGCATCAAGCTGGCCGACGATGCCGGCGACGTCAGCACACTGCGCGTGCAGGGTTGCGGTGGTGAGGAGGATCGCGATCGCGGTGAGGATTCTGCGCATGGCGCGGATCGTATCGCTCCGCTACGGCGTCGTGAGCCGGAAGGCTATTCAGGTGGAACGAGGCGTTCGAGGTGTTCGATCAGCTCCGGAACTCAAATCAAGAGCTTTCCACACTTTCTTGACGTTGATATTGCGATAGTCGTGGACCAGACGGTTTCGCATTCCGATGATGTTCGGCCAATCGATCTCGACGTGTTCTTCGCGGAACTCCTTCGACACTTTTGTCGCGGCCTCTGCGATCAGCATGTCGAGTAGATACGCGTCATCCCGCCACATAAATCGTCTGCTGGTTGGCCAGTATGTGGCGGCGGCGGATGTAGTTCTCACTCGCCTCAACGAGTCTTTTCTCAACGAGATCGACTTTTCTGCCGACGATCGACGCCAGCTCTTCCTGCATCTCCGACCACCGGCTTCCCCACGGCCCCCAGTCGGGCGGCGGCTCTTCGAAGATGACGAGAAAATCGATGTCGCTGTCGTCGCGAAAATCGTCTGTAAGAACAGATCCGAACAGCGCGAGCTCTTTGATTCGCCATTTCCGGCAGAACGCCGCGATCAGTTCGTGATCGAGTTCCGTTGCGATGTACGGCTGCGTGGTCATGTCTTGAAGATGAGGTTAAGTCCTTCGAGAATGGACTGCAAGACACGCATTCGGCGCTACCATCTTCCCATCCAATGTCTCTTCGCCGCGCTGCGCTGATCGTATTGCTGGCTGCCGTGCCGGTGGCGGCGCGCGTGTTGCCGCCGGGGATTCGTCCGTTTCGGACGTACGGTACCGAGGCGGGGCTGGGGAATCTCGCGGCGATGCGGCTGGCGCAGGATGCGGCCGGATTTCTGTGGGTGGCCACGCAGGATGGCGTCTATCGCTACGACGGCAATCGCTTTGCCCGTTTCGGACTCGGTGAAGGGTTGCCGTCGAGTTACATCGCGAACGTGCAGGCCGCGCCGGATGGATCGGTTTGGGTGAACACCTACGGCGGTCTGGCGCGCTTCGACGGGCGACGATTCAAGGCCATCGCCTCGCCGCAGCCGAATGCCATGTCGATCGACGACGCGAACAACGTCTGGATCGCGACGGGGCGCGGCATCCTTCGCGGCAACGCGAAGCAATCGTTTGCGGCGATCGCGGGATGGCCGAACGAAGAGGCCACCGCGGTCTGGGCCGATCGATCCGCGCATGCCATCCTCGCTGCCTCGGCCAATCGCATCGGACGTTTCGCGAATGGCGTCTGGACCTTCTGGCCGAATCCCGGCAACGAGCGCATCGACGCCATCGTCGTCGATCGCCAGCACACCATCTGGGTCCGCTCGGCCGCGCATCTCTGGTCGAAAGCGGAAAACGAATCGGCGTTTCACGACGAGAGCCACGCGCTGCCGGCCACGAGCACCAGCGGCTATCTCGCCGTCGATCGCCGCGGCAATCTCTGGGTTCCGACAGACCGCGGCGTGGCCACGCACGACGACGCCGGATGGAGCGTCATCGGCGCCGCCGAGGGGTTGCCGATCGAATGGGCGCGCGACGTTTTGGAGGATCGCGAAGGCTCCATCTGGATCGCCAGCCTCGGCGTCCATCGCATGCTCGGCCGTGGCGAGTTGACCACGTACGACCGCCGTTCCGGACTACCGAACGCCGTGATCTGGTGTTTCCTCTGGGATCGCGCCGGCCGCCTCCTCGTCGGCACCGACCTCGGGTTGGCGCGTTCGACAGCGACCGGATGGGAGACGGTTCCAGGCACGGCCGGACATCAGATTCGATCCGTTGTCGAGGAGAACGACGGAACGCTCTGGATGGCGGGAAGTCCGGCCGAAGTGTTGCGCGTAGGCAGCGACATTCGCGCCTATCCCGTGGCCGGACGCACCATCCTCAAACTCGTTCGCGACAACGACGGCGCGTTGTGGGCCGCGACCCGCGGCGGCGGATTGTTGCGCAAGGCGACGAATGAGGATCGCTTCGTTCGCGTCGCCGTTCCGAACGGCACCTCGGACGAAACTTTCCGCGGGGCGATGATCGATTCGCAAGGCCGCTTGTGGGCCGCCGGCGAGCACGGCATCGCCTGTCTCGATCGCGGAATCTGGCGTCGCTACACGACGCGCGACGGCCTCGCGCACAACCACGCCGCGTACATCACCGAAACCGCGTCCGGCGATTTTCTGGCGACGTACTTCGAGCCGCTGGGCATGGTCCGCTTTTCGATCGACCGCGGCGCGGCGATGCACGTCATCGATCACCTCGACGCCAGCCGCGGACTCTCGGCCAGCAAGATTTTTCTGGTCGGCGAGGACGCGCATCGGCGGCTTTGGGTCGGCACCGGCGTCGGCGTCGATCTCGTGAACGGTCCGCTCATCGAGCACCTCGGCATGGCCGACGGGCTGGCCGGCGACGACGTCGACGCCATGGCCTTTCTCGCGCAGCCGGATGGCGAAGTCTTCGTCGGCACGAGCTCCGGATTCAGCCACTACGTGCCGCGTGCGGATGCGCCGCGCGTCGAGCCGCCGCCGGTGCGCATCACGTCGGCGGCCGTCGGTGCGAAGCACGACTTCTCCGCATCGTTCGCGGCGCTGACGTACCTCAAACAGGATTTGATCGAGTATCAGGTTCGCCTGGCCGGACTGGAAGACGAATGGCGCCCCGCCGTTTCGCGCGACGTGCGCTACGCGATGCTCGCGCCCGGACAGTACCGTTTCGAAGCGCGCGCGCGGCTCCGTCCCGGCGCGTGGAGCGCGCCGGTGTCGGTGCCGTTCACGATCGCGCCGGCGTGGTGGCAGACGAATTGGGCGCGCGCGCTGGCCATCCTGATGCTGCTCGCGCTGATCGTCCTCGCGCATCGCGCGCGCGTGGCGCTCCTCCGCCGCCGCAATCGCGAGCTGGAAGCGCTCGTCGCGCAACGAACGCACGAGCTGGCCGACGTCAACACGCGCTTGATGGACCTGAGCGTGACCGACGCGCTCACCGGCATGAAGAACCGCCGCTATCTCGACCTCTGCATGCCCGAGTACATGGCGGACGCGCTGCGGCGGCACGAGTCGCTGTCGCGGTCCGGCATCGATCCGACGCGCGAAAACGCGGACGTCCTTTTCTTCCTGCTCGATCTCGATCGCTTCAAGGAGATCAACGACCGCTTCGGCCACGCCGCAGGCGACCGCGTGCTGGTCGATATTCACGAGTTGTTAAAGACCACCATGCGCGACTCCGACACGCTGGTGCGCTGGGGCGGCGAAGAGTTTCTGCTCGTGGCGCGCAACTCCTCGCGTCACGAAGCTGCCGCGATCGCCGAGCGCATTCGCCTCGCCATCGCCGGCCATCCGTTCAACGTCGGACGGCGCACCACGTCACTCCGCCTGACCTGCTCGATCGGATTCGCGCCGTTCCCTTTCCTCACGCTCGACCGCACGCGCTTCGGCTGGCAGGAAGTGCTCGACGTCGCCGATACCTGCCTCTACGCCGCCAAACACGCCGGCCGCAATCGAACGGTCGGCGTCCTCTCCGCTGCCGGCCGCGATCCGGAAACGCTGATCCCGCGAATCCGTCAGTCGCTCGGCGACGCCGTCGCCTCGGGGGAAGTAACTCTGGCAACGAACGGTGGCGCAACGGCAATCGCCGTGTGAGTGAGAAAGCATGCCTGTGGAATCAGCTGAACTGCAAGAACTCCTTAGGGAGCATGAGACGTGGCTCACCACCAACGGAAATCGCGGCACGAAAGCAGAACTCCCGGGGGCGGACCTCCGAAACGCGATCCTTCGCAACGCCAACCTGCGCAAGGCGAACCTCGCCGGAGCGAACCTCAGTGGAACGGACCTCTTCGGCGCCTCTCTCATTGAAGCCGATCTTCAGGGAGCGGATCTTACCGATGCGACGGGGCTCCGCTCGGAACAAATCGCGGGCGCCGACCTCTCCGGAGCCAAAGTGTCCGAGAGCGTCGCGATCTCTGAGGGCCTCGATCACGTCGGTGAGCTTTCGAAGAATACGGCGAGGACGTTCGTCTTCCTTATCGTTGCGTGCTTTTATTGCTGGTTGACCATTGCTACAACCACTGACGCTCGATTACTGACGAGTTTTGTTTCTACGCCGCTCCCTGTCATTCAGGCGGCGATTCCGCTTTACCTGTTTTATCTGATCGTGCCGGTGATTCTCCTGGTTCTGTATTTGTACCTGCATTTGCAATTGCTCGATCTATGGCATGAGGTAGCCAATCTCCCCGCGGTTTTTCCAGACGGCAAGTCGATCAGCCAGAAAATCCATCCATGGCTTCTTGCTGTGCTGGTGAGGAGTTTCGCTCCAATCCGGCATAATGACCGCTCCCCGCGTTTTCTGGCCGCCGTCATTTCACAATTGCTTCCGTGGTGGCTCGCTCCGATTACGCTGGCCGTTTTCTGGCTGCGATATCTTCCGAGACACGATTTGCTCGGGTCGTCCATTCAGGCAGGGCTGCTTGGATTGGCAAGTTTCCTTGGAGTGTGGTCGCAGCAGCGCGCGCTGGAGTTTCTTTCTCATGACCGTCGACGCTGGGCCTTCGCTGCCGCGGTGGCTACTGGCGCAATTGTTTGCATTGGTGTCTTGACGGTGTCCTATGGCTCCGTCAATGGAATCAATGAATGGGCGGAGGATAGCCGTGCGCCAGTCAAGCCCGAGAACGGACCTGTTCTTACATCGTTGAAAACCGACGTCCCGAAGATCTTGTCGAGGATGGGCGGACGGTCGTTTGCGGATCTGAAAGATGCCATCGTTTCGAGCCGGCCCAGCAATCTCTCGTTTGGTCCTGCTCCGCTGATCACGTCGCCGCATGGCGACCTTTCGTTAGCGAGTGAAGCGACCAAGGACGATGGGCTTCGCGGCGTCATCGGTGCCGACCTGCACGGCAAAGATCTGCGGTACGCGATTGCAAGGGGCGCGTTCCTGGCTCTCGCCGACTTGAGCAGAGCAAACCTTCGCGGCGCCGATCTCTCCTTCGTTTACCTTCAACAAGCGGATCTCGAGGATGCTGATCTGAGGATGGCGTACCTGTCCAAAGCCCACCTGGAACGAGCGGACATGAAGGCTGCGCACATGCAGGATGCGTATTTTGGCGAGGCTCAGATGCGGCGGGCGGATCTTCGCAGCGCGCAACTCTCCGGAGCGATCCTCGCTGACGCTGACCTTCAAGATGCGGACCTGACCTTTGCCCAACTCGATGGAGCGATCTTATCCAACGCGAACCTCGCCGATGCCGTGTTGTTCGGAGCATCGTTGCGCGGCGCGAATCTGGAATTCGCGCAAAATCTCACACAATCGCAGATCAACGACGCATTCATTGACTGTTCAACGATCCTTCCTGCCGGCATCACCCGATCGCAGCCGTGTTCAACGCCGGCAGCGGCCATGACTTACGTACGTTGCCAGACTCCCGCCGCAACACCTCCTGCAATGCGCAATGGCATATACACGATCACGCTCAAGAGCGATGCTGCCACCTGCGCCGTCGTCATGGGAACGCCCGGGGAAGCAACGAAGGAAATCGTTTGGGCGCTTGATAAGCCTCCAGCGAATGCGCTTACCTTCAGTCCAGCCATGGTTGGGAGGTTCTATACGTTTACGCCGGTCCCGCCCGGTGCTCCTCGGGGCACGCAGGTCTTGAATTTCCCTCCCGGTGATGGTCGTAGTGGCTATTTTCGATTGACGTTTATCGCGCCGGAGAGTTTTTCAAGTGCCCGGCTTACAGGAATGGCGAACGCCGACGACACAGGCAGAGTCTTTTTGAACGGCACGGCAATTTCGCCTTCGCTCTTTTCTCCCGACGCGATCTCGGAGTTTGGAAACGCGTCGTTCTTCGTGAGCGAGGCGGCGTTGTTCAAACCGGGCAAGGTGAATGAGATTCTCGTTTCCGATTTGAATACCGGCGCCGGTCCCAGCGGCGCTGCGTTCTACTTCACGATTACGTTTCGCAAATAGGTCTCAAGGCTCGCGACTATTGAGCCGCGTCTCCCACCGTTCGTTCGACACGCGCCAGGTCTCGCCGTCGCGGATCAATTGATACGTCCACGTTCCGTACGTGCCGCTTGCAATCTGGCCGCGAATTTCGACCGTCGCGGCATCCGAGGTTGCGTAACCCTGCACCAGCTTCGGATGAACGGGGCGGATCGACTTCCACAGCTTGAAGTCGACGTCGTCGAACGATTTGAATACCGAGGCGGCTTTCATTGCGTCGACGTCCTGACGCTGGATCGCGTCTAGCCAGGCGAAACAGAGCTGCACCGGCGGATCGTTTTCGCGCAGCGGCTGTCCCTTCGACTCCGTGACCGTGTCGTCCTTCGCGCCGGCGTCGCGGAGGATGCGCACCACGTCCAGCTTCTCGGCGTCGAGCGCTTGCGTCAGCGCCGTCGAATGCCATTTCGTGCTCAGCGTGTCCAGCTTCGCGCCCGCGTCGACCAGCGCGCGCACGACGTCGGTGCGTCCCGCGCTGGCCTGCTGCATCAGCACCGTCTGGCCGTCGCCGTCGGCGGCGTTCACGTCCGCGCCGTGCGCGATCAGCCAGCGTGCCATGGCCGCGTCCTGCGCGACTGCAAGCGTCGTTCGACCGCCGCTGTCGCGGACGTCGACGCCGGTGCCGTTCTCGAACAGCTTCTGCGCCGCGGCCATGTCGCCGTTGCTCACCGCATTGACCATTTCGTCGCCATGGATCGAGTGCTTCGCCACCTGCGTTTCCGCGAACAGCTTCGACTTGCCGGCCGAGATCTGCAGCAGCGTGTAGACCGCGACGTTCACGATCGCGCCGACGACCAGCGCTCCGATCAGGTTGCCGATCGTTTTGCGCCAAAGGCCGCTCACGATTTTCTGCGGATCGCCTTGCATCAGGCGAATGACGCCGCCCGCCGGCGGGATGAGGCCGTGTTTCGCCGCTGACCAGCGCCCGATCGCGCAGACCTGATCGCCCGGCGCCACCACCTGCTCGCTCAGATGTTTGTCCGACAAATCGCGGTCCTCGGTCATCTTCCAGTCTTTGCGGACCTGGCCGTCGTCGTCGGTCAGCAGCTCCTTGATCTCGTGAAAAATCGCCCCCGGATGAAAGCCCTGCATGCTGGTCAGCGGCGTCGATTCCAGATAGGCGCTCGCATTCCTGCGCCCCTCTTCCGTGTCATACGCCCTCTTCGGAAACCCTTCCATCAGCGGAAAGCCGAAGATGCGTACCGAGCCGTGCGGCGAATCGATGGCACACGGCGCGAGCGCGAAACCGGAGTAGTCCTTCACATCGGTCGAATCATTGTTGTTGTACGAGACGTGCTCGATGTCGTAGCTGTAGAGGACGGCCGCCTTTCCGCTGAACGGCGCGCGCAGGCTCGATCCGACGGCGCGGATGTGGCCGACCACCGTTGCAGTCTCGCCGTCCGCAAACTGCTCGCCGCCAAAGCCGCCGAACGATGACTCGCTCGACACCCGCATCGCATCGCGCGCGCTGGTGATCGCGCCCTGTAGCGACGAAACCGAGATCCACATGAAGAAGCTGGCCACGCCGGTCGCCCACCAGAACGCCGGCGGCTCGACATGGCCGTGAAGCACGTACCAGTAGCCGCCGAAACAGGCGGCCAGCAGCAGGAGGCTGATCAGACATCCACGCTTCATGACTGTGGCGAACGCGGCGATTGTACTCGGCTCATTCGTCCCCTACACTTCCGCGCACATGGCACTTCCGAAAGTCTCGCTCACGCAGAAGATCTTCATCGGTCTGGCGATCGGTGTGCTCGTCGGCTGGCTCTGGCCGAGTTGGGGCACGGCAGTCCGTCCGCTGTCGATGCTCTTTTTAAATCTGATCAAGTCGATCATCGCGCCGCTGATTTTCGCGACGCTCGTCATCGGAATCGCTGGCACGGGCGACATCCGGCAGGTGGGGCGCATCGGATTCAAAGCGCTTCTCTACTTCGAAATCGTCACCACCTTCGCGCTCTTCATCGGCCTCGGCGCGGTCAATCTGACCAAGCCGGGCGTCGGCGTCTCGCTCGCCGGCGTGCACACTGAGGAGAACAAGGCGGTGCTGGCGGACCGCGCGTCGAAGTTGTCGAAGGAATCGTCCGACGCCGCCGCGCGCGGCGACAGCGCCACCGCGGCCGCGAAAGCATCGCAGGCAGCCGATGCCGTCGCCAAGGGACTGACGGCGCCCGATCCTCCCGCGAAGCCGCAGAAATTCGGCGACATCCTCGCGCACCTCGCGCCTGCCTCGATCCTGAAAGCGATGGCCGACGGCGACGTCCTGCAGATCGTCGTCTTCAGCGTGCTCTTTGCGCTGGCCGTCACGTCGATCGGTGAGAAAGCGCGGCCCGTCGTTCAGTGGTGTGAGTCGCTGGCCGACATCATGTTCCGCTTCACCGAGTTCGTGATGAAGTTCGCGCCGGTCGGAGTCGGCGCCGCGATGGCCAACACGGTCGGCCATTCCGGCCTCGGCGTCCTGCGCAACCTCGGCATGCTCGTGCTGACGTTGTACGGCGCGCTCGTCGTTTTCCTGCTTTGCGTATTGCTGCCCGTCGCGTTGCTCTTCCGCGTTCCGCTTCGCGACTTCTTCCGCGCCGTCAAAGTGCCCGCCACGATCGCCTTCGCCACGACGTCGTCGGAATCCGCACTGCCGAAAGCGATGGAGAACATGGAACGCCTCGGCGTCCCGCGACGCATCGTCGGATTCGTTCTCCCCACCGGCTACAGCTTCAACCTCGACGGCACGACGCTCTACCTCGCGCTGGCGTCGATCTTCGTCGCCCAAGCCGCCGGCATTCATCTGACGTGGTCACAACAGATCGTCATGCTCCTGACGCTGATGCTGACGTCGAAAGGCGTGGCCGGCGTTCCGCGCGCGTCGCTGGTGATCCTCCTCGGCACGCTGGCCTCGTTCAATCTGCCCGCCGAGGGCGTGATCGTCATCCTCGGCGTGGACGAGTTGATGGACATGGCGCGCACCTGCGTCAACGTCATCGGCAACTGCCTCGCCACGGTGGTCGTCGCGCGCTGGGAAGGCGCCTTCCGCACCGGCGAATGGATCGCCGAGGAAGCGGAACTGGAACAGGTGACAGGGCTGCCGGCCATCGCTTCATGAAGCAGGGGATGAGGGATTAGGGGCCAGGGATCAAGGGCTGCACTTCCTCGCCGTTCCTGCTTCACTCGCTTGTCTGCGAATGGCTTCAGCCGTGCAAGGATTTTGAGGAGACAAGGGAACGGATATGGACACGCTCAGAGTGCGTTACATGGTCAACGACCTCGATCCGGCGGTGGCCTTCTACACGAAGTACCTCGGCTTTCAGGTCAAACAGCAAGCGAAACCCAACTTCGCGATGCTCTCTCGAGGACCACTGGACCTGGTATTGAGTACACCGTTTGGTCCCGGCGGAGCGGCCAAGCCGATGCTCGACGGGCGTCGCGCGGAACCGGGCGGCTGGAACCGGATCATCATCAATGTTGACGACCTCGCCGCCGAGGTTGCGAGACTGCGAAAGGCCGAAGTCCACTTCCGGAACGAAATTGCAACCGGACCTGGCGGCTCTGAGATTCTGTTGGATGATCCATCGGGCAACCCGATCGAGCTCTTTCAGCCTGCGCGTTGACCTCCAATGAGACACGCCGTTCTGCTTTTGCTGCTCCTCCTCACCGCCTGCTCGTCGTCGACGCAGGACGACCCGAATGCGCCGAACGTGGTGCTTCATATCGCGCAGTACGAATCCGCGCCGAATGCCTATCTCTACGGCGGCCTCGTGAACGTCCGCTTCGCCCTTTCGATCGCGAACCGGACCAGCGATCCGGTGACGCTGACGCGCATCGAGATTCGCACCGTCAGCTCCGGCGCCTACAGCATCCGCCCGACCTCGACGCCGATCAACATCGACGTCGGCCCAGGCCAGGAGAAAACGATCCCGCTCTCGCTCTGGGGCAACGCCCGCGGCGGCACCCTCGCCGCCCAGGAACCGGTCACGATCCGCGCCGCCGCCTACATGAAGGGCCCTGCCGGTCCCTTCGTCCGCCTCTTCACCGAATACTTCACGGAGCAGTGAGTTACAATCCGCCTCCCACCGCCGTGCGAGCGTAGCTCAGTTGGTAGAGTAGGAGCTTCCCAAGCTCTTGGTCGCGGGTTCGAATCCCGTCGCTCGCTCCAGACGGATCATCCTCTGATTCGAAGTACAGCGAAGATGGCGATGGTCATCCCGAGGACGATCAGCATCCATCCTGAGAGCGTTGGGATGCCGGTGGCGTTGAGAGTGGCGGCAGCGGGGCCGCCGGGCGGAACGCCGGTTCCGGTGACCTGCGAGGTCGTATTCACGATCGGGCCGACGATCGTGGCGTGCATGAGCATGGGGACGCTGCACGATGCGCCCGCGCCGAGCGTGACGTTGCCGAGCGACCAGCCGCTTCCGGTGAAAAGTGCGGTTCCCGCGCTGCACGTGTAGGCGCCGACCACGTCCGGCACGAGGCCCGCCGGATAGGTGTCGCTGAATGCGATGCCGGTGACCGTCGACGCATTCGGATTGGTGATCGTCACGGTCATCGTCGTCGTCGAGTTCCCGCCGACCGGTACGGTCGAAGGGCTGAATGACTTCGACATCGTGAGCGGCAACGCCTGCCCAAGAAGCGGCGATGCACACGCGACGACGAAGATGGTGAGGAGTACGAAGCGCCGGAGTGTGAGCATGGATTCCGCTCCTTAATTTTTCCGCAGTATAGCTGCGGACACGAAAGAGCATAATTCGTTCATCGTGAACGGATCGAAGATCGTGGCGGCCGCGGGGCGGTTGATCGTGGTCGTGCTGTGCTCGGGTGGGGCGTCATTGCTGTTCGCGCAAAGCCCGCCGAATGCCACGAAGAAAAAGCTGCCGGTCACTCAGACGATAGGCGTTAACCAGCCGCAGATCGGCATCCTCGTTCCGCGGACTTCGACGGTTCCTTCGCTGTTCGGGATGAATCGCGTCGAGGTGGCGCGGGTGCTGGAGCCGTTGCGTCTGAAGCCGTCGTTCTCGGGGATCGAGAATGGGGTCGCGATCGACCAGAAGCCGGAGGCGGGAGCGTCGCTGCGGTGGGGGAGCACGGTGGCGGTGATTCTGGGGGCGATGCCGCGGCTGGTGTTGAGCGGTCCGGCGGCGCCGGCGTATGCGGGAAGTGAGTTGACGTTCACGGCGGCGTTTGTGCCGCCGCTGCCGGCGTCGGTGAAGGTCGGCTATTACTTCATGTGGGGCGATGGAAGTCGCAGCGAGCCGACTGCGAATGCGGTGATCACGCATCGCTTCGCGGATGCGGGTCAGCGCGTCGTCGCTGTCGTGGGAGTCATCAACGGCCGTTACAAGATCGGAAGCAGAATTCCGGTCGAGGTCCTCACTCCGCCGCCGCCGACCGATACGACGCCGTCGACGACCGATGCGACGACCTCGGATACGACGGCCACCGTTGCTACGGACGGCTCGACCGCGACCGAACCGACTACCACGACGGAGTCGACGACCTCCTCGACTACGACGGCGACAGCGACTACCACGACGGAACCGGCAACGACGACGGCGCCGGAAACGATCACGTCCGGTACGGTTCCGGCGCCGAACCCGTCATCGAATCTGCTCGTCTGGATCGGCGCGGCGGCGGTCGTTCTTCTGCTCGTCGTCACGTTTCTGCTCGCGCGCGTTCTTCGCGCGCTCAATCGGAAGGAGCCGCAGGTGCAGGCGAATACGCCGCCGGTGTTCAACGGCGGCGTGCGCTCGATCGAGTATGAGATCGAGCATCCGGAATTGATTCGGCGGATGCCGGAGGTTGGGTTGCGCGGAGGAATCCGCGTCGAGGGAGATGGCGATGTCTGACGAGATGCTTTCGCTGAAGGATCTGCTCGGGATGCCCGACGGCGGATTTCCCGCCGAGGTGTTGCGCGCGGGGATGGATGAGAAGGAAGTTGAGGCGTTCAAGTCGAAAGTCTCGGGCGCGCTACCGGGGATGACGCCGTCCGCGATCGAAGGGGCGATCAGCAGCAAGCTCGCCGAGGTGCTGGACGGCGTCGATGCGGTGACGCTGTTTGCCGGCGCGTGGGAGAAGTATCACCTGTTGTCGGACGCGGCGGACAAGAGCAAGTCGGGTGCAACCGTGCTCGTTCCGCTGGCGGAGCATCCGGTCAAAACGAAACTGCATCCGTTCGTCGAGATTCAGGTCGGACCGCAAGTGCTGCGGCGCATCGAATTCGAGGTCACGCTTTCGTTGAAGCTCAAAGGGATCACGGTGCGGGTCGAATCGGCCGAGATTCGCGGCATCGAGGCCGGCACCTGCGAAGGGAGCGCCGAACTCGGTCTGGGCGGCAGTTCGCTCTGGAAACACGACGTCAAGCCGATTCACCTTCCGGGCAAGATCACGCTTCGCAAGGGCATTCCGATCAAGTAGCGCGCTCACGCCGCCTCCTCGGCCGCCGGGCGCCGCCAGTCGATGCGCGCGGTCAGTTGCATCACTACGAAGAGCGTGAGGATCGCGCCGATGGTGATGGCCAGGCCGGTGAAGCCGTTGAAGAAGAAGGCGTAGGAGAAGAGGACGAGATAGATGAACTGCGTGAGTGCCGCTTCGACGAACGCGAAGCGCGGACCGATGGCGATGCGCAGATAGCTGACCACGAGAAAGATCGAGACCGCGGAACAGATCGCGAACGCCGCGTGGATGGAGATGTGGTCGACGAGATAGGCCAGCAGCAGGTGGAAGGCGAAGAACGACGTGGCCAGGAAGAAGTAGTGCATCGGGTGAAGATCGATGCCGCGTAGCGTGGTGATGATGAAGATCAGGAAAAAGAAAAACAGCAGCGAGACGGGCGCGAAGAAACTGATGCGGCCGGCCAGCGGTCCGGGCTGCAGTTTCTCGGGCATGACCATGCCGATGCGATAGCCGGTGACGAGGTTCGAGTACTTCCAGGTCAGCAGCCAGCCGCGATCCGTCTTCGTTTTCATCGTCGGCGAGAGTCCGCCCTGCGGAAAATCGATGGCGTCGAAGTTCGTGGTCATCTGCAGGACGAAGTCGTGAACCTGCGACACGTTTTCGCCGAGCTTGTAATCCCATGTGCCGAGGCCTTGTGAGCGATAGCCGACCTCGAGTCGGATCGGCGCGCCGGGCGGACGGCGGATGACGCCGGAGACGGCGCCGTTTGCGGCGGTCAGCGCGAGCGGCTGACCGTCGGCGCGCACGACGAGATCGTCGTAGATCGCGTCGGGTGCGGGAAAGACGAGCTTCACCGTGACCTGATCGGACGGCGTGCTGTTTCGCAGAATGTAGTCGCCGTGAAAGGCCACGCGATACGTGGCGAACCAGAGCAAACCCTTCTGCCGCTGTTCGAGATCGAGCGCGACGCGAATGCGGCTCTGTTCGATCTGCAGCGGAGTGTCGATCGACGCGTTCACCACTTTCTTCGTGATCACGCCGTTCAGGCTCTCGAGTTGCGTGTGTTGCTCGATGTGCGTCGCAACCGCGCTCGGCGGCGACTGCTGCTGCGCGGATCCCCAATTCGATTCGACGCCGCGGGTCAGCCCTGAATCGGCGGAACTACTGCGGGCGACGATCGACGCGCCGAGGATCATCCAGGCGAAGGTGGTGGAGAGAAAGATGAAGATGATGACCGCGATGTGTTTTCCCATGGCCGCATGGTCGGTTCGAAATGTGGCAATGGTGTGGCCCGTGCGGGGCGAATCGCGGGCGCGTCAATCCGGCCGATCGCGATCCGTCATGGCCTCGGTGACCACGCCACACAGCGCACTTTCGCGATCGTCGCGTTCGCGTCGCGATTTGGCGAGGAGGGTGCGCAGCGCGGGCGGCGCGACGAACGTCGTTGCCATCACCATCAACGCGACGGAACTGTAGAGGCCACTGGTCAGGACTCCGGCGGTGAGGCCGACCTGCGCGAAGATCAGGCCGACTTCGCCGCGCGGGATCATGCCGACGCCGATGACGATCTTGCGCAGCGGGCGGCCGAAGGCGGCGTAGCCGGCCACGAGTTTGCCGGCGATGGCGACGATGGTGAGCAGCAGTCCGACGATGAAGAAGGGGCGCGTGGCGGCGTTCATCGGATTCAGCGAACGCAGATCGACCGCCGCGCCGACGAGCACGAAAAAGATCGGAACGAAAAAGTGCGCGACGTCGTGGACTTCGTGCTCGATGTCGCCGCCGCGCTCTGTCCGCGCCAGAACGAGGCCCGCCGCGAACGCGCCGATGATCAGCGCGGAGCCGGCCAGGTCGGCCAGCCACGCCAGCGCGAAAGCGAACATCAATGACGTGAAGAAGAGCGCTTTCGCGACACGCAGCCGGGCGATCCAGCGGATGAGATGCGGCGCCAGGATCGAGCCGATGACGATCGCCAGCACGACGAAACCGACGGCAAGGCCGAACATCTTTGCGATGGCCAGCGTCGTCAACTTCTCCCCTGCGGCGGCGGCGCTGACGACGGCCAGCAACACGAGCCCGAGGATGTCGTCGACGACGGCGGCGCCGAGGATTACCTGCGATTCGTCGGACTTCAGGTGGCCGAGGTCGGAGAGAACGCGCGCGGTGATTCCGACCGACGTCGCGGTTAGAGCGGCGCCGAGGAAGAACGCCACGTTGGATGGATAGCCGAGGAGGAGGCCGACGCCGGTGCCGGCAGCGAAGGGGAGGGCCACGCCGGCCACGGCGACCGAGACCGAGGCGCCGCCGACGGAGATGAGGCGTTTCAGGTCGGTCTCCAGTCCGATCAGGAACAGGAGCAGGACCACGCCGAGCTGCGAGAGGAGATGCAGGACCGTGTTGTGCGGATCGATGAGGCGGAGGCCGGAGACGCCGATGACGATGCCGCCGAACATCTCGCCGAGGACGGCGGGCTGGCCGATGCGTTCGGCGAGCTCGCCGAAGAGTTTTGCGGCGGCGAAGATTGCCAGGAGCGCCAGGAGCA